>ERZ890510.81-NODE-81-length-76882-cov-20.563552_pt1 | contig 76882 bp, 72 predicted proteins | sample MGYA00521265_ERZ890510 | MGnify/ENA primary metagenome ERZ890510 (study PRJEB32303, sample SAMEA104408624) | aquatic metagenome | biome: Brackish water; feature: Chemocline; material: water | place: Baltic Sea | collected 2014-10-26T21:54:00 | depth 110 m ... | reverse complement strand
ATCGACAACATTGGCACGCAGCGGCTCGAATGGGTCGTGCGTGCTAGGAGTTCGAACGGTGCCGAGGGCATTTCCATCGCCAATCACATGATGCGAGAAGGCAGCGTCGAGAGCATGCTGGCGTACATAAAGGGCGCACTGCTTGGACGTGAAGTCGACCAGCTGTTGGAGATTTCTGATGGTGTCGTAACTGGCGCGGGACCGGGCATGGAACGCTGGTACAGGCATAACGGCTGGATGACCATTCTGGCATTCGATCTAGTCGGCAAAGTTCGCGGTGTGTCCGCCATCGATCTTCTCGGTGGCAAGAAGCACGATTCAGTTCCTGCTTACGACACAACGCTCTATTTCCAAGATTTCTTAAACCCTGTGCGGGGGGCTTTGCAAGTTGGTGATGAAGCGGCTCAAGCTGTTGCCGATGGTTGGCGGGCGATCAAGATCAAGCTGGGTCGTGGCGGCAGGTGGATGTTGCCCGAAGACGGCATGAGACGCGATATCGAAGTTGTAGTTGGTGCTCGCGAAGCCGTCGGACCTGACGTGAAAATCTACGTAGATGCGAATTTCGGTTACGACGGTCATCTTGATTTGTTGGATCAACTCATCAAGGAAGTTACACCGGCGGATATTTTCTGGTTCGAAGAGATGATTACGCACAACGTCGATGGCTACAAGGCGATGCGTGAATCGCTAGCCAAGTACAGCTCGAAGGCGCTACTGACTTGTGGCGAAGTCGACCGTGATCCGATCTCAGAGGTGTTCCAAGATTTGATCGATAGCGGTCTTATCGATGGCTACCAGCCCGACATTGTTGGGCACGGCTATCTAGGCTGGATGGATCTCGAACGTCAGCTCGAAGGAACCGGAGTTCGAACGATTCCACACAACTTCGGCAACGGATCGTTCGGAAGCTACGCCAGCATCGTTTGGGGAGCAGCTTCCGAGTCTTACGTTTCGCTTGAAGACGAACGAGTGATTCCGCACTATCTCACTGTCTTGCCCGAGTTCAAAAACGGAGCGTATGCACTACCAACGGGGCCCGGATTGGGAACGGATATCGACGAAGCCGGTTACGCCCCCCATGCCAAGCATGAGAACAGGATGGAGGCGTAACGATGGCAAATTCAAGCCTCGATGGCCACATCATCAATAAAATTACGATTACGCCGGTTGAGAACTACTTTGGTTCGCCCGGTAAGGGTCGAGTCGTTGGTCGCAACGCCAAGATGGAGAACTACGGACTCAACCAGCGAGAGTGGTTGCTTCAGGTTTCGACCGATTCGGGATTGACCGGATTGAGCAATGCTCGACCCGCCATGAACAAAGGTTCGATTGAAGGCCTTGTCAATGATTTTCAAGATCTTATCGGCAAGAAACTTTCCGAATTCTTCAATGTGTCCGGCGGACGAGTGACGAGCATTAATCCTCGTTGGTCGGATTTGATAGATCGCTATGGATTCCTAGACGTCGCTCTGTTCGATCTGATCGGACAGGCACTAGGCCAACCTGCCTATAGCCTCCTTGGCGACAAGGTTCGAGACAAGGTCGAGGGCTACGATTCAAGTTTGTATTTCCAAGACTTGGTGAACCCTGCCGAAGGTGCTAACGCAGTTGCGATCGAAGCCGCTGAGGCAGTCGAAAAAGGCTGGCGAGCCGTGAAGCTCAAGCTGGGTCGACCCGGAAAGTGGTTCGAGCCGCATGCTGGCACACGTCGCGACATCGAGGTCGTTGAGTCGGTGCGAGCGACGGTTGGCGACGACATCAAAATTCTTGTTGACGCCAATAACGGTTACGACGGTCGAATGGATCTTCTTGAAGACTTCGTACGAGGCATTGGTGATCTGAATGTTTTGTGGATGGAAGAGATGGTCACCGAGAATATCGCTGACTATCGCAAGCTGAACGAATGGCGAGACAAGTACACGCCAAAGACGATGATCGTTGATGGCGAGAGCCATAAAGGTCGCCAAACAATCTACTGGCAACTCATGGAAGAGGGTCTTCTCGACGCGATTCAACCAGACATGCTTCACATGGGATTTTGGCAGTTCCACGTACTAGCTAGAGACATCGAAAAATCGGGTGTCGATACGCTCATTGCTCCTCACAACTACAATGCTGCCTATCTTGGCTTGCGGGCTGATATCCAGTTCGGGGCAGCGACTTCAAGGTTCGTCATCGCAGAGGATTCGACCTTGGATTTCGAGTTATATAAGGGTGCTGAGTACGTGTTCGAAGATGGAAAATACGCTGTCCCTGATTCACCAGGTTTGGCCGTGAGTATCGATCAGGATCTTTACGATCGCGTTTACAAGCAGCACGAAACCGTAATCAACTAGTCTACGAATTAATTTAGGAATTCAGCGTAACTATGAAGGTTCTAATAACGGGAATTACGGGTCGAGTCGGTGCAAACATTGCCCAAAACTTTCTCGACCGCGGGCACGATGTTCGAGGATTCGTATGGCCGGGCGACCGACAGGCAGAAAAGATGAAAGCTGTCGGTGCGGAGATCGTTGAAGGCGATCTGGCGAGCTCGGCTGACGTGAACGCTGCTGTCGATGGTCGGGAAGTAATTCTTCACCTTGGTGCAGCGTTTCAGGCAGGTGGTCCTTTTACTCCCGAGCAGTATTTCGATACGAACGTGAAGGGTACATTCAATGTTCTGGAAGCGTCGAAAAATCTTGGCAACCAGCTGAAGCACGTGCTTATCACAAGCACCGATGCCACGATGTTTAAGTACCCGGAAGGCGGAATCGCAAAGCCGATTGCCGAGGACTCGTTGCCGCTATCGACTACCGATTGGTACGGCTATTCAAAGGTGCTTTGCGAGAGTCTGCTGAATCGATATCGAGCGCAGGACGATCTTAGCGGAACGATAATTCGTTTCGCCAACGTCTGGGGAGCTGGCGAAATATTGAACTTTGGCCAGTTCCATCTGAGTCATTTCTTGAAGCAGTTCGAAGGCCGAACCGACGATGCAGGAAAGGCGACCTACGAAGTTCTTCAATCTGAAAATGCCAAGAGCGATGGTGGTCCGAGACTGATCGTTGCACGTGATGTGAACGGTCGACCGTGGAAGAAGCACCAAGTTGAAGTTCGTGATCTTGTTCATGCCTACGATCAGGCGGTTGGTAATCCGGCGACGTTCGGCAACGTGTATCAGCTTGGATCTAAAGAACCGTTCACGTGGGACGTTCTGATTCCTTACATCTCAGAGAAGACGGGAATTCCGTATTCAACGGTTGATTTGGCGACGAATCCGACGTTCTACGAATACGATCTGTCGGCTGCGAAGAATGACTTTGGGTACGCTCCAACGCTGACGTTGACAGACATGGTTGACGAGGCGATTCGCTACAACACTGAAGGTGGCGGCGGAATTATTCCGACGAGCGTTTAGAATCGGGTTTGGTCGCTACGGCCTGACGCGGTTCATAGCGACGTAGATGCCTACGCCCAAGCCTATATAGGCGACGATGTTGAGGAACACTCCGTTCCACACGCCTAGCATCTCTGATCCGACGGTAAAGCCGACCATCCAGATCAGCAGCATGGTCACAGCGGCGACGATTCGTAATCGAGCGTCGAGTTTGTTTTTTCCTACTCGTCTGACGAAATCGCCAACGGGCGCACCGGAGAGTGCGATGATGAACGACGCGGCGACGTTGCCGATCATGAAGCCGAGCGGTAGCACCCAAAGTACCCAAACGACGACTGCGTATGCGACACCGAAACCGATCGCTGCAACCAGCGAAAGAACGATTGTTGAAGCAAACTCCGTAGGAGTCGATCGAAAGATCGGTGCTTGTCCGATGTTGGCGCAATCAGGACAACGGGCGCCTACAGGCGACTGCACCATGCACTGAGGACAGATGAGATCGCCGCACCGGCTGCAACCGAGGTTGGAAGCAGTGTCGGGGTGGCGTAGGCAGGTGCTATCGAAGGTGTCGTTTGTCATAGGCGGTACAGGATACCCAAAAAATGTGGTGATTTATTGTGAGACATCAGCGGGTATTTTGGTGAATTGCTACTGTCCGACCCACTCGGAACGGTTCTTGATGTCTCGGTCGAAGACTAAGCGATTCCAAAGAAGCGTTGCCGAAATCGTTCCATCAGCACCACGCAAAGAGTTGGATGTCATCCGCTTCAATAAAGTCACAATGATTAGCGCTATCGAGAACCAGATGATTTCGTTGGGAAGGCCTAAGAGTAGAACCCACACTGGAACAGCTAATGTCGCAATTAGCCACCAAACTGCGGAATCCTTCCCAGGGCTCACCAGAACTGCCAACGCTGGTAGCGCTGGATATGCGAACGCCAGTGGCAAGCTGAGTACGATAATCGCCCCTTCAGTTGTCGCAATTCCACGTCCTCCACGGAATTTGAGGAAGACAGACCAATCGTGACCTATCACGCTCGCTATGCCGACAGCCACCTGAGTGCCTAACCCGAGTCCAAGAACAGTATCTGAGGCGATGAAAACTGGAATCGAGCCTTTTATGAACACATCGATGATGACTACGAACCCGGCCCAGCGTGAACCAAGTTGAGAGTATGCGTTCGACGCTCCGATATTTTTCGATCCGACTTCAGTAAGGTCGGCATCACCGATGTATTTTCCGACTAGATAAGCCGTCGGAATAGACCCGATGAGATAGGCGATAACTACGGCTGCTGCTGCATCGATGCTGGGCATTGCGGCTACGTCAGTTCCGCGGGAAGGTTGCCAACGTTTGACCCGTGTTTTTGTATTGCGCGTTCGACTAATTCTTTGACCGTGTTTGGTGGAGGTCCGTTGGTTCCGGGCATTGTTTCGTTCTTGGCCCCGAGAGCGTGGTAGTCAGTACCGCCGGTTGGCACTAGATCGTACCGGGTTGCAATATCGATGTATGAATCACGACGGTCGTTGTTGTACTTCTCGGCGTAGACCTCAATTCCGACCAGCCCGGCTTCGACTAATTCATCAACGAGTGGCTTCAGGTTCCGTACGGTGCTGGGATGAGCGATCGACCCTATTCCACCTACGGAGTGGATTAGTTTGAGAGCATCGACTGGGTGAAGCTTTGGTCGGGTGACCCGAGCTACTCCTTTTTCTCCAAGAAATCGATCGAACGCTTCGGCTACAGTTTCGACGTGACCCGCTTCGACCATGGCTCTTGCGATGTGGGGTCGCCCAACAGATCCACTCGCCATCTCGACAATTCGTTCCCATGAAACGGGACGTTTTATCTCTTCGAGTTTGTCGACCATCGCCCGGGCGGCATCGACTCGTTCGGAGCGGAATTGTTCGAGAGTTTTCTGTAACTCAGGATGGTCAATATCTATGAAATAACCGAGCAGGTGAATCTCTGAATCTTCATTCTCGGTACCAAGCTCGATTCCTGGAATTACGGTGAGATTCGAGGAAGCGTTCGCCGCTTCGATAGCCTCTGCGACTCCCTCTGTTGAGTCGTGATCGGTGATGGCGACAGTTCGAAGGTTTGTTGATGAAATCTGTTCGATGAGCTGTGTCGGCGTCAGCGTTCCATCGGATGCGGTCGTGTGGAGATGAAGATCTACTTCGACGGGCCATTCTGGATGAACCGCTGGCGTCTTGGAGTCGTAACGGCTTCCTTGAACGTTTTGACCGGTTGAATCGCTCAAACTTCGACTTGCCTGTCGACTCGTTCTACGGATGTAGCGAGACCTGTCGAATCATCGATATCGATTAATACCGAGTTGAAATTGATCAGGCCGCTTCGGACGGGCTGCATGCGTTGACGACGGCCTGATAGGAAGCGAGCCAGTGAGCCTTCAACTTCGACGCCGAGTATCGAATCGACGGCTCCAACCATGCCTAGGTCGGTTACGAAGCCTGTGCCATCGGGTAGGACTTTACAGTCGGCGGTTGGAACGTGCGTGTGTGTTCCGACAACCGCTGCTACGCGTCCATCGAGGTGCCATGCTAGGGCTGCTTTTTCAGATGTCGCTTCGGCGTGGAAGTCGACCACGATCGGCTTGCCTTGTCCGAATCCACCAGCGAGTAGATCATCGATCACGGCGAACGGTGAGTCGAACTCGCCGACCCACACTCGCCCTATCAAGCTAATTACGGCTACAGGGCCTGAATCATCGCTTGCACCGCGGCCGGGGTTGTCGGTGGGGTAGTTGAGTGGGCGCAGAACAGGCAAGAACGGATCATCGAGGTGGTCGATGAATTCTCGTTTGTCCCAAACGTGGTTGCCGGTTGTAATTACGTCGGCACCGGCTTCGAGCATTTCGGTGACAGTTTCTACGGTGAGTCCAATCCCAGCGGCGAGGTTTTCGCCCTGAAGGGTGACAAAGTCTATATTCAGTTCGGATCTCAGATCCTTAAGCAGGCTCGTAACGGCTTTTCGCCCGCCACTGCCCACAACATCACCGATCATCAATACACGCATGCGAGTCTTTCTAGTGTTTCGTTCGACCGTTAGCGCTCATAACGGTGTCGATCGCTGAACGCACAATCAACAATGCGGGAATGAGTCGTCGAATTCAAGCTGGTGTTGATCGTAGGAGTTTTAAATGGAACGACCCAGCGACAGTATCGCTGGGTCGTTCCATGCTTTTGACGAGTACCAAGGCGCCGTTACTGAGCGACTTCGATCGATCGGGACTCCCTGATTACGACTACCTTGATTTGACCGGGGTAGGCGAGGGTTTCTTCGATCTTTGCCACGATGTCTCTTGCGAGAGTTGCAGCGGATATGTCATCGACGTTTTCAGGGTCGACGAGAACTCGAACTTCACGTCCTGCTTGAATAGCGAAAACACGTTCTACACCGTCGAATCCCTTGGCGACTTCTTCAAGCGCTTCGAGTCTCTTGATGTAGTTTTCGACCGTGTCGTGTCTTGCACCAGGTCGAGCTGCACTAATCGCATCGGCAGCGGCAACAAGGAACGATTCGACCGTTGTCATTTCACGATCGTGATGTTCTCGAATAGCCGTTACTACACGATCTTTTTGACCGTAGCGTTTTGCGATATCGGCACCGATTTCAGCGTGAGGCCCATCGACTTCATGCGTGAGTGCTTTACCGATGTCGTGCAAGAATCCTGCCGTCTTGGCGATCTGTGGATCTGCCCCAATCTCAGAAGCTAGAATCCCCGCGACAAGCCCGACTTCAACCGAGTGCTGAAGCACGTTCTCGCCGTAGCTGTATCGATATTTCAGCCGACCCACAAGTTTCACCAGTTCTGGATGCAGACCTTTTACATCGACATCGAAAGTGGCTGATTGTCCGGCTTTACGAACCGTTTCATCGACTTCCGTACGTGCTTTTTCTACCGACTCTTCGATGCGTGCGGGATGAATCCTGCCGTCTTGAATCAGCTTGTCGAGAGCTATGCGTGCGACTTCGCGTCGGATAGGGTCGAAACATGAAATCGTGATTGCTTCAGGTATGTCGTCGATGATTAGATCGACTCCGGTAGCTGCTTCAATGGCTCTGATGTTCCTGCCTTCTCGTCCGATCAGTCGGCCTTTCATTTCGTCGTTTGGCAACGAAATGCTGGTTACTGTAGCTTCTGAAACCACTTCAGCCGCGAGTCGTTGCATGCTCGCTGAGAGAATAACGCGAGCTTTATCGTCAGCTTCGTCCTGTGCCTCTAGTTCGGCATCCCTGTATCGGCGTGCCAGTTCGAACTGGATATCTTCTTCAGCTTGGTCGAGCAGCTGTTGCCTTGCATCGGCTAATGAAAGTCCCGAAACAGTTTCGAGTCTTTCACCGGCTTGAAGTCTCAAATCTTCGGCCGCCGAGATTTCGACGGCGATCTGATCCTTTTGAGTCTTCAATCCCGATTCGAGTTCTTTTGTCGAATCGGTCCTGCTTTGTAGAGTTTCTTCTCGTGCTTCGAGACGACTCTGTTGGCGTTGTATTTCTAACTTCTGCTCGTTGAGCTTTGCTTCTGTATCACTTCGTACTTGAAGCGCTTGCTCTTTAGCTTCTAGAAGAATCTCCTTACTTCGAGCGTTGGACCTGCGCATTTGCTGCGCCGATGCTTCTTCAACTGCTCGCTGTGATTTTGCCGAAAGGATGTTGTGAAGTTGGAAGCCTATTCCGCTTCCGATCACAACCATAACTAGGGCTACTAGGACGGCTATGAGGATGGTGTCCATCCGTGCCTCCTGTGCCTTTGAGTATTTAGTTTTTAGTGCGCAAGCCGAGACGAATCGCCTCGCTTCGCGAGTAAATAGTAAGTTCGTATGGGATTTCGTGCAAGGAGTTGAACTCGGAATCCGGTTCAGCATTGATGTTGGAGAGCATAAAAAAACGCCGCAACCAATGGCTGTGGCGTTTTTTGTAATTTCGGTTCGAAGTATTCGAACGTCGATAAAGAGTGGCTACTCTTCTTCGCCGTCTCCTGTTTCTTCTGAGTCTCCGTCGGCAGCGTCTTCGCTGTCTTCGCCTTCAGCAACAGCAGCGGCATCATCGTCAGCCGATACTCTTGGTGGCTGAATCCATGCGATTCGATCGTCTGCTGGACCAGCTAGCGTTACGCCGGCAGGCAACTTGATTTCGCCAGACAGAATTGCTGAATCGATTTTCATCAAGCCTGAGCAGTCGACAACGATTTCGTGCGGAACATCGAATGGCTTTGCTCTAACGAGAATTTCGAACGAACCCTGCGTAACAACACCTGCACCACCGGATGTACCAGGAGCTGCTTCCTGACCCGTCAGCGAGACTGGTACTGGAGTTTCAACTTCCTGCTGGACATCGACTCGTTGGAAGTCAACGTGCTGAACATCACCGGAAACTGCGTGTCGGGCAATCTCTCGAACGATAGTTATAGTTTCTTTTCCGCCGGAAACCTTAAGGGTTACTGGTGTAGTTCGGCCTGCGGCTCGTAGAACAGATATAAGCTCTCGGTCGTTTGCTTGAAGCGACTCTGAATCTTCGTTAAGACCGTAGATGTGAACAGGAGTAATTCCCTGGCGTCGGAGCGCTCGGTTCTTTTTACCGAGAGCAGTGCGTAAATCTACGCTGAGTGTTATCGAGGCTTCTGCCATTGCGAGAATCTCCCATTTCTAGTCGGGGACCGAAAACCGGTCTTTCCTGTTGTTTGCAGTTCAATAAATAGTGGCATTGAGGCACGAAACCTCGTCTGCACAGCTATTAATCGTACCACCAAGTAGTCGATTCGTATTGAGTTCGTGACTACGAATTATTCCTGAGAACGGCGCGTCGCCAAAAGTCGACCGTTTAGGTCAGGAATGTCTTCTCGGTGATATGATTGAGAGGCACGAGAGTTCGATCTCAATTTGAACTCATGTTGGATGTGGCCTATCACGGCGTACGGGCATTTTGCCTCGTATTCTGTATCGATTGCTGGAGACCTAGTCATGCTTGTACCGATGAAGGTGGATTACGGGGTTCGCACTCTTGTTTACCTCGCTCAACAAGATGGTTCGGTATTCACTTCCACCTCCGATATCGGTCGTGCTCAGCACATTCCTGAACCTTACTTGTTGAGAATCTGCTCAGAGTTACAAAAATCTGGGTTAATCGAATCTCGCAGAGGTCCCCAGGGCGGTCATAAGCTCGCAAAGCCCTCCGAAGATATTTCGGTGAGTGACGTTGTGAGCTCGGTTGATTACTCTTTAGCTCCTGTCGACTGTGTCGAAGAACCTGATGGCTGTAGGCTCTCTGGGGCTTGTTCGCAGCGCGAGCTCTGGAGTGATGTCGAGGCCATGCTGCTAGAGCACTTGAGCAAAGTACGAATCAGTGAGTTGAAGGACCAGCAGATGGCAATGTCAGCTGCGGGGGCTCCAGTAAAAACGAACTTCTAGGTTCTAAGCCGGAAATAGGCTGCATCTAGATCGTTCGTACTGAATCTAACTTCTCAGTTAGCTGCTTGAACATCCGCATTGGCGCGCCAAATCTTAAATGTGATGCGATTTGCGTCGATCTGCGGAGTAGAATTCATAGGCATTGCCCCGATTGATCTCGGTTTACGTGTACGAAAAATGTTTATTTCGGTATCGATCGGAAATAGTAAGAGGGAAATTGAGGGACATGGTAGAGACCAACGGCTTCACGCCACTCACGCCCGGGCAGGTTCAGCGATACAGTCGCCACCTGATCATGGACGGCGTTGGCAGCGTAGGCCAGCGAAAATTGATCGATTCGAAGGTGCTTATCGTAGGTGCTGGTGGGCTTGGCTCACCTGTTGCGCTTTACCTTGCACTGGCTGGAGTTGGAACGCTCGGTATCGTAGATTTCGACACCGTCGATGTTTCAAACTTGCAGCGCCAAATTTTGCACACAGATGCAGACGTTGGGCGCCCGAAGGTTATTTCGGCTAAAGAGACGATCAACGCACACAACCCGGAAACGAACGTAATCCTCCACGAGGAACCGATTAATTCCGACAACGCGATGGACATCATCCCCAACTACGACATCATCGTAAACGGGGCGGATAACTTCGCAACTCGATATCTTGTAAACGATGCATCCTTCTTGGCTGGCAAACCGCTTGTTGATGGCGCCATTTTGGTATTCGACGGACAGGCGACGACTTATCAGCCGGGTAGTGGTTGCTACCGTTGCATGTTCCCCGATCCTCCACCTCCGGGTGAAGTTCCCAACTGTTCAGAAGCCGGCGTAATTGGCGCACTTCCTGGACTCGTTGGTTCGATTCAGGCGTTAGAAGTAATCAAGCTCGTTATGGGTGTTGGTGAAACACTTACGGGCCGAATGCTTCTGATCGACGCTTTGACGATGGACTTCCGTGAGATCAAAATTCGCCAAAACCCAGATTGCAAACTTTGCGGAGCAAACCCGGAAGTCACAGAATTGATCGATTACGAGATTTTCTGCGGAATCCTTCCTCCAGTTTCAGTTGAAGAGCAGATGGTGTCGGCCGACTAATTAGTTGGTTCTTCGCCTCTGGTCGGAAGACCACAATCGCACCTATGAGCTGTGCGTCTCGATTTTCTCGTGACGCGCAGTGCTCAGGTCGAAACACTTAGAAATTAGTCAATAAATCACTTACTTACGAAAGATATTTTCGTGGCCTCAACATTTGTCGCACCGTTTACAGCGGTGAAAACAGACGCACTCTCAGCCATCGGTAACACACCGTTGGTCGACGTGTCGATCCTGAGCCCAGACCCCAAGATTAAAATCTACGGCAAGCTCGAGTCGGTAAACCCAACGGGTTCGGTGAAAGATCGTGCCGCTCGTTCGCTTATTGAGACCGCCGAAAAAGAAGGCCTGATAAAGCCAGGCGACACGATTCTCGAACCCACTTCCGGAAACACGGGACTCGGTTTGGCGATGATAGGGCGAATCAAGGGTTACAACGTAAAAGTTGTTATGCCTGCAAGCGTTCCGCCTGAACGAGTTCATCTTCTAGAAGCGTTCGGGGCAGAAGTGATTCTGTCGCACAAGGACAAAGGCACGAACGAGTCGATTCTCGTCGCTAAGCAGATGGCAGAAGAGAATCCTTCGTATTACATGCCGTACCAGTACGGTAACCTCGCCAACCCGAGAGCTCACTACGAGACGACGGGTCCTGAGATTGCCCGTGATATGCCGGACGTCAACGCGTTCGTTGCAGGTCTTGGTACGGGTGGCACCCTTATGGGCGTTGGTAAGGCTCTACGTGAGCACAACCCCGACATCGAGATTATTGCGACGGCTCCGCACCCCGACGATAAAGTGCAGGGTTTGCGATCAATCGAACACGGATTTATTCCACCCATCCTCGACCTCGATAAGCTCGACAGTCGCATTCTTGTCGACGGTGAAGAGGCGTTCTACTGGACACGACGTCTACTGACCGATGCCGGTTACTTTGTCGGTGTTTCGTCGGGAGCGACGTTCGCCACGGCTCGTAAAGTCGCTCAGAAATGGTCGAAAGAAGGTCGTGAAGGCAAGATTGTTTGTATGTTCGCTGACGGCGGTTGGAAATACCTTTCAACCGGAATTTACGGTGAAGATTTCAAGTTCAAGCAATCGGAAATCGAAGGCAAGACCTGGTGGTAGCCGCTTGGCTGCCCAAATTCTCGTAAATAGAGTTACTATCACGACCCCCAATCGTTTTTCGATTGGGGGTCGTTTTGGTAACGGTGGCACGTTTTCTTATTGTTGTTGGCGATATTGGGAGTTGTAGACATTGGCAGATAGTTCTTTGAGTTCTGAGTTGGTGTTTAAGACTGCTCGTGAGCAGGCGAAGTTGATCGCTGATGGCGATATATTGTCCGAAGAGCTAGTAAATGCTCATTTGGATCAAATCGAACGGGTGAATCCGGTGGTCAACGCAATGGTCACTATGGTTGCTGAATCGGCTTTGGAACAAGCGTGCGAAGCAGATATGGCTCGTATGGATGGCGAAGATATGGGGCCTCTTTACGGCCTTCCGATCGCCATCAAAGATCTTCAGAACACCAAAGGGATTCTCACGACTCAGGGATCGCCGATATACAAAGATTTCGTGCCTGAGTCAGACGCATTGATCGTTGAGCGGGTGAAAAAAGCAGGCGCAATCGTAATTGGTAAGTCGAACACTCCCGAGTTCGGAGCTGGATCGCAGACGTTCAATGCTGTGTTCGGTTCGACCAAGAATCCGTACGATGTGAGCAAGACCTGTGGCGGTAGCTCAGGTGGGGCTGGTGTGGCTCTTGCGACTGGAATGACGACTCTCGCGACCGGTTCAGACTTGGGTGGTTCTTTGAGAAATCCCGCAGCGTGGTCGAACGTGGTTGGCATTCGACCCAGTCCGGGTCGAGTTCCTTCGGTTGGAGGCGACCTAGGCTGGCTAAATCTTTCTACAGACGGTCCGATGGGTCGTACCGTCGACGATGTTGCACTTCAACTCAGCGTTATGGCGGGTGACGACCCTCGTTCGCCGTTGTCGCTTCGAGAGTCGGGTGCGGGCTACGCCGGTTCACTCGGACGAGATTTCAAAGACGTTCGTATTGCGTGGAGCAAAGACCTTGGCGGTCGACCAATCGACGCAGAAAACAGTCGGGTCACAGAGTCGGTAAAGCATGTATTCGATGATCTGGGCTTGATCGTGGATGATGACGAGCCAGACTTTTCAACTACCGACGAAATTTTTCAAGTGCTGCGGGCTTATAGTTTCGCTATCAAGCACGAAACTCACCTTCGAGATCATCCCGAAAAGCTAAAAGAAACGGTTCGATGGAACGCCGAGCAAGGCCTGAAGCAATCGGCGATCGACATTGCTCATGCAGAGCGACTCCGAACTCGATTGTGGGAGCAGCTTTTGGGCTTCTTCGACAAGTACGAATTCCTCGCAATGCCGGTGACTTCGGTGCCGCCGTTCTCTATCGATCTGGAGTACCCGAACGATATCAATGGTGTAGTGCCAGAAACGTATCTCGACTGGATGTGGCCGTGCTACACCGTGTCGGTAACGGGCCTGCCTGCGATGTCCGTTCCGGCAGGCTTCACAAAAGATGGTTTGCCCGTTGGATTGCAGCTGGTGGGTCGACCTCGCGACGAGATGGCACTGCTTCAGTTAGCAAGTGCCTTCGAGGGCGAAACGAATTTTTGGAAACAACGACCGGGTGTGATTGGGTAACGTCATTTCGAGATAGGACTCAACGATATGGATCTCAAACTTATAGGTAAGCGTGCGGTGGTTACGGGTGGTAGCCGAGGAATTGGCAAGGCGATAGCGCGAACTCTGGCGGAAGAGGGCGTGTCGGTTGTGATATCGGCTCGTGGGAAGGAAGCGCTCGATGCGACTGCCGAGGAACTCACGAACGAGACAGGTTCGACCGTTACTCGAGTAGTCGCCGATACGGGGTCAGACGACAGCGTGCGCAATTTGATCGCCGAAGCCAAGTCGGTTCTTGGCGGCATCGATATTCTGGTCAACTGCGCAGCTCGTCCCGGCGGACAAAGCACAGTACCTACTCTCGCGGGGGTCACGACCGAAGAGTTCAACGATCAGATGAACGTAAAAGTTATGGGCTATTTGAGGTGTGCGCGTGAAGTTGCGCCTTTGATGACCGAGCAGGGCTGGGGACGGATCATCAACATTTCAGGAATGGCATCTCGCAACACTGGAACGGTTATCGGATCGATGCGAAATGTTGCAGTAACGGCGATGACGAAAAACCTCGCAGCCGAACTCGGCACGTACGGAATAAACGTCACCGTTATTCATCCTGGAATGACTCGCACGGAGGCGACCGAAGGCGTTATCGCCAAGCGTGCCGCTTCCGAGGGCATTACCGAGGCGGAAGTTGAACAAAAGCTGGCTCAGGGCAATTTATCAGCCACGATCATCGATGCTGCCGACATCGCATACGTGGTCACAATGCTGGCTTCACCTCTTTCGATTGCAATAAATGGCGATGGAATTGCAGCCGGTGGCGGAGTCGGAACGGCAATCTACTACTAGATTGAGCGGGTGCGTGGCGAACTCTGAAGTGTGTACGTCGGTTGCCCGGTGCGCTGCTACGGAGCGTATCTCGTCGACAAGAGTGAATCACCAAGTATGATTGTGTGTCTCCGGCGTCGAGTCTGTGTTCTTCGCGCCCGACAATGAAGAGACGAAATTAGTAACTAGTTACGACTGCACGGAGAACTTCGCCAAATGACCAAGCTTGCCGCCAACCTTTCGATGATGTTCAATGAGTTCGACTTTCTCGACCGATTCGAAGCGGCCGCAAAAGCCGGGTTCAAGGGAGTCGAGTATCTATTTCCGTACGACTACCCGGCTGAGCAGATCAAAGAAAAGCTCGACAAGTACGACCTGACTCAGGTTCTATTCGACTTTCCTGCTGGCGATTGGGCTGCTGGAGACCGTGGTTGTGCAGTGTTTCCAGGCCGCGTCGGCGAGTTCCAAGATGGCGTTGGAACCGCGGTTGAATATGCGAAGGTTCTGGATTGCGAGCGACTGACGGTTCTTGCGGGTAAAGCGGTTTCCGGCGTAAGCGCTACTGAAATGCACGACACGCTGATCGACAACATGAAGTTTGCTTCAAAAGCCGTCGATGGTACTGACATCACTGTGCTGCTCGAAGCGATCAACACTATTGATATTCCTGGCTACTCGGTGTTCCGCACGAACCAGAGCCGAGCCGCTGTTGAGGCGACTGGTGCCGACAACGTGAAAGTTCAGTACGACATCTACCACATGCAGATCATGGAAGGCGATGTGACTCGGGCGATTGAAGCGAACCTCGATGTTATCGGTCACTTCCAGCTTGCCGACAATCCGGGTCGACACGAACCTGGTACTGGCGAGATCAATTACGACTTCCTGTTGCCGCACATCGACTCACTTGGCTACGAAGGCTGGATTGGGTGTGAGTACGCTCCGGCTGGCGACACTGTTGCCGGACTCGAATGGGCTGCGAAGTACCTCTAGTACAAATCAGCTCGTATAAATCGATTAGTCGAAGTGGGCGCACTCGTTTCGGCTGGAATATTAGTGGGCACGCCAGGTTTGTATCGAAATCGGAACGTGAAAGGATCGTAAATGCCGAAGCTTGAAGCAAATTTGCAGTGGATGTTCAACGAGTACGATCTCATTGATCGATACGATGCTGCTGCGCGAGCAGGGTTCAAGGGCGTTGAACTACAGGCTCCGTACTCTCTCGAAATCGACCAAATCGTCGAGCGGCTCGAACGAAATTCACTAAAGCACGTAATAATCAACTCTCCTGTTGCCGATCCTGACAGCAATGTGAACAACATCGCTCTTCGTGCTGATCGCAAAGATCTGTACGCAGAACGAACTGCGCTCGCTGCCAAGTACGCTTCAGGCCTCGGTTGCATCGGTGTGAACATCGGTTGCGGGCCAATCGGTGATGTCGATCCCGACGAAGCGCACGAGACGTTTATCTACAACATTCGTCATGCCGCTGAAGAGCTTGGAAAAGTCGGCGTAATTGCGTTGGTCGAACCTATAAATACACGCGACCAGCCGGGATTTTTCGTAAACACCTCGAAGGGTGGATTAGCAGCGATCGCCGAGGCAGATCATCCGAACCTAGCGCTGCTGTACGACTTTTACCACATGCAAATTATGCAAGGTGAACTGTCGCTTACAGTGAAAGAAAACCTTTCATCTATCAAACACATTCAGATCGCCGATAACCCCGGTCGACACGAACCGGGCACTGGCGAGATCAACTACAACCATATCCTGCCGTATCTTGATGAAATCGGGTATGACGGTTGGGTTGGTTGTGAGTACGGCCCGAGCGGCAACACCGAACAGACGCTTGGCTGGGCTTCGGCCTGGCTGTAACCGAATCAGAGAAACTTTTACTCCTGAGGTCGACTCCTAACATGAGCACACAAGACTTAACCCAATTCGACAGTGAAGATGCCGACCTGCGCGCAGATATTCGTCGAATGGGTGACATGCTTGGCGAGACATTACGGAACCTCTGGGGGGAAGAAATTTTCGAGATGGTCGAGTACGTTCGTGCTTCGACTCGAACGTTGCGAGAATCGCCTAACCCTGAACTACGAGACGAACTTTTCAAGAAGCTCGACGAGTCGTCGCTCTGGATGGTTATCCGTACTGTTCGAGCGTTCACCAGTTATTTTCATCTTGCGAACGTAGCCGAGCAGCACCACCGAATCGAATTCAAGGGGGTTGCTGGAGCGCGTAGGGAGTGGCTTAAAGAGGCGTTTGATCGAATTCGTGATGCCGACATTTCGGTAGAAGAGATCACTGATGTCGTGAATCGTCTGGAAGTTCGACCCGTCTACACCGCACACCCAACTGAAGCTGCACGACGTTCGATTTTGAACAAGCTACGCCGGGTTGGTGAACTGCTTACCGAGCGATCGAACCCAAGGCTGTTGGAATCGGAAACTCGTCGAATCGATCGACGATTGTCCGAAGTGGTCGAGGAGATTCTTCAGACTGACGAACTGCGTCACCAACGTCCGGCACCGACCGACGAAGCTCGCAACATCATGTACTACATGGAGGACATGTTTAAGTTCGCCATTGCTGAAGTCGAAGAGGCGCTCGACGATCAATTGGAGACGTTCGGAATTTATCGAACTCCAACTACTAGATCGATGCAGTTCGGAACGTGGGTTGGTGGCGATCGTGACGGAAACCCGAACGTTACCCACGAACTAACTCGTCAGATACTCGATTTACAGCACGAGCGGGCATTGAAGATGTTCGCCCCGGCAATTAAGACTCTCGCACAGACGCTTAGCCAATCGACTCGAATCGTTGATATATCAGAAGAGCTCAAAGAATCTCTCGAAAAGGATCGCGCTGAACTACCATCAGTTTGGGATGAGTTTTGGAATCTTGACGCCGACGAGCCGTACCGCCTGAAATGCGCATTTATTTACGAACGAGTGCTGAACGGTATTTCTGCGACCGAAGGTTCACTCAAAGATAAGCCGAGTTATTCAAACGTTGAGTCGCTGTTGGCTGATCTTGAACTCATGCTCGACTCGCTCGCAGCTAATCAGAGCGGTGCAGCGGCGAACGGCGAGGTTCGACGTGTGATGCAACGAATCTCGGCATTCGGTATGACTCTCGCCACCATGGATATTCGACAGCACGCCGAAGTGACCGGTACTGCTGTGAACGAACTCATTGATCGGGTGGAGTCGATTGAAGGCGGATTTGGAAGTCTGTCGATGGACGAACGATCGGCACGGTTGATCGAGGAATTGAATTCCAAGCGAATTCTTAGTTCCAGAGCCGCTTCGTACTCACCTGCAACCACTGAAGTGCTCGATCTGGTCGACACGGTTCGCCAGGCGCAAGACGACTACGGTAATCAAGTCATCGAGAGCTGGATCGTGGCGATGACACGCGACATCGACGATCTGCTCGCGGTGTTGGTGCTCGCCAAAGAGGCAGGACTTGTGGTGCCTGAAGAAGGTATTTCACGAATCTCGGTAGTTCCTTTATTTGAAGAGATTGAAGACCTTCGACGTAGCCACGAAGTGATGGATAGCTTTCTGTCGATTCCAGAGATCAAGTCATTGGTAGAGGCTTCAGGCGGAGTCGTTGAAGTTATGCTCGGGTACTCCGATTCCAACAAAGACGGCGGAATTACCACGTCGCAATGGGAGCTTTACAAGGCTCAACGCGAACTGCGAACGATTGCCCAAAAGCACGGAGTTGCGATTCGGCTGTTTCACGGTCGAGGTGGCACAGTAGGTCGTGGTGGCGGACCCACCAAAGACGCAATCATGGCCCAGCCATACGCAACCGTAGATGGTCGAATTAAAATCACTGAACAGGGTGAGGTGATTTCCGACAAATACGGTCTCCCCGAACTCGCCAGAAATCACTTAGAGCTATCGGTTGCCGCTGTGATTGAGGCGACTCTGCTCCATGATGAACCACGTTATACCGACGAAAAACTTGAAGAGTGGTTCGCCGCTATGGATTGGATTTCGGAACGAGCTTACGCGAAATATCGCAGCTTGATAGAGACCGAAGGGTTCGTCGATTATTTTATGGATTCGACGCCGGTTGAAGAACTTGCAGGAATGAACATTGGATCACGACCTGCGCACCGGGCTTCAGCAGATGGAAAGCGGAGTATCGACGATCTTCGGGCTATTCCGTGGGTGTTCGGTTGGATGCAGAGTCGACAGGTTGTTCCGGGTTACTACGGTGTTGGACAGGCGCTTTGCGAGGCTCACGAGGCGGGAATGGGAGATGTTCTCACCGAGATGTACAACGACTGGGCGTTCTTCAGTACGTTCATCTCTAACGTAGAAATGACGCTTGTGAAATCGAGCATGGAGATTGCGGGTCGATACGTCGAAACTCTTGTAGATCCGAGCTTGCATCACATATTTGAAGACATCAAAGAAGAGCGAAACAAGGCGTTGCAGGAGCTGCTTCGAATAACCGAGCAAGAAAATCTATTGGATCGTCAGCCGGTTCTGAAACGAACTCTAGCGGTGCGCGAATATTATGTCGACCCTCTCAACTATCTGCAGGTTTCATTGCTGGCACGCCGTCGTTCATCCGAAGAGACCGATCCTTCCGTTGAGCGAGCATTGCTATTGTCGATCAACGGCGTTGCCGCTGGTCTGAAGAACACGGGATAGCAGCATTGGCAACTTCTTCTCGGTCACAAAAAAATCCTGTTGTTTCGTTCGTAGCAGAAACGATAGCAACTGGATTTGGCTCTGGTAACTGGCCATTCGTCGCACCTGCGACTGTGGGCACGTTTGCCGCTCTAATTGCGTACTGGCTACTCGATGTCTTGGTGTTTGGTGGCGATGGCGACTCTGTTTGGTTCTTCGCGTTGATAGCTATCGTGACGGCGGTCGGAATATGGGCGACCGACTACATCGACAATGAAGATGACCATGATCCGAAACGCGGCGTAATCGACGAGTGGGTTGGTGTTTGGGTGACGGTTCTGTTTTTACCCGCCACTTGGCCGTGGATGATCGCTGGATTCTTCGTTTTCAGGGCTTTAGATATTTACAAGCCATTGGGCGTTCGCAAAATTGAAGCTTGGCCCGGCGGATGGGGCATCATGTTCGACGATGTCGCGGCGGGCGTTATCGGTGCGGTGATACTGAACGCAGTGCGGCTGATCTTCTTCGCTTAGGCCTTAGGATTTAGTACCCGGCTCTGTCATTGCGAGGAGTTCGACGACATGGCAATCAGTGATCACGAGCAAAGCTATCGTCTACCCACGGTGTTACTTTCTAAGAGTTGACATTTCGCCGTGCTCAGTGAAGCCTAAATCGATAACCGCGTTGCGATCGGTGGCTGATTGCCACGTCGCCTGAGGGCAGGCTCCTCGCAATGACAGTTGCTTAGGCTTTCGCTAGCTTCCTGAGGATTTGTACGAAAAACGCGTTCACAAGCTGGACGAATCGTTCGGGCTCGGCATGGTGCATGCCATGGCCGACATCATCCCACTTCACATAGCGACCGTTTGTCAGTAGATCATCCGCTCGTGTCGCCTCCGAGTCGCTGAGAGCTGCGCCCATGTCGGGGCTCGCCTGCATGAGCAGCACTGGCAGGGTTATTTCCGCAAGTACGGCGTCTGGATTCCACGATTCCGAGATCTGGCCGTCGCCCGGGAACGACCATGCTTCTGGATCGACTTTTGTGACTGTGATCGCCCATTTCGCGATCGCTTTGTTCGAAAGTGAAGTGTTTATTTTCCTGAGTTCGATCGCAGTGTCAGCAACGCTCAGGTTTTTCATCCGAATTTGGTAAATGGTCTGAAACTGAGAAGTTTTCTCGACATACAACGGCGGATCTTCAAGTACTGCCGCTGCAACGAGGTCTGGCGTGACCGCAGAGACACCCGCTGCCGTGACAGCACCTAGCCGAATGGCCGACTAAGAAGGCAGGCCCTCCCACGACATTTCGGAGGAACTCGACGATCTCGATTGGGTAGTCGATGAACCGGTATTTATTGGGAGTTCTTCCCGAGTCGCCGTGTCCGCGCAGATCGACTGCGTATACGTGCCAATCTTTGGCGAAATCGTCGATCACCGCCGCCCAGCTCGCCCAGCGTGAGCCGATACCGTGGATCAACACCAATGGCGGTCCGTTGTCAGGACCTTCTGCGTAGTTCACTTCGATAGTGCTGGCGGCGAATTTCTTTTCTGGGTAATTGGTCATGTGGTTCGACTGGGTGAGGGTGATTACGAGGGGAGATTAGCAGAAATAGGAGTGAATGAACGAGTGGTGGAGCTTGTCATCTTTGTCATTGCGAGGAGTGAAGAATGGACGACGTGGCAATCAGTGATCACTGGCAACGCTGTCGTCGCTGTTGGGAGTTGTTTTCTACGAGCTGATGTTAGGCAAGTACCCATGTTGCCTGAATCGTTAGCCGCGTTGCTTTGATCGCTGATTGCCATGTCGCCTCAGGGCAGGCTTCTCGCAATGACAGGTTGTTCGTGGTTGGGCGGGTCGTTCGATGGTGTCGAATCGGCGTTAGATCCTGAAAATGAATTCAGGATGACAGGGGTGTGTCGTTGACAACGGTTGCCTGAATCGTTGACGGTTGTTTGTCGTCGACAGCTGAGTATCGTCGAAGGGCTGTTAAGCGCGGTAGTCGCTCGGAGCCTTATTCAGCCCAGAAGCGTTTTGTTGCTCGGATGAAGTCGTGATTTCGGGCGATGTGTGGGGAGTGACCGACTTTTGACCATGTGAGAAGTCGAGAGTCGGGAATGAGTCCGATTATCCGTTCGGATTCTTCCTCAGACAAGATTCCGCCTTTGTCGGCAGCGCCGGCAATAATCAAAGTGGGGCACTTGATTGAAGAGAACATATCATCGAACGTTTCTATGTCTTCAGTTCGGTTGAAAGGGCCTTCTTCTAGCGCAGGATCCATTTGGAACCACATCTTCGCGATGCGATTGATGCTGTCTTCAGAAACGCCGTCGTATTGTTCTGCAACCGCTTGAATCAGATCGTTCGGCGTTGCAGCATCACGTATCTGTTGCGCTCTGCGACCGCGCTCCTCGGGTAGTCGCTGTCGCTCCTTCCTGCGTGCTTCGGAGTTGGCTCCTGAATATGGATCGACCAATACAGCCTTCGAAACCAGTTCGTGATGTTGAGCCGCAACAGCAGCCGTGACCCAACCGCCAAATGAATGACCGATCAAGTAAACAGGGCCGTCAGTGAGACGCGGGATCAAGTCGGCAATGTCGTCGACCGAAGTCTGTCGACTTGATCCTTTGCCGTACCGCCCACTTCGGCCCATGCCGCGTAGATCGACAGCGAAAAGCTTGAACTCCTCCGCCAATTTGTCGACCACACGTCCCCATGTGTTCCAGTTCGATCCATAGCCGTGAACTAAAACAAGCACCGGGGATTCTGGCAACGACGCGTCCCATTCAGCCACGTTCAGTGCGATTTTTCCGGTATGAACGTATCGTTCGGTAAACGACATGAGAAAAGGGATGGCCCGGCTTAGCCGAGCACTTCCTTCATCTTGGCACCGATCAATGCTGGCGATTCGACAACGTGAACACCAGCGGCTTCAAGCGCCTTGTTCTTCTCGGAAGCGAGCGCAGCCTTGCCGGTGATGATTGCTCCGGCGTGACCCATGCGCTTGCCAGCAGGAGCAGAGTTACCTGCGATTGCAGCAACAACGGGCTTGGTTACGTGTTCCTTGATGTAGTCGGCAGCGAGCTGTTCTCGAATTCCGCCAATTTCGCCAATAAGCACGATTGCTTCAGTTTCGTCGTCGGCTTGGAATAGCTCGAGAACGTCCGTGAATGTCGTGCCGTGAACTGGGTCGCCACCGATGCCAACACAGGTCGATTGACCCATGCCGTGCTGCACAAGCTGAGCGATTGCTTCGTATGTGAGCGTGCCAGATCGAGATACGACGCCGACGTTTCCTGGCTGAACAATGTTGCCCGGAACGATCCCGACTTTGGCTTTAGATGCTGGGCTTAGTACGCCGGGGCAGTTCGATCCGATGAGCCGAGTGGGCTTGTCCTTGATGTACGCCATGACCTTGACCATGTCGAGCACTGGAACGCCTTCGGTGATGCAGACAACGAGTTCTAGACCAGCGTCGACTTGTTCGATGATTGCGTCCATTGCGAACGGCGCAGGAACGAAGATCACTCCGGTGTTTGCACCGGTCTCTTCAACAGCTTTTGCGACGGTTGAGAAGTATGGAACTTCGTCTTCAAATTTCTGTCCGTCTCGGCCAGGGTGAACAGCGGCGACCATGTTTGTGCCGTATTCACGTGTTCGGTTAGCCTGGAAGCTACCGTCACGACCAAGACCCTGAACGAGGAGTCGTGTGTTCTCTCCAACAAGAATAGCCATTAGTTGGATTCTCCAAGTTCTAGTAATTTCGCTTTTAACACTTCGGCCGCTCCAGCGAGATCGGGAGCACCAATGATGTTTAGTCCTGAGTCGGCGAGGATTTTTATTCCCTCTTCAGCGTTCGTACCTCGCATCGCTACCACCATCGGTACTGATGCGTTGGTTTCCTTGGCTGCTGCAACAATTCCCTGGGCGACAATGTCGGAACGAGCGATACCTGCAAATAGGTTCACGAGGATTATCTCGACATCGTCATCAGCAATGATGATCTTGAATGCTTCTTCGATTCGGGCCTGATCGGCAGAACCGCCGATGTCGAGGAAGTTGGCAGGGTCGGCGCCGGCTGCCTTAGTGATATCCATTGTTGCCATCGCAAGGCCTGCACCGTTGACCATGCAACCGACTCGTCCGCCTTCAAGCTTTACGTAGGCGAGATCGGCTTTGTCTGCGCGTTGTTCGAGCGGGTCTTGCTGGTTCGGGTCACGTAATGCCGCAAGGTCGGGATGACGGAACAGTGCATCGTCTTCGATGTTGATCTTGGCGTCTAGTGCGAAGACTTGGTCATCTTCGGTGATTACAAGCGGATTGATCTCGACAAGCGAGCAGTCGTTTTCGACGAACACGTTGTAGAGATCGGTGATGAGCTTGGTTGTCGCTCGAACGGACTTGGCAGGTACGCCGAGTGCGAGTGCAATGTCACGGGCGTGGTATGTGGTGAGTCCGATTAGAGGGTCACCTGCGACACGGAAGATTTTCTCAGGAGTTGATTCCGCAACTTCCTCGATATCCATCCCGCCTTCAGTGCTTGCCATCACGAGCGGAGCACCAATAACGCCATCGATCACGATCGATATATATAGCTCGTCTTTGATGTCGAGAGTTTCAGCGATCATGACTTTTTCAACGGGTACACCGGATGCGCCAGTCTGGTTCGTTACTAGCCGAGTGCCGAGTAGCGATGCGGCTACTTCTTCAGCTTCCTCAGGTGAGTTGACGAGCTTAACGCCGCCGACCTTGCCTCGACCGCCTGCGTGGACTTGAGCTTTTACTACTACGCGTCCGCCGATTCTTAAAGCGATTTCTTTCGCTTCTGCGGCTGTCGATGCCACCTCTGCCTTCGGAGTTGGAACTCCGAATTTATCGAGGATTGCTTTCGCTTGATACTCGTGGATATTCACGAACGATTACTCGGTTCTGATTGCTAGCGACCCCGCATGTGTTGCTTGAAATGGCTTGTGCGGGCGGTCATTGTTTTTCTAGACCGCAAATCATCGTACCGAGGGTGATGGTCAGTGTCTACGAAATACGTAGCTAGCGAGGGTTCGCATTGGCGATTGAAACAAAGATTAAACAAAGCGAGCCCGCAAAATTGCGAGCTCGAATTGAAATTATTCGATTCAACGTTCGGAGTTAAGCCCCGTCGGAAACAAGCGTTATGCGGCTGGTTCTTGATACCGAGCGTTCTCTGATAAACCGATTCGGGCAGTTAGGGTGCCAAGATCGCTCTTAAAAGTTACGAGAATCTGCTTTGGAACTGTTGAGGTCAGCGTCGAGCCACGTGGTTCGATGATGACCGGAGGGCTGATGTCGCAAGTGTAGCCGTTCGCCGCAAGCTCTGTTGCCGCGTTTCCGGTAATCACATTTTCTATTTCACCGAGTGCTGAAAGTGCCATGGGATCGCGAGCATCCATATCTTCGCCGATCATACGTTTCACGACTTCTGACGATACTTCGTCGCTGAAACCGTAAAGAACGTTACCTTGTGATTTTCCGCTGACACCGATGATTGCCGTGATGTCGTCAGTTGTGTACTGGTATGACACAACCTCTGCACCGGCGATTTCTAGTGGTGTCCCAAATTCCTTCTGCCACACCATTTGGGCGGGACCGAGGAATGGGTTAACAAACTCTTGCCGCATGAGTCATAACCTTGATCTTATTGGAGATTGGATTTGTCAGCCCTGCTTAGGGCGAACCATTGACGAAGTTGTGTGATCGACTCACAGTTGCTCCGTTCGATGTTGTTCAATGTAGAACCACTTTGATTCACAAACATCAGTAAAAGTACCTAGTAAGCACAGTGGGATAGTGCTGGCATGCGTTAGGTGCTGATTATTTTAGGAAATAGGAGTGGTGAATTCGAGCTTGGCTGCGGGTGCAAGCCTAAGAATCGTTTGGCAGCACGGGCGCTATATTTCTGGCAACTACTGCCATCAGCGCGGAGATATCGGCGAGCCTAGGAAGTTTGCTCAACACTCCAACAACGCGTGTTGAGATCGTATCGACATCAATCCGGCTGTCGGCCCAACCGGTCATGAGAATTACTTCAGTCTCAGGAGATTCGATTTCGATGAAATCTGCCAGTATCCTACCGTTGAGTATGGGCATTTCGATGTCGGATACAACAACGTCGAACGGTTCACCAGATTTGTATCGTTGTTGTATCCGACATCGATGCTTCTGGGTCGCCCGGAGCTACTTCCACTGCGCGACCTTCTGATGTCAGCATCTCTTGGACAACCATTCGTAACATGGGCTCGTCATCGACGACCAGAATCTTGAGTTTCGGGCTATCGGTCCGTTCTGATGAAATTTTGGGTTTGCTAACCGTAATCGACGTCGCCAGGGGAAAGACCAACCTGGCGATAGTTCCTTTTTCCTTGCCAGGAAGTATGGATATCGTGCCAGAATGACGTTTCATTACCTGCTGAACCATTGGCAGTCCCAAGCCTGTGCCTCGGTTTACTTTGGTAGTGAAGAACGGCTCTAGGGCTCGCTGGGCAGTATCTGAGTTCATTCCAGAACCCTCGTTCGAGATTTCTACTACTACCGTTTCTGGATCCACCGTGCCACCATTCCCGCTTTGTTCAGGTTCTGTGTAACCGGTGAAAACGATTCTTCCACCGTCGGGCATGGCGTCGACAGCGTTCAGAACTAAGTTCGTCAGGGCTTCACGAATTTCGGTGTCGCTACCGGGTACTTGTGGCAACACTCGAGCGAAGTCGGTTGAGACGCGTATCTCAGCTCCGTCGGGCGATTCATCGCGCCATTTTGGTCGGGTAAGTTCAATCGTTTCGCGAACCATCTGCCTGATGTCGACTGGTTCGAAAGTGATGCCATCGGCTTCACGATCACTATAGATCAGACGCATTCGCTCAACGATTCTGGAAATGTCGAGAGCAGCTAGCCTGATTAACTGAAGTAGCTTTCTGGAGTGATCATCGATATTGCTACGGTTTTGCAGCAGCATGTCGGAAAATCCGACGACTGGCGATAAAGCATTGTTGGTGTCGTGCGTGATTCCGCTGGTCATCTGCCCGAGCGCTCTTAATCTATCTTGGCGCATTGCCCGTTGTTGAGTTTCGACAAGCTCGACGGTCATCACTCGCAGGTCGTCTACTAACCGAGCGCCGTAAATCGCCTGGGCAACTGCCGCTCCGACAGCCGTCATGAGCTCGACCTCAGCCGAACCGAGAGAAGCATGCTCATGGCGTGCCACGATGATGGCTCCGTAAGTTTCGCCATTTGCAGCAAGATTATGTCCGATAACGGAATACAGTCCTGCTGCTGCGAATCGGTAGGTGAAGTCGTCGAGGTGTCCACCAGTCTCTGAAAGGTTGTGAACACCCTCGTCGGAGCCGGGGGTGAGTATCTGAGAATCGAATGCCTTCGAACCAACAGGAATCGGTTCAAGCGAGTGTTCGCCTGAAGTGGTTACCACAGTGAAATCACCGCTGCTTGGTTCGAGGATCAATCCAACTACGTGGTCGGCCGGAAGCAATTCGGCGAGCCGCGAAGTCGCAGTTTCCATGATCGACTGGACATCGTGCATCTCAACTACAGCTGTTCTGATCGCATTCCTGTACACAGTTCATGATCTGCCAAATTAACCGGAAGTACGTTGCAGAGATGCCTACCTACTAGGTGCCCTTCAAAAATTGCTACGAGCCGTTCCGCCGCGGGGTTAGCGTCGATGATGTGACCAGCGGGATCGAGCACGAACATCGCGTCAGGAACTCTCTCTATGAGGATATCGAGAGCAACGGGAACCAAATCGAACAGCTTCAGTCGAAGATAGCCATAGACGATGATCACGCCTGACGCTGCGAACGACATCGGCGTCGGGTCAAAATGACCCAGCGGGTTAAGTTGGCTAAGAAAAGAAGATTTGCTGCAAGAGGAATGGTGCCTGCGACGATGGTCGCAATCATTTGGTTCCGGAACATCGATGATTCGGTAAATGTGCGGTACAAGAGAAATACGAATCCGGTGACGAAAGCCGTATACGAGTAGATCCACGAAACCCGGAACCAGACACCACGATCGAATATCACCGATACGCTGCCCGCTTCACCAATCACATGAGCGTCGCCACATTAAGTTGTGTGAGCTGTTCGCCGCAGTGAGGATGATAGTTATCGCGGGGTCACGAGCACAATGAGGAGAAAACGAATGGAGACAGTCCGAATTCGACCTGTAAGGCGTGCTGCCGTAATAAATCAGAAAACCAGAACAGTTGTGATTCCGACGTATTCGAGCGGAACCAGAAGTAGTTTGTCGTCGATATCTTCGAGACGCACCTCGATACCGTAACCACCCGACCAATATGGCGGGGGCGATCATTAGCCATGCCACCGAAGCCGCACCGAGTGCCTGCCTACGACCACATGAACGCTGTCATGATGAGCGCGATCACAGCTCCGACAAATGTGGCGTAAGCTACGAACGAAGATGTTTCGAATAGTGCCATGTTGAAGTTGATTACCAGATCAACGTGAGACCGTTGCAGGGATGCCCCGACGTCATTGAATGCAGCAGTTTGCTTAAAAGCTTCCAACAGCCAACTATTTTGATAAAGGCTGTCGATTCATGCTGACACGATATAAATAGACGACATCAAGCTGTTGGTCACTCCAGCGATTAATTGGCGAATAACTGCAAGTGTTGTCCGCGGTCGGCATGTTAGCTGAAGTGAACACATACTGCTGAACAAGTTCATGACGCTCAGAGCGTAACGATCCTCCCCCGGATCGGGGGAGCTAGAGGGGGAGACTGCCCCGCACGACCAAGTCACGCTAGTGACGCCCGGAGCCTGACGACCGCGACTAACGCCCCGCAAAAAAAAATGGCGGAGGGGACAGGATTCGAACCTGCGATGACGTTACCGCCATACTTGTTTTCAAGACAAGCGCATTCAACCGCTCTGCCACCCCTCCGCAGGGGACCGTCTGGGGTTTCGGAGTGAAACCGCACAGACAGAAGCTAATTCTAATAGTAACTACCGACAATCTGAAACGGCGAAACGCTACAAAATCCTCAGTGATCTGAACTGGATAGGCGTTTTCCGGCGGTAGATAGTGTAGTTAGAGCGCTGAATGCTGCCTTTGACATCGGAATATTCTTGCCACCGGTAAAACGACTCAGTTGAAGGAGTAACCATGAAACAGCTTCTTCAAATGTCTGGAATGTTGACTGTGCTTATTGGCATCGTCGTGGCACTCATAGGTATTGTCGTTTTGATAGCGAGCGAGTGTTCTTGGCAGCTAACCGCCGCCGGATACGTTAGGGGCTACTCGGTGTGGCGATGCTTGGTTGGGTTGCGTTGCGGGACAGACTGCGTGCCAGAAAAACCGACGATCTCGATGACGTTGGGTTTAACTAGTAGAGCCGCCACACATGGTTACGTTTGGCAGTTTGAGCAGAAGTACGCCGTTCTACCGCCGAGTTTCAGTGTGGCAAGCGGAATTTCGCAACGAGGGCAGAACGAGCCCGGTTTCCGATGTAGCTGCATCCTATCGTCGTAGGCATCGACGATGTAAGGCCGGCCTCGATCGTCTGGGTGGCTCACGATGTATTCGAGAGCGTGTTCAAGTGATATTCGAATCGCCGCGAATAATTTTTCGAGCTCAGTTTTCGAGATATCGCTTACACGTCGAGCCGGCGAAATTTCGACTCGGTGAAGCGATTCATCGGCGTAGATATTGCCTATCCCGGCGACCACAGTTTGGTTCAGCAGTAACGTCTTGATTCGCGCAGTTATACCATCCATTAATTGGGTGAAGTGATTGACGGTGAACGCTGGGTCAAGAGCGTCAGGTCCTAATCCCGCAAAGGCGTGATCAAGGGAACCGAAATGTTGAACTCTTGCCCAACGCCGTGGATCGACCAGTGCGATTCGCAGATCGCCGTGATCGTCAGTGAGATCGAATTGTGCTCTGGTAAATCTGGGCGAAAGCTCGTCACGATCGAGTACGTGCACTTGGCCGGTCATTCCCATATGGAAGCCCAAGACCGAATCATCGAATACCATCGCAAGCTGCTTGCCGCGTCGTTCGATGCTGCTAACCGTTTGATCGATCGCTTGATTTGACCCAACGATAGTTCCCGTACCGTGCGCACTTTCAGGCTTGTCTTCAAGCTCGACTTTTACGAACTTTTTTCCGACCACGCCCTCTCGAACGAGATACCGGCGCAACGATTCAACTTCAGGTAGTTCGGGCATGTTTGGATGTCTGCACGGGTCTCAACCCACCGAATCCATGTCGCCCCAGGTTGGGCCGGTTTTGGCTTCTACTAAGAGTGGTACGTCGAGATCCATAGCGGCGGGCATCATGGTTGTGACCATCATCTGCATTTCCATCAGTTCGCCGGGGGCTATCTCGAAGATCAGTTCGTCGTGAACTTGAATCGCCATCTTCGATTGAATTTTCTGCGTCTTCATTTCGTTTGAAATGTTAATCATCGCCAGCTTGATCACGTCCGCAGCCGTTCCCTGAATAGGCATATTCACTGACACCCGCTCAGCTGCAGCGCGATGTCCCGGGTGACCAGCGTTGATATCAGGAAGATATCGTCTGCGCCCCGTGATCGTCTGGGCATATCCAGTGTCACGTGCCGACTGCTTCACCTGCTCAATGTAATCACGAATACCCGGGTACTTGCCGAAGTACAGGTCGATAAATTCCTGACCCTGTTGCCGAGTTAGATCAGTCTGGCGTGCCACGCCGACCGGACCCAGTCCGTAGATCACTCCAAAGTTCAATATCTTGGCGATTCGGCGTTGGTCAGGATTTACCTCTTCAACTCCGTATACCGCTCGGGCGGTCGCAGCATGAATGTCTTCGCCCTTGTGGAAGGCTTCGAGAAGTCCAGACTCTTGCGATAAATGCGCCAGAATTCTCAGTTCGATCTGCGAGTAGTCGGCGGCGAGATACTGCCAGCCGTGCGCTGAATCGGCAATGAATGCTTTGCGCACACGGCGTCCGAGCTCAGTACGAACCGGAATGTTCTGAACGTTGGGATCGTTACTGGAGAGTCGGCCCGTTGCCGAACCGACTTGGTTGAAACTAGTGTGAACTCGTTGCGTTTGCGGGTTCACCAAAAGCGGCAGAGCGTCGACGTAAGTCGACTTTAGCTTGCTGAGTTCTCGGAACTTCAGAACAGCGTCGGCGATTTGGTACACACGGTCGTCTAGCCCGCTAGTCTCGTTGATTTTCTCAAGAGCTTCGGCGTCCATCGAATAACCAGTTTTGGTTTTTCGAGTCTTTGGCGCTCCCAATTCATCGATCAATAAAGCAGCCAATTGCTGGTTCGACGCCAAATTGAGCTCTCGTCCGCCAACAATGGCGGTCGCCGTCTGTTTGATCAGCTCGACATCGGCGCCAAGTTGCTCCGACATCTCGGCAAGGGCTGTTTTGTCGATCATCATGCCGTTCCGTTGCATTTCGATAATTACTGGAATCAGCGGCAGTTCGATTTCTTCGTTTACATAGCGAGCTTCGTGCTCGTCGATTTCAGGCTCGAAATGCTCGTACAACCGCCAAGTGAAATCGGCGTCAGCGGCCGCGTATGGACCTGCCAGTTCGATAGGTACCGCCGCCATAGTTATCTGCTTTTTGCCGACTCCGATGAGAGTTTTTATCTCGGTCATTTCCGATTGGAACAACTCAAGCGCAAGCGGCTTCAAGCCGATAGCACGCTTACCGCACAAAGCTGCTGCGATCATCGTGTCGAACGACAAATTATTGACAGTGATTCCGGCGGTTGCCAAAACCATCATGTCGTAGTTGGCGTTGTGGGCGATCTTCTTTATTGAATCGTCTTCAAATAGAGGTCGTAGTGCTGCGAGACCTTCTTCGAACGGCACTTGGTCGCCTTCGTTGTGACCGACGGCTACGTACCACGCGTGTTCGGACTTGATTGAGAACGAAAGGCCAACAAGGTCGGACGTCATTGAGTTAAGGCCAGTCGTTTCAGTGTCGAAAGCGAACTCTCTCTTTGTTCGCAGGGCATCGATCATCGTGTTCAACCCAGCCAAGTCGGTAACGATTTCGTAGTCGCCGAGTGGTTTGGCCGGTTCGGGATCTACCAGAGCTTCGACCGGTGGAGCCTCGCCCATCATGTCGATCTGACCGTTCGCTGCGACCGACGAAGCTTCGTTTGGCTCCCATCCCGGTGCTGTTTCAACTTCAGACGCTGAAGTTCCAGGAACTGAATTTTCGACTCCAGATTTCGGGAGTCGATTCGCAACGAGACGCATCTCGTAGCTCATTAATGTCTTGATAACCGCTTCGCGATCGAAGTCGCCGAACTTTGATTTTGCTTCGTCGAACTCGACTGGTACATCACGAACGATTGTCGTTAGAACCAATGCAGTAGCGGCTGTTTCGCGATGTTCTTCAAGGAGGTTCATAGTGCGCTTGGCACCGCGTAAACCTTTGATTTTTCCAACTTCTTCGAGCTGGCTGAATAGAGAAGGGAAGTGACCGAGCTTGGTTAGCACCGCACGAGCTGATTTCTTTCCAACGCCCGGTACGCCTGGGATGTTGTCGGATGGATCGCCTTCGAGAGCTTTGATCTCGGCGACATAGTCGGGACCCAAACCGTCGTACTTCTCGGCAACGCCCGCCGGGTCGTACGTCCGCATATCACCAAAACCGGTGTACATCAGTAACGAGGTCTTCTCATCGACCAACTGTAATTGGTCGGCATCACCAGTGAGAATCAATGTTTTGACTCCCTGCTCAGACGCCTGCTTTGATAGCGTTCCGATTAGATCGTCTGCTTCAAATCCGTCGTATTCGTACACCGGTACGCCCATTGGTTCGAGAATCTCTTTGAGAATAGGGATTTGCTCGTGAAGGGCGGGGTCAACTTCTTTGCGCTGTGCCTTATACGCCGGGAACATCTCCTTGCGGAACGTCGATGCCTTCGTGTCAAAAGTGACAGCGATATGAGTCGGGTTCTGCTCACGAATCACCTTTAGAAACATCGACATGAACCCACTAGCACCGGTCGTGTTCTGCCCCGACGCAGTAATCAAATGATCGCGCATGGCGAACCACGCCCGGAACACGATCGCGTGTCCGTCGATAAGGAGGAACAGTTTGTCGTCAGATGTAGCTTTGGAATTGGTCATTTGAAGCTGGTTTTAGCCCGGTAGGATCGATGAAATTGGTAGGTGAGCGGATTATAGCTTCCGTCGCTCCATCGCAACGAGACGAACCGGACTTCATTGGTTTTGTTTCATCAACTATGTCGTGTTCGTCTTATCGTCAGGGTTATGTACCCAGATATTGACATGCCTAGCAAGCCGATATATCGTGTAGCTAGGTATCGACGATAAAGCGAACTATTCGCTGTTATTGCAGAGAAAAATGACCACATCAACAAAGCCGACAAAGGATCTATCTAGCATCGACTACTGGCAGTCGCTCAATCGCAAAAGCCTATTGAGGTTTTTCATGTTGCAGCAGCTGAGTAGTGGGCCGATGCACGGATATGAAATCGGCACTCGAATCGCACTTTGCTGTGATGCCCGACCAACCGACGCCATGATATATCCGATGTTGAAGGAGTTAGAGACTGGTGGTTACGTAGAGCTGGAAACGGTCGTGGTGAACGGTAGAAAGCGGAAGAACTATTCGCTTTCGGCGCTAGGTGTGCTGGCTTACCGAGCTTCGGCTCAGGCATGGTCGAACGTACTTCCGCAACTTGAAACTGCGGTAAAGGAGGCAGGTGTGGAAACGGCCTGCCGTACGACAATGGTGATTGATTCCAGTATTTTGGGAGCGCAAGTAGATGACAACTAACAAACCCTTTGGAACGTTGACCACAATCAGCGAAGAAGCTGCATGCTGTGGCGACGATTGCTGCGGTGATTCTGGATCGTCGGAAATCACCCACGAACAGCTTGAAACTATCACTGCTGCAGTTCAGTACCAGTACGGATCGCTCGCATCGAACGCCGCTGAGCGTGCAGCCGACAGCACAAGAGTGAAGGCTACTGACAAGTTTTACTCAGAAGATCAGCGAGATGCGCTGCCGGACGAAGCCGCAGGTGCGTCGGCTGGTTGCGGAAATCCAGTTGGGATTGCCGATGCTCAGCTTGGCGAAACCGTTCTTGATCTAGGGTCAGGGGGTGGTATCGACTGCTTCCTCGCCGCCAAAGAAGTTGGGCCAGACGGCTATGTGATCGGAATTGATATGACGCCTCGGATGCTGGAGCTTGCTCAGAAGAATGCTGAGAAACTTGGCACTGAGAATGTCGTTTTCAAACTTGGGCATATTGAATCGATCCCGCAGGCCGACAATACCGTCGATCTGGTCATTTCAAACTGTGTGATCGCTCTATCTGAACAAAAAGGCCGAGTGTTCTCGGAAATTTACCGAATTCTGAAACCCGGTGGTCGCTTTGTTATTTCCGACATGGTTACTTCTGAGGCGTTGCCTGCCGTCGTGCAGAAATCGGCAACAGAATGGGTCGCTTGTGTCGGCGGTGCGGCGGTTATGAGCGAGTATTTGGAACTTGTGGAGTCGACAGGATTTTCGACGATTGAAGTAGTGAAAGAAGAGAGAAGTCGACCTGAGGCCATCGATTGGCAGCAGAATTTGATCAACTTGACGCTTCGCGCTAGCAAACCGTCTTAGTCTCACTCCACGCCAAAATTTTGGCGCACAACGCTTTCACTAGTCACCAGTCATGCTAATTAATCCTTGGGTTAGAAATTACGAGAAAGACGACCACGCCGCGCTGGGTCGCGTTCGTGAATGGGCTGTGAACAAGCTTGGCAGCAACGTCGACTACGGATTCGGCTACGGCACATGGGTGTTCATCGGCAACGAAACCGTCATCAAGATCGACCCTGAAGTTGGACGTTCCGAGCGTTTCAGCCATGAGCTCGCTGCGACTAAGTTGGACATACCGGGAATCGCCACTCCTCATGTGCTTGAAACGGGTGCGTTAGAGGGCAGGGCGTGGGTGATTCTGAACCGGCTCGAAGGTTCGAGCGGTTACAACGTTTGGCCAGGTTTAGATCAAGCGGGTCGAATCAAGTTGACGGGTCAATTGGCGACCGCTCTCGGCCACATGCAGCAGTTTCAGCCTGACGAAGGCATGCTGCACGCTGAAACTCAGGACTGGGCAGCGCACATAAGGAAGTCGTTCAACCGTGCGCTTCGCACCGTCGATGCCGTGGTGCCGGGCCGGGTGCTTACGACCTCTCAGGCAGCATTTGCGCAGTGGGCAGAGGCTCTGACAGATCGCCCTCGTGTGTTGTGTCACGGCGACTTATGGTTAGGAAATATTTTGGTCGGCAGCGATGGCAGCCTGTCGGGAATTCTCGATTTCGATCGAATGGCCTTGGCTCCCGCCGACTACGAACTCGACATGTTGCTTAGGTTCTGGCGATACCCGTGGAATTTCGTTCCTGAGCAGTTGGAAGAAACTTACGACGATCCGCTGGATATCGAGCTAATGAAGCCGTTCGTCGAACTGTGTCAGGGCGATTTGAGCGACGACGCACTATCGGCTCGGCTCAGCGCGCTGGAATTGATTTACCGCTTGAATCTCGTGAATCGCTTTGGCTGGAACGATGAATCGGCCGAAATGTTCGAGACGGTTCTAGGCGGCGATTGGGCTGCTGGTCTGGTTTAGCGGGCTTAGGGCGCATTCTCTCTTCTAATTCCTTCTCCCTAGGAGAGAAGGTTAGGTTGAGGGGGTATGTAAATCGTTTACTGGCATAGATATGCGAGCCAGCAACCCATCCCAACACCGGCGTTCCTCCTCCCAAATGGAGAGACCCTTACGACTGGCACAGCCGAGTTCTCGGCAAACATTCCAATCTCTTAAAACGCGCCATTGGCACCTTCTTCTCTGGACAAACTGCAAAAACCGAACCATAGTGTGCCGAGCAAGTAAGCCAGTTCTGACCAGCAGCAGGAGATGTCGTAATGAAAGCCGTTGTATACAAAGAGCCGTTCAAGGTTGCTGTCGAGACGGTTCCAGACCCTCAGATTCTTCATCCGAACGATGCGATCGTGCAAATCACCTCATCGTGCATCTGCGGATCCGATCTACACATGTACGAAGGTCGTACGGCAGCACAGCCCGGCATTGTGTTTGGTCACGAGAATATGGGCGTGATCGTGGAAGTTGGACCGGCCGTTAAAACTCGCAAAGTCGGCGACCGAGTAGTCATGCCATTCAACGTGGCGTGTGGGTTCTGCAAGAACTGTCTCGGCGGCTACACCGGATATTGCACAACGGTAAATCCCGGATTCGCCGGTGGTGCCTACGGATACGTTTCTATGGGACCTTGGGTCGGAGGTCAAGCGGAACTGATGCAGGTTCCGTTCGCTGATTTTAACTGTTTGGTGTTACCTGAAGGCACCGACCATGAAGCCGATTTTGCGTTGCTTGCCGATATCTTCCCAACCGGTTACCACGGCACAGAACTCGCAGGAGTGACGCCGGGGGAAAGTGTCGCAGTGTTCGGATGTGGACCTGTCGGACTCATGGCTTCATATAGTGCAATTTTACGAGGAGCGTCGCAGGTCTTCGCCGTTGATCACGTTCAAGCGCGACTCGACAAGGCTGCTGAAATCGGTGCGATTCCGATTAACTACGACGTGGCGAATCCGGTCGAACAGATCAAAGCGCACTTGGGTGGTGAGGGAGTCGACAAGGGAATCGATGCTGTGGGCTATCAGGCGACCGCTGCTGGTTCTTCGGCCGTTGGGGGCGAACAGGACGAGGTGCCGAACATCGTTCTCAATCAGCTAATAGATGTTGTTGCTCCGACCGGTGCGCTTGGCATCCCAGGGTTGTACGTACCTTCCGATCCAGGAGGAGTAGACGAGCGTGCCAAGAAAGGCGCACTGTCGATCAATTTTGGTCAACTGTTCGAGAAGGGCATTCGTCTCGGAACTGGACAGTGCAACGTGAAGCAATACAACGCCAACTTGCGAGATCTAATCATCTCCGGACGGGCTCTACCGAGCTTCGTCGTATCGCATGAGGTGTCGCTCGACGAAGCGCCTGATGCCTACCAGAAGTTCGACCAGCGAGTTGACGGCTACACCAAGGTGATTTTGCATCCGTAATCAAGCGAGTGCCAGTACTTAGTAAACGCTTAGTAAAAAGGAATTGCCGATATGGCACGACAATGGGGTGCGGGTGACTATCGATACGAGCTAGTTGAAAACTGGCCGCAGGTTACCGTCAATGGAGTAGCCGCCGATGTGGCGGGCGATTCCGACGGGCGCATATATACGGTCGTTCGCGACCCTAAGGCCGATGGAACGTTCAACGACATCACTCCGGCAACGGGGCACATGCTTGTGTTCGATCGAGACGGGGCGTTGCTCGATACTCGACTCACTGGCGAATTTTCTTCGCCACATGGTCTGTGGATCAACGGCGACGACGAGATTTTTCACGCCGATTGTGGGCACCACACGGTAACCAAGTACTCAACCACTGGTGAAGTGCTGATGACGATTGGCACCAAGGGTGAACGTGGTGCGCCGGGTGCGCCGTTCAACATGTGCACGCGTGCCACGCAATCACGCTCTGGAGATATTTTCGTTTCTGACGGTTATGGCCAAAACCGAGTGCATCGCTACAGCTCTGATGGTGAACACATTTTGTCGTTCGGATCGGGTGATCCAGTGTTTCTGCAAGGCTGGCTAGGCGAGGAAGTTACCGGCACGTCTGCGACCGGACCCGGTGAGTTCAACTTGCCCCACCATGTTTTAGTTGACGATGACGACAACGTGTATGTGATGGATCGAACGAACAATCGGTGTCAGATATTCGATCTGGAAGGAAACTACTTGCGTGAATGGTCGGACGTGGCCGGCGCGAACGATGCGGTGATCGATAGCCACGGTGTGATGCACATCGTTGGTCACGCCGGTGTGGAACTACGTTCGCTGGACGGCATGCTGCTGGGTCGCTGGGGTGAGAAGGGCGAAGGTGCAGGTCACTTCACGAACTCACCTCACGGTGTGTATATCGATAGCGAAGAGTCGATATACATTGCTGAAGTTGGCGGAAACAATCGATTGCAGAAGTTCGCCCGGGTTTAGCGAGGGGCGAAGAAACAACGCAGCCCTGCGTCGCTTTTTGAGAGCGAGCGCAGGGCTGAGTGGTTGATTCTTTTGTTAGTGCCGGGTGTGCATTCGCACTTGGGCACTTTTCGAATTATCTGGCTCAAATGCCAGTTGTCGACTTCGCTTTAGACACGCCCTACCTGTCGTCCCTCGACTGGCTCAGGATGACATAAATGGATTAGGGCTTGTTAAAAACTAGGCTGCTCAATTACGAATCAGAACTAGTCGGCGACGTTTGCTGTTGGGCGGGCGTCGAGGAGGTCGATACCACCTCGGACCTGACCAAGCGTGTCGGCGATTCGTTCTTCGAGCGTGAACAACACCTCTCGAGCGTAGTTGTCTGCGCCCTTGCGACGTGAGTCAGCTGAAATTTCAGCCTCGTTCAAGATTCCGTTTACACGGCCTTCAGCATCGTCGATCAACTTGCCAGCGCGCTTCTGTGCGTCGGCTTCGATCTCAGTTGCCTGCTCGTTAGCCACGCGGATGATCTCAGTGTCCTGGATCATCGTTCGGGCTTCTTCTTGCGAAGTCGAAAGCAGTGTGTTCGACTGCTCTTCGGCGAGCTGACGAATCGTTGTTGCTTCTTCATCGGCGTAAGCGCGAATTCGGCGGGCTTCTAGTTCAGCCTGCTTGATGATCGCGTCTTTCTGGCGAACGACGCCCTCGGCTTCGTTCAACTGTTCTGGCATCTCACCTTTCATCTCATCGATGACGGCTGTGATTTTGTCCAGATTTACGAGCGTTCGAGCTGTTCCGGGTACTCGACCTTTGACGATCATCGCCTCTAGGTCTTCGAGCTGTGACATAAGTGTCATTTCTATCTCCATGCGTGTCGACTGACGCGTGCTATTAACTATTGCTTGCTTTTCGTTTTTCGAGCCTCTCAACCAGAGGGCCCCAAACGTTTTTAGGAACTAGGTCCGACACATCGGCGCCGAGTGCCGCTACTTCCTTCACTCTCGATGAACTCAGGATCTGATACTGCAATGCGCTGAAAAGACAAACGGTTTCGACGTCTTCAGCCATCCTGCGGTTCATTAGTGCCATTTCACTTTCGTACTCAAAATCACTCGTGATCCGTAAACCACGAATGATTACCGTTGCTCCGATTTCGCGGGCAGCGTTGACTGTTAGGCCTGAGTACGCCTTCACCGAAACGTTGGGCAGGTGTGCCACTGCATCGGAGAACATTTTTATCCGCTCATCGACGTCGAACATGGTTCGTTTCGATGAGACTTCGACAACACCAACCGTCAAATGTTCGACGGTATGTGATGCCCTTTCGACAATATCCACGTGCCCATTGGTTACCGGATCAAACGTGCCGGGATAGATTGCACGAACCATCTATTCGCCCTCCGGGTTCGTTATTTGGGTTGGGGTGGTTTGAGATTTGTATACCGAAATTGCGGTGTCGCCGTAGACTCGGTGAGTAGACAACGATAGTCCGGGAAGCGAATCGGGGAGATCGGTCATCTTCGAATGTTCGAGAAATGCGATGGCGTTAGGGGCCATTAGGTGTGCCTTATGGACAAGTTCGAATATAGATTCAAACTCGACGAGATCATAGGGAGGGTCGGCAAAAATCAGGTCGAACTCACCCTTCAGTCTTCCGACTGCGTTGAGTGCGCTTCCTTTTTGTACCGAGCCTTGTATTGCCAATTTGTGTCGTTCCAGAGCCTTTTTTATATCTTCGCACCGACGACCGTTTTGCTCAATAAACGTTGCGCTTGTTGCGCCCCGTTGTAGAGCTTCGATCCCCAGTGCTCCCGTTCCTGCGTAAATATCAAGCACCCGCAAACCGTGAGGTCCGGCAGGTCCGAGCATCGAAAAAATAGCGGATCTAACCTTGGAAGTTGTCGGCCTGAGGCCGGAACCAGTATTTCGACGGAACTGTGAAGATCCTCTTCGATTGTTGCTCATCGCACTATCGATCCGCACTTGAGACCCCTGAATTTCTCTGGGTGTCCGAAAAGCCATTACGCGAAATGGGACAGAATCGATTATTCATGGAAGTCTCCATTCTTAACCATCGTGGGTTGTTACAGGTTTCGGCGGATTTACACGGAAGCGGTGTCGGGGATGGACGAATCGATGGTCATTACGTTGGTTGCGAATCACAGGCAGTTCGATAGCTGGCTTAGAATGAATTGCTGCAAAGTTGGCATGCGGATAGTCGTCTCGCCAATCAGCATCAGATGAGAGCAGTTCCGCATCGTAAAAACCTGCGGAGCAATACGAGTGACAGCAGGTAATTTCTGCGCCGGAAAATATGACCAACCAAGACCAACAAGAACAGGCAGAATCGTTACCAGATTCTTTGAATGACGCCGATGTGGCGGCAGGCGAGCGAAAACTCATTGAAGATCGTCTCGCCAAAACAGCTCAGATTCGAGCAAAGGGCATCGATCCATACCCGGCACGTTTTGATCGAACGCACACATCTGTTGAGGCAACAAAGCTGTTCAAGTACGCTGAAGTCATGGCGAGCAACGGCGTCGGAGACGATGTCGAACACCCTCGAACCGAAACCATTCGGATTGCAGGCCGCGTTATGGCTCGGCGCGGCATGGGTAAGGCTGCATTCATCGATCTGAAAGACGGCTACGGTTCGATTCAGGCGTTCGCCCGCCAGAACACGATGGGCGACGACGAGTACGAAATTTTGGGCCTGTTGGATATCGGCGACATCATCGGTGTCGAAGGTTCGGTTATACGAACTCGCCGCGGTGAAGTGAGCGTTGAGGCTGCGAAAGTTACAGTTCTCACTAAAGCTATTCGTCCGTTGCCCGACAAGTGGCATGGTCTACAGGATCAGGAAATTCGATTTCGCCAGCGCTATCTCGATCTGATTTCTAACGACAAGGCGATGAAGAACGCACTGCTGCGTTCAAAGATCGTTCAGTCGATGCGAGCGTTCATGCACGGTGCCGGGTTCATCGAAGTAGAAACTCCGATTCTGGTACCTGTGGCTGGTGGTGCTCAGGCGACTCCGTTCGAGACTCACCACAACCAGCTTGACCGTGATTTGTATCTAAGAATCGCAACAGAGCTTTATCTTAAAAAATTGATCGTCGGTGGCATCGAACGAGTATTCGAAATCGGTCGACTGTTCCGAAACGAAGGGCTCGATCACGATCACAACCCAGAGTTCACGACCATCGAGAGCTATCAGGCGTACGCCGATTACAACGATGTGATGGAGATGGTCGAGAAGCTTGTCTCGACTATCGCTCAGGAAACGACTGGATCGATGGTTTTGCCCGAAGTTGAGGGTGTTCGACCCGAAATCGACCTAACTCCTCCGTGGCCTCGACTCGACCTACGTGAAGAGATCAAAAACCGAACTGGCATAGATTTCGTTGTGACCAGAGACACTGAGTCGCTGTCCTTGGCGATGCGGGAGCGTGGAATTCACGTCGAAGCTGGATCAGCGTGGGGGCGTTTGCTCGACAAAGTTATTTCCTCGGAAGTTGAACCTCATCTTGTGCAGCCTCATTTCTTGGTCGACTACCCGGTCGAAATGTCTCCGCTCGCAAAGCGTAAGCCTGACTCTGACGAGATCGTCGAGAGATTTGAAGGCTTCGTTATGGGAACCGAACTTTGTAATGCCTTTACCGAATTGAATGATCCGGTCGACCAGCGTGACCGATTCGAGCAGCAAGAGAAGATGCGTTTGGAGTTCGGCGACGATGAAGCTGACCGATTAGATGAAGACTTCCTCGTTGCTATCGAGCACGGTATGCCGCCAACGGGCGGGCTTGGACTGGGAATCGATCGCCTGACGATGTTGATCGCAGGGGAAGAGTCGATCCGAGAAATATTGCTATTCCCTGCTATGCGTAACACGTGATCTAATCGTAACTGAATCGTTTCGAATTTACTAATTGAGCTTGAGTAAAAAATGCTTTCACTGGAACAGATAGTCCGAGATCCTGAAAAATTTCGAGCCGCATTGGTTCGCCGCGGAGAAGACCCGCCTATCGACAGGATTATCGACCTCGACTCTCGACGAAAAGAGTTGATTCAGGAAGCCGACGTCGATCGTGCGAACCGGAACAAGGTGAGCAAGGCTATTGGTGACGAGAAGCGAAAGCCAACGCCAGAAGAGATCGCAGAAATGCGAGAGACTGGTGACCGCATCAAATCCGTTGAGGCAGAATTGGCGACCGTTCTCGAAGAACTGAACGCCACTCTGTTGCCGATTCCTAACACGCCGCTGGACGATGTTCCGGACGGACGCGATGAAGAATCGAACATCGTAATTCGCACATCGGAAGGTCCTACCGAGACACATGGCAACGCACACTGGGACGTCGCAACCGAGTTGGACATTCTTGATCTCGAAGCCGGTGCGAGCATCGCAGGCGCACGTTTCTATGTGTTGAAGGGCAAGGGCGCCAGGCTCCAACGAGCGTTAGCTTCTTGGATGCTCGATATTCAAACCGAAGTCCACGGCTACACAGAGATCGACCCACCGCTATTAGTTCGCGGCGAGACAATGACCGGATCTGGGAACTTACCTAAGTTCAAAGACAATCTTTACCGCGACGATGAATCGGACCTGTGGCTCGTGCCTACCGCCGAAGTCGCACTGAACGGATTGCATCAGGGCAAGATAATCGAGCCTGACAAACTCCCACTGAAGTACGTTGCACAGACTCCTAGCTTCCGTAAAGAGCACACGTCGGCAGGACGAGACGTTCGCGGAATCAAGCGGGTTCATCAGTTCGAAAAAGTCGAAATGTTCCGCTATGTCGATCCTGAAACTTCTGACGAAATGTTGGAAGAGATGGTCGGTGAAGCCGAATCGCTATGCGCTCGACTTGGGTTGACCCACCGAGTGCTGCAGCTTTGTGCCGGTGACATCGGATTCCAGTCGGCTAAAACCTACGACATCGAAGTCTGGTCGCCCGGCTGTGCCGAGTGGCTTGAAGTTAGCTCGATTTCTACTTGCACCGATTTCCAAACACGACGAAACGGCACTCGGTATCGTCCAGAGGTTGGAGCTTCGACGAAGTTGCCGCACACTCTGAACGGATCGGGATTGGCACTGCCTCGTATTTGGATTGCAGTTATCGAGAATGGCCTACAAGCTGACGGATCGATCGTTATTCCTGATGTGCTGGTTCCGTACACGGGCTGGGATCGTATCGAAGCGAACTAACTACGGACGTTTTGCGCACAAAGTAATTTGTCTCAACTCGAAAGGGTGATCTATGAAGTACCGTAAGCTCGGAAGCACTGGACTAGAAATATCCGAAGTCATCTTTGGCGGTGGGGCTGTTGGCGGAATTCTGATCAATGCGGACGATGACACTCGACGCAAGGCAATCTGCATAGCTTTGGGTGCCGGTATTAACTGGATTGACACCGCTGCTAGTTACGGCAACGGAGCATCCGAATCTGCAATCGGGTGGCTGATGAAAGAACTGCCTGAATCGGATCGTCCGTACATCTCGACCAAAACTGCGTTTGACCGCGCTACCGGCGACTTCGTTGGACAAGCCGAGCGAGCGCTTACGGCGAGTCTTGAGCGATTGCAGATGGGAAGTGTCGATCTCTACCAAGTTCACAATCGTATTGCGGGCTCCCCAGGCGCCTTCCCGAACGCTATAACTCCAGGGGACCTGCTGGATGAAAACGGAATCGCAAATGCTATGCAGGCGATGGTTGATAAAGGCTTGACTCGCCACATTGGATTTACCAGCACAGGCGAATCAGATGCTCTCCATGAAGTTATTAGCAGCCAGCGTTTCCAGTGCGCACAGATTTATTACAACCTTTTGAACCCGTCTGCCGGTCGAGACATGCAACCGAACTGGTCGGCATATGACCACAAAAACATCATTGCCGCGTGCGCCGCCAATGACATTGGGGTGATGGTGATTCGTGTGCTCGCTGCCGGTGTTATTGCAACCGATATTCGCACTGGCAAAGAGGGTGGGGTTGCACTAGATAACGATGTCGCTTCAGATGTTGAGCGGATGAACAACGTCCTTACGCTATTGAAACCTGAACATGGGAAACGTGCTCAGGTTGCCGTTCGTTATGCGCTGCGCAACTCAGGTGTGTCCGGTGTTGAGGTTGGGATGGCAGAAATCGAGCATCTCGAACTAGCTTTAGAGGCCGCTGAAATGGGTCCACTTCCCGACGATCTTCTGGCGGAACTCGATGCGCTTGCCGACGCCAACTTCGGGATTAATTAGTCGGCTATCGCTTCGTTGTTGATCCTCGTTCGTGGGCCGGCTACTGGGCTTAGCGAGACCGGTCATCCGGCCAACGAAATCGTTCAGGCGTCCCTACGGACGAATGTCGAGCGAGTAGTTCGTTGGCAACGTCGATTGGCGGTTCGTTGCGCTGACGATGACCACTACGAGATCATCGTCACCGACATTCTCGACAGTCAAGATTCCTGCACCGTTCGAATTGACAGCGACCTGATAAACAACCGGATCGCCAACGTCTTTTTCGTGGACTACCTGAACTAGATACTGTGTCGGGATGGTCTCTTCGATTCTGACGAATCCGTTGGCGTTCCAGTCGGCAGATGTCGATGTGTTGTCAGTCCAGCCGAGTTCAGGAATTTCAAAATCGTCGAAGCAAGCACCTTGGGAGAATACGGCGTCATCGGTGATGTATTCAAACCTAAGCAATACCTGTTCACCGGCGTATTCAGATAGATCGACAGAATCCTGAACCCATCCGAGGCTTGTGCCAGTTAGTCCAGCGCCATAACCGTTGCCGTTCGGATTGAAATTGATGGCACGCTCGGTGTCGAGAATGTCCCACGTACTGCCGTCGTCGTTCGACACCACCACATAGGCATAGTCCCAAAACTCTTCGATGTGGTAACTGACCCAAAACGTTAAGGATGCTGAATTGACCGACCTAAGATCGACATTTCGAGTCAACGTTGAGTCGATCGAATCGCCTTGATTCGACCACCAGCATGTGTCGCCAGAGTGCGGAGCTTCGCTCAGTAGTGACGTCGTTGCCTCGCCCTTAAATTCGACAGTCATTCTGCCCGAACCGCTCGAAGTCACAACATAGTTGGCACCGTAGGACTTTACCGATCCTGAGAGTGAATCGGGAGCGCGTTTGTAAACATTTCGTACGGGTGGAACGAAGTGGTCCTCATATGCGTAAGGTCCTTCGCTTGCACTGAGATAGTTGGCAACGAGCCAATCGGCGTACACATCGTCGGCTGTTGCATCGAACCCGCGTTCTGCGAGAGTGAGATCCACAGACTCAATCCCGTCAGCCTGATGCTGGGCAATTGCCGCGAGCATTTCATTGCCACCGTAGTGGGCGGAAAGGAATGCAAAGAACAGATTTGCTGCTCCGTAGTTTGCAGCTGGAACAGAAATATCTTGTGCCCATGCAGTAAGCGAAGTTGCTGGCGCTCGAACGAACGCCGATGCTGCCGATCTGGCAAATCCTGCGATCTCCGCAGCCACTTCAGATAGACCCTCGTTGACCCACGAATCTTCACTGTTGTCCGTCGCAAAGTGAATAGCGTGCTGCAACTCGTGAGCGATCACACTTAGGTATTCGGTGCCGGAAAGATTGAGCCTGTCGGCTGACATGTAGAGGGCTTCACGCTGGTTTGAGTGGGAACGGATTTCTTTAGGGTAGGAGTCGGCAGCCGAGAAATATCCAGCAACTCCTGATGCTAAAACCGCTGTATAAACGACCATTCGATCATCGCCATCGATCCCGGGCGTTAAGGGCGTTCCAAAAACTTGAGTAACGGCGGGCCAAACGTCGGATTCGAAATTACTTGCGACCTCTTCGATATCGGATGGGTCCGGTTCATAGCCGGTTTCGAATACCCAGTAAGCGTGTTCTGAGATATGTGAAACCGTGCCGTTTACTGTCACGCTCCCGGCGTCCCTCGACACCCAGAAATTTAAGTTGTCGCCAACTAAGAGAGGTTCGGATGCGACGACTGTTTTCGAATCGGTGTAGCCGGGGACGAGTCTCTTACCCAGTTCTTGTAGATCGCGATCGGGGGGGGCAGGAATGATCGGTTCGGGCTGCGCTGGAATGAACTCAGGTGTGGCGGTCGGGACTCTGGTTGGATACGGAGTTCGGGTAGGGGTTGGCTGTTCCGTGGCTGTGGGTGCAGTAGCCGAGGTTGCCGTCGGAGAGATTTGAGTCGGTTGAGATTGGTCGACGGGTTTTGGTGTCGAGATTGGTTCTGGGGTTTGAATTCCGGTGGTTGGTGATGGAGATATTTCTGGAGTGACGGTTGCAACTTCAGACGCCTCTGTGGGTAGCGACACGGCAGTTGCCGATTGTGAAGTTGCAGTCGCTTCCTCTGTTGGGCTGCCATCAATTACGGGAGTGCTGCATCCAATTACAACAGCGAGCAATGCGATTATGCCGACCACGTTTAGGGGCTTTAGCAATGTGATCCGCAGACGGTTGAATTCTGAAATTTCCAGCATCACTTTGATGCTGGGTTGTCGCCATTATTTGTGACGTTGAATTTGTTCATGGCGTTGTCTATATCACCGCTGACGATCATCGTAATAGCGTCGGCAGCTCGCTCTGCTGCGGTTTTGACCAAGTCTCTGGTATCAGGGTCGAATGTGCCCAAAACATGATCGACCTGTACCGCCGACGATTCTGGGTTTCCTACGCCTATTCGGACTCTCGGAAAATCGTTCGTGCCGAGTGTAGAGATGATCGATTTCAGGCCATTGTGACCACCCGGACCTCCCTGCTTTCGTATACGTACAGATCCGGGCTTAAGGTTTATATCGTCGGTGACGATCAGTATTTTGTCGGGAATAGTTCCGAACCGATTCGCCAAGTAGCTGAGAGCCGTACCTGAGCGGTTCATGAACGTTCTCGGATAGGCGAGAACAACTGGCGATCCACCGAGTTCGACTTCGGCGAATCGTACTTCCTTGCGCTTTCGATTCAGTTCGGCATTTGAGCGTTTGACGAGTTCGTCTAAACACCACCATCCGACGTTGTGCCGAGTGTTTTTGTACTCAGGGCCAGGATTACCCAAGCCGACAACCAGCCACGGAGGGCATTCAGAGCCGCCACCGTTACCGCTAGGAAAGAGCTTATTTAAGAGTGAGGAGACGTCCAATCGTCGATATTCCCGCTTGATCCACTTGGTTTGCCAAACAATTCGTTTAGAAAGGATATGACCTTATCGTCGAGAACGTTTGCCAGGTCAGACAAATCTCCAGCAGAATTGAGCCGGAATAGGCTCACGAGGCTGTCAGATTCTGGCGAACGTGACCACAGATAACTTCTCCCGCATTTGCTGTTGATTGCCAGGAGGTTAGAGAAATGGTTCAGGAATCCAGCTCCGGTTGAACCGGAATTTCTCCATTTTCCATAAACGCTATGAACTCTGACTCCCCGATCACGTGTACATCGAGACGTTGAGCCTTGTCGAGTTTCGATCCAGCTTCGGCACCTGCAACCAGATAGTTCGTTTTCTTGGTTACCGATCCTGTGGCTTTTCCACCCAGCGACTTAATTCGGTTTTGCGCTTCAGATCGTGACATAGTCTCCAACCGACCTGTAACTACGAATCTCACTCCGTTGGCGGGGTGATCGGCTGAAGGCTCGGGAGTGTCGTCGATTGGATTGACGCCGAGTTCGATGAGATCGTCGATGAGCTGGCGGTTTTGTTCGACAGAGAAATAGTCGATTAGCGTTGAGGCGACAATCGGTCCGATACCGTCGATCGCCAATAGCTCTTCCTCGGTTGCGTCTTTCACACCTGTAAGGCTATGGAACCGGCGTGACAACCATTCAGCGCTCTCGGAACCGATGCCGGGAATTCCAAGTGCGAACAGCAGCTTGGAAAGTAACGGCGAGCGCGCGGCTTCGATCGCTTTGAGCAGATTGTCGACCCGTGTTTCGCCCATCTTTTCGAGTTCGAGCAGGTCTTCTCTTCGCTCGTGCAGTCGGTAAAGATCGGCGATATTCGACACAAATCCAAGACGAGGAAGATCTTGCGAAACTCGCTCGCCAAGACCTTCGATGTCCAATGCCACGCGTGAGGCGAAATGCTCCAAAAGTCTCTCGAATTGAGCAGGGCAGGCGCCGTTTACACACCGAGTGACGGCTTCGTCTTCGATCTGCACGGTTTCGGTGCCACAGGAAGGGCAGGTGCCAGGAAATTCGTACGGCTGAGAGGCCTCGGGTCGTTGGTTTTTTGCCGCAACTTCCACAACCTGCGGAATGACATCGCCTGCTCGCTGAATAACGACTCGGTCGCCTTCACGGAAATCTTTTCTGGCGATTTCGTCTTTGTTGTGGAGCGTTGCACGTCCGACGGTAGCGCCACCAACGATGACCGGTTCGAGTTCCGCCCAGGGAGTCAGCGCGCCCGTTCGACCTACATTCACATGAATCGCTTTGAGGGTTGTTTCGGCTTGCTCAGCAGGGAACTTATAGGCGATGGCCCAACGGGGATCACGACCTACAAAGCCAAGTCGTCTTTGTAGAGATAACGAGTCAATCTTGATTACCACACCATCGATGCCGTAATCGAGAGATTCGCGCACTTCACCGGCATCGGCGATCGCTGCCATAACTTCTTCAACGGTATTCGCTTTACGAGTCCATTCGTTCTTGCGTCCGCCCCATTCGTTTATCGCTTGAAGAGTGTCCCAGTGACTTGAAGGCGATTCAGCACCTTCGAGATAGCCTAAGGCGTAAAAGAACATGTCGAGCGGGCGTTTAGCCGTTTCGGTCGAATCGAGCTGTCTTAGCGATCCAGAAGCCGAATTGCGAGGATTTACGTAGGCTGAAAGTCCTGCCGCTTCTCGTTCGATATTCAGCGTTGCGAATTTGGAGTTTGGTAGAAATACCTCGCCGCGCAGTTCGATAACTGGTGGAATTTCTTCTGGTGGTCCTTCGAGTTTCAAAGGCACGCTACGAATCGTGCGAACGTTCGCCGTGACATCCTCCCCTCGTTCGCCGTCGCCACGAGTAGCCGCTCGTTCCATCACGCCGTCACGATAAGTAATCGCGAGGGCGAGTCCGTCGATCTTTAGCTCGCATACCATCGGTGCACTTTCGAGTTCAAGGAAATCGAGCGCCCGTTTATACCAAGCCCTAAAACCCTCTTCGCCGAACACGTTTCCGAGACTCAGCATTGGAACCGGATGAACGACCTCATCGAACCCGGCCGCGGGCGGTGCACCTACACGCTGAGTCGGAGAATCAGGAGTCTTTAGGTCGGGATGTGCTTCTTCGAGAGCCAGTAATTCCTGCATTCGGGCATCCCACTCTGCGTCGTCGAGTTCGGGAGCGTTTTCGATGTAGTACAGGCGGTTGGCACGATTTATTTCTGCACGCAGCTGCTCGGCGCGTTGTGTCGCCTTTTCTGGCGTCGAAGCATCGGAACCGAACTGCATTTGTAGGGGAGAATCGTTGTTTGGCACAGGAGAATGTTCAGCGCACACGGCTTGAATTAAAGCGTTGGGTGATTCGGTGAGAATTACACTCGAAAAGTGGTGTGACGAGTATAACAACGCCCCACACGGCCAACTCGACTTTGAATTTACTAACTATTTACGGCATTACTCCGGCAGGTCAGGCTGATCAGATAGTGCCGAGGTCTATACTTTCTCGTCTAAACGCATCGATTATCACGGATTCGCAGCCTAATTTCGTAATCAGCTATGGCAGATATTCAACCTTTCAGGGCAGTTCGATACAACCCAGAAGTCGCAGGCGACGTGAGTCTTCACGTATGTCCGCCGTTCGACGTGATAACCCCGCAGCTCCAACAAGAGCTGTACGATCGCTCGCCGTACAACATTGTGCGACTCGAGCTGGCGCGCCGTGGACTCGCGAATGATCCATACGAGAAGGCGGCCGAAACCGCTCAGGATTGGACCGACTCTGGTGTGTTGAAGCACGAAGAGACACCTTCGATTTATGTGACCGAAGAAGAGTTCGAGTACCAAGGGCAAACGGTACTTCGCCGAGGATTTGTAGCAGCCGTTCGGCTTGAAGACTACGATCAGAAGGTCGTGCTTCCGCATGAAGGAACTCGCGCAGTGTGGGTTGCCGACCGTGTGAAGCTGATGGCGGCCGCTCAGTCGAACTACAGCCCGTTACTGTCGATTTTCAGAGACGATCTTCGTTCCAGCGTTGGAAATATTATTCGTGCGATTGCTGGTGGAGTACCTACTGCAGTTTTCACTCCGCCGGACATGCCCCAGTTGAGGTTGTGGAGAGTGTCTGACGCGGGGACTATTGGCGTACTTCAGGCAGCGCTAAAAGATGCCGACATATTTATTGCCGATGGTCATCATCGCTACGAGGCGGCACTGCGATATCGCAGCAGTGTTCGCGCTGAACGAGAAGTTGAACACGACGAATCGATCAACTTCCGAATAATGCTGCTGGTTTCTTTCGACGAGCCAGGACTTATTACCCGTGGCTACCATCGCCTCATCGAGTCGGCGACCGACGACGAATTTGCGGCGATCATTAGTTCAGTCGAAAAGACATGCGATCTTGAGGACTGGACTCCTAGCGAGGGGCTTTCGACTGCCGATCAGATCGAAGAGTTCTCAGTTGCGCTTGGCGAACGTGAAAATAGCGAAGTTACTTTCGGTTTGTTCTCGAAAGAGCCGGGCAAGTTCCATATCGCTCGAATGAAATCACCTCCTCCTGCTGAGAATGCTCTTGAGAACTCCGAGTACTCGCGCTTGCATTCGCACATCCTCAGGCCTGCAATTGCCGAGGAACGTGAAGAGAGCGTAATAAGTCCGCATCACGATGCTGGACTAATCGCTCGCCAGATTGAAAGCGGCGCTGCTCGAATGGCGTTCATCATGCGACCCGTGCCGCTATATGAGTTTGTCTCCATCGTTACACGAGGGTGGCGTTTGCCCGCTAAGGCAACGAACTTCTACCCTAAACCGCCAGCCGGTGCCGTGATTCAAAAGTTCGGCGATCAGCTCTAAGCTGCGCCTGAACTAAGCGATTCTTTAATCACCGAAAGCACTTCAGCGACGGTGGGACGATTGCCCGGTTCGGTGGCGATGAGCCGTGCTATCAGTGCGCCGTGGGCGTCGAACACAAAGCTGGCAGGACTGGCCATCCCATCGTTATCCAGATCAAATACCTGCCAATCGCTTGCTACGACATTTAACGGATCGGCTATGAGCGGGAAGTCGAGTACCAGTTGATCACGCATCTCGATAACTCTGGTCGGCTGATCGGAAACTACCACCACGACCTCAGCCCCTAGGTCATCGAATTCTGAAATTTGCGATTGAATGAGACGTATCTGAGAGATGTCGAGATCATCGGTCGTGGTTGGAACGAACAGCAGGTAAACGGGTGTGACGCCAAGCAGGTCTTCGAGTCGGATATTTTCGCCGTCAATCGTCGAAACCGAGAACACTGGCGCTATCGGGAGCGATTCGGTGTCACTTGGGACCGTGCCGCTTTCGCTCGATATCTCGACCGTAGCGGAGAGATCTTCGGCGGCTGGGCTGGGGACTGGCGACGGTGTTGAATCGAAGATTGGCGAACTCGAACAGGCTGCTATGGCGAAAAGCGCGATCAGGATCACGATTATGGAGAGTGTTCGGATATTCACGCCCATGAGTCTAGCCGAGCTTTTCGACCTGCTCGATGATTTCTTCTGCCTCAACCTGATGAGTGTAGTTCAATCCAACGCTCTGCCACGCGATCTCACCGTTCGTGTCGATAAGGAAAACCGAGGCTGAAGCGAGCCCGTCGCCGAACAAGTTGAACACGCCGTAATGTTCGGGGATGCTCGGGTCGAGCGCGGTAAATAGAATCGTAAACTCGTAGCCTTGGGCAGCGGCTAGCGCAGCTGGTCCGTCGAGATTGTCGGTACTGATGGCGAGTACTTGAACACCTCTCGCGTCGAATTCAGCCTGAGATCGTTGCAACTTCCCGAGTTGCCTTCTGCAAAATGTTCACCAGTACGCTCGGTAGAAAACGACGACAACTGGCTTTTCGCCTCGGAACTGAGAGAGGGTGTATTCAGAGCCCTGAATCGATGGCAGTGTGAAGTCTGGAGCGGTGCTGGTGACAGGACAGGGCGTGTTTGACGAGCGGCGGTTCGGTGGGCTCTGCGGTTGGGTCTTCGACCACCGGTGCGGCCGTTGGGGTCGGCTCACTTACACGGGAACGTTCGCTTCTGAGGAACCATCGCATGCAGCAGTCAAAGCGAAAATTGCTGCGATCAGAAAGATCGCAATTAATGTCCGATTATTTTTCGACAGTGATGCACGTATTACAGTCGTTCAACCTTGCCGACATTCGTTTTGGAATGCCAGCTATATAGAAAAGCGCAGCCGAATAGACTGCGCTTTTCACGAATTCTCTCGATTAGATGCAACCGTCATGTTGAACGGTTACTAACTAACTTACGAAGTCATCGACTTGAGGGTTTCTTCCGCTGCCTTCAAAGCCTCATCGATGTGAGCCTTTTCGACCCAACCCATGTGACCAACTCGGAAGATCTTGCCAACAAGCGACTTCTGACCGCCGCCGAGAATCACGTTGTAGTCCTTGTTCACTTTTGCCAAGAACGCCTTGCCATCGAGACCTTCCGGCAATCGGATCGCAGTAACGGTGTTCGAAGCGAACTTGGGGTCTGGCAATAGTTCGAGTCCGAGTGCCTTCGCACCGTCACGAGTGTACTGCGCTATTTCGTGGTGACGTCCGAATACGTTTTCGATTCCCTCGTCGACCATCGACTGCAACGCCACTTCGAGCGTGAACATCGCAGGCAGGCAAGGAGTAAACGGCGGCTGGCCGATTTTGAGATAGTCGTCGTACTGCTTGATATCGAGGTAGTACTTCGGAGTGGTCGAAGTGGCGTGAGCCTTCCAAGCTTTCTCCGAGAAAGTAACCATCGAGATTCCAGGAGGTGAAATCCAGCTCTTCTGTGATGCGGTGGCAACCACGTCGATGCCCCACGCGTCGACTGCGATTGGAACGCCGCCAGCGCTCGATACAGCGTCGACGAGGATGAGGGCGTCAGATTCTTCGTGAATGACCTTACAGAGGTCTTCCAGCGGGTTGGAGACGCCCGTTGAGCTTTCGTTGTGTGTGAAGATCACTGCCTTCACATCGCTCATGCCTTTAAGGGTATCTCGAACCTTGTCGAGATCGGCGGCTTGCCCGAGATAGAACGAAATGCGTGTGGTGTCGGCACCGTACGCCTCGGCGATTTCAGCAAATCGCTCGCCAAAGACACCAATGATGATCGATAGAACTTTGTCGCCCGGTGAAATCGTGTTCACCACAGCGGTTTCCATCGCACCAGTTCCCGACGATGTGATGAAGTACACATCGTTTTTAGTCATGAAAACCGTTTTCAAGTTCTTCGTCATGCGATCGAGCATGTCGGCGTACTCGGGGCCTCGGTGATTAATCATCTGCGATCCGGCGATTGCGAGGACGTCGTCGGGAAGCGGTACTGGGCCGGGGATTCGAAGATTTGGCTGGTTCTGGCTGCTCACCGGAGTGCTCGTTTCATACGGAATATGACTGGAAATGTTTCTAAGTTTCGGTCGTTACCGTGATTGTTTTTGCAAACGATCGATGGACGACTCGGAAGAATTCTAACTCTCACCATGTAAAACGGCTGTAAATTTCACGCGAGAAGTTGGTGAGCCTGAGAGGGGTTGGGTGGGAACCTCCTAAATCTCATCAGCTAGTTTTTTCGTCGTACCTGCAGAATGTGACCAAACTTGTCATTGCGAGAAGCCTGCCCTGAGGCGACGTGGCAATCAACGACATATACAACGCGGCTTACGATTCAGACATCTCGGGGCATTTGCGGAAATCAGCTCATCGTTGATAACGTCAAAATCGCCGATAGCGTTGCCCGTGATCACTGATTGCCACGTCATTCTTTTTTCATTCCTCGCAATGACAGAGAGACAGAAACCTACTCAGCCAGTTTCACCAACGAGTAGTTCTTACGACCTCGCCTAATGACCAGTAGGCGGCCTTCTATTAGGTCGTTCACTCCGACCGTTCGCCCAGCATCGGTGATCTGTTCGCCGTTGAGGTACATGCCGCCTTGATCGATGGTGCGCTTTACGTCACCACCGGATTTGCCGGATCCCGCCGATACAGCCAGTTCAGAAAAGCGGATGCCCTCGCCTGAAAGCTGATCTCGATTCACTTCGGTTACTGAAGAACCTTCGAGAACGTCTTCCATTTGATCGGCCGACAATCCAGAAATATCTCCACCGAAGAACGCCTGTGTCACTTTCAGGGCCTGATCGAATCCGCTCTGACCGTGAATCGTTCGCGTCACTTCTTCAGCCAGCGCTTTTTGGGCCGCTCGCTTATGAGGTTCTTCGACTACAGCTTCTGCGAGTCCGCCGATTTGGACTTGGTTCAGCATGGTGAACAGCTTCACGTAGGGAACAGCGTCTGCATCGGCTACGTTCAAGAAAAACTGGTACAGCTTGTAAGGGGAAGTCTGTTTAGGATCGAGCGTCGGCGCTCCACCTATCGACTTGCCGAACTTCTCTCCATTGGCATTCACTACCAGCGGGTAAGCAATTCCGTGCGCACGAGGGCGTCCTTCGGAGTCGGCTCCATGAATTCGTCGAATCAGATCGACTCCACCAAGAATGTTGCCCCACTGGTCGCTACCACCGGCTTGGAAGCCGACGTTGTCGCGATCGTAGAGAGTCAGGAAGTCGTACGCCTGAAGCAGCTGGTAGCTGAACTCAGTGAACGAAATTCCACTGTCTCGACTGAATCGATCTTTCACGGAATCACGACTCATCATCGTGTTCACGGTGAAGTGTTTTCCTACGTCACGAAGGAACGATAGAAGATCGGTCGTGCGAAGCCAGTCGGCGTTGTTGACGACCTGAGCTGGATTGGATTTTGCATTGAAATCCAAAAAGGGCTCCAGTTGCGCACGAATCGCCTCGACGTTGTAGTCGATATCAGCGACCGAAAGAAGCGTACGTTCGTCGGCACGACCTGATGGGTCGCCGATCATGCCGGTACCACCGCCAACTAGGGCTACTGGCGTGTGACCGTACTGTTGGAGTCGGACGAGCCCCATGACGGGGACAAGGTTGCCGATATGGAGGCTACTAGCAGTGGGGTCGAAGCCGTTGTAGCAGGTGATCTTCTCAGTTGCGAGAGTGTGCGCTGCGCCGGGGGTGGCGTCGAACAGCGCACCTCGCCATTCGAGGTCTTCAGCTACGTTTTCAAATTCTGTGTTGGTTGTCATTGGATTGTTCTTTTAGAACCCGTCGGCAGGTTCGAGGATCTTGGTGCGAAGTTGAGCTAGAGATTTCCGAGTATTTCGCGGGTCTGCTCAACGTCTTTATTCATTTGTTCGATAAGTAGCTCGACTGTTTCGAAAGCGACCTCAGCTCTGAGTCGTTGAACGAACTCAAGGCGAAGTCGCTTGGTATAGAGATCCCCGTCAAAGTCTAGAAGGAATGCCTCGATAGTGCGAACGCCGTCCGTTTCGAACGTGGGGCGCACGCCGATGCTGGTGGCAGCGTGATGCATCTCGCCATCAACCTCGACTAACGTTGCGTAGATCCCGTTATCTGGAACGGTGACGGCAAATTCAGGTTCGATGTTTGCCGTAGGGAAGCCGATTTCTCGTCCACGCTTCTCACCGTCGGCAACCACTCCCGGAATTGAGTAGTTCCGACCCAGCATTTTTGCAGCAAGTTCGCAGTTGCCACTGACGATTGCGATTCTAATAACCGAGCTTGAAACGGCTTCGCCATCGACGACAATCGTCGGAACGCCGAGAAATTCGATATCGGTGTGAGTGTCGGCGGAAGAGAGTTGCTCAACACCGGCGCGGTCGGAACCGATCATTGCGCCCGGGCCGAGAATCAGCGATACGAGGCCGATTCGTTCCTGCAATGCGCCAACAAAATCGTCGGACGACAGCTGCTGAATCGCCGCTGTGAAGTTGAGTTCGACCACATGGTCGATACCGATTGCTTTCAAAATATCTCGGCGAGTTTCAAAATCGCTGAGGTAAGTGACCTGGTTACTCGGCTTGATAAACGCCCGAGGCTGCTCTCGGAACACAAAGGCAACCGATTTTGCGCCGCGCTTAGCCGCTTCATCTTGAACTCGTTTTAGGAGTGTTTGATGCCCAAGATGAACTCCGTCGAAGGTACCGATAGTCGCAACTGTCGGACCTTCAATAACGTCTATGGAAGCGAACAGATCGGAAATCGACATGATCGTCCGTTGCAGATAATAGCGGCTCGATGAAACCTAACCGCCAATCTCAACTTTCTAGCTAAGGGTTGCGTGTGCCTCGTGAAGCAACTCTTCGGTAGTCGCCCAGTTGATGCAAGCATCAGTGATCGAGACACCGTACTTCAAATCGGCAGGATCGCCCAGCGACTGGTTGCCCTCGTTTAGGTGGCTTTCCAGCATGAGGCCAATTACACCCTTGTTGCCTTCGGTGCGTTGACGAATAGCATCACGGAACACGATCGGTTGTCGGTTGTGATCCTTGTTGCTGTTCGCGTGCGAGCAGTCGATTACAACGTTTGGTCGAAGACCTACGCCTTCTAGCAGGCTCGAAGCCTTCGCCACGGTTTCGTCGTCGTAGTTAGGGCCTGTTGAGCCACCACGAAGAATGAGGTGCTGTGCCTTGTTGCCGGTGGTTTTGACCACGGAAGCACGACCATCGAGGTCGATACCGAGAAATGAGTGTGGTGAACGAGCAGCCATCATTGCATCGACAGCGATCTGAAGACTTCCGCCTGTGCCGTTCTTGTAGCCGATTGGCATTGAGAGTCCGCTCGCCATCTGTCGGTGAGTCTGGCTCTCGGTTGTGCGAGCACCGATGGCACCCCACGAAATGAGATCAGCGAGGTACTGAGGAGTGAATGGATCGAGGAACTCGGTTCCTGCTGGCAGTCCGAGCTTCAGCACTTCGATAAGGAACGCACGTGCACGAGTAAGACCGTCCTGCATGTCGAACGTGCCGTCGAGATTAGGGTCGTTGATGAGCCCTTTCCAACCGACGGTGGTACGGGGCTTTTCGAAGTACACCCGCATTACGACAAGAATCTTGTCTTTTACTTCTTCAGCGATAACTGCGAGTTTCTTGGCGTACTCGAGTCCAGCTTTTTCATCGTGAATCGAGCAAGGTCCAACGAGCATGACCATGCGGTCGTCTCTGCCTTGTTCGATGTCTTCGATAGCTGAACGTGCTTCGGTAACAACTTTCGCAATTTCAGGAGTGATTGGCTGCGATTCGATGAATGATCGTGGCGAACTGAGCGGCTGAAGATCGGTGATTCGGATGTTTGACGTAGACATTGTCGAATTAGGTTTCTATAGAACTACAAGGTGAAAGAAAATAACGGTGTTCGTGATTCGCTCGGTCAGACCGGCTCAGTTGCATGCTGAGGGAGGGAGAGCTTTGGGAATCCATGGGGACTGCGGACGGTCGGGCAGAACTAGTTGCTATATGAACGTCCGTGCGTAAACAGCCCGCCGGTATAGCTATAGCTAAGATACTCGGCACTGTACGAAGTTGAACGCGAGAAGAAGAAACCTGCCGAGCGGAAACCGCTGGGGCGTGAGAATGAGTTTGTCTGTGTGGTGCGTTCTGACATGTCTTTTAAGAGGTCGTCGTTGAAAGATCAGGGCGAAGTTTAGCAGCATCTTTTAAATAAGCGTGCCGTATTTCGTTCTGAGCCTTGTCGGTATTCCAGAATATAAGTATACGTATGCACTGAGTTAATGCGCCGGGTCGAGCCATCTCGTGTCCACACATAAGCGGAGCGTCATTCCATCCGAATCGTTCGCGTGCTGCAACAGCCGGGAACTCGGCGACGAGATCGGGGCTTGTAGTGAACTGAACCGCGGCAACATCGTCTTGATCGATTTTGTTTTCGTCGATCAAAACCGATAGCAGCTGTTCAGTTGCTGCAAGAACGTGTTCAGCCGACGTTCCGTCGGTGGTTATTGCGCCTTTGACGCCTCGAACCTTCGTAGCCAATCTATTTACTGTCCTGAGAATTAGAAATTTGTGTTCAAATAATCTGGCAATTTCGTTTTTGAGATTACCAGTGATTCTGGCGACCTAGTTTGCCACGACTTTCCGTGGCGTGCCGGGTACGAGCGATCTGATATACGCACCAACTCGGTCGGCTGCCCCTGCCGGATCGCCATCTGCCAAGGCCTTGATCACCTGACTGCCAATGACTGCTCCATCGGATATTTTCGCCACTTCTGCAACGTGATCTGCATTAGAAATCCCGAATCCAATCGCAATTGGTAGATCCGTGAACTTTCGAACATTCAGGACGAGACCTTCAACGCGTGACGACATTTTCGCCCGCGCTCCGGTTACTCCCAGTACAGAAATACAGTAAACGAAGCCCTTGGCGCGTTTGCACGCGTATTCGATTGCGTGATCGGTCGATGTGATGGCGATGAGCGGGATCAATGCGATGCCAGATTGGTCGCAAGCATCCTGAAGCGGTCCCGCTTCGGCCGCAGGAAGATCGGCAGCGATAATTCCGTCGAGGTCAACTGCGACTCCTGCAGCACAGTACTCATCGAGCCCCATGTTGAGGATCGTGTTGTAGTACCCCATGAAGACGATTGGTACATCAATTCCGGCAGCACGAATTTCTTTGACAGCTTTGAAACAAAAATCAGGAGTTACCCCGTTTTGCAGGGCTCGATGTCCTGAAGCTTGAATCGTTGGCCCGTCGCCGAGTGGGTCACTGAAAGGCACGCCTAGCTCAACTACATCTGCACCGGCGTCGACCAGAGACCGAACGATCTCAGTGGTTTGCCCCAGTTCAGGGAATCCAACGGTGACATAAGGAACGAGCGCGATTCGACCTTCGGCCTTTGCCTTATCGAACGCTTCTCGAATTCTGTCGGTTGCCATGTGGATGCGTAGTTCCTTATTTGATCGCAGGATGATTCTGCGAGAGCGATAAACGGCTAGGGTACTTGATCGAGTTTCCGATCAACTGACCGTGACGTACTTTGCAATAAGTACTGCAACAGTATTGTGCAGTCCGTGCGCAAACATTGCTGGCCAAATCGAACCGGTTTTAAGGTACACCCAGCCGAGCACTAAGCCCAATGCGAAAGTCGGAACGATGGCACCTGGGTCGATATGGAACAGTCCAAATACTACCGATGAGATCACCAATGCCCAAATGATTCCGAACTTTTTCACCAATCCGGGCAGCACAAAGCCCCTGAAGAAAATCTCCTCAGCCATCGGGCCAAGAATCCCTACCAAGATGATCGTGGCGACAATATTGCCGTCGGCTTCGTCGAGAGCTTTTTTAGCGGTGTCAGGCGGAACAAGTGAATCGACACCGAACCAGACGAGGGCCTGTACCCAGAACATCAACCCGCTGAGTCCTACGATCCACATCGCAACAGCGAATAGGTACGGTTTGAAGCCTGACGTTTTGACGAATCCGAGGGATGAGAACGGATCACGGAATCGAAGTACAGAGAAGGCAATGCCAGTTGCAGCAAAGACCCCGGACATCGCTGTGGCAGCGATGATCCCAACAGGTACGCCCACAAATATCGCCGATCCATCCCCAGCATCAGTCGCAAGTAGATAGCTGAGAGCTGTGATGCCAACTCCGACTCCAAGCGCGGCAACCATCGGCCAAAGAGGCGATTTGAACACCCTTATCAAAATCAACGCGAGCGCTGCAGACAGTAGACCGAGGTAGTAGCCAGTTGGCGATGTGACGGAGGTGTCGAACCCAGCATCGGTTCCAAATGCGCCGCTTAGACTGAGTATCGAAACAACCACGAGCATCGTTACCGTCGCGGCCACGACTACATCCCAGACGTCCCAGCTGACGGAAGGAATCGTGATGCTTCGCCACTGTTCGTTAGATGTTGGAGACGGCGGGGCTGGGATTGGTGGTTCTATCAAGTTGAGGTGGCTGTAAGGATCGTTCGTTCAATTAGGCGGGCGGTGCTATGCCCATGTTACGTCGCCAGATAGCGTCGGACTCAGCGGCTTCGATGCGAACACAGCGTACTCACGTTTTGAATCGCCAATGGTCGTGAACTCACCGTGACCCGGAAGTACAGCAGTGGTTTCTGGAAGTACGAAGATGTGTGATTCGAGCGAAGAAATCATTTGCACTAAAGCTTCATGAGATTTCGACCTGCCTGGGCCACCCGGGAACAGCGTGTCGCCAGTGAAGACGTGAGAATGTTCTCCAGATGCTAAAGATCCTTCCGATTCAAGCACGAAGCACGTCGATCCTGATGTATGACCCGGCGTGTGGAGCGCCCGCAGAGCGATATCGCCTATGAGAATCGACACGTCGGTAGTCACATCTGTCGTCACCTGTGCCGACGCGGGAAGTGACTCTCGATCGCCAGATCCGATACCGGTTGGGGCAGGGAGTGTTGCGACTACTTCTTCGTAGCCTTCGACGTGGTCCTGGTGCCCGTGTGTGATCAGGATCGTTTCAACTGCTGTTTCGCTCGCAGCCGATATTAATTCGTTAGGGTCTGCCGGGGTGTCGATAATCACCGAGCTACCCGTGCGGGCACAGGTGATTAGAAATGCGTTATTCGAGAATCCTGACACGAAGCTGTCTATCGACCAGAATTTGCCGGTGAATACGTTGCTCATTTACTGCTCAATGTCCTTGTTAGATATTTTTACGAATCTGCCTAAAAAGAAACGACGCACTAAGCGCCGTTTCAATGTTTCTATTTAATTCCGCAAGATACGTATTAGGTAGCTTGTGGCTCTGGGTCGTAAGCTCCGCCAAGTTCTCCCTCAACCTGATCGGTTGGGGCTGTGGGTTCGCTTGGTTGCACCGGGTCATCAGTCGCCAATGGGCTTGCCAATAGCGGGTCTTTACCATCAATGATCGCAACGAACTGTTCAGAGTCGATCGTCTCGTGTTCCAATAGGAATTGGGCGATGCTTTCAAGTTCATCGTCGTGTTCGCTGAGAAGGCTATTAGCGCGCTCTTCACCTTCACGTAGAAGTCGGTTGATCTCATCATCTATGATGCTTTCAGTCTTCAGCGAGTAGTCTCGCTCTTCCGACATCTCACGACCAAGGAAAACTGCACCACCCTGTCGCTTACCGAACGATCGTTTCGACAGTTTATTGCTCATACCCAGTCGCATAATCATCTCACGAGCGATTGCGGTTGCCTGCTCGAAGTCGTTCGAAGCACCAGTTGTTACATCGCCAACTTTGAGAACTTCGGCTGCTCGGCCACCCATCGCCGATGCGATTTGGGCTTCGAGCTGGTCTTGCGAGGCGTATGACTTATCTTCCTGCTGCCAACGTGTGAATCCACCGGCTTGGCCCCGAGCAATGATCGAGATTTTTCCAATTGGTGAACCACCGGGCATAAGGTGCGCTACAAGAGCGTGCCCAGCCTCGTGGTAAGCAGTGATCTTGCGATCCTTTTCGCTGATGACCTTGCTCTTTCGGGCTGGTCCCATCGAAACACGGTCGATCGCTTCTGTCAGATTGTCGTAGTTGATGAGCTTCTGATTATCACGGGCTGCAAGTAGAGCGCCTTCGTTAATCAGGTTGGCAAGATCGGCACCAGAGAATCCCGGTGTTTGCTTTGCGATGTCAGCCAGATCAATGCCCTTTTCAAAAGGCTTGCCTTTGGCGTGCACATCGAGAATTGCCGTACGTCCACGGATGTCTGGATTGTCGAGCATTACTCGGCGGTCGAAACGGCCCGGTCGAAGTAGTGCAGGATCGAGAATATCTGGGCGGTTTGTTGCAGCGATAACGATAACGTTAGTTGTTGAATCGAAGCCGTCCATTTCGACAAGCATCTGGTTCAGCGTCTGCTCACGTTCATCATGACCGCCACCTACACCGGCGCCACGGTGTCGGCCAACTGCATCGATTTCGTCTATGAAGATGATGCAAGGGGCGTGTCGTCGAGCCTGCTCGAATAGGTCACGCACGCGAGAAGCACCAACACCAACGAACATCTCAACGAACTCAGAACCTGAGATCGAGAAGAACGGTACTCCGGCTTCACCGGCTACTGCTCGAGCGAGAAGAGTTTTACCTGTTCCGGGAGGTCCTACTAAGAGCACACCGGCTGGGATTTTCGCGCCGAGGGCTTGGAATCGTTCTGGATATTTGAGGAATTCGACAACTTCTTCGAGTTCTTCTTTAGCCTCGGGCACACCTGCAACGTCGAAGAATGTGACGGTTGCTTTGGTGCCAATGAACATTTTGGCTTTGCTCTTACCGAAGCCCATATGCTGGTTATTGCTGCCCTGCGCCTGTCGCATCATGAACAGCAAAATTCCACCGAACAGGATGAGCGGTAAGAAACCTATAAGGAGGCCGAAGATGCCGCCGAAGCCGCCACCTTGATTGACCTTGAGAGAATAATTAGCGCTCGGCACTTCGGCGTCGAGTAGCAGTTGAGCTAGGCTCGATCCTTCTTCTTTAACCGATGTGAAGGTGTTCAGGCCATCTGTAATCGTGATCGAATCGCCTTGTACATCTATATCAAGCGAGGCTGATCCACTACTGTTTTTCGCCAACTCGACTACTTCGTTAATGCCGATTTCTTGTGAGCCACTCGCGGGCTGATCGACAAACATGAAGAATATGGTGATCACTGCGACGATGATAACGAGGTAGACGAGACTATTCTTCATCCAGCGGTTGTTCATTTGTCCTGGCGTCCTATCGATAACTACTAAGTCGGTGTATTCGAGTGAAGTTTGTTCATCCGTCGTATCGATTGGATGTAATTCCAACCGATACGGTACAAGCTACGTTTTCAAGACAATGTTTGGAGTTCAATCTCTTGCAATTCCAACAGTTTATAATCGTAACATAGCGACGGTTTCGCGCCGCATTGGAGTTGTCCCGTAATACGTGTGGTAACCACGTAAAGATTTCTACTCGTTTTGAATTGAGTATCGGGCGCAAGATTGGTATATTGGAAGTTCGACCAATTCGACATTGGGAAGAAGCGCGCGCCGCCGAAGTGTTTTAAGGGGTGTGTTTTGATGGAATTATTCCGTTCAATGTCATAGGGAGTGCGAACATAGCAAAAGAATTTAGAGTGAATCGCCGAATTCGAGCCGATGAGGTTCGAGTAATTCGTGGCGAGGATTCTTCGGTCTCGACAGTGATGGCCATTCGTGACGCACTAGAGATGGCAGAGGATGAGGGTCTAGATCTGGTTGAGGTTGGTCCTAACCAAAGCCCGCCTGTGTGCCGATTACTTGATTATGGTCGTTTCAAATTTATTCAAGGTAAGAAGCAACGAGAGGCTCGAAAAGTCTCACGTAGCGCGAGTAAGCAAAAAGAAGTAAGACTCAGCCCTGTGATGTCGGATAACGACATCGAAACGAAAATCAAGATGACTAAGAACCTTCTTGGCGAAGGTGCGAAGGTCAGAGTATTTGTGCGATTCCGCGGTAGGCAACACGCCCACCCTGAAATCGCAATGAAGGTGTTACGTAAGGTCGCTGAAGGTGTTGCGACTGTTGCGAAGCTGGAGAAACCGCCTGGAATGGAAGGTCGAGTGCTTAGCATTCTGCTCGCTCCATCGGCTGTGGCTAAAGAACGAGAGCGACAAGAAAAATCAACACCGGTTACGGCCGCTGCTCCGGCAGCAAATGGCACCCCAACAGATGGGGCCGCCGCAGTAGAAGAATAGGTTCAGGCATTAATCGCCTGAACATAAGAATTGAGAACGGAAACTACCTGATATGCCGAAGATGAAGACCCATAAGGGCGCCAAGAAGCGGTTCCACATTAGTGGTACTGGCAAGGTGCTGCGGTCAAAGGGTCCGAAGAGTCACTTCCGCCGACGCAAGGCCAACCGAGTTAAACGGTTGTTCGGCGGCAAGGTTGCGCTCGACTCAAAGACGTTCTCAAAGACAATCAAGCAGGCCATTAGCGCTCTTCACTAGACGCTAACTGCAATAAAAATACAAACCATTATCTGAATTCATTGTTGGGGCTACATCGGATGCTCCGCAATTGATCGCCAAGGAGACTTACATTGGCCAGGGTTAAAGCCGGTAAAACTACAAGACGACGGCATAAAGCTGTCCTAAAAGCGACACGTGGACATCGAGCAGCACGTAGCAATCGCTTCCGCGTCGCTCGAGAGTCACTGACTCATGCACAGGCATATTCAACGGCTCACCGCCGATTGAAGAAGCGTACGAACCGGTCTTTGCAGATCGTTCGAATCAACGCTGCTGCACGTGCACTTGGAATCAACTACGCAAGCCTGATTCATGGCATGGCGTTAGCTGGCATCGAGCTTGACCGCAAGTCACTCGCTGAACTAGCGATCCGAGAGCCAGAAGACTTCACTCAAGTCGTAAAATTGGCTCAAGCAGCACTTCCTGCTTAGTCTGGTTAGACCGTCGGCGATTCTGCTTCAGTGGAATCATCGTCACTTAAAACCGAAGACTGATTTGAACTTTGGGGCGCACTTAGGTGCGCCCCAAAGAATTTAACCAATCTCTTAATATAGGCCGTAGGTTCAGCACGGAACGACCCAGTGTGACCTGCACCGTGGACTATCCAAACAGACTCCTCGCCACCTTCGATCTGGTCGAAGCTGGCGCCTATAGCGCGTCCAAGCAGCCGAGCATGCTCCACTGGAACGACATCGTCGTTTTCACCGTGAATGATCAGAACCGGAGTATCGGATCGCGTTATCTCGCGCGGGTGAAATCTCTTTGATGTCGATTCCGTAGATCGACCTCGCCATGAGCTCCATCCCGGGTAGACCGAGTCTGAGCGGTCGTTTGATACCGGTCAAGGAATTTCGTAGGACCAGCGAGAAATCTGCGAACGAGCTGTCGGCGGCGACCGCTCCGAAGTTGTGAGGGTTCGATCCTGCCATGAGCGCAACCGCACCACCTAGCGAGAAGCCTAGAACTCCAATGCGGCTTCGATCGGCGCCCTTGCTGACAAGGAGGTCGGATGCTCCTTGTCAGCAAGGGCGTTCGAAAAATCGCGACGATGACATCGTTGCAGGAGAATCGCCTCGTCCTCTCATATCGAACAAAATATTCCGAAGCCACGCTCTCGCTGAGTGCTCGAGCCAAGCCTAGAGTTCCCGTTTTGGCGTCGCTACGGTTCGTGTTGTCGCCATGAACCATGAAGACCCACGAGTGGTTACTGGGAGAGTCGTTGACGCGGGTTGGCTGGGTGAGTGCACTGGGATTATCCAACCCGAGAGCCGGGCGTCGCCCTCACGGCTCGTGAAACTTACATCCTGAAAATCTAATCCCACTGATTCGGGAGTCTCTTCAGGGCGTACACGCGCGGTCTTCGTAAGGCTCGCTGCCATTGCCGACGATGCACCTGCGTAGCCGCCTGCTGCGAGTCCGATGAGTGCGAATGTTGTTTTGATGAATCCCACAGCGACATGTTATCGCCGAACGAGTTCGAGTATCGGCCTTGTGGCGCAGATACGGTCAAGACTTGGTTTCCAGTGAGAGGAATGGAATGAGAGCGAGTCAGATCAGCGCATGGCCATCAAGCCGACAATTGCGCTCAAAAAGCGCTAACGGCTGGGGCTAGGCGACTATCGAATCGACCATAACTAAAACGAAGAACAGCGCCAGGAACAGCAGTGAATACTTGTACAGGCTGGTCGCTGCTGGGCGGTCTGGTGCTTTAGTGAGCTTCAGGGCGTACCACAAGAACGCTAAGCAAAGACCAGACGCACCGATCATGTATATCCAGCTGAGGGCGGGAGAGACCACACCGAAAATTATCGTCAGGACCGACAGGATCACGGTGTAGAGCATGATCTGAATCGTCGTGTGCTCCACTCCGCGAACGACCGGCAACATGGGGATGTCGGCTTTGGCGTAGTCATCTTTGATCATGATCGCCAGCGCCCAGAAATGCGGCGGGGTCCAGAAGAACACGATGATGAACATGTACCAAGCTGCAAGGTCTAACGAACCGGTCACGGCTGCATATCCGACGAGAGGTGGGACCGCTCCGGCGGCTCCACCGAGAACGATGTTCTGGGTGGTCGTGCGCTTGAGAATCACCGTGTACAGGCCGAAGTAGAGAATCGTACCCGCTATTGCGAGTGAAGCTGCAAGAACGTTCGTCATTAAAGCCAACAGAACAAACGAAATAATGTTCAGGGCTACTCCGTATATCACGGCGGTAAGGACTGAAATTCTGCCTTCAGCAACAGGTCGGTTTTTCGTACGACCCATCCGCTGGTCAAGTTCGCTTTCGTATGCCATGTTCAGCGATGCTGCTCCGCCAGAGGCGAGTGCTCCACCGATAAGTACTGCAACGATTACTTCAAGCGTCGGGGTTGATCCAGCAGCTAAGAATGCACCGGCAATAGCCGAGACCAGCAATAGCGACATTACGCGCGGTTTCGTGAGTGCGATGAAATCGCCCAGCAAAGTCATCACAGATCCGCTTTGTATTGTTTCGTTAGTAGCCATAAAAGAATGGTAGCTGGTGTGGCTTTATTCCGCCGAACTTCTTGATGCTTCAGCGAGTTCTCGTCCGGGTACTGGGCGAAGCAGTAGTGCGACGAGAAACACCATGTCTACCCATGCGAGGGTTGCAAGGCTGAGGTGGCCGGCTCGCGCCCATTCGGCGAATGTGGTCCACGGATTAGCTGCGCCCATGAGCATCTGACTGAAGATGATTACTGCCGATGCCAATGCAGCGAATCTAAGAGCGCCTGAAATGTTCGGTAGTCGCCAAACCTTGTGTCCTGCTAGCAGAACCAAGATGATCGAAACTAACGACAGCACGCGGTGAGTCATGTGGATCCACTCGAACGTCGATTGCGGGATGATGTCTCCTCCACAGAGAGGCCATGATGGGCAGACCGCCCCAGCTTCTTTCCAAACTGCGTAAGAGCCGGAAAGGAGGGCGATTAGAGTAACTATTCCGGCGGTGGTGGAAAGTATTAGGGCGCTTCGATGCTCGTGGCTGACTCTGCCCCACATCCATTTGGACGTTGTTCCTACAATTGAGCTTGGCCTGCCGTACGAGGCAGCAACGAGTGCCATGACGGCGAAGAACACGACTATTTCAGCTAAGAACAGATGAACAGTTCGAATCGCTGGATTGAGGTCGCTAAGAACCACGGCTCCACCAAGACCGCCCACGATTGTGATTACGATAAATTCCGCTGTGGCTAACCACGCAACAACCTTGTAAGCACTATGCCTCGTCCATACCAGTATCACTGTGGCAACAATGATTAGTCCTACTAAGGTCCCGACGGTTCGGTGGCTGTATTCGATAAGAACATTGTGAGGTTGCGGGGTGGATAATCGCGGGCCATCGTAAAGGCGGTCGATTGTTTCTTGATCAAGCGGTGGGAATGCCTGCCCGAAACACATTGGCCAGTCAGGACACCCATCACCTGAGCCGGTAACCCGAACAACTCCGCCGAGGGTAATCTGAAGCACTACGCCAATGACCGCAATTATCAGTAGAGTGAGCAGCAATTTGTCTCGCCATATGGGAGATTTGATCGTGTTCTCTTTGGCGGTGCTCTCAGACGAATCCATTGTTATCCACTTTCAGGCTCAGCGATTGACCGTAGTTAATGATCGCGCATAAATTGCCAATTAGGCAGTGAATTCGGGTGTGTTATTTCGAGTCGTAAAGTTTAAAAATCTTATTCGACCCCTAAATAGGGCGGTATGCGATGAGAGTGGCATCGACCAATACTCGGTAGTCGTACACTCGGGGAGGCCAGCAGGTCACGAGAGTAATCTGAGCGTCGTTGGTGCTGCTCAACTTGAGATCATCCTGGTGAATTTGAGTCGTACCGGTGACTCTGTATATGAATTCGGCGTCGGGCGTTTCTAGATACACGTCGACAGGGTCTTGCTTAATCAACTCTGAAATCTCGGGCAGGTGCCGGAATATATTTCCTTCACGAGCGGCGAAACTTTCGAGATGAGCGAAGAACCAGCCGTTGCCTTGCTGACCAGGGAGTGACGTTTCGGGAATGTGCCCAACTGTGTTGTTGGGAGTTTCGTACGATTTCTGATCACCAAGGTCAATGATGTTGAGCTCGGACACTGTCGAATTTACGTTGATTGCCGGGATTCTCATACGAGTAGCTTTCGACGTTGGGTCGAAATCGCGGAACAGGTCAGTCGATAAAATCGGGATGAAATCTTCGGGTATCGATGGCCCACCGAAGGAATCAGATCCCGCCCATTCTGGTTCTGACCAGTACTTCGGATTGAGAAGATTGCCCGGGTAGAGGTTGGCGAACTGCGCTACATTAGGCGATTTCAGTTCGAGTGGTATCGGCTGATCGTCGTCGGTAAGCGGTTGGCGCTGGGGAGCTTCAGCTTCGATGCCTAGATGGCTGTCGAGCGATTCATCTGGAATCGAGTACACAAACTCGGCAATATCTGAACCTGATCGCGACTTAGAGTAGATGTACATGCCCGACACCGCGATTAATACGATTCCTAGCACCGCAACCGAGTACGCTGCGATCGAAGTAATCGTGAATCTAGGTTGTTTCGCTGGGCCAGATTGCTTTTCTGCAATTGGACCGCCGTTTTGTTCAGCCATGCTTATTCCTATACGACTTTCGGGTCGGTACGGATTTTATGGCTAAATGCTATCGGACTCGAGCACCGCGTATGATCGGCTCGTTGACGTGAATTTCGCCATTTCGAATCTTTATGTTGTATTCACACTCTGGGTTTGTGCATACCCAAGCCTTGTAGTGAACAGCAGCACCTTGAGCTCCGAAGTCGGACAGGGGGACCAATCGACCTTCATCACAATTTATGCACTCCGGCCAGTTGTTGGTTTCCGACATTGTTGCCTCCTCGGGTCATTTGGCCGATGCTATACATATGAGCAGTATTGGCTAAATGCAAATAATAAATATCTCTGCCTGTTCCATCAGTCTAAACTCGATCATGACTAATAGTAGTGGCTGAAAGTAAGTAGTTTTACTGAAATCAGCGGTACATTGGACGTACTGATATGAATATTTTAGGCATCGAAACCAGTTGTGACGAAACGTCGGTCGGCATTGTCGACGGTGACGGTCGTGTTCGCGCCAACGTAATTGCGACGCAGATAGATCTCCACGCTCGGTACGGTGGAATTGTTCCTGAGGTTGCGTCTCGGCAGCACGTGCTCGACATTCGACCCGTGTGCGAGCGGGCAGTCGAAGACGCCGGGCTCGACTGGGGAGATATCGACGCTATTGCTGTAACACATGGTCCTGGACTTGCCGGGTCTCTAATCGTTGGGCTGAACTTCTCCAAGGGATTATCTGCCGCTTTAGATGTTCCACTGATTGGTGTGAACCACATGGATGGTCACGTTTACGGAGCGTGGGCTCGAACCGAAGATCATGAACTCGAGCCATTCCAGGAACTCGTCGGCGAACAGCCGATAATGTGTCTTGTCGTATCAGGCGGGCACACCGAACTAGTGCTGCTCGAAGGCCACGGCAAATTTCGTTTGCTTGGCGAGACTCGAGACGACGCGGCAGGCGAAGCATTCGATAAAGCCGCACGAGTTTTGGGGTTGCGATACCCGGGTGGACCTGAGATTCAGCGCGTCGCCGAAGGGGCTCCTGAAACAGAGCCACTTCCACGTGCGTGGATGCGAGGAACCGACGAATTTTCTTTTAGTGGCTTGAAAACCGCTGTTCTGAATCGAGCTCGCAAATTAGGAATCTACCCACCAAACGGAGCTGGCGGTGGAACGGATCCCGATGTTGTTGCAGGACTTGCGAAAGCGTTTCAGGATTCCGTTGTCGATGTGCTGGTTACGAAGACGATTGCTGCGGCAACACGAGAGAACTGCGCTGGCATCGTGTTGGTCGGTGGTGTTGCTGCCAACGGTCCACTTCGTCAAACACTAACGGAAAAATCGCCGCTGCCGGTCGCAATACCGCCGTTCAAGCTGTGTACCGATAACGGTGCAATGATCGCAATGAGCGGGCTGGTCAACTTCCGTAACGGTCGACGTGACGACTGGGATCTAGACGTCATCCCAAGTTTGCGAATTGGGACGAGCTCACTCGATTAGGGTGCCCCGTAACCGTGAGCCGAGACTTTTCTGCGTTCTTCAACTTAGCCCGCCGGATAGTTACGGTATGGCGATTTGGTTCTGCTCGGAACTAATCGACGCTTAGCATCTTCAACGTCGCGTGCGAACTGCATTCCAATTTCTGATTTTCCGCCGATTTCGGCACCAATAGTACTGCCACCCGCAGTATGAAATTCGAGGTGAACTCCGTCCGGCCTAATCCAGTAGTCGCCCATCAAAATTAGCGAGACCACTGCCACGGCAATTGCTGCAAGTACACCGACATTTGAACTAGGAGTCACTTGCCAGACGCCAATAGCTGCAAAGAGACCAACCGTTCCCCACGCCGCACTTCTTCGTGCTCGTGGCCGTCGGGATATTTCAACAGAGCTAATGTCTTTTAGCTGAGCCGATGCGTAAACAGAGTTAGATTCAGATCCGCCTCGGAAGATGACCCTTGCGTGCGTGAGGGTCATCTTCCCGTCGTCGTTTGACTCTAGTTTGGACACAACTCGCTCTCCGGGCAACAGTCCATTTTTAGGACTTGTACTCATTACTTCGGGTTGCACTGAACTTCGGAGACGATCTGTAGTGGTTTCTACTGCCATGTGCCTAATCGTAACGTGTTCGCGGCGCCTTTGGATGCTGGGGATCTGGATGTTCTCTTAGTGCTGTGTTCTGGAGACAGGCTGGAAGTGATTTATACCACGGGAAGCCTACGCTGACTATCACGAATGCCATGACGGAACATTTCACGATAAAGAGCGATTAACCCTTGTTGATCTTGGGCATCGGAGATTTTCGGAAGCTCGTAATCGAGGCCGAGCGCGATTACCGCTTTTTTAGTAACTGAATTAGCGGCGAGCTTGGGGTGTGATGAGTAGTGCGACAGTGCGAGATTTCTTAATTGCGTGTCTTCTGGGCGACGATCGCTCGGATGTGTCGCCATTGCGAATACAGCAGGCAATATAACGTTTACGACGATTTCGGCAGCGCGCGAAGTTCCAAGCACTGTGATGTTTTCGTTCTTGTCGAACCCGGGCGGCCTGAGCATGTTTGACAGATCTTTTGGCTTACCAGAGTTTTTAACAACTGTTCAGCTGCGGAGGCGATTCCGCCTTGTTCTGACCAGTAAACTACCAGCTTCGATATCGCCTTGATGCGACCATGTGGCGCGTTCGCAGGTAGACCCCATGGTCTGACCCAGTCTGGTACGTTTCCTTTTATCGGCATCCGTCTTATTTGACCCGGGACGATTTCGTCATCAGTGCGGAGTCCCGAGGCGTAAAGCAGTAGTTGCTCTAGCTCCCGAGTAGTCTCACACTTGCATGCCATTTGCCAGTCAACCCGACCGCCCACCGCGCTGATATCGAGCAGCAATTTTTGCACTGGTGCTGGAGTGTCTTGGCGTTGATGAGAAATTTCATTTGCCGGGTCTGAAACGTTCGATGCGCGTTTTGAACTACTTTTCCAGTTGAGTGCGAGAAGAAGAATTGTTCCTCCTGTGGATTTCAGCGCTTGCCGGGTGTCGCTAGCGAAAGCAAGCGCCACGACATGCAACACAAATCCGTTGTAACGACGGTCGATGTGATGGCCGTGCGCCCTCCAATCAGATTCACGAACGTGAATCTCTATATCGCCACGAAACACAACACCATCGTCTCGTTCGACCACTGCGTCAGTGCAATCTGGGCCAAGCGATCCGCCCGGCTTACCACCGTAGACGATCTTGTAGGTGTGACCATCACGGACCACGCACATGCGCTCGTTCGAGCCCTGCGTTCCGCCAAGCATCGTGGAGAATCGCTTCTGGCCCAAGCGTTTTCTTGGAAGGATCGTACTTACGATTCGATTCCTTCAGGATTGTCGGAAACAGCGCCCAAGATTTGTTCGAGACGTACGCGAGCGACTTTGATTCGTTAAGCACAAATGTCGGCGGTCGCTTCACGGCAACCGCCGGCATTTGTGGATTCGAAACTATGTACGCCAAGTTGCAACCCGCTCGCCTACGTAAGAAAAACACCGCGGGCGGCAGGTTACGACAAAGCTATAGCGAACTACGAACCCAGCTTGTCATTCTTGTGAGCAGCAACGAATGCACGTGCCTCACCGAGCATCAATTCGGCGATCCCAATACCTGAAGTCTGATCGGCGCCAGCCGTCTTTCCTGCGGCTCGTGCGCGTGTCTCTACATCAAGCGTTGCCGCGATTCGATCTGCGTGATTCGGCTCGCCGGGGTGCCCAAGCGACTGCGCAAAATCGTGTGGCCCACCAGTTACGCCTGTTAGACCGGGTACAGCGAGAATGGCGTCGAGATTATCCCACGCCTTCTTGTCTTCGATCTGTGCAACAACAAGCATATTTGCATTCGACCATTTTGCGAATCCGAGCTTGCCACCGTACTTGTCGTCGAGAACCGTCTGGTCGTTGAACTCGGTTCCACGTCCACCGCCCCACGATCGTTTGCCTTCGGTCGGAAACAGGCAAGCGTCGGCGAAAGCCTGTGCTTCCGCACCCGAGTTGATGTGCGGTCCTGTCACTCCCTGAATCCCGCGGTCGAGATACAGGTTGATCTGGTACGCAGCGCTATCTGGTACTCGTGCGATAACCGACATGCCGTAGCCGTTTGCAGTTCGGCAAATGTCGTCGATGGCTTCTTCGGGAAAGCCTCCGTGCTCACCGTCGATTGTGATTGCGTCGAAGCCGACGTGGGCTGCCATTTCGATCATGTACAGCGCAGGGTGAGCCAGTGCGAACACGGTCGCCTTTCGACCTTCTTTGTTGGCTTCCAAAATTGAGTTGTTAATCATTTGTGAATTGTTCCTAACTTGATGTGTTTTCCCGGAGAGGGATCAATTGTTTGCTTACTTACTTGAGAAAAATATTACTCTGCGACTAGAACCAAATTATTCAATCGAGATCCGAACGTCGTCGAGCATAAACCGTGGCTAAGCCACTCAAATACCTCGGACGGTTCCTCCTGCTGAAGTGGTTTTCGCCAGGGGCGGATGCGCGGCGATTTCGGCTTCGTTGAGCTCGAGTCCGAGACCCGGTGCATCGGAAAGTTCGACGTAGCCGTCTTTCTGGCGAGGGAAGCCATCGAGAACAGTGAAATAGTGCTCTGTGTAGAACTCTGCGTGGTACTCCTGAATCTCGAAGTTGATGATCGAAGCATCGAGGTGCATTTCGGCCATTGCTCCAACTGGCGAGCAGACGTTGTGAGGCGCCATTGTGATGTGCTTGGCCTCGGCGATTATCGCTATTTTCTTTAGCTCAGTGATTCCACCGGCATTGGCGATATCGGGCTGCAACACGTCGGCGGCGTGTCGATCAACAATTTCTGCGAACGGGAATTTTGTGTACAGCCGCTCGCCGGTTGCGATCGGGATGTTCACCTTGTTTCGAACTTCCAGTAGCTCGGAAACTCGTTCTTGAGAGACCGGCTCTTCGTAGAAAAGGGGTCGATATTCTTCGAGTCGCTTGCCGATCTGTATAGCGTTCATAACATCGAACTTAGCGTGCGCTTCGACAAGAATGTCGACATTCGGCCCAACAGCTTGTCGAACAGCAGCGACTCGGTCTTCGGCTAATTGCGCTTCTTTAAGAGACAGCTTGTAGTAGTTGTGCTGGCCGAACGGATCGAACTTGAGAGCGGTGTAGCCCATGCCCACAACGATCTTCGCCTCTTCCGCGTTTTGTTCTGCTGTGCCAGGGTTCGAATACCAGCCGTTGGCGTAGACCCGAATGCTCCTGCGGTGCGCACCACCGAGCAACTTCCAAACTGGCTGGTCGAGAATGCGACCTTTGAGATCCCAGAGTGCGATATCGATGCCCGAGATTGCGGTGGACGCTATTCGACCTCCTCGTGCTTGGAAGTCTTGGTACAAGTTCGTCCAGTGAACTTCGGTTTCGAGAGGGTCCTTTCCGATCAGGTGCTTCTCGACCATCCGCTCGATCATGCCCATAACGAGCACGTCGTCTTCCATGGGCGAAGCATCACCGATGCCGTACACGCTCGGATCGTCGGTGTTCAGCTTGACCAGAAGCCAGTTTCGCTGTGCATTGTGGTGGTTCGCTGTGAACCTTCGGAATTCGACTCCAGTAATTGCTGGCATATAACTTTCTCTTAACTGGCTCTTGTCTTGATCGACGCTCGATGCAGGGAGCACGCTATTTGCAAACCGCAATTAAAAAGCAACACTCGCGGCGGGAGTATACGCCGGTTTGAAGCCGATGTTGCCGGTCGATTAGCTCGAACCAACCGACACACCCGATTCTGTTGCGGCTATGATGCGGGTTGCTTCGACTTGCTCAGTGAAGAAACTATTACAGAGAGAATAAAAAACTTTGGCTCGAACTTTTCGCCTCTGGGCACTGTCGGATACGCATGTTGGAACCGAGATTAAATACGGCCGCCGTTCGCTTGAAGAGGTGATCCAGCACGCCGAAGCGTGGCCTAACGCCGATGGACAATCCGGTGGATTCGATATCGCAGTGAACCTTGGCGACTTTTCAGGGTCGCAGCTACCGCCAGATGACGAAGAGGGCGAACTGGTCGTTTCGCAGTACGCATCGGCGAAGCAGCACGGTCGTGAGCATTTTTACGATGTGATCGGAAACCACGATGCTTCGGGTGCCGACGAACCGACCCAATGGTGGTTCCAAAAGTGGATCGACCCGACCGGTGAAAGCACAGAATTCTCGGGAATCGACAATTCAGCTCGACCGTATCCGGCCACTGGCACATGGGAGAACTACTCGTTCGAAGTAGGCAATGTCGTGTTCCTAATGATGGCCGATCGAAATGACGGTGGAGCTCCCATTGGTCGAGGCGAGTTCGGCGGATATCCGGCAGGGGCGATTTCGGAAGAGACGTTCCAGTGGTGGACTCAGAAGGTCGCAGAAAACAAAGACAAGATCGTTATTTCAGCTCATCACCACATGATTAAAGAGACGACGGTAGCCTCAGGACTAAACGAGGGTTGCGACGAGGGCTATCACGGTCGCATGCCAGACGGTGGCGCACCCGGATCATCGTTCATTTACTGGGTGGGTGGTCAAAAAGATTCAGGCCGCATCGAGTCTTTTTTGGAAGCGAACAGCCCTGCAATCGATCTATGGTTGGGCGCTCATACCCACACCCATCCCGACGACACAACCGGTGGGCGATCTCACGTCGAGCAAAAGTGGGGTGCGAACTTCGTGAACGTTTCTGCGGTTACTCGCTATCACGGCCAGCGGAACTCGATTCCGATGAGTCGACTGTTCACGTTTACTGAAGGATCAGATGAAGTTCGGGTGCAGTGCTATTTACATACCGACCAATACGCCGATAAGGGCTGGTACGAACCATCTGAGCGAACAATCAAACTACGCCACAATTTCGAGGCACCATCCAAATGACCGATCAACCTAGGTCAATCCAACAACTCTTCGATCTCAAAGGCCGAACCGCCATCGTAACCGGCGGCGGTACGCATCTCGGAACGGCGTTCACTGAAGCCCTTTGCGATCTTGGTGCGAAGGTCTACATTGCTTCTCGGAGAGCCGAACTTTGCGAAGAGGTCTCTGAACGACTTCGTGGTCGAGGCATGGACGTTACGGCGATGGGCTGTGACGTGACCATTGAATCGGAGGTCGATGCGCTGGTCGACAGAGTCATGAACGATAACGGCCGACTTGACATAGCCATTTGCAACGCAGGTGGTTCGTTCACGACGAACTATCCGCCCAATGGCGATATCGAGGAGTTCAGGCGAACACTCGATGTGAACCTAACTGGCACGTACATCACTGCGCAGTCGGCGGGTAGGGCGATGATTCCTGCAAAACGTGGATCGATCGTCACGTTAGGTTCGATTGCTTCAACGCTGGCGATGGACACCCGTATCTATAACTCAGAGTTCAAGCGTTCTGGTCCTCCTTACATCGCCGCAAAAGGTGGTGTGCTGAGCCTGACACGAGCGATGGCTGCAGAGTTTGGCGAACACGGAATTACCGTGAACTGCATTAGTCCCGGACAAATCCCACGGACAGACTCCGACGCCAATCAGGTCGAGACCTTTCGCAAGATGATCCCGCTCCAGCGAACCGGTTTGTCGCAAGACCTAAAAGGCACAGCAGCTTTATTGGCATCAGATGCCGGAGCATGGATCACCGGCCAAGAATTCCGAGTTGATGGCGGCTGGTCGATCTGGTAGCCGATGGCTAGTTTTCTGCTTGACGAAGATTTGGCTGGAATTGTAGAGACGCGACTAATCGAGTTTCCAGCGCTTAGATCAGGCCAGCACTCTTCATCGCAACCCGGATGATCTCACGGTCGGCGTCTGTGGCTGATGGATTCGGCAGGCGAGGAGCACCACCGTCGTAGCCGAGAAGATCCATTGCCGCTTTGATTCCAGCCGCTCCGCGATCTAGGATCTGCTGATCGGCTTCGATGATTCGACTCTGAATTTCCTGCGCTGTTGCAAGATCGCCGTTCATGACGCTTGAGATGATCTGGAGACACTCGGTTGGCGCAACGTTTCCGAACATCAGGCACGCACCATTCGCTCCAATAGCGCTCATAGCGAGAAGCAATAGACCGTTTCCGAGCCAGAACGGCTTGTCAGTCGTTACGAAGTTACGGACTCTTGCCTCGAACCGAACGTTGCCCGAAGCTATGTAGCCCCAGACGTTATCGATATCCACGAGTTCGCCGATCACTTCAGGCTCGGCACCAACTGGTGCCGCTCCCCCAGCAAACATGCCGGGAGCCATCTGGTGAATGATCACGACAGGAGCTGGAACCCGCGGCACGACCTGCTCGAAGTAGCCAGTGACGTTCTTCGTGAGTCGTGGGATTCGAATGCGAATCATCTCAGCGCCGGCTTCGACCAAATCTTCCGCCAAACGAATCGAATCGGTGACGGACGAGCTGTCGACTCCTCCAACGATGAACTTCTCGCCGTTTCGAGCGTTGTTCACAGTGCGAACAATTTCGAGTCGTTCTGCTTCCGACAAAAACTGCTCTTCGCCGTTTTCTGAATTCAGTACAAATCCCGAAAGCGGAGTTTTAAGCCACTTTTCTACGTTTCTTTCGATAGCGGCGTAATCGACCGAATCGTCTGCCTTTAATGGCGTAGGACTTGGTGCAACAACGATTGGATTGGAACTTGGAATTGGCATGTGATTAGATTTTTCAGAGGGTTTATGGGAGGTGGACTTCAAGTATGTCCGAACTCGATGTCGACCGCTGAACGATCTCCCTGTTGAACGATAGATACTGAACTAAATTCGGCACGATAAATTTCGATAGTTGGCAAATAAGACCGTCCGGTCGCAAGAAAGCCCGAATAGCGCTCAACCAATCGAGCTATGCAAGATCGCCGTCACGAAGAAAAGGAACCCTTGGTTCTTACTGGTCGATCACACTTCCGTCGGCGTGAAGACGTGTAATTACTTCCCGCGGCTTCTCAGGGCACATCTCAACTGCGTTCGGCTTCAGATCAAGTCCGATGCCAGGCGCATCCGAGATCACCAGATAGCCGTTGCCGTCGTGTTGTGCCATTCCTATGACCATGTTGCTCTTCGGCGCAACGTCTTCACCGATCGGGTATTCCTGCAGGGCGAAGTTTGGTGCGGTTGCTGCGATTTGCAGGC
>ERZ890510.80-NODE-80-length-77047-cov-8.159017_pt1 | contig 77047 bp, 82 predicted proteins | sample MGYA00521265_ERZ890510 | MGnify/ENA primary metagenome ERZ890510 (study PRJEB32303, sample SAMEA104408624) | aquatic metagenome | biome: Brackish water; feature: Chemocline; material: water | place: Baltic Sea | collected 2014-10-26T21:54:00 | depth 110 m ... | reverse complement strand
ATTGCCGCCCACCGACAACCGACGGATAATTAACTAGCGGCTTCCTGCCCGATAACGGCCGTCACAGAAGAGGTTCACGAATGACATTCCTGCTCGAATCAAAACAACGACTCGCCACGCTCATGTTGGTGGCGCTAGCGCTCATGGTAGGTTTGGCCGCTTGCGACGCGGCCACACCGACGCCGACTCCCGCTCCAACGGCTACCCCGACACCAAGCCCTACGCCTACCCCGGTGCCTGACCCCATCATCAATCTCAGCGAGGACTCGACGTTCAAGGACTTCGTTGATCTGCTGCCCGCGGAAACCGTCAGTTGCCTGGTCGGCGAGTTGGGTCAAGCGACCTACGATCAACTCCTCAGCCAACCGGTTCTCGGCGACGATATTGACTTCGATGGTGATCTGCCTCTCGCCTGTTTCGACCAGGATACGGTCATCAGCTTGGTGATCGCAGGGCTCGCCCAAGCAGCGGGCGGGCTAAGCGACGCGACGGTCACCTGCATCCGGGAAACATTCGGTGGCCTTGACGTGGAGTCCCTCGCAGCGATGGCATCCGGCGACATTTCCGGTGGCGCGATGAGTGACGCGCTCGGCGTTGGCATCGGTCTGCTGTTGTGCTTGAACGAAGACGAAGCCTCACGCATCACGGCAGGTGGCCTCTTTGGTGACTTGGGCGGAGCCAGCGCCATTTCGCTAGCCGACCTTCGCTGCGTGCTGCAAGTCGTGGATATCTAGGAACTCGTCGGCCTGATGGATTCGTTCCAAGGCGGCTCCGCGCCTGATCTATCGACTTCGCTTTCGCTGCTCACCGCCGTCAACGACTGCGGTATCAATATCACCGACCTCGTCGGCGATGGAACCGCCGATGGACTCGATGGCTCGATGGATGGAATGGACGGCACCGTAAACGACCTCCTGGATACCGGGATATTGAACGGCGGTGCGATAACCGGACTCGACCTCTCCGACCTCAGTCAGCTCCCACCTGAAACGCAAGCTATGGTTCAATGCTTGATTGACGGATTAGGTGAGGAAAACCTCAAGGGGCTCCTCGCGCAGACTTACACTCCCACGCTAAGTGATTTTGCGCTCCTCGGTACATGCAACGTCGATCTCACGCAGATAGGAAACTTGGAGTCTCTTCTGGGCGGATAGGCTCACACGCCGCACGAACCATAAGCAAAAGGGCGGCAAGTAGCCGCCCTTTTGCTCGATTGACACGCAGAATGGCCCACCCCTAGCATTAAATAAATGGAAAGACCCGCGCGTCCTCAAGAGCGGCGGAGGGCCCCGGCCCACAGAAGCCCGGCAACCGGTCGTGAACTCCACGATAGCGGTGCCAATACCGGGAGGCTCACCTACCTGGGTAAGCCTAGAGATGAGCGCGCGATATGCCGGTGACTGTTAGCTGAAAGTCACCGTTCGTGTTCTCACCCACCGCTTTTCCAAGCCATGCGCGCGAAGTCGACACTGAGACGGTGATGCCCGAAGAAGAGATCGAACCGATCCGGTGGGAAGATGACCGGCTTCTCCTGCTTGATCAAACCATACTTCCCGACCGCCAGGAATGGCTGGCCATCGACACTGTCGAGGCTGCCATCGAAGCGATCCGGGAGATGCGCGTCCGAGGCGCACCTGCCATCGGCGTCGCGGCGGCCTACGCCATGGTGATCGCAGCTCGCTCAGTGGAAGCCCCAACCATGTCCACGTGGCTCACCCTTCTAGACCCCATCTCCGCACGAATCGCCGCAGCGCGGCCCACTGCGGTAAACCTAGGTTGGGCCGTCCAGCGCAGCGTTGAGGTAGCCCGCAGCGCTAGCTCTCCCTCCGAAGCGCACAAGCGCCTACTCGCGCTCGCCCACAAGACCAAAGCCGACGATATCGCGACTAACCGCAAGATCGGGCGCAATGGCGCCTCCTTGGTTCCCAGCAATGGCGGCATTCTGACGCACTGCAACACCGGAGCACTCGCCACGGCGGGCTACGGAACGGCGCTTGGAGTCATCCGCGCTGCTTGGGAGCAAGGCAAGCGGCCTCACGTGTTCTGCACCGAGACGCGACCTTGGCTCCAAGGTGCCCGGCTTACCGCGTGGGAACTCGTGCGAATGGGCATACCCGCTGAACTGGTCGTCGACTCCGCCGCCGCCTGGCTCATGTCGCGCCACGAGGTCAACGCTATCATCGTGGGTGCGGACCGTATCGCCGCCAACGGCGATACAGCCAACAAGATCGGCACCTACTCACTCGCCGTTCTCGCCAAGAGTCACAACATCCCCTTTTACGTTGCCGCACCGACCTCGACCATAGATGTGGGCGTAGCCAACGGCGACGAGATCGTCATCGAAGAGCGTCCGCCCGAAGAGGTCACCACCCTCAAAGGCCAACGTATCGCCGCTGAAGGCATCGGGGTACGCAATCCATCGTTCGATGTAACGCCCGCCGAATACATCACCGCCATCATCACCGACCAAGGTGTCCACAAGGCGCCGTTCGAGCGCGCGCTACGCAGCGCAGTCCACCAGACCAAGGCAGGTATCGTATGACCTCTGACTACACCGGTAGCCCCGTAAAGATCGGTGTCTTGGGCGGCACGGGCTTATACCAGATGGACGGCCTAACCAACCTTCGTGAAATCGAACTGGCGACGCCTTTCGGTGACCCCAGTGACACGATCACCATCGGGGAACTCGAAGGCGTGGAGGTCGCGTTCCTGCCGCGTCACGGTCGTGGCCACCGGATCCTCCCGTCGGAGATCCCCGTCCGGGCCAACATCTACGCCCTCAAGATGCTGGGAGTCGAGCGACTGCTCTCCGTGAGCGCGGTGGGCAGCCTGAAACAAGAGATCGCTCCTTTGGACATGGTCGTGCCCGACCAGATCATCGACCGCACCCGGCTACGCCCTTCGACTTTCTTCGGCGACGGGTTGGTAGCTCACGTGGCCTACGGTGATCCATTCTGCCCGGAACTCAGCGACCTCCTCGCGACTGCAGCCGACGACACTGAAGCGAATATCCACCGCGGCGGCACCTACCTAGTCATGGAGGGCCCGGCGTTCTCGACGAGAGCAGAGAGCAAGCTGTACCAGAGTTGGGGCGCGAGCATCATAGGTATGACCGCATCCCCAGAAGCGAAGTTGGCCCGCGAGGCAGAGATGTGCTTCGCGGTACTCGCCACCGCCACCGACTACGACGCGTGGCATGAGTCCCACGCCGACGTGACCGTGGAGATGGTACTGGCAACCCTGGCCAAGAACGTCGCTACATCCCAGACCGCACTGCGCAAGCTCATGCCGCGCGTCCCTGAACAACGACACTGCGATTGCGGGGCGGCTCTCGCGACCGCGCTAGTCACTGCAAAAGAGTTGGTGCCCGAGGAAACCCTTCAGCGATTGGGGCCTTTGGTGTCCAAATACATGTCCTGATTTATCATGTACAGCGTGAAGCAGACGATAGGAGGATGAGAGATGGCATACGGAAGACAAGAAGCTGGCGAGCCCTACCGTCGGATTTCGGTCCAAGAAGCACTTGAGATGCAGGCCGCAGGCGCATTGATAGTCGATGTTCGCCGACCCGACGAGTGGGTCACCGGACACGCAGCAGGGGCGGTTCACATCCCGGTCGACGACGTGCTTGAGCGGGCCGAGGCCGAGCTCCCCAAGGACAACGACCTGTTGTTCATCTGTGCGGCGGGTGTCCGCAGCGGTCTAGCTGCCGAGATGGCCTCCGCTTTGGAGTTCAGTTCAGAGCACCTTTACAATATCGAAGCGGGAACCCCTGTTTGGATCCAAGCGGGATTGCCGACTGAAACTGGCGACTAGCCCTGTTACTCGGCCCCGCTGATCTGGGCCATTATTTAGAAAAACGAACAGCGAGCGCGGCTCGACGAGGAGATTCCATTGCAGATTGAAGGTAAAAAGGGAGACGTCAAAGACCCGTCTCTCGCACAAGACGGTGTAAAGCTGATTGAGTGGGCCGCCCGGGAGATGCCCGTCCTCAAGCTCATCGGGGAACGCTTCGCGAAGGAGCAGCCACTGAAGGGCCTACGCCTCGCAGGGTGTCTACACGTAACCACCGAAACCGCGAACCTTGCAATCGCGCTGAAGGCCGGCGGCGCTGATGTCTTCATGTGCGCCAGCAACCCGCTCAGCACGCAGGATCCGATCGCTGCCGCCCTCGCCGTTGTCTACGATATCCCCACATGGGCCATCAAGGGCGAGGACAACGATACCTACTACTCCCACCTCAATGCGGTGCTCGATGAAAACCCGCACATGACGATGGATGACGGCGCAGACTTGGTCGCAACTCTACACACGACCCGTCGCCAAGCGCTGGCGAACATCATCGGCGGCACCGAAGAAACCACCACTGGCGTGATTCGACTCCGCAGCATGGCCGCAGCCGGCAAGCTTGAATACCCCATCGTTGCAGTCAACGAAGCCGACACCAAGCACATGTTCGACAACCGGTACGGCACCGGCCAAAGCACGCTCGACGGCATCACCCGTGCAACCAACGTGTTGTGGGCTGGCAAGACGGTCGTCGTCGCAGGCTACGGCTGGTGTGGCCGTGGTGTCGCCAGCCGTGCCCGAGGCATGGGCGCTCAGGTCGTAGTCACCGAGATCAACCCGGTCCGCGCACTTGAGGCTGTCATGGACGGCAACCAAGTCATGACCATGGAGGAAGCCGCCCCCCTGGGCGATATCTTCATCACTGTCACCGGCGGCATGTCTGCCCTCGACGCCCACCACTTCCTCGTCATGAAGGACGAGGCTTTGGTCGCCAATAGCGGTCACTTCAACGTCGAGATCAACATCGACGCTCTGGACGACCTCTCCACGGAGAAGCGCAGCGCGCGCCCCATGGTCGACCAGTACGTCATGCCCGACGGACGTCGCATCAACCTCATCACGGAAGGCAGGCTCGTGAACCTTTCCGCCGCTGAGGGCCACCCGTCCGCCGTCATGGACATGAGCTTCGCCAACCAGGCGCTCTGCGCCGAGTACGTTGCGCTCAACCACAAGGAGCTTGCGGTCGGTGTCTACGACGTCCCCCGCGACATCGACGACCAAGTCGCCGCGCTCAAGCTGAACGCAATGGGCGTCTCCATGGATGTCCTCACCGAAGCGCAGGCTGCATACCTCGCTGACTGGGAGATGGGCACGTAGCCCAAAACCCTGTCGCCTGCCGCACCATCAACCAGGAGAACGAAGCAACAATGGCCGAAGGAACAACGTTCAGTAACGCCCCCTCGTACCTGTATACCTCCGAATCAGTGACCGAGGGGCACCCAGACAAACTATGCGACCAAGTTAGCGACAGCATTCTGGACGCCATTTACGCTCAGGATCCTGCTGGTCGAGTCGCGTGTGAAACCGCGACTGGAACCAATTTCGTGGCGGTGATCGGCGAGATCACCACCACCGCGACCGTGGACTACGAGAAGATCGTCCGGGACACGATCCGCCGGATCGGCTACAACAACGCGGAGACGGGGATCGACCCCGAAACCTGTGAGGTCGTGATTCGCGTCCACCAGCAGTCGCCCGACATCAGCCAGGGCGTCACGACCGCGCTTGAGCACCGTGACGGTGGCGCACAGAAAGACGAAATCGACGCGCTGGGCGCCGGCGACCAGGGCATGATGGTCGGATTCGCATGCAACGAGACCGAGGAACTCATGCCCCTGACCCTCTCGCTCGCACATCGGCTCACCCGCCAACTTGCAATCACCCGCAAGGAAGGCACCATCCCTTATCTCGGGCCCGACGGCAAATCCCAGGTCACGGTCGAGTACGCTTTCGGCAAGCCCAAGCGCGTACACACGATTATCATCAGCACTCAACATGATGCCGACGCCACCCAAGAGCAGATCGCGAAAGACGTGCGCGAGCAGGTTATCGACCCGATCATTCCTAAGGACTTGATCGACGCTGACACTCGCATCTACGTGAATCCCTCAGGCCGCTTCGTCACAGGCGGTCCTCTCGGTGACGCCGGTCTTACCGGACGTAAGATTCTGGTAGACACCTACGGAAGCGTGGCCCGTCACGGAGGCGGCGCCTTCTCCGGCAAGGATCCGACCAAGGTCGACCGTTCCGCCGCCTATGCATCGCGATGGGTGGCCAAGAACGTCGTCGCTGCAGGCCTCGCGGAGCGCTGCGAAGTTCAGGTTTCCTACGCCATAGGCATGGCCGCGCCGATCAACGTCTCGGTCGAAACCTTCGGCACCGGGGCAGTTCCTGACGACAAGATCGCAGAGCTGGTCAACAAGCACTTTGACCTACGCCCAGGTGCGATCATCCATGACCTGGATCTGCGCCGCCCCATCTACGCCCAAACGGCGTCGTACGGCCACTTCGGACGCACTGACGCCGACCTACCGTGGGAGCACACGGACAAAGCAGCGGCGCTGCGAGCAGACGCAGGCCTGTAGGCTCTTCGTCCTTTCGACACAATGAAACGGCGCGTTCGACAGTTGTCGAGCGCGCCGTTTCGTCTATACCCTGTGATCAGACCACCAAGATCGGAGTCACCATGGCGGACCACACGGAGATCAGATTTGGCACAGACGGCTGGCGAGCCCTTATCGCTCGCGACTACACGTTCGAGAACGTTCGCGCCTGCGCCGAAGGTGTGTGTCGCCTGCTCGAAGCATCCGGCGAAGCTAGTCAAGGCTTGGTCATCGGCTATGACACGCGGTGGGGCTCGCCTGAGTTCGCGGCAGAGACAGCCCAGGTCAGCGCTGCCCACGGCATCAAGACGTGGCTCGCAGATCGCGTTGTACCCACACCTGTCCTGAGCTACAGCCTGCTGCACCACCAGGCAGGCGGCGGCGTGGTCATCACCGCCAGTCACAACTCCGGGCTATGGAACGGATTCAAGTACAAGCCGTTCTACGCTGGCAGCGCCTCCCAGGAGATCGTCGACGAGTTGGAGCGCCATATCGCCGCAGCCCAGGCCGACGGCAACATCCCCTCTATGGCTCTGGCTGACGCGGAAGCCAGCGGCATCGTCGAGCGCCCCGAGATGGCCCCGCCCTACCTCGCCAACCTCGCAAACGTCGTCGACATCGACGCCATCCGCAACGCAGGCCTGAAAGTCGGGTTCGACGCCATGCACGGTGCTGGCGCAGGCTACTTCGAAGCGGCACTCGGCACCGGTAGCACGACCATCGATTCCATACGCGGCATCCGCAACCCTGCTTTCCCTGGCATGGGCCAACCTGAGCCCATCGCGCCCAACCTCGCTCCCTCAATCGACCTCGCCCGCAACGGTGCTTACGATGTCGTCTTGGCCACCGACGGCGATGCCGATCGACTCGGCGTTCTCGACGAGCACGGCAACTTCATCAGCACTCTCAGCACATTCGCGCTGCTGTGCTTCTATCAGCTAGACGTACGCGGCCTACGGGGCCCTGTCGTCCGATCATTGACCCAGAGCTCCATGATCGACCGCTTGGCAGCCCTCTATGAGGTTCCTGTGCACCGGACTGCCGTGGGTTTCAAGTACGTAGGCCAGACCATGATGGACGTTGACGCCGTGGCGGCGGGCGAAGAGAGCGGTGGCTACGCGTTCCGCGGCAACATCCCCGAGCGCGATGGCATCCTCAGCGGACTCATGTTCCTGGATCTCATGGTGAAGACCGGCAAACGCCCGTCTGAGCTCGTCGCGATGCTCGCGGAGAAAGTTGGCGAGCACCACTACAACCGTCTGGATGTCACCCTCGGCCCTGGCGTGTCGAAACCGGACACCCAAGCGCTCGCCGCCAAGCCGCCGGAACGCATCGGCGGGCTCCGCGTACTTAGCACAGAAACCCCAGACGGCGTGCTCTACCTCCTGGAAAATGGATTCTGGGGTCTCATCCGTCCCTCCGGCACCGAGCCCCTGCTCCGCATCTACGCCGAAGGCGACTCTCCCCAGCGAGTCGAGGAAATGCTGGCCGACCTCCGGATCGCCTCTGGCAACTAGGCCGCCCGCAGCGCCACTTGGCGCATCCGCCAGACCACGCGCTGTGTGGACGTAGCGCCACGCAGCCGCCGGAGTCCGTGCGCCATTGCATCCAGCGCATCGAAGTCTTCCCGCAGTGATGGGTCACCGCGTATCGTCCGGAAGTTCATGATGAACATCTCGACCGCCTCGGAAACGGCGACCGAATGCTCCACAACCTCGCTTGATAGCATGGCGACCTGAGGAAGCGAGCCCAAGTCTGCCACGAGTGGCCCTGCGTTCATGGTCGCGCCTCTGGCTGCTACGACGTGGTTCGCGAGCCCCAGGTAGTCTCTCAGCAACTCGTTATCAGTCTCGATAGTTTCCACCTCGTCGATCAACATCACACCACCGGGCGCTAGCGCTCTCGTCCACCCCGCAACAGCCTCGCGAGGCGACCGCAGGTGAGCCAGCAGCAGGTGCACGAAGATCACATCAACACATCCCACGGGGATAACTCCTCCCGCAAGGTCATGTTCAAGGAAATGTACCGCCTGCCCGCCCAAGCTTTGAGCCATGCCGACGAACCGCGCCGACGCATCGATCCCCACCAGCGTTCCAGGATCCAGCGTTTCACCCAGCAACTGCGTCGTGTAGCCCGCACAGATCTACCGCGACCTTCGCACGCAGGATCCCCCACCGCCGGAAAAAGCGCGTCATCTCCGGCTCAAGCAACCGCGCCAACAACCGCAGGCGATCCGCGGCAACCTTCGTATCTCCGAACGCATAGGACTCACTCGACATCACATCCTCCTCATGATCAGCTGTCTCACAGATCCAAGACCAGCTAGGCAACGAGGCGGGATTCGAGTTAACCAAAACGACCGCCCCGTGACAGGCGGCCAAGCGACTAGATATTCCAGTCGTCAGTAATCAGGCCGCCGATTCAGCCGACCACCAACGCTTTGCGACGATTACACGATCAAACATCTTGGTTCGATATTAGCACACTGGTACACATGCCCACCTCTTTGATGGCGTACACCCCCGGAACTAGCGCAGCACCCCGCATGCAAATCATCGCCGCACCGCAACCAGGGATACCCATGACACAGCAAAAGCCCCAAGAAGAGTCAGGTTTCGACACCCACCGGCGTTACGCCAAGCAGGACGACGAGAGCCATCTGGCGTTCAAGCGCAACGGGGCCAGGCAGCAAACCAAGCACAGTCGCGCTCTTCTGCAGACAGCAAAAGAGGCGGGTCCCATGGGGCCCGCCTCTTTTCTTATCGCTTGTGTAACTCGATCGCCTAGCGCTTCGTGTACTGAGGCGCCCGACGGGCCTTCTTCAGACCATACTTCTTGGACTCCTTGATCCGCGAGTCGCGCGTCAAGAAACCGTTTTTCCGAAGTTGGGGCTTGAGCGCAGGATCCGCAAGCAACAACGCCCGCGCGATGCCGTGGCGCAGCGCGTCGGCCCAGGCGGAGATTCCGCCCCCCTGAATCTTGGCCACCACATTGAAGCGGTTAGCCGATTCCGGGATGTTCTCGAAGACCGCGTTGGCACGCTTCTGCCAGTCAAGCCAAGGCAGCGCCTCCTCAACCGGCTTGCCATTCACGACCACAGCACCGGTACCGCCCGGGTAGAGGCGCACGCGCGCGATCGCGGACTTGCGCTTCCCCGTTCCGTAGTAGTACGTCTGAGTGGTGGTCATGCCTTCTCCTCTTCATCGGCCGCGGGCGCCGCTGCCTCTTCTACCTGCTCGGGCTCTGTGGCAGTCTCTTCAACCGCCTCCACAGCAGCCTCTTGGGCCTCCTCGGCCGCCGCTTCAGCGCTCGCCGCCTCAGCTGCCGCCGCCGCTGCCTGCACCTCGGCCGCAGGTTCTTCAACCTTTACAGCAGCCTTGCGCCGCGTGCGGGTTGCCGCGGAGGCTGGCGCCTGCTTCGGCTTGCCCAGGCCAGAGTTGACCTGCGCTTCGTGCGGGTGCTCTGCACCAGCGTAGACCTTCAGCCGACGGAACATCTGACGTCCCAATCGGTTGCGGGGGAGCATGCCTTTCACGGCTAGCTCGATCACGCGGCCAGGGAAGCGTTCCAGCATCTCGTCGAACGACCGCTGCCGCAGATGACCAACGAATCCCGTGTGGCGGTAGTAGATCTTCTGCGTCCGCTTGTTACCACCGATATCAATCTTCGACGCATTCACGACGATCACGAAGTCGCCTGAAAGCTGGTGGCGGCTATAGTCAGCCTTATTCTTGCCCTGCAGGACGTTCGCCACACGAGAGGCGAGTCGGCCCAGTCGTTCGCCATCGGCGTCGATGACAAGCCAAGAAGGCTCGCGGTCCACAGGTTTTGTGTGAGTTGTTATTCGTTCAAGTTGCATAGCTATCCGACCGTCACCTCAGAATGTTCCGTCACGGACTGCGCCGTGAACGGTGGAAAGTCCCTGTACTCTACCCGCTTCAGGCTAAGCCCCTTCGCGGGGAGCACCAACGCTGCGGCACCATGAACCGTCGAGTCCGCCATTGCCGCAAATCCGTCTACCGTCATCTTATTGAGGCCCACGCTCAGAATCGCACCCGCGATCCGTCGCACCTGCTGGTGCAGGTAGGCATTCGCCTTGAGCTCCAAGCAAACCTCATCACCGTCCTGCCGCCAAACCTGCGTCTGGTACATCATGCGTACCGTACTGCCGCCTTGGGGCATATTCCCGCAGAAAGGCGCAAAGTCGCGCTCCCCCTGCAGCACCCCTAGCGCCGCATTCATCGTCGCCACGTCCAACCGTCGGCCCACGTGGTGCACGAATCGTGCGCGTAGAGGCGAGCGTGAAGCGCTCTCCAACATCGTGTACCGATACGTCCGCGTCATCGCATGCCGCCGCGGATCGAAATCCGCTTCGGCCTCGTAGGCCCCACGTACCGCGACATCATCTGCCAAGTAGTGATTCAGGCCAGTCCTGAACCGTTCAACCGCGAGATCGCTTTCCGTGTCGAAAGCCACCACCTGAGCGTCTGCGTGGACACCAGCGTCCGTACGCCCTGCTCCATACACACGGGTCGCGAAACCCGTCAACTGTTCGACCGCCATCTCCACAGCACCTTGCACTGAGGCGACATTGGTCTGTACCTGAAACCCCGCATAGCGCGTGCCCTCGTACTCGAGTACCAGTGCTATGCGTCTCATTATGAACTAGACCAACTCAAGCGCCGCCATGGGCGCAGAGTCGCCTTGGCGAGGAGACAGTTTTGTCATCCGCGTGTACCCGCCATTACGATCCGCATACCGTGCACCGAGATCGTCGAACAGCTTGCTAACGGCGTCTTTGTCCGTCAACACTGCAAGGGCCTGCCGCCGCTGATGCAGCGAACCCACGCGCCCCTTCGTAATCATCTTCTCAGCGAGCCCCTGAACCTCCCGGGCCTTCGCTTCCGTGGTCGTCACTCGCTCGTGCCTGATCAACTGCGCAACCATGCCCTGAAGCATCGCTTCACGGTGTTCGGTGCGCCGTCCTAATTTCCGTCCTTTAACTCGATGCCGCATGACGGCTACTCCTCCTCATCCTCATCGGCTGAAACAACCGCGACTGCCTCGGCTTCATCGCCGTCCGCTGCCACTTCTTCGCCTTCAGAAGACTCTTCAGATGGGTCGACCGCCCCGAACTCCGGGTGGTAGATGTCAATCTCGCCCAAACGTTCGTTGAGCTCCTCCAGCGATTTCTCGCCGAAGTTCCTGATCCTAAGCAACTCGCCACGACTGCGCTCCAGAATCTCACCGACCTTGTGGATCGATGCGCGCTTCAAGCAATTCAGCGTGCGAGCAGTCAGGTTCAAACTCTCAACCGGCATGTTGTACTGCGAAGCCGGGATGGCAGCTGCCCAACCGGGCCGGTCACCTTCCTGTGCTTCTTCCGCGCTCAAGTTGGAGAACTTGAAGAAGTTCTCAACCAGTTCCTTCGCCGCCTGCTTTACCGCATCAACCGGAGCGATGGCGCCATTGGTCCAAACTTCAACCACCAGACGGTCGAAGTTCGTGTATTGGCCCACGCGGGTCCGCTCAACGTTGAAATTCACCTTGCGAACCGGTGTGTAGATCGCGTCCACAGACAATACGCCAATGGGCAAGCCGTTTGCGCTCGACGCTGGCTGGTAGCCAACACCTTGCTCAACGTTCATCTCAATGACCAAGCGGGAATTGCTCCCGTCCAGCGTCGCGATGTGCTGCTCAGGATTGGCGATCTCGAAATCCGAGGACGCCATGATGTCACCCGCGCAAATCTCGCCGGGGCCCTCAACCTCAAGCCGTAGCTTGCCAGGTCTGCTGGACAGCGACCGCAGGTTGATCGCTTTAATGTTCAGAAGGATGTCAACGACATCCTCTTTGATGTTCGGAAGCGTCGAGTACTCGTGATCGACGCCCTCAATGCGCACCCAATTGACCGCGATTCCCTCAATGGAACTCAACAGCACCCTCCGCAGAGGGTTACCAACTGTCAGGCCGTAGCCGCGCTGCAAAGGCTCGACCGCGAACACGCCATGCGTGTCGGTGGCCTCAAGCACACGGACCGATGCCGCCGGAACCGGTGCCGGTTCCAATGCTGCATCACGTGATTCGTCGTATCCAAAATCCAACATATTTCAGCTCTTCCTTCGTGTCGGCCGTCCGTATTCCACAGACACCGATCAACCGTTAGGCCGATCCGCCTGATCTCTACCGAGAGTAAAACTCGACGATCATGCGGGTGTCGACGCGGGAATCGATGTCCTCTGCCTCCGGGTTCCGGAGGATGGTCGCCTGCATTGCGGTCTTGTCGACCTCAATCCAACCAGGCAGGATCCGCTGGCCAACACTCTTCGCCACATCCTCAGCGAATGCCTTCACCTTGCTCGCAGGCTTCCATGCCACCACTTCGCCAGTCTTCACGCGGTACGAAGGGATATTCACCTTACGACCGTTCACCGTGAAGTGGCCGTGAAGCACACGCTGACGAGCCTGGGCGCGGGAATCCGCGAAGCCTACTCGATAGGTCACATTGTCGAGCCTGCGCTCAAGCAACTGCAGCAGGTTAGTACCGGTAACACCGGGGGTCTTGCGAGCAGTCCCGAAGTAGTTGCGGAACTGCCTCTCCAGCACGCCATAGGTCTGGCGAGCTTTCTGCTTCTCGCGAAGCTGCGTCCCCCACTCTGAGACGCGGCGCCGACGTGTCGGCTGCGCTCCGGGTGGCTTGCGTCGCTTCTCCACACCGCACTTCGGCGTGAAGCAACGCTCTCCCTTGAGGAAGAGTTTGTCGCCCGCACGGCGGCATTGTCTGCAGACCGGACCTGTGTACCTTGCCATTGTTCCTCTTCTGAATCCCCTACAGTGAAGGGACTATTCGCTACTAGACCCGGCGACGCTTGGGCGGCCGGCAACCGTTGTGCGGAATCGGGGTGACGTCGCGGATGCTCGTCACCGTCAAACCTGCACCCTGGAGTGCTCGGATCGCTGATTCACGACCCGCTCCCGGACCACGGATGAACACTTCGATCTGACGCAGACCGTGTTCCATGGCTTTTTTCGCTGCGGTCTCTGAAACACGCTGGGCTGCGAACGCGGTGCTCTTGCGGGAGCCTTTGAACCCCACGCCACCGGCACTGCCCCACGCGATCACGTTTCCTTCAGGATCCGTGAGCGAGACCATCGTGTTATTAAACGTCGACGTAATGAACGCCTTGCCTCGCGGAACAAACTTCCGCTCTCGGCGCCGCGTACGTGTCCTGTTGGCCCTTGCCACTGTTGTTCCTCCGGTCCAGCGTTTTTTCACGCCGTGACCATTCCATCTCGATCACCGAATTCCGAACCCGGTGTGACGGATCGCCTACCCGTCTACTTCTTCATGACCCTGCGCTTACCTGCCACCGTCCGGCGGCCTGCGCGCTTGGTCCTTGCATTCGTCTTGGTCCGCTGGCCATGCATCGGGAGCCCACGGCGGTGCCGTGTACCCCGGTACGACCCAATGTCGATCAGGCGACGGATGTTGTCGTTGACCTCACGACGCAGGTCACCTTCCACCATGTACCCATGATCAACAATCTCACGGATCCGGTTTAGGTCACCATCACTCAACTCGTGCACCTTCGGGTTGCCCGGCACGTTGGCCTGCTCCGTGATCCGGTGCGCCAGCGTGTGACCGATACCGTAGATGCGGGTCAGAGCAATCTCGATCCGCTTGTTATCTGGAATGTCGACGTTTGCAACACGTGCCATGTTCTATCCCTGCCTCTGCTTGTGCCTCGGGTTTGGGCAAACGATCCGTAGCACACCGCTACGCTTGACCTGTCTGCATTTGTCACACCGAGGTTTGACTGACGCTTTAACCTTCATGTTCCCTCTCCACTTCGCCGACTAGAGCCCGATACTCCGCCTACGCGGCCCGCATCGGTATTCCCGTACCGCCCCTACTTGAATCTGTAGGTGATCCGTCCACGGGTGAGATCGTATGGTGACAGCTCAACCAAAACGCGATCTCCCGGCAGCACACGAATGAAATGCATTCGCATCTTGCCCGAAACGTGGGCCAACACCGCGTGTCCGTTAGCGAGTTCCGCTCGGAACGTGGCGTTGGGTAACGCCTCAATCACGGTGGCTTCTACTTCAATCGATTCTTTTTTCGCCATATTGCGGCTTTCGCCGTCCTACTCCACCTTCGTCGTAACGATCGGGTCTCCCTCGGTCACCAGCACCGTGTGCTCGAAATGCACAGACGGCTTACCGTCTGCCGTAACGACCGTCCAGTCGTCATCGAGCACGCGCGTCTCGTGCGTCCCAAGGTTCACCATCGGCTCTATGGCAATCGCCATACCCGGCCTCAGCAACGGACCGCGTCCCGCGGCGCCGTAATTGGGCACCGATGGCTCCTCGTGGAGTTGGCGCCCGATACCATGGCCTACATACTCACGTACGATGCCGTACTGGCCTCGTCTCTCAATCTCGTCCTGAACCGCAGCGGACACGTCACCGATCCGATTCCCCGCGCGCACCTGAGCGATACCCGCGAACAACGCAGCCCGTCCCGTCTCCATCTGCGCCCTGATCTCTTCCTTCGTCTCTCCAACCGCAACCGTCAACGCCGAATCGCCGTACATGCCATCCACAATGGCACCCAGATCCAACCCGACGATATCGCCGTCCTTGATCACCCGGCCGCCCGGAATGCCATGGACGATCTCCTCGTTCAAAGAGATGCACAGCGTCGCGGGAAACCCCCGGTAGCCTTTGAACGCCGGTAAACCGCCGAGCGCGCGAATCTCGCGCTCCGCGATAGCGTCCATGTCCGCCGTTGTCATTCCCGCAGCGATAACATCGCGCAACTTCAGCAGCGTCAGACCTGTGATCCGCCCAGCCTCAATCATCCGGTCGAGTTCGCGCTGGTTCTTGACCGTTATTCCATTGCCTGTCCGCTCCCCAACACCGATCCCGGCGTCCAAGGTTCGTACATTGACTGACCTGTTGCGGATATTCATTCGTAAACTCTAATACTACGCTTTTCGTCCGCTTACAGCAAAAACTGCGGCGGTCTTCTAGCTCACGGCGCTCGCGCTGACCGCCGCTAGGAGATCAGCTGTTACCTTCTCAACATCCTGCTGCCCATTCACCCGCACCAGCTTGCTTTGACCTTCGTAATAGTCAATCAGCGGCGCGGTTAACGTTTGGTAGGTTTGAAGCCGTGCCCTAACCACCTCCGCTTTGTCGTCGTCGCGCTGGTACAGCTCACCGCCATCCTTGTCGCAGACACCAGTCTGCTTCGGCGGTGCCGTAATCTCATGGTACGGAGTCTGGCAAACCCGGCAGATCCAACGACCCGCCAACCGGCGTACCAGCTCTTCCGTGTCCACCTCTATCAATGGAGCAATATCCAACACTTGGCCCGCGCTCACCAGCGCCGCATCCAGCGCTTCCGCTTGAGCACCCGTCCGGGGAAAGCCATCGAGCACGTAGCCTCCAGCCGCATCAGGCTCAGCTATGCGCTCAAGAACCATCTTCACCGTAACGTCGTCTGGTACCAGGTCGCCCTTGTCCATGAACGTCTTGGCCAGCTTGCCCAGATCAGTACCTTCGCCCAGGTGCTTCCGGAATAGGTCTCCAGACGCCACATGAGCAACCCCATTCTGGTCAGCGATAACACTCGCCTGCGTACCCTTGCCCGCGCCCGGTGCGCCGAGAAGAACCATACGCATTATTTCAAAAAGCCTTCGTAGTTCCGCATCAACAACTGCGCTTCGAGCTGACGCATCGTGTCCAGCGCAACCGACACCATAATCAACAAGCTAGTGCTGCTCAGCGTCAGCGCCTGCACACCAGTCACCCTGCTGAAGAAGAACGGCAGAATCGCAACCACTCCCAGGAACAACGCTCCGCCCCACGTGATCCTCAGGATCACTCGGTTCAGGTACTGCTGTGTTGGGACGCCGGGCCGGATACCAGGCACGAATCCGCCATTCTTCTGAAGGTTTTCGGCCAGTTGCTGCTGCTGGAACACCACCAACGTGTAGAAGAACGTAAACACCACCACCAAGATGAACACCATCAACCAGTACCAGGCCGAAGTCGGCGCAAGCACCGTGGAGAAGAACAAAGCAATGCTAGAGACGAAACTGTCCGAGGACGGGTTCGCGAAGAACTGAGCAACTGTTCCGGGCAGCACCATGATGCTGAAGGCGAAGATCAACGGGATCATCCCCGCTGAGTTCACGCGCAACGGCAGGTGCGTCGCGCCGGTCTGCCGGTACATCCGGCCACCGCGGAACACGCTCCGACCGTACTGCACAGGAATCCGGCGCTGAGCCTCGTTGAACAAGACAATCAGGAAGATCAGAATCAGGCCCACCGCCGCCAGAATGAACAACCCACTGATGTTGTCACGAGCAAGGAAGCTCTGACCAATCAGGTTGGGCATGCCCGAAACGATCCCGCCGAAGATGATGATGGAGATTCCGTTGCCAATGCCGCGCTCAGTGATGAGTTCCCCCATCCAGATCAACAACATCGTGCCACCGACGAATGAAATCACGATCGTCAGTGTCTCAAGCGACCCTGCGCCGAACAGCGTGATGTCGTGGTTAAACACACCGGACCTGGAGAACAGCAACAACTGACCGTACCCGGAGAAGAACGCGATCGGAACTGCCAGCCAGTGCGTGATCTGATTGATCCTCGCTCTGCCGGACTCACCTTCCTTCGCGATGGCGCTCAGTTGCGGCAGCACAGGAATCAATACCTGCACCACGATCGACGCTGTGATGTACGGGAACACCCCCAGAGCCGCGATGCTCAGGTTACGCAGTCCCCCACCACTGAACAGGTCGAAGAACGCGACCAAGTTATTGCCCTGCAGCAGGCTACCTAGCGCCTCGCGATCGACGCCGGGAACCGGCACATGCGCGAGCACGCGGAATATCACCAGCATAGCCATGACGAAAAGGATCCGACCCCTAAGATCAGGGGTGCGGAACGCATCCACCATCGCTTGTATCAGAGCCGGCCTACCGGGGCCCTGTTGTGCAGCGGTCTGCCCTACACGCACCTCGCTAGCCCTCCTGCACGGTTCCGCCAGCCGCCTCTATCTTGGCGCGTGCAGAACCGGAGAACTTAGTGACCTTCACCTGGAGCGAACGGGTAATCTCACCTTCACCGAGAACCTTGATCGGTTTGTCGGCGTGGCGAACCACCCGCAGCGATGCGAGCACAACCGGCGTCACCTCGGTCACGTCAGCCGGAAGCTCCTGCAAACGTGCCAAGTTCACCACCTGGTACTCAACTCTGAACGGGTTGTGGAATCCGCGCATCATCGGCAAACCTTTGATCTGTGGGTTCTGACCACCCTCAAATCCCGGGCGAACACCGCCGCCAGCTCGAGCCTTCTGGCCCTTGTTGCCCTTGCCGGAATACGTACCCTGCGAACCATTGCCACGCCCGACGCGTTTGCGGTTCTGACGGGCATGCGTGGACCTTACATCATTAACCTGCATGGCTACGCCACCTCTACCGCGATCATGTGGCGAACCTTTTGGACCATGCCACGGATCGTCGGCGTATCTTCGTGTTCAACCGAATGCTGCAATTTCTTCAGGCCAAGCGCACGGAGTGTCCGGCGCTGATCTAAAGGGTAGCCGATCTGACTACGAACCCATTTGATACGAATCTTAGACATCAGTTGAAGCCTGTGGTGCTGGCGCTGGCGCTTCCGTCGGCGCTGTGATTACTTCTGCGGCTGGCGCCGGCGTTGGAGCCGACGTCGGTGCTACTCCGGCTGGTGGTCCTGAAGGCGCGGGCGCATTCGACCGCGGCGGAGGCCTCCGGTCTCGATCCCTGTCGCGGCCTCTGAACCCTCCACCGCCCTCGCGGCGCAGTGGTCCTCGACGGTCAGGGGAAACGGGGGGCAGAACGGCCCCACGGGCCTTGCCATCTGGATCCACACCATCTGCGTGCTGCATGGAACTCAATCCCTCCAACGTCGCTTTCACCACGTTGATGGGGTTACGACTCCCCAATGCCTTGGTCACCACGTCACGGACGCCCGCGGCCTCCATGACTGCACGAACCGCGCCCCCGGCCTTCACGCCGGAGCCCGGCTGACCAGGCTTGATGATCACGTCTGACGCACCGAAATGCGCGTTGACTCGGTGGGGCACAGTGCTCCCTACCATAGGCACCGTAATCATGTTCTTCTTCGCGATCGTCGTACCCTTGCGCACGGCGTCCGGCACAGCGCTACCCTTGCCAAGGCCAGCCCCGACATGGCCCTTGCCATCGCCCACCACGACCATCGCATTGAACGTCAGGTGACGACCACCCTTGACGACCTTCGCCACGCGCCGGATGGCGACGACGTGCTCTTGCAGCTCCGTCCCGTCCTCAGTGGTCCCCGCACGGTTGCGATCGTTCGGGTTGTTTGGATTGTTCGACCGGTTGCGGTCGTTCGGGTTGTTCGACCGGTTACGGTCGTTCGGGTTATTCGAACGGTTGCGATCATTGCTCTGCTGGGTCAAAACTCAAGACCCTCCTCTCGGGCACCCTCGGCCAGCGCTTTCACGCGGCCGTGGTACTGGTAACCGCCACGGTCGAAAACAACCTTCACCACGCCATTAGCTTTAGCGCGCTCGGCAACCAATTTGCCGACCTCGCGCGCCGCATCTGTCTTGGCGTACGCCTCAGCAGACAACTCAAGCGTGCCGGCCGCCGCGAGCGTGTGCCCAGCGGAGTCGTCAATCACCTGAGCGTAGGTGTGTCGTGCACTGCGGAACACGTTCAAACGAGGGCGATCAGGAGTACCGATCACCGTCTGACGGAGCCGCTGGTGCCGCACGATACGTGCGGCGTACGGAGTCTTGGTTCTAGCCATTACTTACGCTGCTCCCCTAGCACCAGACTTACCAGCCTTGAGCGTGATGCGCTCGCCGAGGTACCGAATGCCCTTGCCTTTGTACGCGTCGGGGGGCCGCAAACGCCGGATGCGCGCCGCCATCTCACCGACGATCTGTTTGTCAGTACCCCGTATGTGGATCCGGTTGTTACCTTCAACCTCGAACGCAACGCCATCCATCGGCTCGATAACAACCGGATGGCTGTAACCGATCTGAAGATTGATGCCCTTGCCCTGTGCTTGAACCCGGTAACCGACCAAGTCCAAAGTGCGCGTGAACCCGTCGCTGACGCCAGTGACCATGTTCGCGATCAACGCCCGGTATAGACCGTGCAGTGCGCGATGATCCTTGCGGTCAGACGGACGCTCGACAACAATCATGCCGTCCGCCTCGCGGATCGTCATCTCCTTGTTGAACGGCTGCCGCAACTCGCCGCTTTTACCCTTCACAACTACCTCGCCGTCGCCGATCTCGACGGTGACGCCGGCCGGAACCGCGATTGGTTTCTTCCCTATGCGTGACATCGAGCGCTCCTACCAGACGTATGCCATGAGCTCGCCGCCAGCGCCTTTACGGTACGCGTCGAGCCCGGTCATGATTCCATGTGATGTTGAAACGATGGAGATGCCTACCCCGCCAAAGGCGCGCGGCACATCCTTACGCTGCACGTGTACGCGCAGTCCCGGCTTGCTCACTCGCTTCAGTCCAGCGATAGCAGGCTTTTGTTCATCGTTGTAACGAAGTCGTATGCGAAGCACATCCTGCGGAACCTTTTTCACCACTTCTAGGTCCTCGATGTAACCCTCACGCTTGAGGATATCGGCGATCGATGCCTTCGTCTTGGACGAGGGCATCTCAATAGATGGGTGATGCACCATTTGTGCATTCCGGATGCGTGTAAGCATGTCGGCGATCGGATCGGTCGGTGGCATGTCGTCTCCTCTTCCTACCAGCTCGCCTTGCGTATGCCAGGGAGACTTCCGTTCAGCGCAAGCTCACGGAAGCAAATCCGGCACAAGCCAGCGAAGCGGATGTATGCACGAGGCCTAGCACACCGCTGACATCGGTTCATCGCGCGGACTTTAAAGGCCGGCTCACGCTTCCACTTAGCAATTTTGCTCTTCTTCGCCACGTTCTCCCTCTCAGCACGCTAGCTAGCGTGTCTCCCCTTCGCGAGCGAAAGGCATTCCCATCAATTCAAGTAGGCGGAACCCTTCAGGATCCGTCCGAGCACTCGTCGTAATCACAACCTGCATACCGCGAACCCTATCAATCGACCCGTAGTCGATCTCCGGGAACATGATCTGCTCCCGCAGGCCCAGCGAGTAGTTGCCATTCCCATCAAACGCTTTTCGTGACACCCCGCGGAAGTCACGGATACGTGGAAGCGCCATGCTGATCATGCGATCCAAGAACTCGTACATCCGACGCCCGCGCAGTGTCACCATCACGCCGATCGGCTGCTCCTCGCGGAGCTTGAACCCTGCGATCGACCGTCGCGCCTTCGTGATCACCGGCTTTTGACCCGTGATCGCAGCGATCTGTGCGGGGGTCGTCTCGAGCGCCTTCGCGTTCGTCAGAGCCTCGCCCAGACCCACATTGATAATCACTTTCTTAACCGCAGGCACCTGCATGTCGCTCTTGTAGCCAAACTCTTGCAGGAGCTGCCCTCTGATCTCACCCTCATACCGGCTCTGCAGCCTGGGTGCAGTCCTAACCGCAATCGCCCGCTTCTCGCGCTTCGCAGGTGCAGCCGTTTCTTTCGGCGCTGTTTTCACAGCAGGAGTGTCCGCCTCCGCCGCAGGCGCGGCCTTAGCCGCGGCAGCCGTCGAACGGGTGCTCGCTGCTCGAATCGGCTTCGCGGCGCTGCTCGAACCCGCAGCCGAAGCCGCTGGTTTTCGAACCCGCTTGGGTTTTTCGTCTTCGGCGGGAGCAGTCACGTCGTCTTGTCCTTCGACTGACGCGGATTGCTCAGCGCTCTTTTCCTCTTCTTCGCTCAATTGAGCATCCCCTCGCAGCGCTTACACCCTCGTGACTTCGTTCCATCGTCCAAAATCTTCACCGAAACCCTCGTCGGCTTGTCGCACGACGGGCAGATCGGCATGACCTTAGAGGCATCCAACGGCATCTCTTTGTCGACGATGCCCGCTTGCCGTCCCTGGACGCCAGCCTTGTAGTGGCGCTTCACCATGTTTATGCCCTCAACAAGAATCTGATCCTTGTCGGGGAACACGCGCTGAATCTTTCCTCGGCGGCCCTTGTCGCGGCCCCGTATGACCAACACTTCATCATCACGCTTGAGACGAGCAGCCATAGCTACAACACCTCCGGCGCGAGCGAAACGATTCGCATGAAATTACGCTCCCGTAGCTCACGGGCAACCGGTCCGAAGATCCGCGTCCCGCGAGGCATCTCGCCGGTCCCCAAGATAACCGCTGCGTTGTCGTCGAAGCGGATCGTCGAACCATCGGGCCTCTTGGTGATGGATGTGGTCCGTACCACAACGGCACGAACCACCTCACCCTTTTTCACTGCACTGTTTGGCTGCGCTACCTTCACGGATCCGACGATAACGTCGCCCACCCGTGCGTAACGTCGGCCCGAACCTCCCGGGATGTTGAAGCACATGATCTGCTTCGCCCCGGAGTTGTCGGCCACGTTGAGGCGTGTCTGTGGCTGTATCACGACCCCTTCTCCTCTTCCGTGTCCTCTGCATTCTCTGTGTCAGCAGGAGCATCGTCCTCGGCGGGCGTTTCCTCAGCCTCTGCCTCGGGCTCCTCGACCACGGCCTCTTCCTCAACAGGCGCGTCCTCGGCCTCAACGACGACCTCCGCTTTCGGAGCCTTCACGGCCTTCGCGGCTTTAGCCACTACCGGTGCCGCTCCGCCCGCTGCCGCGCGTCGAGCAGCCGCTTTAACGGCGGCCTTGGTAGGCCCACGCCGACGCTGCGGGTTAGCTTCCTCTACGTTGACCTCAGCCGCCACTGCAGGCTCGATCTCCGGTAGCTCCTGGCGAACCAACAGCTCCGTAACGCGCCATCGCTTCGTCTTCGAGAGCGGTCGCGTCTCGGTGATGCGAACGACATCGCCAACGCGGAATGCGTTCTGCTCATCGTGCGCCTTGAACTTCGTGAGATGGCGGACAGTCTTGCCGTAGAAGCGATGCGAAACGCGTCGTTCGACAGCTACCACTACCGTCTTATCCATACCGTCGCTGACAACGCGGCCCACGCGGACCTTGCGCCGTTCACCCGTCTGCGTGGTCATGCCTTGCTCCCTAGCAACTCGCGTTCGCGCTGCACCGTCAGGATGTGAGCCAAGCGGCGCTTCGCGTCCCGAAGCTCACCTGAGTTGGAGAGCTGACGGGTAGCGATCTTGAACCTGAGGTTCATGATCTCCAAGCGCGTGTTGAACTCCTCTTCCGTGAGGCGTTCGTCCGCAAGGGCTCTAATTGTTTCGATCTTCGCTCGCATGTGTGTCACTGGTTACCGCTAGACGGCGACCAGTTTCTCCTCTCTTGCAACGGTCCGAGTCGGGATGGGCAACTTCTGAGCTGCACGAGCCAGCGCTGCACGCGCGAGTTCAGGTGGCACGCCACCGACCTCGTACATGATACGGCCGGGCCGAACCACAGCTACCCACGCTTCTACCGGCCCCTTACCGCCACCCTGGCGAACTTCCAACGGCTTGTGTGAGATCGGCTTGTCCGGGAACATCCGGATCCATACCTGCCCCCCACGGCGCAGGTGCCGCGTGATCGCACGACGCCCGGCCTCAATCTGCCGCGCGGTGATCCAGTGAACTCCCATGGCCTTCAGGCCGAAGTCACCGAACGCTACCGTGCTGCCTTTGACTGCCATGCCCTTCATCCGGCCACGGTGTGTCTTCCTGTAACGGGTCCGCTTAGGCTGAAGCATTTGCTCCCCCCACTCCACTCGTTTCGCCGGAAACAACTTCGTCGATCTGCTGACCGCGGTGTTTCTCAGCGAGGATGTCCCCTCGGTAGATCCAAACCTTTACACCGATACGCCCCATCGAGGTCGCCGCTTCGGCCAAACCGTAATCGATGTCCGCACGCAGGGTGTGCAGCGGCACTCGACCATCCATAACTTTCTCGCGTCGCGCGATCTCAGCGCCGCCCAGCCGACCTGAAACCTGCACTTTGATGCCTTTGGCACCGGCTTGCATCGTACGCATGACCGCCTGGCGGGTCGCTCGTCGGAACATCACACGACGCTCCAGTTGGTCAGCGACGTTTCGGGCCACCAAGAACGCATCGAGTTCAGGATGCCTGATCTCTAGCACGTTCAAGCGAACCTTCTTGCCTTTGGCCGCACGCTCGACTGCCTTGCGCAGCTCATCCACACGCTGACCACCCCGACCGATGACGATGCCCGGGCGAGCCGTGTGCACGTTCACCGTGAGATCCTGCGCAGAGCGCTCGATCTCAACACGTGAGATGCCTGCCTCCGCGTACTGCTTGGTGATCACGCCACGGATCTGCAAGTCTTCAAAAACCTGCGCCGCGTAATCCTGTCCTCGACCGGCGAACCAACGCGACTGCCAGTCTTTGTTGATCCCCAGGCGGAATCCAATGGGATGTGTCTTATGACCCACGCTCTGACCTCACTAACTACTTCTCGTGTTCGTCTACGACGATCGTGATGTGACTAGCCTGCCGACGTACGTGCCCGACCCGACCGCGGGAACGGGCCCGGAAGCGCCGCAAGGACACCGCCTGATCGGCGAAGGCAGTCACAACCTTCAACCGCGTCGGGTCCATGGAATTATTGTTCTCCGCGTTGGCCGCAGCCGACCGCAGGATCGCCGACACGTGTTCGGCAATCGGTCCCGGTCGGAATCGCAACGACTCGATCGCATCAGCAACACGCATGCCCTGAATCGCACGCAGAACTAGCCGCGCTCGCTTAGGGGAGATGCCTACCTGTTTTCCGACTGACTTGACCGGCATATCTAACGCCTCACCGAGGATTGACGCTCGGACTTCGAAATGTGTCCTCGGAACGTTCGCGTCGGCGCGAACTCTCCGAGCTTGTGACCAACCATGTTCTCCGTAACAAAGACCGGGATGTGGCGACGACCGTCATGCACCGCGATGGTCAAGCCAAGCATGTCCGGCATGAGTGTCGAGGCCCTCGACCAGGTCTTGATTACTACCTTCGTTTCACTACGCTGCGCCTTCTCGACCTTCTTGGCCAACTTCGGGTGCACGTAGGGACCCTTTTTGATCGAACGTGACATCTACTTAGCTCTCCTGTCCCGGACGATGAAGACATCTGTGTGCCACCGGCGTCGGGTCTTGGGACCGAGTGCGGGCTTACCCCACGGGGTCTTCGGGTGCTTCATACCGATCGGGGCATGCCCCTCACCACCACCATGCGGGTGGTCAACCGGGTTCATCGCGGAACCACGTACCGTAGGCCGCCTGCCCAGGTGACGATTCGCTCCGGCTTTACCCTTTTTCTGGTTCTTGTGGTCGGCGTTGCCTACCGTTCCGATCGTCGCCAAACACGTGCTCGGCACGCGCCTGATCTGACCAGACGGCAAACGCAACATCGCGAACCGATCATCACGGGCAAGAAGTTGCGCTCCGGTACCCGCGCCCCGACACATCTGACCACCTTTGCCCGGCTGGATTTCGATGTTGTGAACCTGCGTGCCTGTGGGAATAATCCCGAGCGGCAACGCGTTCCCAACCCGAATCTCAGCATCCGGACCTGACATCAGCTTATCGTTGACCTTAACACCGGTCGGTGCCAACAAGTATCGACGCGCACCGTCCGCATACACCACCAAGGCGATCCGCGCTGAACGGTTAGGGTCGTACTCAATCGTCTCCACACGGCAAGGAATACCCAGCTTGTCGCGCTTGAAATCCACATCTCGCCAAGACTGCTTCGCTCCACCACCACGGTGATGGACCGTAATCTTTCCTCGGGAGTTACGACCACCGGTGTGGTTCTTGCCCTTGGTCAGCGCCTTGAACGGCGATCGTGTCGTCAGCTCCTGGAAATCCGGTCGAACCGCATCGCGGCGCCCTGGACTCGTGGGCCGAAGTCGCTTCAGTGCCATGAGTTACGCACCCTCGAACAGCTGGATAGTGTCGCCAGGCGCCACTGTCACTACTGCCTTCTTGTTGGACTTGCGCGTCTGCCAGCGACCGTTGCCGCGGCGCACACGCTCAGTGTTTTGCGAAATGATATTCACGCTTACCACAGAAACTTCGAACCCACGTTCAACAGCTTCCTTCACCTGCGCCTTATTGGCACCCTGAAGGATGTCGAACACGTACTTGTTCTGTTCCTGAAGAAGCGTTGACTTCTCCGTGATAACCGGCCTTTTGAGAACTTGGAGAACGTGCATTACGCTGCCTCCTCCGACTTCACTTTACGCGGCGCCCGAGCGGTCTCGGACCACAACTCGTTCGCCTCTGCAACCGCATCCGGTGTCATCACAACCATGTCGTAACGCAACAGATCAAGCACGTTCAACAGATCGGCGCGAACGGCCTTCACTCGCGGCAGGTTGCTTACGCCCCGCGCAATATCTGGTGCCTGCCCACGCGTGACCACCAAAGCTGAACCGGTAACACCGATCGCCGCCATAACCACAGCGAAAGCCTTGGTCTTGGAGTCCACGCCCTCGAGTTCCTGCACCACTCGGAATCGCTCGCCCGCTACCTTCGTTGAAAGCACTGAGCGGAACGCCTGTCGGCGCATGCGCTTCGGCATACGCTGTCGGTAGGAACGCGGGTGTGGCCCGAAAACCACACCTCCGTGACGCAAGAGAGGCGACCGGATACTGCCTTGGCGAGCCCTTCCCGTGCCCTTCTGTGCGAACGGCTTGCGACCACCACCCGAAACCTGAGCACGCGTCAGCGTGTTACTGGTTCCTTGGCGTTGGTTCGCCTGGTAATAAACGAGTGCCTGATGGACGAGGTCAGGGTTGTACGTCGCGCCGAACACGACATCATTGCCCTCAGCCTGCCCAACGACCTCGCCGCTGGTATTTAGGATCGGAAGCTGCATTACTCAGCCTTCCCTTCGTCTTCAACTTCGGTCTCGCCCGCTTCTTCAGCAGGCTCTGCCTCAACCGCAACCTCAGCGACCGTCTCTTCGACAGCATCCTCGGCCGGTGCTTCCTCGATCACTTCGGGCTCTTCAACAACGACACCCAGAAGCTCATTCCACTCTTCGTCGGAAAGCCGCGTCGCGACCTTTACTCCCTTGGAGTACTTGACCGTAACCATGCCGTTGCGCGCCCCGGGAACCGACCCGCGCACCATCAACAGGTTCCGCTCGGGATCCACGCGCTCAACGATGAGTTTCAGCGACGTGATTTGTTTGTTTCCCATGTGCCCTGGCATCTTCTTGCCCTTGAACACACGCCCAGGATACGTACCCGCACCGATCGAACCAACCGCCCTGTGACGGTCGCCTTGACCGTGGGTCTTGCGTCCACCCTTGAACCCATACCGCTTGACCGCACCCGCGAAACCGCGTCCCTTGGATCGCCCTGTCACATCAACCACGTCGCCGGGCTGGAACAGGGTCACCGGGAGAGCCTGGCCCACCGTGTGATCCGAGATGTCGTCGGAAAAGAACTCGTGCAGCACACGAGAATCCGCACCCGCCGCTTTCAAATGTCCGCGAGCAGGCTTCGTCAATTGTTTCGCGTGACCGTAGCCCACCTGGACGGCCTCGTAGCCGTCGCGCTGGGTCGTCCGAACCTGCGTCACAACGCAAGGACCAACCTCCAGAACAGTCACAGACACCACCTGGCTGTCCGCACTAAAGAGGTGAGTCATACCCACTTTTTTGCCTATGAGTCCCTGAATCATGACTACAACTTGATCGAGATGTCGACACCCGCCGGCATCTGGAGCCGGGTCAGTGCGTCGACCGTCTTGGGGTTAGGTTCGAGGATGTCCACCAGCCTCTTGTGCGTCCGCAACTCGAAATGCTCGCGGGAATCCTTGTCGACGTGAGGCGACCGAATCACGCAGAAGCGCTTGATGCGCGTCGGCAACGGAACAGGACCCGCAACAGACACGCCCGTGCGCTCTGCCGCTTCAACGATCTGTTGCGCGGACTGATCCAGCAACTTGTGATCGAAGGCACGCAGGATTATCCGGAGTTTCTCTGAAGACGCCCCGCCTGCCTTGGGCTTTGCTACTTGTTCTACCACTACTCGCTCTCCTCGGGGTTACGCACCGCTCGCCACCACTGCTGCAACCGCTGACTGCGGGGCTTCTTCGTATCGGCCAAACTCCATTGAGTAGCTCGCTCGCCCTTGTGACGATGAGCGGAGATCAGTCGCATAACCAAACATTTCTACCAACGGAACGTCAGCTTCGATGAGCTGAATGTCGCCCTGGGCTTCCATCGTCTTGATGCGCCCCCGTCTCGAGTTCAGGTCACCAAGGACTTCACCCAGATAATCACCGGGAGTCGTCACCTGGAGTTCCATCACAGGCTCCAACAGGATCGAGCCAGCCTTGCGAAGCGCTTCCTTGATCCCCATCGATGCCGCAATCTTGAACGCCATCTCGGACGAGTCCACCGCGTGGTAGGAACCATCCAACAGCGTTACCTTCACATCCATCACCGGGTAACCCGCGATGATGCCCGTCTGGAGCGCCTCTTCGGCGCCCTTGTTGACGGCAGGAATGAATTCCTTCGGAATCTTTCCGCCCGTCACTTTATTATCAAATGTATAGCCGGTCCCTGTGGCCTGCGGCTCGATCTCCAGCACAACGTGACCGAACTGGCCGCGCCCACCCGTCTGCTTGATGAAGCGGGCATCAGCCCCGCCCTTCTTGGAAATCGCCTCGCGGTACGCCACCTGCGGCTTACCCACCGATGCCTCAACATTGAACTCACGCCTCAGCCGATCCACCAGGATCTCAAGATGGAGTTCACCCATGCCAGACATTACCGTTTGACTCGTCTCTCTGTCGTACTTCACCCGGAATGTCGGGTCTTCTTCCGCCAGCTTGAGCAACGAGTCCGTCAGCTTGTCATGCTCTGCGCGGGACTTCGGCTCGATCGCAACCGAAATCACCGGTTCGGCGAACTTGATCGTCTCAAGCACGATCGGGTCGCGCTCGTCGCAAACCGTCTCGCCAGTGAAAGTGTTCTTGAGACCGACCGCTGCCGCAATCTCGCCAGCCTGGATGGACTCGACGTCCTCGCGATGGTTCGCGTGCATCAGCAAGATGCGCCCCAGCCGCTCACGGACACCCTTTGTTGAATTATAGACCGTAGAACCTGCTGTCATCGTCCCGGAGTAGACCCGGAAGTAGACCAAACGGCCAACGTAGGGGTCAGTAACAATCTTGAACGCCAAAGCTGCAAACGGCGCCTTCGCGTCGGCCGGCCGAGTCATCGCGTCACCCGTCTTAGGGTGAACACCGGTGATCTCTTTCACGTCCAACGGCGACGGCAGGTAATCAATAACGGCGTTCAGCATGAGTTGCACGCCCAAGCTCTGAAGTGCTGACCCGCAGGTCACCGGCACTGCCTTGTTGGCCAGGGCTGCTCGTCGCAGCCCTGCCTTCAACTCCGCCGGGGTGGGAAGCTCGCCAGCAAGGTACTTGGCCATCAACTCATCGTCGCTCTCGGCAGCTCGCTCGATGACCTCTTCGCGAACCTTCTCCATGTGATCGAGCATCTCCGCGGGGATGTCTCCCTCGATGGTCGTCCCAACGTTGTCCACGTCGAAAAAGTGAGCCCTCATCTCAACGAGATCAATGATGCCCGTGAAAAAGTCCTCAGCACCGATCGGGTACTGCACCGGGATCGGAACCGCGCCCAAGCGCTTGCGGATCGACTCCATCGTCTTCTCGTAGTCCGCGCTGATGCGATCCATCTTGTTGACGAAGCAGATCCTCGGCACACCGTAACGGTCAGCCTGACGCCACACCGTCTCGGACTGTGGCTGCACTCCAGCCACCGCGTCGAACACCACCACACCACCATCGAGCACCCGGAGACTCCGCTCAACCTCAGCCGTGAAGTCAACGTGACCAGGCGTGTCAATGATGTTTACCTGGTGGCCAGCCCATTGGGCCCGCGTTGCAGCAGACGTGATCGTGATACCACGCTCACGCTCTTGCTCCATCCAGTCCATCACTGCCGTACCGTCGTGCACCTCGCCGATTTTGTACGTCACACCCGTGAAGAACAAAACGCGCTCGGTGACCGTGGTCTTACCAGCATCGATGTGGGCGATGAACCCGATATTACGGACCTTATCAAGATCCAATTCCGTATTGGTCGTCATATAGGTGACTGATCCCCTGGCCTAACCGCTTCTGCTACCACTTGTAGTGGACGAACGCCCGGTTGGCCTCCGCCATCTTGTAAAGCTCTTCACGCCGTCGAACGGCTGAACCCTGTCCACGCGAAGCGTCCAGCAACTCTGCTGCCAAACGCGACCGCATCGGCTGTCCCGTTCGTGCCCGTGCACCACGAATCAACCAACGCATGGCCAAAGCCATCCGACGATTCGGCGCAACCTCAATGGGCACCTGATACGTAGCACCACCAACACGGCGAGGCTTCACCTCAACCGTTGGCGTCGCATTCCGCATCGCCTGGTCAAAAATCTCAAGCGGGTCGCGGTTCGTTTGTTCCTGAATCAGGTCAAACGCCTGATACACAGCACGCTGTGCAACCGACTTCTTCCCACCGTACATCACCCTGTTGATGAAACTAGCCAGATCCTTGTTTCCGAACTTCGGGTCTGGCGCGATCACTCGTTTTACAGCCGGTCGTCGCCTCGACATACTTCGCCATTACCTCGCGCTTCCTGACTCTATGCCAGGGCGTTCATTTCCCGTGCCCGTTCTTACAGAACAAGACCCTGTACCACGAACGATTCTTAGCTTTGCTCAGCCTGGCTCCGCACCAGACCGCTCCCGGAACCCACACCGCACACACACCTCATGCTTTACCCGACGCCATTACAGCAATGGGCACCCGTCTCACCCTAAGAGGTGAAGGGATCAAGCCAAAGGCTTAGGAGCGTTTGGTCCCGTACTTGCTCCGTCCCCGCTTCCGACCGCTGACTCCGGTTGCATCCAGCGCACCACGAATGATGTGGTACCTAACACCCGGCAAGTCTTTCACACGGCCGCCACGGATCAACACGACGGAATGCTCTTGCAATGTGTGACCCTCACCAGGGATGTAAGCCGTAACTTCCATCCCATTGGTCATGCGCACACGGGCCACTTTTCGAAGAGCTGAATTCGGCTTCTTCGGCGTAACGGTCCGAACCTGTACACAGACCCCCAACTTCTGCGGGGATCCGTTACCACGGTAAACGCGGTTACGAAGCGTGTTGCGCACGAAACGCAACGCCGGCGCCTTTGTCTTCTTGACCAAGCGCTTCCGGCCTTGCCGCACTAACTGGTTCACCGTCGGCATCTGTACCTACCTTCTCATCACGCACACAAAAAATCAGTCCCGCCCGACAGGGCGCGAACAGAAGAATACTACCTAGGATTCGAGGGACGTGTCAACCAGTCGCCTCGTCACCTCAGGCGCCGAGACCTCACGACAATCGTCGCTAGACCGTGGGTAAACATGACTTCACATTGATATGCATCAGCTATTTTACATCGTCCACGCCCAGTTTATATGTGTTATTCGTCGAAGCATCTCGGCGCGTACAATTCCACAATGGTCAACGACAACCCCGCTCCATGTGCACGATGCGGCCATCCAGCCATCAGTCATGCCTACGGTAACTGCCGTGAATGCGCGCAGCAGGAGCTCGATGCAGGCCACTCCGTTGCGCCTCCCGCACATAGTTTTCTAGCACCCGCCGACGCCATTGACCTCGTTGAGGCCGAGCGCGTGCGCAACCTAGACGCCAAGGCTTCATACGACGCCTGGTTCCGTATCATCAACGACCAAGACGCAAGGGGTCATTAGCGTGGCGAAACCCATCTACACCAAATATGGCGACCAAGGCGAGACCGGCCTTCTCTATGGAGGACGAGTCTCGAAGGCCAATCCGCGCACCGAAGCCTACGGTGCGGTCGACGAGGCTGTTTCCGCCCTCGGCCTCGCCAAAGCACTCTCAACCAACGAATACGTGCGCGAGACCATAGATAGCCTCCAGCGTGAACTTTTCACTGTTGGCGCCGAGCTCGCCACCGACCCAGCCGAGCGCGACAAGCTGCTCAAGCACTTCTCTCCGGTCACTCCTGAAATGACCGAGCTCCTTGAACGTTCCATCGACTCCATCACCGCCGAGATCGAGCTTCCGCGCGAGTTCATCATCCCCGGCGGGTCGCCCGCGTCCGCAGCCCTTGATGTTGCACGCACGACCCTCAGGCGCGCCGAGCGCCGAGCCGTCGCTCTCTACGACGCGAGCCTGCTCGACAGCCCAGAGCTTCTCCGGTACCTCAACCGCGCCTCAGACCTGCTCTTCATGCTCGCTCGATACCAAGACAAGGCGTAGCATCGTCCGCGCTGCCGCTAGCAGCGCCCATTTAGCCCGCCCGCACCAAGACCTCGGAGGAGCACAACATGGCTGCAGAACCCATCAATCTCTTTGATTTCGAAGCCCTGGCCGAGCAGAAGATGGAAAAGGTCGAATGGGACTACATCGCTGGTGCCGCCACCGACGAGATAACCCTCCGCCGCACGCGCTCCGCCTACGACCACATAGCGCTACGCCCTCGCGTGCTCACTGGCACCGCCAGCGTGGACATGTCCACCACCATCCTCGGCCAGCGCATCTCCGTACCATTCATGACAAGCCCCGCCGGCGGCCACGGCAAAGCCCACCCCGACGGCGAACTGGCCACCGCCCGAGCGGCGGCGAAATTCGGCACCATCATGTCCATGAGCGCCAACGGAACCCACACCATCGAAGACGTCGCCGAAACCATCGACGGCCCCCGTTGGTACCAGTGCTACTTCTACAGGAATCGCGAAACCATGGCAGGCATGGTCAAACGCGCCGAGGATGCGGGGTACAAAGCCCTTATCGTCACCCTTGACTCATCGTGGCCGTCCAAGCGCGAGCGAAATATCCGCAACGACTATGGCAACAGGCCGCGTGAGCGTAAGAACTACACACCGGAGCAGGTTAAAGAAGGCCAGCAACTCGCCGCCAAATCCAAGTTCGACTCAGGACTCAGCGGTCGCGGGCAAAACGACCCAGGCGCCACCTGGGAAGACCTGAAGTGGCTGCGCACCGTCACCGACCTACCCATCATCTTCAAAGGAATCATGACCGGAGAGGACGGCCTCCTCGCCGCTGAGTATGGCGTCGACGGCCTCATCGTCTCCAACCACGGCTCACGCAACCTGGACACCACTCTCTCAACCATCGAGACCCTTCCGGAGGTGGTCGAGGCTGCAGGCAGCAAAGTCGACGTGCTCCTAGACGGTGGTATCCGGCGCGGATCGGACATCGCGAAAGCCCTCGCTTTGGGGGCTAAAGCCGTCATGTTCGGTCGGCCCATCTTCTGGGGTCTCAACTACGGTGGTGAAGACGGACTCACCGGCGTCCTCGAGATCCTCCGCGACGAGCTTGAGATAACCATGGTGCTCACTGGCCGCCCCACCATCGCCAGCATCGACTCCAGCCTCATCCGGAAGATGCCCCCCCTGGACTAAGCCGAGCGCTTCTTCAACACCACGAACATCGCCGCGGCTACCGCGATCACCACCGCGGCCCCCCCGACGAGCAAGCCCGCGCTGTTGCCGCCCCCCTCACCCGCCGTCGGCGCAACCGTCGCGGTGGGCGTGGCTATCGCTTCAGACGTGGGCGTAGCCACCGCAACAGTGGGTGGCGTGGCCGTTGCTGTGCTACCAGGCGTGACCCCACCGATCGTAGGAATTGGCAACCCCACGGTCGGCCCTGATGTCATAGTCGCAGTCGCAACGGGGATCGCCGTGACTGTAGGAGTAGGCGTCGCGGCCGCCGCTTTCACCGCCGCGATCACAAACGTCGACAACCCATTCGGTGATGACGCGTTGAACTGGATATCCGCCGCGCTCGTATCTTCTATGGGCGCGTCCAGCGACTGAACGGTTCCGTCATCGGCACGGCGGAACACTCGAACGTTCGCCACACCAACCGCATCAACCCACGCACGCCCAACAGTCAGTCGCAATGTGATTGCGTCGATCGCATCGTCAAGGCCAGTCTTGTCGAACCCTGTTGCGAACGCGATATCGTCGATATCCAATCCCAACGTCGCCGCGTGCTCAGCGAACGCGGACAACGCCTCAGCATCGGCTTGTTTGCTGATTGACATCGTCATCCCACTTTGGCCAGGGAACGATTTCAACGATCCCAAAACCTTCACCGACGCTGTCCCGACCCGACTGTCCACCGACGACAGATCTGCGCTCCTCGTGGGGAGGTCGATGTCGATCGCCGTCACCGTGCCAGTCACCGCATCGCCCGTCCCCACTAAACCCTGCACCGTCAGCAGGAGGCGGATCGTGTCGCTTCCCCCCGCATCCTTGATAGGGATCCGGACGAGGTGCCCCCCAGGGATCGGCTTCACCGTCGTGCCCGACCCGGTGTCTGTGTACTCCAGCAGCCCTCTGCCGCTCGTCACGGGGATGGGTAGCGTTACTGACTCGCCCACGGATGTGAACACCACAGGCCCACCCGTGGATCGCACCGTCACATCGAAGATGTCGAACCCCGTACCTTCCGTGGACAGCAACAGTTCGGACGGGATATCGACCCGCGCCGTGAACTCAGCATCCTGCGCGGCAGCAACACCAGGGAACGCTACAGCAGCGAGCCATGCGGCGCAGAACAAGAGCAAAGCCCCTGATCGCCATCGCCGGGGCAGCGGAGACAACACATTCATCGATTAAACCTTCAAGCGGAGCGAGGCTGACCCGTGAACTTCAACCCAATGTGAAATCCCGGACGGTTCTCGCTCCCTTCTTTATTCGTGCTACCCGCAGTCTCCCCAGTGGTGGCAGCCTGAAGCAATGCTCCATGAAGCGAATTGCGCGCGGATTGCGTACCGCCACCACAGCACGGTGTGCTACCTTCCCCCCGAGTCAAGCGACCATCCCCGTCCATGGAGTCCACCAGGCAGCCGTGACGACCAATCGATTCATAGCGCTCTCTGCACCGATCATCCTCGCCGCCTCCTTGGCTGCTTGGATTCTTCCTGCCGCCTACGCACAGATCATGCACCCCCTCGCGGTCGCGGCAGCCGGCCTACTCTCACTATGGGTCGCCTCTTTCTACGGCTCAACCATGCGCAAAGCGTTCCTCCTCATCGCCGCGTTCCTACTCCTCTACGCCCCGACCGCCTCCTCCTGGGTGCTCGACCAACTAACAGACGCCCTCGGCGGCGCGTTTCTCGGTACGTTGCTCGCCTACCAGACCCTCACCTACGCCGCGCTCTTGATCGCCTCCGTCCTCATCGTCCGCCTCATGGAGGTTCGACGTGTCCACCGTGACGGCTGGTTGGTCTCCGCAGGCGTCGCAGCCACCGGCGTGGTCATCATCATCAACGGCCTTTCGACATTCCGTGACTTGCTCGATTTCAGCACTGAAGCAGGCGCCATCTACCTCACGATCCGCATCTTCGATGTCCTCGTCATGACGGCCCTAACTCCCGTGCTTTGGCTCTACTTCCAGAACGGTCGCGCCAAATACCAAGAAAGCACCACGTTCATGCTGGTCATGATCGGCATCGTCCTCAGCCTCGTCCTGGTCTACTTCTACGAACTAGCCAAACAGGCACCTCTCATGGAAGTCGCCGCCGAATACCAAACGGGCTCGCTACTCGACTCGCTCTACCTGCTGGGATATCTCATCATCGGCGCGGCACTCTACGCCCACCGTAAGCACCAGGACTGGAGCTACGCCGTCGTCGCCAACGCCATGGAGCCGTCCTAGTCATGCGTGATTCAAACGCCGACAACGTCGTTGACCAGGTCTGGTCAACCGCCCTCGATAAGATCACGAAACCCGGCGACTTGCCGTCAGGCAGGCCCGCCCTAGGCGACCAGATGGATCTAGCTGCCGCGCAAGCGGGAACCGCCGCGTTGCTGGCCACCGTTCCCGCGTTCAATAAATTGCTCTACAACTCGGGTTATGCCGCCTCGGCCCGCAACACCTACCTCATCCTCCGCCGCCTCGGAATGCCCGCCGATTTCTTCTGGAAGTACGAGCAGTGGAACCCGAAACGCGCCCTCGACACCCTCGACAAGATCGTCTCCAAAGTCTTCACCACTATGTTGTCCAAACAACACGTTGGTGTACTGAAACTCACTGCCGCTGACCCGGTCACCAATAGATTCGAGGTCAGCTTCGAGAGTTGCGCCGAGTGCTCAGGCCTACACGCCCACGACCCCATGTGCTTCTTCCACGCAGGGTCATTCGCAGGCATGCTAGCCGCCATGCTCGATCACGAATTCGACGCCTGGGAGGTCGAATGTGTCGCGCTGGGCGCAGCGGCCTGCCGGTTCGAGATCGGCGAGCGCACCGACCGCCAAACCCAAACACGCTGGGGACGCTGGGCGGACGAGTTCACCTACGCCTTCGAGCCTGCCGCGCGCTTCCAAGAAGACCTTGATGGCGAAACCGTCCGCGAGTTAGGTGAAACAGTCGATATCGGCTACTACCAGATGCTCCTCGCGAGCACCGTCCTCACCAACATGGAAGTCGTCAAGCGTTCCTGTCTAGATGCAGGACGCAACATAGGCACCAAACTTGCCGACGTCGTCCGTGAGCGTTTCGGAGCCGACCCCCAGGAAGCCGTCCCTGCTTTCTACCGTCGCCTGCGCTACGCATCGCTCGATGTGACGGCCCTTGATCCCGGTGAGGCCTCCGGGTTCCGCGTCGTCGTCAGCGAGGCCCCAGAACACCTGGGCGTTCTGGAAAGCTCAGCCCTCGTCCCGTTCCTCTCAGGCGAGCTCGAAGGCATGCTCTCTGCCCTCACCGGTCGTGACCTCGCCCTCGCTACCACCGACGTAGACGGCCACGACCTCGTCCTCAGGTACGCCCCCCGCTAAGCTCGCAGGTACTTGTGCCCCGCAGGAGTCACTGTACGGCCCTTCGACGTCCGCGCAAGGAAGCCGAGCCGGATCAGGTACGGCTCGTAGGCATCCGCCACCGCGTCTGGGTACTCCCCGAGTGCCTCTGCCAGCGCAGGAAGGCTGACCGGCCCACCGCCGAACGTGTCGATCACCGTAGACAAGTACCTCCTGTCGTTCTCATCCAAGCCCAACTTGTCCACCTTCATGAAAGCCAACCCGTCAGAGGCCACTTCGCCCGTGATCACACTGTCACCATGCGCTGCAGCATAATCGCGAACGAGCCGCAGCAATCGATCAGCCACCAGCGGCGTCCCCCTAGAGCGCCGCGCGATCTCCACTGCCCCCTCGGGCTCGATCGCCACCGCAAGATCGCGTGCGAACCTAACCAGGAACACAGCCATCGCCCGTAGGTCATAAGACTGGAATTGAAAGGTAGTCCCTATCCGCTCACGCATCCGAGTGCTCAACGCCGACAGCCGGGAAGTGACACCTATCAGCGTGAAATGCTCCAACGCCAGCTCTGCCTCTTTCGTGCCTCGGCCCCGCCCGACCTCCCACGTAACGACGAACTCACCGATCGCTCGGTAGAGAAAATCCTCAACGTCCTTGCGGATGAGGTGGATCTCGTCGACAACCAAAACGTCCCTAGTCTTGAGCCCAACCAGAATCGGTACCCAATCTGACAGGAACTCGTCGGTGCGCCCTGACATCCGGCGGATCTTGCCCCCAAGCTCAGCGGCGACCCCCTCAGCCAGCGTCGCTTTGCCAAAGCCCGGAGGGCCTGACAGCAACATGTGGTCGAGTGGTTTGTCATACCGCTTGGCCGTCTCGATCAACGGCACCAAACGGTCGATGATTCTCTGTTGCCCCACGAAGTCCGCGAACGAGCGCAGTCGTGGCTCGTGATCCAACACTTCCGTTTCATCTTGATCGTGGCTGAGTGTGATGGAAATACCCCCTCACGCCGGAAACCGGCGCCCGTAAATGTGTCAGTGTTACCCGAAAAATGCTAGCGCGTCACCGCACCATCCGCCACTCCATCGGGAACCGGCCCCGCTAGCACGGCCCTGCTAGAATCTCCCTCGTGGAACCCATAGCTATCGTCGACTACGGTGCAGGCAACCTCAGAAGCGTCCAGAAGGCTTTCGAGCACCTAGGACACCAAGCCGTCTTCACCTCAAACCCTGCAGACCTCAAGAACGCTCCCGCCATCGTTTTCCCTGGCCAGGGCGCATCCCCGCCTGCCATGGCCGCCCTTGAACGCGATGGCATGGCTGACGCTGTCCGCGAGGCCATCGCCAGCGGTACCCCCTTCTTCGGCGTCTGCCTCGGCCTTCAACTCCTCCTTGAGCACTCTGAGGAGGGCAGCGTCGACTGCCTCGGAGTCGTCCCTGGAACCGTGCGCAAGTTCTCCGACGCCCACATCGCTAAGGGCCTCAAGGTTCCACACATGGGGTGGAACGCCGTCAAACTCGTCGGCGAGCACCCCGTCTTCCAGGGCGTCCCAGAGAACTCCTACTTCTATTTCGTCCACAGTTACTACGCCGACCCCACTGACGACTCGTGGGTTGAAGGCACTACCACGTACGGCCTTGAATTCACCAGCGTCGTTGCTCGTGACAACCTGGTCGCCACCCAGTTCCACCCCGAGAAGAGCGGCAACGTCGGACTCCAACTCTACGACAACTTCGTCAAGCACCTCGTGCTCACCCGCGTGTAAAACAATGGAAATCATCCCCGCGATCGACCTACGCAAAGGCCAGGTCGTTCGCCTCAACCAAGGCGACTTCAACCGCCAAACTACCTTCTCTGACGACCCCCTAAAGGTCGCCCAAGGATTCGTCGATGCTGGTGCCATCCGTATCCACGTCGTCGACCTCGACGGCGCCCTCGAAGGTGGCCCTCAACAGAGCGACCTCTACGGAGCCCTCGCCCGCGACATCAGCGTCCCGCTTGAGGTTGGCGGAGGCTTTCGCGCCGCAGAGCACGTGGACACAGCCCTGGCGGGCGGCGTGGGTCGCGTCGTCCTGGGCACCGCCGCCATCGCCAACCCTGAAATCATCGAACAAGCGATCCAGAAGCACGGCGCTGACCGCATCCTTGTTGGCCTCGACGCCAACAACGGTAAGGTCGCCGTCAGCGGCTGGACCGAAACCACCGACATCGACGCCACCGACCTCATGACTCAGATGTTCGAAGTCGGCGTGCGACGCTTCGTCTTCACCGACATCGCTCGCGACGGCACTCTCACCGAGCCCAATTTCGACTCCGTCGCGGTGATGATTCAACACGGGATAGCCCTCGGGGGCGTGCACATCATCGCTTCTGGTGGCATCGGCGAACTGGACCACCTCCGTCGTCTGGCCACCCTCGGTGCGGAAGGTGCCATCGTCGGCACTGCTATCTACCGTGGAACCGTCGACCTTACAGAAGCCATCCGCGAACTGGGAGCATCCTGATGCGCGTCTCATTCGACCATCACTCGACCCGCGAAGTCGTCCGAGGCAAGCTCGAAGAAGCCATAGGGAAAGCGCTAGATATCGGTGGTGGACAGATCACCAAGGTTCAGTACGCCTGGGTGGGAGACAAACTCGACTTCTCCTTCGCGGTCATGAGCAAAACGATCAAAGGCACCGCTGACGTCACCGACACCGAGATCATCGTCGATGCGGGCATCCCCCTGATGTTCCGACCCGTCGAGGGCAAAGTGAAATCGCGTATCCTTAGTACCCTCAACGAGATGTTCCCCTAGTCCCGAAACCGCCCAGGAGAAACCCACTTTGGCAGTCGACCAGCCGACCGCAGGCAGAACGTCGTTCAGAGCGACCGGCCCCGCCTACATCGCAACAATCGCCATCGGACATGGCCTGAAGCACTGGTACATCGCCGCTTTCGCGGTGTTCCTCCCTCTCATTGAGGAGGAATACCAGCTCACCACCTTCGGCGTAGCCATGCTCGGCACCATCCGCCAGATCGCCGGAGGATCACCCAACTTCTTCGTCGGCTACGTCAGCGACCGCTTCCGCCAACACTGGAACCTGATCCTAGCTGTCTCATTCATCTCGGCAGCCGCATCCATGATGTTCGCCGGGCTCATGCCCTGGTACTGGCCGATGGTGTTCTTCATTGGCATGGGCGGCGTCGCGGCAGCCTTCTGGCACCCGCCAGCAATCTCCATGCTGAGCACGCGATTCCCTGAACGCCGTGGCATGGCCATCGCCTTCCACGGCTCCGGCTCTGGCGCGGGCGAAGCCCTGGCCCCGTTCCTCGTCGGCGCCATCCTCGCGTACATCCTCATGGACGACTGGCGGCTGTACGTCGTCCTCGCCATGATTCCAGCCGTTGCCCTGACCGTCGTCATCTACTGGATGCTAGATGGAGCGGGCCCCGGGCCTGCTCCCACACACACACGTCCTGCGAAGATCACTGACACCTTCACCATGCTCCGGTACCCGGCGTTCCGGACGCTTGCCTACATGAACTTCACGCGATCGTTCGCCCACTTCGGCGTCCTATCGTTCCTGCCCATCTACCTCGCCCGTGATCTGGACATGAACAGCTTTGGCGTCGGGTTCCACGTCGCCCTACTCACCCTCGGCGGAGTCATCGTCGGCCCGCTGTTCGGCCACTACTCCGACAAGATCGGGCGCAGGGTTCCCATGGTTGCAGCGCTAGTCGCAGTCGCCATAGGCATGCTCACCATCGGCATCGTCGGTGAAGGCATCATCATGGTCATCGCCCTGGGCATCATGGGCATCTTCCTCTGGTCCGTCCAAGACGTCACCAACGCGACTGCACTTGATGCCGCTCCCAGAGGGCAGGAGGGCTCTGTCGTTGGCATGATGTTCTCCAGCAGCCTCGTCGCGGGCGTCCTTGCCCCAAGCGTCATGTTGGTCGCCATCTCGCTAGCCGACACCCGCCGCGTCATCTTCTTCGTCGCAGCCGCCGTCGTCCTCCCCGCCATCTTCGTTATGGCGATTGCTCCCCTGACCCGCAAATCCGACGATTAGTACGTTGCCCCCTCCTGGCTCACCCGATAGGCTCGCCAGACCATGAGAACGCGGTCGAGTCGAACAGCACGGATCGTATTCGCGACCGCACTAGCGGTCGTGCTCGCCGCTTGCCAGCCGCCCTCGTCCGCCACGACGATCCCCGCCGCGACAGCCACGGCAACCACCCCACCGTTGTCCTCGCCCATCCCCACTGAAACCCCGAATACCAGCCCGTTGGCGACACCAACGCCAACCCTTCGTCCCCTCCCCCAACCCACTCCGACTCTAACGCCCTCCCCAACCCCATCACCCATCCCAACAGCGACGCAGACGCCGGTTCCCGCACCCTCCGCTACTCCCTCCCCTAACCCAACTCCAACGCCCATCCCTACCCTGACGCCGCCTCCCACAATCACCACCACCAGCAACCTCACGTGGACCACGCCCCGGGAGTGGCAGGCACCGCTATCACTCACCAACACGCGCGGCCAACAAGGTGGCAACACAGCCTCCCTATCCCTGTCCGTATACGTGAGCTGGGCAATCACCAACACCGGTCCGTTCACCCTCAATCGCCCCTTCGACATCCATCTCTATCTGGACGACGTATTCCTCAATTCATGGCGGCCAACAGGCCTATCCGTCGACTTCTTTTCGTTCGTCGATGACTGGGACGAGTTGGCGTCACATATCCGCCTCACTCCTGGCGACCACACGCTCAAACTGGTAATCGATCCCTACGACGAGATTCCAGAGGGTGACGAAACCGACAACGTCTACGAGTTGCCAATCGTCATCACTGGCGACCCAGCGCTTCGCATCGGCACCCGCCTCCCCGATATCGCACCCGTGACAAACGAAGGCTGGGACGGCCCCCTCGTCGTCAATTCCTACGAAGGCCGCACCACCGACGGCCCCCTCTCCGTCGACTCCACCTCATACCTCAGCTTCGCCGCCGAGAACGTGGGAATGTCCTCCCTGCTCAGCGACGTCGCCGTCCACCTGTACGTCGATGGCATCCGCGCGTACAACTGGACATGGCGTTGGTTGGTCGCTCAAGGTCGCCTCGAGATTGCGGATTGGGACGAACTCCTCGGACGCGTCCACCTCACGCCTGGAGAACACGAGGTCCGGGTCGTGCTCGACCCCGGCAACCTCATCATCGAATCAGACGAGACCAACAACGAGATCGCGCGCACCCTCACCTGGGCCACCGGCTCCGTCGACGCAGCGCCCCCCCTCACCATCGTCCCCACGCCCACCGCACCGCCGCCCGTCACGTTGCCCAACCTTGTCCCCCACTGGCGATTCGCCACCGACGGCCCCATCGTCGTTTCCCATACCGAAGGCACCAGCACTCACAACCCGATCGTCTCCGGCCAACCTGCGTACGTCGACATCAGCGTGCAGAATCTCAGCCTGGTCGACGCCGGCTCGTTCTCCTCGTCTCTCTACCTAGACGGTGAATTGGTCGAAACATTGCGGGCTTCAGATGGGCTATCTGGCAGATTCACGCTCACCTTCGATGACCGCTTACTGCCAGACATGTCCCCGGGCGAACACACGCTGCGCCTAGTTATTGACCCCACGAACGCGGTCGTAGAGCACGACGAACTCGACAACTCCTATGAGCTGACGCTGACCTCGTTCGCAATGCCTCCTCCCGCGGTCCAGCCAGCGACCTTCACCGATGCAGAGATCGACACTCTGATCGCCAAGCTACCCAGTGCGGCTGACGACCGCCGCCCCGTCCTGGGCGAGGGCAACTCCGAACTCGGCTCCCTCGCGCTTGAGCTGGCCGACGTCGGCTACTACCTGATGACGGGGACCAGCACGCGCGACGAGCGCCTGCGCATCTTGTTGCTCGACCGCCTGGCCTACGAATCCTGGATCGACGCCGACTACGTTGAGAAATTCGCCACCAGCCCAGTCGCCGATCATCCATCAGTCCTCGCTCGTCGCGAGAAACTGAAGACGGACAACCCGGCGTTCAAGACGCGACACGAAGGTCGCGTGATACTGGTAGTCGACGCAGAGCGCCCCTTCACAGACGTACTGTCATCACTCGCCCACGAACTGGGCCATGCCAACCAAGACTTCCAGCACCCCGAACAGGCGACCGTGAATGGCAACGACGCGCTCGATGGCATCCAGGAAGCCCAAGCCCAACAGTTCGAGCGTGCGTTCTGGCTCACGCTCGAAGCCAGGTTAGGCACGCCCCTCATGGCGTACCCAGCCCACGACGCCTTCATCAGCGTCATCAACTCCGCCCTCGACGGATGGCTCGCCGGTTCCCCGAGCGAAGAGCACGACCTCGGCCACCTCATCCAATGGCTCGCCGTCCTCACCGACCCTGCTCTCGCAACGCTCAGAGACGAGCTAACGACCACAGGGGGGCTTAACGCCGCGGGCTCGCTGGCGCTGTTCTCCCACCTGGTCGCCATCGAGCCCGCCAACGCCACCACCTACGTCAACGGGCTCCTCGCCGAACTCACCGCGCAGTTGCCAACCATCCGCGCCCTAGCCGAGGCACGCCTATCCGCCAACCTCCCGCTAGACGGCGAAGGCCTCCCCGACCTAACCACCGTTGGTCTCGCGACCCCCTAGCCGCTCGCTATAGGCCACATCCATCGCAGTCGTCCATTGCCTCGAATCATTATTGCTGCTACATTCCCGCCCGTGAAATCCCGCGTACCGCGTCTCCTGAAAATCACCGGCGTGCTCTGCAGCGTCTTGCTACTTGCCGCCCCCGGTTGCTCCACAGCTGCGCCGCCGTCAGTCACTCTGTCTCCTACCGATACGGCGGTTCCCACGGCGACCAGCACCTCTGTCGCTACACCGACTCCCCTGCCCACCGCGACGCCGACCTCACAACCGACACCAACCGCTGCCCCCACCTCGACGCCAGTTCCAACGGCGACGCCCCCACCTACGCCCACCTCAACACCGCGACCGCGACCCACACCCACCGTTCCTGTTGGCGTTGCTGGCGCGACCGTGAACTTCAGACCCTTCACCCCTTCCGGTTGGGGGCGTCCTCTTTCGGTCTCCAATAGCAAAGAGGATCACAGCGGAACCTCCGCGAGCATCGACTCCCCTATCTATGTCTCATGGGCTGCCGCGAATCACGGGTCAACCTCCATCACATCGCCGCGCCTTGCTGACATCTATTGGGACGGCATCCTCGTTCAAAGGTGGACAGCCGACGAAGAGCTCCAAGTCGGCTTCTTTAGCTCCATCAACTCGTGGTTCGGACTCTCAGAACGGATGCGACTGGAACCAGGGAACCATGTCGTTTTGCTAGTCCTAGACCCGCTGGATTCCATCCCTGAGTCCAACGAAAGCGACAACACCTACAAGATCATCGTGACTCTTACGGGAACACCCGCAGCGATAGCCCAAGGACGTACTCCCGATCTTGCGTTCGTCGCTCGCGACGGCTGGGACAGCGCTCTGCTCGCCTCACCGCAAACCAACGCTACCCAGAGCGCCAGCCTTTCGATCGACGCTCTAACGCACCTCAGGTACGGGATCGCGAACCTTGGCCCTGTCACCATCGGCGACTGGTACCGCATCCACTGGTATCTGGACGATGAATTGTTCCACGACTCGGCATGGGGTGGGGCACTAGCCAGGCAAGAATGGTCTTCCACTTACTCTGGTTTGAGCGACCAACTCGTGATCACTCCCGGTGAGCACACGATTCGGATAGTGATTGACCCAGGGAACGTGATCGCCGAATCCGACGAGTCGAACAACGAGATTCAAGCCACGTTCACTTGGGGTACCGGCGAGCCATCGATTCCAGAACCTCTCGTACTAACCACACCTACAGCACCTGAGCCATTGGGCAAACCGAATCTCAAACCGTCTTGGCGATACGGGTGGGGCGGCCCGATCATGCTTTCAAAACACCTGCACGGCTATACGCTCGACCCCGTCGTCGCGTCAGACTCGGGCCCTTACATACGCATCGCGGTCACGAACGAAAGCCTCCTGGGAGTGGGCGCCTACAAGGTGGATCTTCTGTTCGACGACGTCAACGTTAAGACGTATGAGTTCACCTCCCTGCCCGGTGGTTACAGTCAGTCCACCCGGTCCGTTTCGGACCTGCTGGACGGGGTAGACACCACCGTTGGCACACACACCTTGCGGCTGGTGATTGATCCCGACAACGAAGTGGACGAGGTCAACGAAGACGACAACGTGTACGAGCTAGAGGTCGAATGGCTTGCGTCCCCGCCCCCAGTCGCAACCCCGAAGACGTACACAACCGCCGAGCTCGCAACGATCTTCGATGGGTTAGTAGGCCTGCTGGACGATCCTAAACCGCTGCTCGGTGGCGATTCCAGCCAGATCGACCCCCAACTCGCCATCGACATCGCTGACGCTGGCTATTTTCTAGCCACCGGCGAAAGCATCCAAGACTCCCCCGTCAACATCACTTTAGTCGACGACCAAACGTACAAAGACACGGTTGAAGAGCTATTCCGCGACGACTTCGCGATACGTCCACTGCACCTGTACCCCTCAATCCTCGCGCGCCGCGAAGAATTCAAAGATGACGTGATTGGATACACGGCGACCCATCGTGGTGAGATCACCATCGTGGTAAACGCCGAACGCCCTTTCGCCGATGTCATCACCGTTCTCGCACATGAGTTCGGTCACGCCCGAGTCCAGCTGAAGAACCCTGATCAAGCTGAAGCGGCTGGCTCCCACTCCCTGCGTGGTCTCGGGGAGGCCCAGGCCGAGCTGTTTGAAAGAGTCGTCTGGCAAGCTATTCAGGAGCACTTGGGAATTGACCTCTTCCGGTACCCATCGTATCCAGCGTACGCAGACCTCATCGCACGGCGATTGGACAACTATCGCGCAGGCGCAGCTTCGAGTCAGCATGACCTCGGTCGCCTGTTGGTCTGGTCAGTGCTATTCACCGACCTCGATGTCGCCCATCTGAAGACCGCGTTGCTAACCAATGGCGCTCTCAATGCCAGTCAAACCCTCGAACTCTACGACCACCTCGTCGCGAAGCGTGTCGACTTCATCGGTCTCTACGTTGACGCACGCACATTGGAATTCGACAGCCTCATTCCCCAGATCGAATCGATCGCCATCGCCAGACTGCTGAGGCTGGGCTTCGACCCATCGACGGAAGGCCCACCCGCCTTGCGAAGCCCAGCCTTGCTGATGCCCTAACCCGCGCCCTCAACGAACGCGCGGATCAACGCCCACGACTCCTCAGGCTTGTTCGTCATCGCGTTGAACTTCGTCCCCGCGTAGATCTGAAGCTGCGAGTTTGGCATAAGCCCGTGCAGCACCGTCGAGTGCTCGATCGGGTGACGATCGTCATCCACATCGCCGCGCATCAGCAGCGTGGGTGCCTTCACGTCCGCCGCGAACTTGCGCAGATCGTAGTACTCGTGGAATTCCGGCTTCGAGTGCAAGTCCAGGTAGAACTCGTTGATCGCCGCCGCGTCCTCACCGTGGTGGAACTTCATCGAATCGATCCGAGCCTGCGGCTGATTGCTACGCTCGGAATCTCCCTCCGGGTACGAGTAAGCGATCGAACCGTTCAGGATCAACGACTTCGTCCGTTCCGGGTAAGCCAACGCGAACCGAACCGCCACCCGTGTGCCCAGCGTCTCCGCCGCCACGTGCGCCGAGTCGATCTTCAGTTCATCGAGCAGCGCGGCGAGGTCATTCACCCAGTCCTCGCCCTTCACGTCTGTCGTGTGCTCGGAGTCCGCCATACCTCGGATGTCCGGGATGATCACCCTGAAATCGCTCGCGTTCTTCCCCATGTACTCGACCCAAGCCTTCGCCGAGTCGAACCGGGTTCCAGCGATAAACACCATCGGCGTGCCGCTCCCCACGTCCTCGTAATGGTGCTTATATCCGTTGATAGTTGTGTCAGGCATAGTATTTTCTCCTCAAGATTGCGGGAGCTAGCCTATCACCCTAACCGCTTTAGTCCCGCCCAGACCGCTGGTAGACTCGCCCCACATCGAAGGCCGACCAAGCCAACCTGCCGCGCGGCCCCCTAGGAGGCGCACCATGGTCATGGACCACCCCACCATCCACAAGCCCACGTCGTTCCCCGTCGCTCCCAACCTTGGCGACTGGACCACCTCGCGCGAAAACTTCGATTGGTCCAGCATCGAAGGCGAGATCGACTTCCTCCCTGACGGTCGACTCAACGTCGCCTACGAGGCCATCGACCGCCACGTGGCCAAAGGCAACGGCGCCAAGGTCGCTATGCACTGGGAAGGCAAGAACGGCGAGAAAGAGTCGTACACCTACGACGACATGCGCCGTCAGACCAACAAGTTCTCCAACGTGCTCGAAGGACTCGGCGTCGAGAACGGCGAGCGCGTCTTCACTTTCATGGAGCGCCTCCCAGAGATCTATTTCACGTTCTTCGGCACGCTCAAAGCCGGGTGTGTCATCGGGCCTCTGTTCTCCGCCTTCGGGCCTGACCCCGTAAAAGACCGCATGGAGGCCAGCGGCGCAACCGTCCTCGTGACGCAGCCCGAATTGCGCAACAAGATCGCCGACATCCTCCCCCTGCTCCCTGACCTCAAGCACATCATCGTCGTCAACAAAGGCGGACGCTCATCGGCACCGCTCGCCGAAGGGGACCTCAGCTTCGAGGAGCTCATGGCCGCTGCCTCTGACGCCGATGCGTCCCTCGACACCACTCGTGATTCCTACTCCGTCATGCATTTCACGTCAGGGACCACAGGCAAGCCCAAGGGCGCCGTCCACCGGCACAACTCCGTCATACAGCAGTACGCCACCGGCAAGTGGGCCCTCGACCTCCACCCCGACGACATCTACTGGTGCACGGCTGACCCTGGCTGGGTCACCGGCACGTCTTACGGCATGATTGCCCCGTGGACCAACGGCGTTACCCAGATCATCTACGAAGGCGGCTTCTCCGCGCGTAAGTGGTACCAGATTCTCCAGGACTACAACGTCACCGTCTGGTACACCGCGCCTACCGCCATTCGCATGCTCATGAAATCCGGCGTAGAGCTACCCAAAACGTTCAACACGCCCAACCTGCGCTTCATGGCGTCCGTGGGTGAGCCCCTCAATCCGGAAGGCGTCATCTGGGGCCAAGAGGCGTTCGGCCTCCCGTTCCACGACAACTGGTGGCAGACCGAGACCGGCGCCATCATGATTGCCAACTACAACTCTATGGACATCAAACCTGGTTCCATGGGCCGCCCCATCCCCGGCATCGAAGCCGGGATCATCGACGCTGACGGCAACCCCGTCCCCGACGGCGAGAACGGGATCCTGGCCGCCCGCCCCGGCTGGCCATCGATGTTCCAGGTCTACTGGAACGACCAAGAGCGCTACGACTCTCGATTCAAGAACGGCTGGTACCTCACCGGCGACGAAGCCGTCCGCGACTCCGACGGCTACTTCTGGTTCGTCGGTCGTTCAGACGATGTCATCAACACCGCAGGCCACCTCGTTGGCCCCTTCGAGGTCGAGAGCGCCCTCCTAGAGCACCCCGCCGTCGCCGAAGCGGGCGTCATCGGCAAACCTGACCCCATCGCCATGGAGGTCGTCAAAGCCTTCGTCTCGCTCAAGGACGGCTACGAAGCCTCCGACGAACTGCGTCGCGAGCTCATGGGCTTCGCCCGCAAGAAGCTTGCAGCAGCCGTCGCCCCTCGCGAGATCGAGATCGTCGACAGCCTACCCAAGACCCGCTCCGGCAAAATCATGCGCCGCCTCCTCAAAGCCCGCGAACTGGGCCTGCCGGAAGGCGACACATCAACATTGGAGGACGACTAGCCGCCGAGCGAGGTTTATTCCTGAAATACCCCTTAGCGGCCTCTGGAAATACCCCCTAAGGGAGACGGCAAACCGCCCTTTTCATCCTAGGCTTGGTCCATCGCAGACGCCAAAACAACCCGGCGAACCTGCAAGAAAGGAAAAGCGATGATTGAAGCGCTTAGCCAGGTCTACGGAAGTTACTCCTCGCCCCTCTCCAAGGTATTCGGCCCTGCCATCGCCCCACGAACGTACCTCCGTGCGCTGCACCTCTTTCTGATGTTCCCCTTGGGCATCGCATACTTCGTAGCGCTGGTCGTCATGCTCTCTATAGGTGGTTCGCTGATCTGGACCTTGGTCGGCCCCATCGTGCTGATCGCAGCATTGTTCCTGACCCGCTGGGCAGGCGATGCCGAAGCCTGGACCATCCGTCGCGTGTCACAGATCGAACTCCGGCGTCCCCCGACGGCGATCGACCTCAGCCAATCCCTTCGTGCCCAACTGTGGACCCGGTTGATCGACCGCAACACCTGGACAGGTCTTGCGTACCTGTTCGTGCAGTTCCCGCTGGGCATCGCCTCGTTCACGGGCCTGGTCACGGCCACCGCTCTCGTGGGGTCACTCGTCGGAGCGCCCGCCGTGATGGCTCTCTCCGACGCCACCTATGGATTCGGCGGAATCATCCCCGACGTTACGACCGTCCAAGGAAGCCTGATCCTCGTGCCCATCGGGCTACTTGGATTCCTGGTTGCTGTTCACCTCATCAACGTAGCCTCCGCTACGCACGCTACCTGGGCGCGGCTCATGCTCGCCTCCCGGGCAAAGGCGATTCCTACCGCCCCAACCCAACTCGCCCCACAGCCATCGGACCCGACCGGAGGACACCCCGCGGCGTTGCCCGTCGACGGCCACGTACAGGAAGGATCGGAGCCAGCGGGTCAACTCACCGGCTTGGCGTCCCAAACCAATCGCGAACAGGAGGTCCTCGGGCTCATCGCCCGGGGCCACTCCAACGCCGACATTGCAGAAGCTTTCGTGCTCAGCGAAGGAACCGTAAAGACCCACGTCAAACGCGTCCTCTCCAAGCTTGAAGTACGTGACAGAACCCAAGCTGCCGTCTACGCCTACGACATCGGGTTTGTGAAGCCAGGCGACACCGGGCGAACCGCACCTGAACCATTGCGATTCGAAGACTATCGCGCTGGCTAGTCGTTTCAGATACCACCACCCGTAACACCGACAGCCGTGAATTCCGCCAGCGCCCGACGTAGAATGCCGCCAAACGTCAGCGCCGTCCCCCGAGCACTAGGGCACAGGAGCACGAACATGCTGTCCAAAGAAGATAACGAAGTACTGACCCACGTCGGCCCCGGCACCCCCATGGGCGACCTCATGCGCCAGTACTGGATGCCCATCTACCTCTCGACTGACCTCGAGAAGCCGGACAACAAACCTCACCGCATCAAGCTCCTCCACGAGAATCTCATCGTCTTCCGCAACACCTCTGGCGAGGTCGGGCTCCTCTCCGAAGTCTGCCCCCACCGAGGCGCTTCCCTCTACTGGTCGCGCAACGAGCAGGATGGCCTCCGCTGCGTCTACCACGGGTGGAAGTACGACATCACGGGCCAGTGCGTCGACATGCCCAGCGAACCCGCAGCGTCCAACTTCAAGGACAAGGTCCATGCTGGTGCTTACCCCTGCCAGGAGCGCAACGGCATCGTCTGGACCTACATGGGCCCGCGCAAAACGCCGCCCCCCCTACCAGAGCTCGAGTTCAACATGCTCCCACCAGAGCACGTCGTCATCCGGCGTGACATGCAGGACTCCAACTGGGTCCAAGGCCTCGAAGGCAACATCGACTCCTCCCATCTGTCGTTCCTCCACACGCGCCTTGAAGCCACAGGCAACGCGGAGTTCTACGGCGAAGGCCCCGCCACAAGAGGCCTCTTCTACAACGACCCCGCCCCCAAGATGGAAGTGACCAACACCGACGCTGGCGTCATGTACGCAGCAGGCCGCGTCGAAGAACCCGGGAAGGTCTACTGGCGTGTCACCCAGTTCCTCATGCCCTTCTACGGCATGTTCGCCCCCGTCAGCCTGGAAGAATGCCCCCTGCAATGGTGGATCCCCCTCGACGACAACTCCGTCATGAAGTGGGACATCCGCTGGAACCCCTCACGCCCAATCCGCGAGGAAGAGAAGAAGAGCCTGATCCTTGAAGACCCCGGTGGATGGGTCGATTGGACAGCCGACGCCAAAACCCACTGGCAACTCAAGGCCAACGCCGACAACGAGTACCTCAACGAGTACGACGCGCAACTCGACAAGCGTTTCTCTGGCATCCCGTCCATCAACCTCCAGGACAAAGCTGTTCTGGAAAGCATGGGCCACATCGTCGACCGCACCATCGAGCACCTCGGCACGTCGGACGCAATGATCATCCGCACGCGCCGCAGGCTTATCAACGCCGCCATCGCCCTCCGCGACCACGGCACCGTGCCTCCAGGCGTCGACGACCCACAGGTCTACCGCCGTCGCACCGCCACCGCCATCCTCGACGAAGGCGTTGACTGGCAGGTCGGCGCAGGCCCCTACCTAGAGGCCTTCACCGACACCCCCGTCCTCTCCGCCGAAGCCCAACAAGCCTCGCTCCGGGTGAAACAGAGTTAGAGTGCATAGCAGTGACAATCACCTGTCGTGTATATGCAATTCAACCCGTATCATGAGTTGATGCACCCTGATCGATGCCATTGGAATCCTGCGCAGCACCTGGTCTCAGGAGCGAATGGGCAGAAATGGGCAGAAACGGACACCATCAAGACGCGCGAGCCCGCGCCCGCTCCCGCGGCGGATGAACCAGGTCTTCACTAATCGGAGGTGACGCCAACGCCAGGGTCCCCAGCCGACTGCCCTGCGCAAGCAGCGACAGAGGGCCGGGCGGGAGGGCAGATTCTCCATTGTTCCGGTCACGAAGCTGATCGACTCAATCCTGCCCGCACCCAGAGGCAAATGATAAGAAATGAGACAAAATGAGACACATCAAGACGCCCAACCCGGCGACAGAAATAGATGACGCGCTTGCGCCCCATGAACGTCACCCTAAGCGAAGCGCCAGCGGAGCCGCCAGCTGAGCCGAAAAGTCTCTCACTGTCCGACTCCTGCCGCTCGCACAGCCATCACACATCCCCGGAGACGCCCCTTGCCTGACCAACTCCCGAACCCCTTCGTAGTCCTCGTCATGATGGACGAAGATATCGACCTCGACCTCATCCGATCCGCCGCCCCGAGCCAAGTCGAAGTCCACCGCGTACCGCCTGGAGCTATCGAGGACGAGGCAGGCATGTTCCCGCCTCCTACCGGACTCAAGTCCTACCGGCTCCCCTGGCAGACAGACCTGACTCCCCAACAAATCACGGAGTTGCTTGGCCGCACCCACGCCATCATGACGGGCCTCCCCTTCCCCATTCACCTCCGTGACCGCATGCCTAGCCTCCTCTGGGCCGAGTACTCCTTTGCAGGCGTCTCTGACTTCAGCAACGCCGACCTCTGGAACACCGACGTGACCATCACCAGTGGGCGCGGCATCGTCCAAGCCCTCCCCATCGCTGAGATGGTCATCGCCGCTGCCCTCTCGTCCGCCAAGAACATCACCCTTGCCACTGACCAAACGCGCGCAGGCCTCTTGGACTCCTCCGCCTTCAACATACAACTGATCCGGGGCAAGACCCTGGGCGTCGTCGGCGCCGGAGGCATCGGTGGAGAGATCGCCCGCCTCGCGAAAGCCCTTGGCATGCGCGTCCTCGCCACCCGCCGCAGCACCACATCCCGCCAAGCCAACGTCGATGGCATCGACCTGCTCTACCCCGCCTCTGAACTCCACGCCATGCTCAACGAATGCGACTTCGTCGCCGTCTCAGCCCCCCTCACTGCAGACACCGAGCGCATGTTCAACGCAGAAGCCTTCGCTGCCATGAAAGACGGTGCATTCTTCTCCAACGTCGCCCGAGGCGAGGTCGTCGACGAGGCCGCCCTCAAAGACGCCGTGCGCTCTGGCAAACTCGCCAGCGTCTACCTCGACGTCTACTCCGAGGAACGCCAGCGCCCGCCGGACCCCGAACTCATGGCCCTGCCCGGAGTCGTCATCACACCCCACAACTCAGGGGACACCGACATCAACTTCTGGCCTGCAGCCGAGTCATTCACCGCAAACCTCAAACGACTTCTGTCCGGCGAAGCCCTCCTCAACCAGGTCGACTTCACTCGTGGCTACTAAGGCGGCTGCTATAGTGACATCGATGCCCGAACTAGCGATTCAAGCCCAACAGATCAGGAAAAACTTCGGCAAAGTCGTCGCGCTCGACGGCGTGGACCTGTCGGTCCCCGTCGGCCAGATATTCGGATTACTCGGCCCCAACGGCGCGGGCAAAACAACGATGATTCGGGTACTCACCACGGTTCTTCGCGCCGACTCTGGAACCGCGACCGTCATGGGCAGAAGCGTTTCCCGCGAAGCCCCCTCCGTGCGTGGTCTGATCGGACTGGCCGGTCAGTATGCCGCGCTCGACCCCAACCTCACCGGACGTGAGAACCTGCGCCTCGTCGGCAGCCTGACCCAGATCAGTGGGCGCATCGCTGCCCAAAGAAGCGACGAATTGCTGGAGCGATTCTCGCTATCCGACGCTGGCAACCGCCTGGTTCGCACCTATTCCGGAGGCATGAGGCGGCGCCTCGACCTCGCAGCAGCCCTCGTGCATCGTCCGCCTGTGATCTTCCTCGACGAGCCCACAACTGGGCTTGATCCAGAAAGTCGGGTTGAACTTTGGGCCGTGATCAAAGAGCTCGTAGCTGATGGCGCCACCATCCTGCTCACCACCCAGTACATGGAGGAAGCGGACCGGCTCGCAGATCAGCTTGCCGTCATTGACCATGGCGCTGTTATCGCCGAAGGGACGCCGACTGAACTCAAGCGCCGATTGGGCAGTTCCGTCATTGAGCTAGGATTCGCCGACGACGCCACAGCCACCCGCGCGGCGGAACTCCTAGCCGGAACTAGCACGGAAGAGCCCCACGTCACCGGACGCGGAGTGCAGATCAAATCGAACGAAGGCACGAAATTGCTAACCAGGCTGCTACGAACCCTCGATCAAGGCGGCATCGAGCCCGAAACGCTCACCGTCCACGAACCGAGTCTCGATGATGTATTCCTCTCCCTCACGGGCAAGCCCACTGAGGATTCCGCCCCACCCGTTGAAGCCGCCGGGAAGCGCGGACGAGGGGCACGATGACTGACTCCCCCTTGCTCGGTCGTGCACCCAAGCGCGGGATCGCAGCGCTACCCGGGCTGGTCTCCGACACTACAGCGCTCACCAAGCGCAACCTGCTTATGTTCAGGCGAGTACCACAATTACTCGTGTTCGCCACGATTCAGCCAATCATCTTCGTACTGATGTTCCGCTTCGTGTTCGGAGGAGCCATCAACGTCCCGAACGGCAGCTACGTCGACTTCCTGATGCCCGGAGTCTTCGTCCAAACAGTGGTGTTCGGCGCAGTGGGCACCGCCATCGGACTCGCCGCCGACCTCAAGACAGGCTTCATCGAACGATTCAAAGCCCTCCCCATGGCCCACTCCAGCGTCCTCATTGCGCGGATCCTTTCAGACCTAACCCGCAACATCTTCGTAGTCACCCTCATGACCTCCGTCGGATTCGCCGTCGGGTTCCGGGTCCATACGAACCCCGCACAATTCCTGCTCGCAGTACTACTGCTGTTGGCGTTCGGCGTGGCCCTATCGTTCATATTCGCCACCGTCGGCATAATGGTCAGAGAGCCCGAAACGGCCCAAGCCGCAGCATTTCCCGTGATGGCTCCGTTGGTCTTCGCCTCATCCGCGTTCGTACCTGTCGAAAGCATGCCGGGCTGGCTCCAACCCTTTGCCGCCAACCAACCAGTGTCCGCCGTCATCACAGCAGTTCGCTCTCTCGTTCTTGGCGGCCCTGCTGTCTCCGACGTTCTGATCGCCACGGCATGGTGCGTAGGAATAGTCGCCGTTGCGGCCCCCTCGGCCATCTGGATGTACAGGAAAGCCGTGTAAAGGCTGCGCCCCGTATCACATGCCGCCCAGTCCACAACCGTAAACCCCAGTGAGGTCGTCAGATGAATACTCGTCCCTTCGGTAAGCTCGGCACAGTCAGCGCACTCACCCTCGGAGGCGGCGGCCTCGGTCAGCTCTGGGGAACCACCACCCGTGACGAATGCATCGCCACAGCCCGCGAAGCACCTGAGCTAGGCATCACCCTCCTCGACATGGCCCCCTCATATGGCAACGGCGAAGCCGAAAGCGTCATCGGTGAAACGTTCAACGGCTCCCTTCCCGAAGGCGTTCGCATCACCACCAAATGCCGGGTAGGCGACATTCCCCCTGCCGACATCGCCGCGCTCCTCGAAGAAAGCATCACCACCAGTTTGGAGCGTATGAAGCTCGACCACGTCGACGTCTTCTTCCTACACAACTGGGTAACCGCCGACGGCGCCCCCACCTACGACCGAGGCACACCGCGCTCATCCGTCGAAAGCGCTGTCATCCCCGCCATGGAGCGAATCGTCGCCAGTGGACGCGCTCGTGCCTGGGGACTCACTGGCATCGGCGACCCTGCGGTTCTGATAGACATGCTGGATTCCGGCATCAAGCCGGACTTCATCCAGATCATGGCCAACCTCCTGGACTCCCCCGGAGGCCTCAAGTACCCCGATGGATCAGCGCAACCCAGGAACATCATCGCCGCCGCGCAGCGTGCAGGTGCCTCCATCATGGGCATCCGTGCCGTACAGGCAGGAGCGCTCACCAGCGAGATCGACCGATTCAAGCCCGCCGACAACCCGGAAACCCTCGACTTCCAGCGCGCTGCGCCCTTCCGAGCCATCGCCGCCGAAGTCGGCCTGTCCCCAGCATTCCTCGCCCACCAGTACGCCTTGTCTATGGATGGCCCCGCTACCGTCGTACTCGGCGTCAAGAACCGCACAGAACTTCGCGAGTGCGTAGCCGCCGAGGCAGCCGGCCCCATGGACCCAGGCTTGATTCAGCGGATTGACCAAGCCGTCGGGCGCATGGACTAGGGAGTCAGTCTCATGCGCAAACTAACCCTCTACACCGCCGCCACTCTGGACGGGTACATCGCGGGCCCCAACGGCGAGCTCGACTGGCTGGACATAACCGCCACCGACCCTCAGCAACCCGACTATGGGTACAACGCCTTCATGGACTCAATCGACACCACCATCCAAGGCACCACTACCTACCAACTCGCGGCGCATTTCAACAAGGACCCCTATCCCGGCAAGACCAACTATGTATTCACCCGAGCCACGCCCCCGCCACCAGACTCGGGTGTCTGGCGATTCATAACAGGCGACATTGCCACGTTCGTACGAACGCTAAAACAGGAGGACGGCGCGGGGATCTGGTTGGTCGGAGGCGGCCAGATCAACACGGTGATGCTCAACGCAGGGCTGATCGACGAGATAGTCGTCACCCTTTTTCCCGTGGTTCTCGGCAACGGCATTCCGCTCTTCGCCCCGGGTGCCGACCGATCAGAATTCCACACCCTAAGCAGCGAGTCTTACGAAACGGGACTCGTCCAGTGGACGATGCTCAAAGGATAGCCAACTGGCCCTGCCATCTAGTCCTGTGAGCCAACGGACGGCTAGAATGCCCACCATGACGATGCAAGATCGCGGCATGACCAAGGCCCAGCTCAAGACAGGATCAGGCAAAGGCGTGGAAGTCGCAGACGACCACGTCCACGAAGTGCTCGGAAGCCGCGATTTCTGGGTTTACGTAACCCCCAAATCAAAGCCCAAGGGCTACGAGGATCTCAAGAGTTACCTAGTCAACGAGGGATGTGAAGTAGTCGTCTCAGACACCGCCCCGATGCTTCCCGCCAAGGGGTATAAGGCGATCAAGCTCACCCACGCGGGCCAGATTCTCTCCGACGACGTAGTCAAGCGGGCCCACCGGTGGGCGCACCAGCGCAACTACCTCCACAGCTTCTTCAAACCCTACAAGAGCGCCTAACCGATGGCACCAGGAAAGCCCACTCCCCAGGACGGCCCCACGCTCTTCGACGCAGCCGAACCCGTGACACCTGCCGAGGACAAAGCCTCTGCTGCTCCCGCAGCGCATGAGCGCAAGCCGCTGTTGATGGTGATGGACGGCCACGCGATGCTCTACCGCGCTTGGTTCGCCCTACAGTCCGCGCGGCCGATGACCGTCCGCAAGACGGGAGAAGACGTTCGCGGCGTCTACTCTTTCACCACCACCTTCTTCAAAACAGTAACCGCCCTCAAGCCCACCCACATCGCAATCGCATTTGACCCTCCCGGCCCTACCTTCCGACACGAGCAGTACACCGAGTACAAAGCTCACCGTCCTGAGACGCCTCGGGAGTTGCACCAGAACGTGGAACGCGCGAAGCAAGTCATGCGCGCATTCGACATCCCCATCTACGAAGTTCCCGGTTTTGAGGCAGATGACGTCCTCGGCACCATCGCCAAGTTCGCCGACGACAACAGCGTGGATACTGTCATCGTGACCGGTGACACAGATGCCCTCCAGCTCGTCTCCGAACATGTCAGCATCATGCTCACCACCGGCTTCGGCGACACCAAGATCTACGATGTCCCTGCGGTCAACGAACGCTACGGAGGCCTTGCGCCAGACCAGGTGCGGGACGCTAAGGCGCTAACAGGTGACACATCGGACAATATCCCAGGCGTACCCGGCGTGGGCATCAAGACTGCGATCAAACTCGTACTGCAGTTCGGTTCCGTTGAAACGCTTCTCGAAAAGATCGACGAAATTACTCCGCCGCGCATACAGGGCTTAGTGCGGGACAACGCCGACCAGCTGCGCGCGAGCAAAGGCCTCGTCACCATCGTGCGCGACGTTCCTACCAACTTTGCGTTCGAAGATACCCGCTTCCACACATTCGACCGAGACCAGGTGGTCGAGATCTTCCAGGAACTGGAGTTCAGCAGCTTGGTTGGCCGTATCCCCCAGGTCGTGGGCGAGACACCTCCGGTGCTTGAAGCGGCGACCAACGAGTCGCCAGCCACTCCCTCCGATGCAGAAGTCACACTTGTCGACGACACCCAAAAACTCGACTCGATGTTGGCGCAGCTTGCAGCCGCCCCCCGGATCGTCGTTGAAGCGCACGGTAGCACTCAACGCGCGATGGAAGCAGCGTTAGTTGGCCTTGCGTTCGCTGATGCCAGCGGCGCGACGTACTACGTGCCGACCGGCCACGCTCAAGGCACGCAGCTCACGGTCGAGGAGGTCATGCCTCGGGTCGTTGTTCTGCTGCAAGGCACCGAGCCAGGAATCGTCGGGCACAACCTCAACTTCACAATGACGCTCCTCTCGAACTACGGAGTCGTGCCAACCAAAGTGCCAGTTGCGTTCGACACGATGATTGCCGCCCACTTGCTTGGAGAAAAAGCGCTGGGCTTGAAGCAGTTGGCGTTCAACCGACTCAATTCAGAGCTCAATGCGCTGACCGACTTGACTGGCACAGCACGCAAACAGATCGGATTCGACGCCGTCCCCATCAGCGACGCTGCCGCATTCGCTGGCGCAAACGTTGATGCGACGATGCGGCTCATGGAAGCCTTTACGTCGGCGCTAGAGCGAGATGGCCTCACCGCCTTCAACCGCGATCAAGCCATGCCACTGGTGCCAGTGCTCGTACAAACTCAGGTCAACGGGATAGCCATCGACGCTAGCGTGCTGTCAGATCTCAACGAAGAACTGGTCGTCGCGATCGACGAAGCCGAGAAGGGCGCATACGAGGCGGTAGCCCACGAGTTCGCCATCAATTCTCCCGCCCAACTCGGGGAGCTATTGTTCACGGAGCTAAAGCTTCCGGCAGGAAAGAAGACGAAAACCGGATACTCCACGGACGCTTCCATCTTGGAGAACCTACGCGACGCCCACCCGGTTATCGACCACGTACTTAAGTATCGCGAGCTCACTAAGCTCAAGTCGACCTACGTGGATCCCCTGCCACTGGAGGTCAATCCACGTACGCACCGGATTCATACCACCTACAACCAGGCGGGCTCCGCGACTGGCAGGCTCGCGTCTAATGACCCCAACCTGCAGAACATTCCTGTGCGATCAGAACTTGGCCAGAGGGTTCGGATGGCTTTCATCGCTGAGAAACGCCCCGAGTGGATACTGCTCTCCGCCGACTACTCGCAGATCGACCTCCGGGCGCTCGCTCATCTCTCGCAGGATCCCGCCCTGATGAGCGCATTCGACCGCGACGAGGACATTCACGCTTCAACCGCGTCGTTGATCTACAGCGTGCCGCTGAATGAAGTGACCTCTGACATGCGACGGCTGGCCAAGGTCATGAACTTCGGCGTGGCGTACGGCCTCAGCGCGTTCGGCATATCCAGGCAGACCGAGATGAGCATGGACGAAGGCGGACAGTTCATCTCCGATTATTTCGGAACGTACCCCAAGGTGCGGGAGTACCTCGATGGCGCAGTAGCTAGGGCCAAGGAAACTGGCTACGCGGAAACGTTGCTGGGACGTCGGCGCTACCTCCCCGAACTGCAATCTCCTCACTACCCAGTACGCCAGGCGGGCGAACGCATGGCTCTCAATATGCCAGTGCAAGGCACTTCGTCTGACATCATTAATGCTGCGATGGTTCTCGTGCAGCAGCGCCTTGAAAGCGATGGATTCGAGGCCAAGATGCTCCTGCAGGTACACGACGAATTGGTGTTCGAGTTACCTCGCTCCGAGGAAAAGAAGCTCTCGGCTATGCTCCACGACACCATGCCCAAAGCGCTGGATCTGTCAGTACCGCTCAAGATTGACATCAAGCGCGGTGACAACTGGGCAGAAATGGACGCGCAGCGCGAGCAACCCGTCGAGGTGGAGTAGGCGCAATGCTGAACGCATCCGACAACGAATTGCTCACCCAGGTTGGCCGGGGCACTCCGATGGGGAATCTCATCCGCCAGTACTGGCTCCCCGCTATCGCGTCTGCCGATATAGCCTCGCCTGACTCAAAGCCGTTTCGGGTGCGGCTGCTGGGCGAGAACCTGATCGTGTTCCGCGACTCCCAGGGACGGCCTGGGCTGGTGAGCGAGTTCTGTCCTCACCGCGGAGCCTCGCTGTACTGGTCGCGGAACGAAGAAGGCGGCCTGCGCTGCGTGTACCACGGCTGGAAGTACGACGCCACTGGCGCATGCGTAGATATGCCCAGCGAGCCAGCCGCTTCCAACTTCAGGGACAAGGTCCGCATCCTGGCCTACCGATGCGTCGAGCGCAACGGGATCCTGTGGACGTACATGGGGCCGCGCGAAACGCCCCCACCCCTGCCGTCGTTCGAGTGGAACATGCTGCCCGAGGGTCACTCGGTGATCTGGAGGCACCTCCAGGCGTCCAACTGGATGCAGGGACTGGAGGGGAACATCGACTCCTCCCACCTGTCGTTCTTGCATAACCGGCTGACCGAAGACGGGTCGGCAAATTTCACGGGGCAGAATGACCGGGGCCTCTACCTGCGGGACAAGGCACCTCTGATGGAGGTGATGGATACCAATTACGGGACGATGTACGCGGCGGGACGGCTGGAGGCACCGGGCAGGCGCTACTGGCGGGTGACGCACTTCCTGATGCCGATCTACGGGATGTTCGCGCCGATCACGGCTACGGATTGCCCGATGCAATGGTGGGTGCCCATCGACGACGACCACGTGATGAAGTGGGAGGTGCGGTGGAACCCGTCGCGGCCGATGACGCCCGAAGAACGTGACGCGCAGTGGCTGCGCGACCCGGGCGGCGACATTGAGCCGACGAGCGACCCGCTGACTCATCATCGGCCTGCGGCTAGCCCTGAGAACGACTACTTCTTCGATCAGGACGCTCAACTGAACAACCGGATGTCGGGGCTGCCGTCGGTGAACATCCAGGACAAGGCGATGCTGGAGACTATGGTGACGACCCGACCCGGCGGGCATGTGGTCGACAGGACACTGGAGCACTTGGGAACGGGCGACGCGATGATCATCCGGACCCGGAGGCGGTTGTTGGAGGCGGCGCGGGCGCTGCGGGACCACGGGACGGTTCCGCCAGGCGTGGATGAGCCGGATCTGTACGCCGTGCGCTCGGCGACCGTGATCCTGGATGACGGGGAGCCGTGGGTCGAGGTCGCCCGCGAGGGGATGGTCGCTTTCACCGATCGTCCGGTGCTGTCCGACGAGGCGAATCTGCGCGGTGGCCGCCGCTTCGCGGCCGAGTAACTAGACCCATCGGGTGCGCTTGGAGCGGGCCTTCTGGGAGGTGCCGGTGGGGAGTCCTTCGGCGCTGAGCATCTCCTCGACGAGTTGGGCGAAGTACTCACGGTCGGCGCCGTTGACGACGGCTTGCTCGTGCGCTTCTTGGATGGCCAGCGGGTAGCCGTGCCCCTTTTCCGCTTGCGACACGATGCCGGCGTGGGCAAGCTCTAGCGCGGGGCCCGAAGCGGACCACTCAGGTATCTCCAGTCGACAGATCTCTTCTCCAACGTTGATGTAGCAGAACTGGACGCGATGGTCCCGGTAGTGCTCCTGAACGATGGACGATGTGGTTTCGAAAACGGCGGAGCGCTCACCGGGTTGGAGCAGGGCCTCGAAGAGTTCTCGGTCGGTGACGCCAGCGATGGTGTCGCAGTGGCGGTCACCACGCTTGAGCTGGCCGCAGTTGCCATCGCAGTTGAGCGTGGAATGGCGGCAGACAGGCTCGGATATGCGGAGCGCGTTGATGACATCGGTGGAGCGAGGGAGGCTGACCTGGCTGGCGACGGCGACCGTACGGGTTCGGCCAAGTTCTTTGAGGCGGTCGAGGGCGGGCAGCAGGCGGTCGTCGAGGAGGGCTTTGCGGACGTAGTCGGGGAAGGCTCCTCCGGCGAGTTCCCAGAGGATCAGCGAGCCATCGAGGAGCGCGAGCACAGGAAGTTCTGGCGGAGCGGCCTCGACGAGGTCGACAAGGCCTTCGATCTCCATGACGGCGCGGAGCATGCCAAGGACTGGGCCTTCAATGGGTTGCTCGCGGTTGCCTGCGGGATTGCGGATGGACATTTCGTCGTCACCGACGAAAAGGCGGGGGGTGCTGGCGAGGTCTGCGCTTGGGAGTTCGCCGTAGCGGATGGTGACGTATCCAGTGTTGATGAGGAAGCAGCGCACCGGGGAGTGGCGGTCGACATCAATGTGGGAGCCGTCGACGGCGACGACGACGTGGTCGGCAGCCAGTGGCGGCGCGGGCCACGTTGCGGCCATCGGGCCGGTCAGGCCAGCAGCTAGGAACGTCGTCTTGCCGTCTAAGCGTCGCTGCTCGATGGCGTCGGCGTCGGCATGCCGGAGGTACTCGGCGGCGCGGACGAGGGCCTCAAGCTGTGCGGAGCGTTGGCCGGAGAAGTGAGGCGCAGCCCCATAGAGCTGAGCTGCTGTTTGTGAAAGATCGAGGGCCATCTGCTAGACGGGGGTCTGGAACGGGAGGCGCTCGGCAGTGCGGGCGGTTTCGACAGCTACGAGGAGCTGGTCCTCGATGTCTAAGCGCTCACGGAAGGCTCGGGCTGCGGTGAGTTGACGCTCAGTGGTGCAGGCCCAGTAGGCGAGTCCTTCTTCTTCCCAGGTGATGTGGGATTCAACGTCTTCTAGGAGGACGCGGAAGAATTCCAGGGCGCTCTCGGACACGTTGTAGGTGTCCTTGAGCGCAGCCATGACATTGGGGAAGTGCTCTTTCCACTGGAGATCGGCGGCGTACCAGGTAGCGATGCCATCCAGCCATGTCCAGTCCCAGAAACGGGAGTAGGTCATCAGGGTGCGCATGGACATGTAAGTGCGGGTGAACTGCTGAAAGTCGGTGATCTCGGCGCGGTCGAGGCCAAGGCCTTCCCCGAATCTAAGCCACAACTCTTCATAAGCAGGAGTGGTCCACGCTACGAGGTCGTTGACGATTTCCTTACCCTCGACATCCACCATGCGGCGGAGCATGTGGGTGCGGAGAGGTTCGTCGTTGGTTTTCACGTAGATGGCGCCCGTGGCGTAGACGAGGCCTTCGTTCCAGTAAGGGTAGAAGTCCTTGACCCACATGCGAATCTCATCCATGGAGAGTTCGCCTTGGATGAGGGACTTGAGGAATGGGGGAGGCTCGGGGTACTTGCGCTGCTTCTCACTCTTCAGAAGGGCGATGAATGCTGCTCCTTCTAGCGGGGCAGCCGCAAGCTCTTTGGGGCCGTAGGGAAGTTGTGAACCCATGTTGTGTCGATCCTAGTTCCCGGCGGCCTTAGACCCGGCCGCGGGCGTTGCGTTGCATCGTGAGGATGAATGCCTTGAGGGCCTCGTCTTGAAGCTCGGGGGTATCCACGGCGGCGCGAACTACCTCTTCGCCAAACCTCGCGTGTTCCATGTCAGCGCCGAAGGGGGCGTGCTCGATGATCAATTGCACGGCACGGTCGACGTTCTTTATCCCGAGCTTGGCGAACTCTCTGCGGGCGGTTGCGACCACGTTCTCGTAGTGCTCGACGGAGCCGGGGAGGCGCTTGGAGCCCTCGCCAACCATGCAGCTTGCGATGGCGACCGGCCAAGGAGATGAGCGGTTGACGTCGAACCACCAGCCCTCTTTCACGAGAGTCTCGGGGTCTGCGTCTTCCATCTCAAGCTGGTCGATCTCCTCATTGGAAATGCCGAACTCGTTGGAGTGCCAGCGGGCGAGATTCGGGTGCGAGGCCATGGGGCCACCAACGGTGTCCTGCCCGCCTTCGTCTACGAGCTTGCGGAGTTGCTTGCGCCGGACCTCTTTGTCGGTGGTGTTCAGGTAGCGCTCGCCCTCGAAGCGGTGGTTGGGGTCGCCGCCGGTGTGGAACTTGCGCTTGCTGTCGGCGATCTGCTCGACGGAGCGCCCGGTGATGTTGTCGCCTCGGAAGGGTGATTTACCTTCGAGGAATTCGGCGCGGGTCTGCTCCATCAGCTCGATGAATTCACCTGCTGATAGGGGCTGCCTGTCTTTGGATGTGCTGGCCATAATTGGCCTCCTTTTGGTCGCCTCTGAGCGGGATAGTACAACTTCCGAGGCCTATTGGCTAAGAATGAGCCCCTTTGAGCGGGCCGTTTCAGGAGTGATGAGCACGGCGTCGCCTCTGTTGGATGGAGGACTTTCCCAAAGGGGGGGTCCATTAAGGCCCATTAAGGCCCATTTGCCGTCTACGCCACGGCTGGGCGGAGTGCTGCCGCTCGGCGATGGCGTGGTGCATCGATAGAACGCCCCTGGCGGGTTGCCCGCGTCTTGATGTGTCTCAAAACGTCTCATTTTGTCTCATCCGTCGCCTACGCCACGGTGGAGCGGAGTGCTGCCGCTGGGCAGTGGCACGATCCATTAATCGGCCGGGCGCCTTGGTATCCGGCCACGTCTTGATGTGTTGCATTTTGTAACATTTTGTAACTTTCGCCTCTGTGGGGGCTAGGCCATCCAAGACTGGAAATCTTAGCTGTTGTTGCTGGATGTAAGTGAAAAATCTGTACTATTTTCATCCATTTTGTACCGTTTACCTCTGGCCCCTATTCAGAGGTATCGGGGCCGGGCCAGCAGCAGCGACGAGGAGCGGCGCGTCGCTGGCGACCGAGAAGGTACGCAATCACAATAACGGTTAGGGGTACGATCTCGCGAGGGGCGTTTGTCACTGAAGGGCGAGCTGGGTGGAGGCGGCACATGTCCACCCAGCGGGCTTGGCTATCCGGTGCTCACGATCGTCGCCCTGTACCTGTTGGCGCCAGGGAGGGTCGCTTCGGGCGGGCCGCATCCAGAAGTGACGGGCGCAGCGGTGCTCCTATTCAATAGCGAATCAATACAACACGAGCGGTCCCAGCGGGACGGCCAGTCCTGCAACTGAGAACTCCAGGGGCATATGGCTCGATATCAGCTGCTCGGCGGCTGGAATCGCCTTGCTTGAGGTAATCCCTATCTTGATACCGCGAAAATCGGAGGTCGATGCCGTACGGCTGATGATGATTCCGTGTTGACTCAAGTCGAGCAGTGCAATTCGAGTGCCTTCTCGGCGCAATTCATCTTGGGAGTAGTCTCGGGGCTCAACGTGGACCTTCGCCTCCAATTCGGGATCACGTATGAGCGATTCCAAAGCTGGTGGCAGTACTCCCTTCCAGTACAGTATTACTTCCTGATTGTCGTGGTCGAATGCCATACCAGTGAAGTTCTCGTAATTGTCTGCTCTGATCAGATCCACGATCCTGCGTTTCACTTGGTTCAATGGTTGTTCCTGCACGATCCTGGGGTCGTCAGAGGCGTCAACTGATTGTGGAACTTCGTCAGATGGTTGTTCCGGCGCGCTCCCAGAGTCATCAAAAGGCTTAATCGATTGTGGCTGAGCTCGTGTCGGGGCGACCAGCAGAAAGAACACCAGGGCAATCCCCGATGCCAGGAGAGCAAAGGAGCCGATAGTCGCATGTGAGGGGAATCCCATTTTCATCGTCTTTCTTCTTGCATGAATCCGGTTTACTCGTAAACCGTCCCACAATACGGTCACTGCTTAGCGTTGAGGTGCCCTCCCAAGTGCCCAAACGAACAACGGCTAGCGAGCTTTTGTGCAGTGAGGTCGTCCTACTGAACTCGTCCGGTGTCTTGCTCCAGTGCCTTCTGTCACTTCGGATTATTCGGAGCGACAGAAGGCACATGATCTACCTTCTTGTCGTCGTCCAGCCGACTCTACTAAGACGGTTAATACGTCTGGATAGTTGCGCTGTGAGCGTCGAGGATATCTTGGAAGTGGACATGGAAGACCACGCTTGAGCAATCCCTCCCTCCATCATAGCCTTTGCACGTCGTATTGTAGGTTGGGTCGCCCCCCTGGATCATGCCCGCGGCATCTTCGTGGTTTGGCGTAGCTGCGGGGTCGGCGACCGGACCACCGCTATCGCCCTCACCTGCAGAGCCGTACCCATTGTCGTCTACGGTCCAGAATCCCGGCCCGACAATCCCGACGCCGATCGAGTTGACGTTGACGTTGACTTCGTTGACGCGAACGGCCCAAGCGCCAGAAAACGCTCCAGATACGACGACGTAGTCGTTGACAGCCGGCTCGTGGACACCATCGATAAATCTCGGTACAGCAGGGCTTACGTTATATGCGCCTGAGTGCATGACTGGTGCGTAGTCTCCCCCTGTTATCACCATGGAATCCGTCGTTGGGCTTGCACCGTCTAAGGAGCCAGAGTCCCCGACATCGGTAGCGCCGGTGACCGTCTCCCAGGCGCTACTCGCACCGCAATGCCCCGCAGTCACGATCCCCTCAGTGCTCGACACGGTAACCGCGAAACCTGTGGTGCATCCGTTACCCACGCCAGTCCGTTCGATTGCCGCGCCAGCCCAAAATGGGGAGTCGTCGTCCCAGCGGGTTCGGTACGGGATGGATTGCGCGGCTTCCGAGAACTCTAGGGGTATGTAGCTCGATATTATCTGCCTGGCGGCGGGAATCGCATCGGCTGAGGTAATCGCTACCTTGATACCTTGAAAACCGGAGCTCGATGCCGTGTAGCTGATAGTGATTCCATATTGACTCAAATCGAGTCGTGCAATTCGGGCGCCTTCTTGGCGCAATTCATCTTCGGAGTAGTCTCGGGTCACAACGCGAACCCTCGCCTCCAATTGTGGATCACGTACCAGAGATTCGAATGCTGGAGGTAGAATTCCCTTCCAGTACAATATTACTTCCTGATTTTCGTGATCGAATGCCATACCAGTGAAGTTTTCGTAATTGTCTGCTCTGATCAGGGCCCAGATTCTACGTTGTACTTGGGTCAACGGTCGTTCCTGCACGATCCTATGGTCATCAAAGGCGTCAACGGGTGTCTGCGCTAGGGTCGGACTTACCTGTAAGAACAAGGCGATGGCAATCGCTGAAGCCAGAACTGCAAACGTGCCGATAGCTGCCCGTGACGCGAATCCTGCTTTCATCATCTTCCTCCTTGAATTAATCCTCGTTATTTGTACTATCTATTACTCTATTATTTCGAATCATCGCGATTATGGCATATTATCTATATTAATTCTATTGTGTCAAGTAATATATGAAAGGTCACTCCGTCTGTTCGATCAGGCGGCCCCTACGGGGAAGCATGGCAGCAGAATTGAGATTTGGAGTCGTGGGGTTGGGTATCGCGAGTACGCAGATACTGCCGAAGTCGAAGTTCGGCATTAAGCGGGGCCCAAAAGGCCCGTTAGTAGAACGCAGTGGTGGTGCAGTGGCGGGCATGAAGCCCGTAGGGGTAGCCGAATAATCGGGTTGAGAGCGAGCCTCATGCGGTTTATCCCGCATACGGGGCGCGCTATGCTGGCGAAATGTCAGCACATGACTCTTCGTCCAGGATCGTAGGCGATTCAGCGGACTCCGTCTCCAATCCCCACGACGTAGGCGGACAGCACGCTCCTGCGCGGGCCCCACTGATGACGCGCGACCGTACGTTGGCGCTGGTCACTGTGGCGATGGTGGCGACATTCGCGGGCGATCTAGCGGTGGAGTTGGGCGTCGCGGCGGGGGTGCCGTACGTGGTGCCGGTCGTAGCCAGCCTCTGGCTCCGCAGTTCGCGGGCGACGCTTCTGGTTGCGCTGCTGGCGACTGCGCTGACGGTCGTCGGCTTCCTGCTTTCTCCGACCGGGGGGGAAGAGTTCAAGGTATTCCTTAATCGTAGTTACGCGGTGGTCGCCATCTGGGCGGTAGCTGCGGCGGGGCAGATCGGCGCGCAACTGCGACGGGCTGAAGAATCGCTTGAAGCAGCCGAACAACACCTAACGCTGAGTCAGCTTGAGGCTGCGGTGTTCCGATCAGCAGGCGAACCCACGCAAGCTGTTGGTCCCGATGGCCGAATCGTGGCGATCAACGCAGCGGGGGCGCAGATGCTAGGAGTTTCGGAGGCCGCAGCCATCGGTCAACGAGTCGGCGATCTGGCCTCCATTATCCGATCAGACGGAACGCCGTACGGTGCGGATGAGTCTGTCATTTTCCTGGTGCTGGCTGATGGCCAGGAGCGCACGCTCATAAATGAGGTGATCGAACGCCCAGACGGAAGTCGCGTAGAGGTCGCACGAACCGTATCACCCCTGCTGGACAGTGAGACCGGCTCGATCACTGGGGTTGTACAAGTGACTCACGATGTCACGGCACAGCGCCAGATCGAGCGGGCGAAGTCGGAGTTCCTGGCGATGACTAGCCACGAGCTCAAGACGCCGCTCACGGCCATCCACGCAGCCGTGGGATTGGCGGCGAGCGGTCAACTGGGTGAACTCCCGGAAAAAGCGCAGGCGATGTTGGTCACCGCGAAGACGAATTCTGATCGCCTGCTGCGGCTTGTACAGGAGATCGTGGAACTGGAGAGTCTCACCCTTGGGCAAGTCAAGCTTGCTATCGGGCCCTGCAATTCCCGCGAATTGCAAGATGAGGTCGCGACGACCCTTGCGGCTGTCGCTGACAACGCAGGCGTGGAAATCCTGGTTGCCGGTGAATCATTCAGCTTCGATGGTGACCGGCAACGCGTCGTACAGGCGTTGGTCAATCTGGCGAGCAACGCCATCAGATTCTCCCCTCCTGCTTCTCGAGTGACGCTGTCGAGTCGAATGCTCGATGGGGCCGTGTGCTTTGGGGTTCACGATAGCGGCCCAGGGATCGCTGAAACCGACATAGACCGCATCTTCGAGAAGTTCCAGCAAGTCAACAACGCAGACACGCGCATCCCAGGCGGTAGCGGGCTCGGCTTGGCCATCACCAAAGGAATCGTGGAGCAGCACGGCGGTCGGATCTGGGCCGAGAGCGTCGAGGGCGAAGGCAGCGTGTTCCAGTTCACGATCCCGATACGCGCCTAGGCTTATTCCCAGCTGGCTGTTGTCGCGGTTGGCACCCTTAAGTGCGCTGCTATCCTCTAACCCACCATGTATGTGATAGGTACCGCAGGCCACGTTGATCACGGGAAGTCGACGCTCGTGATGGCGATGACAGGCATCGACCCGGATCGGCTCGACGAAGAGAAGCAGCGAGGGATGACCATCGACCTGGGCTTCGCCTGGGTGACGCTGCCTTCAAGCCGTGAGGTGAGCATCGTCGACGTGCCGGGCCACGAGCGGTTCATCAAGAACATGCTGGCCGGTGTGGGTGGCGTCGATCTGGCGCTGCTGATCGTGGCGGCGGACGAGTCAGTGATGCCGCAGACCACGGAGCATCTGGCGATCTTGGATCTTCTGGGTGTCGAGCGTGGGCTGGTGGTGATCACGAAGAAGGACCTCGCTGACGCAGATACGCTGGAACTGGTGGAGCTGGAGATCGAGGACGTGCTGAAGGGCACGACGCTCGAAGGCTCGCCGGTGGTGAGCGTGGCGGCGACGACTGGCGAGGGCATCCCGGAGCTGCTGGCGGCGGTCGATGCGGCGCTGGACGATTCGCTGCGACGGCGTGATCTGGGCAGGCCGCGTTTGGCGATCGACAGGTCATTCACGATATCTGGCTTCGGTACGGTGGTGACGGGGACGTTGATCGACGGGACGCTGGCAGTGGGCCAGGAGGTCGAGATCGTGCCCAGCGGGCGGCGTTCGCGCATCCGTGGGTTGCAGTCACACCAGAAGAAGATTGATGCCGCTGAGCCGGGTAACCGAGTAGCGGTGAATCTGAGCGGCTTGGCGACGGATGAGATCGAGCGCGGTGAGGTGGTGACGACGCCAGGTTGGCTGCGCGCGACACGCGCGGTCGACGTTCGTTTGCGCTTGCTGGCGGCAGCCCCACACAACGTGCGCCACAATTACCCGGCGACGTTCTATGCGTATGCGTCGGAGACGCCTGCGACGGTGCGCTTGCTGGACAGCGATGAGTTGAAGCCAGGCGAGGAGGGTTGGGCGCAGATCTACCTCCACAAGCCGGTGGCGCTGGCGCGGGGCGATCGCTTCGTGATCCGCTCGCCAGACGCTACGTTGGGCGGTGGGTACGTGGTGGACGTGGACGCTGGCCGTCATCGTCGCAACCACCCAGAGACGATCGAGCGCTTGGAGCGGTTAGCCGAGGGAAGCCCAACAGCGCAACTGCTGTCGGCGCTGGAGTCGACGGAGCCGTCAAACGTGACCTCACTGGCTCGCAAGGCGAATCTGTCGGACGACGAGGCGCTGGACCTGGCACGGCAAGCGGTCGACGAGGGCTCGGCGGTGGCGCTGAGTGACGAGCTTGCGATGGGGACGCAGCTGTACACGTTTGCTGGCTGGACTCGGTTGTCGGCGAAGGCACAGCAGTCGTTGGCGGCGTACCACGCGCAGAATCCGCTGAGGACGGGGATGCCTCGCGAGGAGCTTCGGTCGCGATTGGGCGTGACGGGGAATCTGGCCAATCTGGTGCTGAATACGTTGGCGGGCTCGGGGACGTTGGTTGACGAGGCAGGCGTGTTGCGACTGCCGGACCATTCGGTGGCCGTCTCGGAGCAGCAGCAGGCGGAGATGGATGCGTTCGTGGCCAAGTTAGGGGCTGATCCGTTCCCGGTCGAGCAGCCGAAGATCGCGCCGGAGTTGCTGGCGTTGTTGGGCGAGCAGGCGAGGATCGTTCGCGCTGGCGAGGTGACGTTCGATGCGGCGACGTGGGGTCGCTTGCAGGCGCAGGTGGTGGATCATCTACGAGCCAACGGTACGGTGACGGTGGCTGAGGTTCGCGATCTGCAGGGGACGTCACGCAAGTATGCGCTGGCGGTGCTGGAACATCTGGACGACTTAAAAATAACGCGCCGCCAGGGCGACGAGCGCGTTTTGCTGGCGGTGAGCTAGGCGCCCCGGGCTCGTTGGTGGGCTCGATGGTGGAGCAGGTTGGGGCTCACACGACGATCTTTTGGCTTCGCCGCCGGACTAAAGGTCGCTCGGCCCGCTCCGGGCGGGTTCAGGACGCTTTGGTTTGAGTTATCCACTTGGCTAGCGGGCGTTTCTACCATCCCCCTGCCCCCTTCCTGCTAGGAAGGGGGTTCTAGAAGACATAAGAGAATACGGGGGACACCCCCGTTCCCCCGGCAGAGGAGTTCCTCTGCACACCCAGGGAGATCTGGCGGCTATGGGTAGCCTAGTCGGAATAGCCCGCGCTCGTTGGTGGGCAGATGGTGGAGCAGGTTGGGGCTCACACGACGATCTTTTGGCTTCGGCGCAGGACTAAAGGTCGCTTGGCCCGCTCCGGGCGGGTTCAGGACGCTTTGGTTTGAGTTATCCACTTGGCAAGCGGGCGTTTCTACCATCCCCCTGCCCCCTTCCTGCTAGGAAGAGGGTTCTAGAAGACATAAGAGAATACGGGGGACACCCCCGTGCCCCCGGCAGAGGAGTTCCTCTGCACACCCAGGGAGACAGGGACAATCGTTGTTGGTGGCGAGCCGGGATGGCCCGGGCTCGTTGGTGGGCGATACGTGTAGCCGGTCCGGGCTCGCCCTCGGATCTTTTGGCTTCGGCGCAGGACTAAAGGTCGCTCGGCGCTCCGGGGGTGTTTAGAACGGGAGTTGGGTGCCGATGCCGAGTTCGCGGGCTTGGCGGAGGACGTAGGCGTAGCAGGCCGTGTCTTCGGTACCGATGCCTTGGCTTTCGAAGAGGGTGATGGCGTCGGGCGTGGGACGACCAGAGAGTTGGCCACTGACGATCTGGTGGAGTTCGACGGCTTGACCCCAGCGGAAGACTCCTCTGTCAGCGGCGGCGATGAGTTCGCCACATTCCATTTTGGCTTGATCTAGGTTGTCGACAGCCACAACCGATGAGCGGGTGATGGTGGTGTCGTCTATTTCGCAGCGGGCGTAGGAGTTGCCGCCAGCGGCGTTGACGTGGGTGCCGGGGTCTAGGTGGGCGCCATCGAAGACGGGGGTCTTGGAGTTGGTGATGGTGACGACGATCTGGGAGCCGGAGAGGCAGGCTTCGGTGGAGTCGACTGCTTGGACGTTGGTGGCGAGCTGTTGCGCCATCTCCTGGGCGAAGGCTTCGCGCTTCTCGGGGGAGCGGGAGTAGACCTTGATGAGGGAGATGGGGCGTACGGCGAGCATGGCTTGGAGTTGGGTGAGTGCTTGGCGTCCGGTGCCTATGCAGCCGACGACTGAGGCGTCGGGGGAGGCCATGTACTTGGTGGCGACGCCGCTTGCTGCGCCAGTGCGGATCCAGGCTACGGCGCTGGGCTCGATGACGGCCTGGAGCTTGCCGGTGTCGGTGTCGTGGAGGAGGGATTGGTAGGAGTTGCGGACGGCGTAGGCTTTGGAGCCGAGGATGACGCCACCCATGAGGGTGCCGCTGCCGCCTCCTTCGAAACGTCGTCGCTTGCGGGGGATGTTCTCGACGAGGCCTGCGGATTCCTGGCGGAAGAGGTCGTCGAGGACGTCGACTGCGGCGTCCATGGGTAGCAGCTTGCGGACGTCGTCGTTGGTTAGATAGATGGCCATGGTTTGCTCCTGAATTGGGGATCGTCTAGGGGTGGGTGAAGCCGCCGTCGAGGTGGAGGGTTTCGCCGGTCATGAAGTTGGAGGCGTCTGATGCGAGGTAGAGGGCGAGGAGGCCGACTTCGCGGATGTTGCCGTAGCGTCCGAGGGGGACGGTTGCTTCTGCTCGTTTGCGGGAGGCTTCGAGTTGGGCTTCCGTGCTGAGGTCTTCGTCGGGGAATGATCCGGGGGCGATGGCGTTGACGTTGACGCCGTAGGCGGCCCATTCGAGGGCGAGAGTTTGGGTGAGGCGGGTGATGCCTGCTTTGGCGGTGGAGTAGGCGAGCATGCCGGGGGCTCCGCTGCGCGCGGCGAAGCTGCTGATGTTGATGATCTTGCCTTTGCGGCGCTCCAGGAAGTGGGAGCCGACGGCGCGGCATCCGAGGAAGCATTCCGTGAGGTTGATGTCCATGAGGTCGCGCCATTGGTCGTCGGTCATGGCTTTAATGTCGGGCCCTGAGTCTGGCGTTGGCACGAGGGGAACGCGCTTGGCGTCGCCGAGGGTGTTTACGAGGACGTCGATGTGGCCCCAGGCGTCCATGGCTGCTTTTATGGTTTGTTCCCAGCCTTCGGAGGTGGTGGCGTCGGCGGCGAGGGTGATTATGGGGTGGCCGGCGGCTTTGAGTTCGTCGGCGAGCGCTGGGAGGTAGGTGTTGGTGAGGCCGGTGGCCATGACGTTGGCTCCCGATTCGGCGAGGACGCGGACGATGCCTTTGCCGATGCCTCGGGAGCCTGCGGTGACGATGACGTTTCGGCCTGTGATGTCGAATTCAGCGGGTTGCATGGGGGTGGCTCCTGGGGGCGGGGTGCGTGGGGCAGGATAGCTGTGGGTTCGATTGTAGGCAAAACGTGGGGAAGAATAGGGCTTGGTCGCGGGGAACAGGGAGGATCGTTGTTGATGGCGAGCCGGGATGGCCCGGGCTCGTTGGTGGGTTCAGTCGTGTAGCAAGTCGGGGCTCGCCCTCGGATCTCTTGCCTTCGGCGCAGGACTAAAGGTCGCTCGGCGCTCCGGGATTGGCTGGAGATCGTGGTTGAGGGCGAGCCGGGATTCCCCGGGCTCGTTGGTGGGTTTAGTCGTGTAGCAAGTCGGGGCTCGCCCTCGAAACTCATGGCTTCGCCGCAGGACTAAAGGTCGCTCGACGCTCCGGGATTGGGCGGGGGTTCCGTCGTGCAAGGTTGCGTAGGTGGTGGTGCAAGGTGCTGGTGTTTGCGGGCCTGGGAACAGCTTCATAAAGCCAAGAGGGCTAGGTGACGGTGCTTTTTCGAGGGTGTTCTTTTGATGTCTCGTCGAGGGGCGGTTTGGAGTGAGAGTCGGCAGCGGGGCTTGGTGTTCAACATGTTGATTCAAGATGTTGCCCATGGAGCACCCGGGAAGGGCTTCACGGCGCCAAGGCGTTAAGGCTATGGCCCTTTTTCGGGTGTATTTTTTTTCGACGGCTCGCGGAGAGGTAGTAGGGGGCTGGATGGCGAGGGATCTAGGTGGTCCAGGACGGATATCCGACCTCTTGGATCGGCCGCTCCGGGAGCGTGAAAAATGTGGTTCATTGTGGCTCAAAGTGACTCATTGACTCCTGGGCGATAGCGCCGAGGTGGAGGGTTCGCTTCGTTCAGAACCTTGCTCGTGTTTGATCATTCTTGATCACTTACTTCTGGGGCACCGGCTGTACGGAGTGGGGTGGCGCTGGGTGTTAAGGGTATGCGGTTGTGTGACTATGGGGCGATGGGTGTTTGTCACACGCGAGGCGATCCAGTGGTGGAGATATGCGATTCGCCCCTCGTTCAACTGCACTGTGAACACGCGGGCTTGGACGGGGAGTTCGACTCTTCCCTATGTCTACCGCATGATCTGTTCAGCGCGGTGCTGGGCATCACTATCTGAAAGGAACTCATGAGGCGTGGAAATATCCCTAATGAGTCCCTTTCAGATAAAATCCTGCATTCAGATTCCTGCTGACCCTTCGGTCGAATCCTTCGATTAATCCCCTCACCGAGGAGCCCAATGCTTCACCTGGTCACCGCAACCCACAATCCCGAGGCTTGCCCGGCGGCCTTCGACGCTGCCAAAGAGATTGCTCTGCCGGGAATCAGTAGGCTGGCGAACGGCGACATGCCTCCAGGCGTCACGTTGGTCGGCGCATGGGTGAACATGCCTGGTCATGCGCTGTATGCGGTAGTGGATGCTCCGAACGCTCACGAGATTGTGGACTTCTGCATGAGTGCGGGCTTCGGGGCATATAGCACGGTCAACGTCACGCCGGTTGTCGAAATAGCGTCGCTTCATCGACGGTTGCTCGCCCCCCGAACTCGCTGAGGATCCATGTTCACGAGGGCGCTCGACTCTAATTGAACTGGAGCGTGCACACGCTGGCGAGAAAGCACCCACGCCAAGGCCGGGCGCCCGTGCCGTGTCGCGAGCTAAACACTGGTCAAGCGAGAGGCCACGCCGCAGCGTCGGTCGGATCGCTGGGTGACAAGATGGGCGGTTTAGCCAACTTCGATCGCCCCGAACCGGCGTCGACTACCCATGTAGACGCTCTAGCCGGTAACGAGAACGTACCCATCGTCTGATCACACGTGATTCCTTAGGGTTAGTTCTTGCGGGTAGGGACTAAGGTAGGCCTGCTGATGCACCCACTCAGGAACAGTGGGTTTTCGCAAATGGTGCTTGAGCAGGGTCACGGGCACGATCAGGGGAAGTTGCTCCGAGCGGTATTGGTCGATGATGTCGAGCAATTCCTGCTTGTCGTCTGCGGGGATCGCTTCTTTGAGGAAACCCATGAGATGGTGCAGGACATTAGTGTTCTTCTTGGGTGTCGCGATAAGTCGGAGAGCTTCGGTCATCTGTTCCTGGTAGCGGGCGATGAGTTCGTCCCTGGAAGTGATTCCAGCACTCGCGACTAGGCGTCCGAGGGAGCGATAGTGGGCGTTGCTGTGGGCCATGAATATCATTTTGTGGGCAGTATGAAACCGAACGAGGCCTCCGGGGGTCGGGTCGTCCTCAAGCATCTGGTGCCAGCGCCTGCGTACGAAAATACGCTCGACGAAATTCTCTCTTAGTCGCGGATCATGGAGTCGCCCGTTTTCCTCGACGGGCAGGTCGGGGATCCCATCGGTGAGGGCGCGCGCGAACATTCCGACGCCTTGCTTGACGGCAGGGGCGCCTTTGCTCTGGTAGACGCGGACGCGCATTAGCCCACAACTGGGCGAGTTAGCCGTGAGGACGAAACCATCGAGGTTCTGATCGGCTAGCGCGGGGATTCTCGCCCTCGCCCAGTCCTGCATCGGTTGGGTGTGGTCAGTTTCTGTGCGCGATCCCACCAGTCGTGGGCTGTCGGGTGATCCAACGAGCCTGATCTCTTCGCGCGGGACCCCCATTCCCACTTCGAACTCGGGACAAACGGGTACCCATTGGACGTGGTCGGCTAGGGTTCCCATGAGGAACGAGTCTTTGAGGTGGCCGCCGTTGTAGCGAACCTCTTGGCCCGCGAGGCAAGAACTGATGCCGAGGCGGACAGGTCGGTGGATGTCATTCATGGTGATCTCCGGGTAGAGCAAGTGGCGTCTAGGCTAGCTTGCAAGCGTGCCTGCAAATACCTGCCAGGCGAGGGCGCTTTTTGCGATGAGGCTGAGCAGGATGTAGGTCGATTCGCCGACAAGGTAGTTCCGCCAGGGGCCGATACGCCGGTATTGGAGAACCATGTTGATGGCGAAGCTGTTAAAGAAGATGAAGATGGAGAAAAAGATGCCGTAGACGAACGCTGGGGGTGAGGCGTCTGTGGTGGGGCTCCAAAGATATATGGCCACGGCGACCCAGGGCACGATACCAAGCAAGACTCCGAAGCTGTAGGAGAGCCAGTTGGGGTTGCCTGGCTGCTCGTAGTGTTCCATCACTAGTCCAAAGAGGATCATGCCAGCGTTGACGAAGAAGATGCCCAGTAGCGCGGCGATGTCCGAGATACCTGGGAGCATCGCGATGATGACCATCATGAGTGATGAGCTGATGGCATATTCGATCCATCGAGCGTAGTTCCGGTTCTCGCCGAGGTTGCGCATGTACCACTCGTAGGTGCGTGGGGCTGAGACGATGAAGTGAGCGGCAGCCGAGAGGAACACGAAAAGGGCGACTGCGTAGCCGATGTCGATAGTGAAAAGCTCTGTCAGTGGAGGTGGCGCAGAGCCTGGGGGGCCCTCAAGGAACGAGGCCGTGACGGGGAGCGAAAAGCCACTGGACAGCATCAAGACGACGATGCCTTGGGTCAGATGTAGGACGCCCGCACCAATGTTGTAGAGGCGCAAGGATCGCAGGGGCATGAGAGAGTTCCTTTACGTGTGTATGTGTGGGATCTGTGACCTCCAGATTGTAGGAATGCACGGGAACACGGTGGGTTGCAGTACAGGCGCGGTCGCGGCGCGAGACGGGTGCGGTCCAATTTCATTTCATTTTGGAGTGCGCATGTTTAATGCGTGTTTAATGCGTTCCAGGGGAACAACGGCGGGATCAGAGGCCCTTCGAGTTCGCTGGCGCTGCGCTCAAGGAACGTAGGGGCAAGATAGGAGCGGGGGCAGTGGCTTCTCGATGGCATTTGGTTTGAGGCTCAATTCGGCCTGTAGGTCTACGAACTGGCAGTTGGTGCAAAGGCTGCAAGATCGACGCGCTCCTCAAGATCTAGCGTTTGCTACTCGCCTCGCCATCGAGTAGAGAGGGGGAATCACGCTAGTCCTACTGGGTGAGCATGAAGGCGGCGGCGGCGGAGGCGAGCGTAGCGACGACTCCGGTGGCGGCGAGGGCGATTTTGATCCAGGACCAGGGGCGTTCGCCTTGGACTTCGCCGGTGCGGGCGTTGACGAGGAAGCGGTAGGGTTGGTTTTTGAAGCGGTAGGCGCTGATCCAGACAGGAAGAAGGATGTGCTTGAAGGTGATGGTGCCGAATTCGGTGTGCATGGATTGAATCATCTGCTCGTTGCCACCGATGTCGCCTCGGATGGTGTTACGGATGGGGCCGTCCATCTTTTTGCGGGCGTCGGTGAAGCCTTCTTCAAGGCCGATCTGGTAGCTTTCGGCGCGAAAGCCGCTGAGGTATTGGCTTTGGAACGGGACTAGTTCAGGCAGATCCCAGGGCTCGAGTTTCTCCATGTACTTGGTGGGCAGGGAATGGCTGGCGAGGACGAGGATGTCGTCGAACGCGTTGTTGACGACGCCACGGACGGGTGACCAGGCGGTGCGTCGTTGGGTGGTCGAGCCACCTTTGCCGGTGGATACGGTGACGTAGGAGTAGGTGCCGCGTTGGCCGGAGTACTCGGTGGTAGCGGCGGCGTCGTAGGTCCAGTGGGGGACGTACATGCCGGAGAGTGTGGTGTCTAGGC
>ERZ890510.78-NODE-78-length-77445-cov-6.874157_pt1 | contig 77445 bp, 70 predicted proteins | sample MGYA00521265_ERZ890510 | MGnify/ENA primary metagenome ERZ890510 (study PRJEB32303, sample SAMEA104408624) | aquatic metagenome | biome: Brackish water; feature: Chemocline; material: water | place: Baltic Sea | collected 2014-10-26T21:54:00 | depth 110 m ... | reverse complement strand
CATCCCTGGCTTGCCGGTGGGTACAGCCTAGATAGCCTGAATAAGCGTTCTATCCGACAAGGCCTGGGAGTATTCCAGGCCTGTCGTTTTTAACGACGGGGCAGGGACTGCGGCTGCTAGCGGTGGCCGGAGGCGAGGGCGAGGGATTCGGGGAGGCGTCGGAGGCTGAGCATGGCGACGATGCCGAGGGCCGGGCCGACCGCTAGGAGCGCGAATGCGCCCGGCCAGCCCGCGAAGTCGACGATCACGGGGACGAGTTGGATGGAGCCAAGGGTCAGCAGGAAGCCGAGGGACGTCTGGATTGTGAGGGCGGAGCCTACGTACTCGGGTGGGCTGAGTTCAGATATCGCTGCGGAGAACTGGGCGGAGTCGGCCACGATGGTGGCACCCCAGAGGAAGAGGACGGGGAGCAGTAGCCAGAGGGTGGCGCTGGTGAGGAATATGGCGGCGATGGCCGAGCCTCCGCTGAGTGCCATCAGGGCGCTGGTGGTGGCGGTGCGGCCGTAGCGATCAGCGACGAGGCCCGCTGCCACGCAACTGGCTCCACCGACGGCGATGATGCTGAAGGCGAGGACGGATGCGGCTGTGGGGCTTTGGCCACGGTCCGTGAGGAGTTCGTTAAGGAATACGGGGATCCACGTCCACATGGCGTAGAGCTCCCACATGTGGCCGAGGTAGCCGAGGTTGGCGAGCCGGAGGCTGCGGTCGGTGAACATGCGCTGGAGGAATCGTGGGTCAAATTTGGCTCCACGGGTGGCGAAGGGGCCCTCCTCTACGAAGAAGAAGACGATGGCGCCACCGAGGGCGGCGAGGGCGGATGAGACTAGGACGACCTGGGGCCACTCGAAATCGACGAGGGATCGTACGAGGTGGGGTGACGCTGAGCCGATAGTGAGAGCACCGACGACGAGGCCAACGGCGAGTCCACGATTGCGGACGGTCCAGGTTGTGGCGAGCTTCATGCCAGGTGGGTAGACCCCAGCGAGGAAGAGGCCGGTGAGCAGGCGGAAGGCGATGCCGACGATGAGGCCGTCGGCGAGGAGGGCGAAAGCTGCGTTGGAGATGGCGCCGAGGATGGCGGCTATGGCGAAGAGCTTGCGGGACGGGATGATGTCGGGGAGGTTGAGGAGGCCACTGACGAAAGTGCCGACGACGAAGCCGATCTGGACGGCCATGACGAGCCAGGCGGTTTCGCCAGAGGTTAGCGCCCAGTCATCTTGGATGGATGGGGTGACGGCGGACGAACTGAACCAGAGCGTTAGGCCAAGGAGCTCAGCGAGGGCCAGCAGCGATAGGTTGCGCCATTGGCGGGATGAGCCTTCGACGGTCGTTGCGTCCGTGGGCGCACCTCCGCGTGTTAGATCGGGAGATTCTAGCTATTGGAGGCGTGGCTGTGCCGAACGGTGCGCGTGAAATCAGGCCTCGTTGGCGCGGATGACCTTGGCGAGGGCTTGGTGGAGCATCCGCTTCTCTGCGTCGGTGAGGTGCTTCAGGAAGGCCTGGGAGACGGCAGCCTGGATCGCGGGATTCACTCGCTCGAGTTCTTGCACGCCGTTCTGCGTGAGGTTGACGTCAAACTTGCGCCTGTCGGTGGTGGAGAGGCGGCGCTCGATGAGGCCGGCTTTCTCCATGCGGTCGAGCAGGCGGGTGAGGCCGCTGCGGCTGAGGGCGACGTTGTCGACCAGGTCACCTAGGGGCATCTGGTCTTGAGGCCACTGGTAGACGTTGACTAGGACATCGAACCACTCCAGGGGCATGTCTTGCTCCTGGCTGGCGTTGCCGAGTTCTCTGATGACGAGGGTGTTTGATCTGAGGAACGCCCACCATGCCTGTCCGTCATGTTCCGTCCATGCGTTGCTCATGGTGGAAGTCTAGATTGAGAAACGTGCAGAATCAACTATTGACAACGCATGGACTATGTGTGTGATTGCGGCGACGGCAATAGTTGCATATGCAAAAGAAACATAATGGCCAGGAGGCAGATCATGGCAGGACCAATCGATGCGGTGGTGGCGATCCACAATGCGTTCAGGAATGACATGGACGCGATAGATGCCGCGGCGTTCGAGGCGGCGAAGGGGAAGGGCGACCTTTCTGCGGTTATCGCGCGCTACAGCTTCTTCAACGAGATCCTGGTGTGGCATGCAGACGGCGAAGAGGATGCGGTGTTCCCGGCGATCGAGAAGGTCGCGCCATTGGTCGCAGAGGCTTACGAAGCCGATCACCGGGGGCTGGACAGGCTCTTCGAGTCGCTGACGAGCGCGATCAGTTCGTCGGACGCGCTGGTGACGGCGCGGGGGACGGCAGCGTTCAAGTTCCACTTGGCGCATCACTTGGACAAAGAGGACACGCACCTCTACCGGATCATGTCTTCACCATGCTTACCCCCACCAGCTATTCGGGTTTACTGATTGCAGCGCCCTCCCTTCGTCAAGAAGGTCTGCCTGGCAGCAGTTGTGCCTCAGGTCACGAGGGAAGATACCCATCCTGTCAGACCTCATGAGGAGCTGATCGCATGGCCTACCCACATTGGTCGCCGCCCCTCGTGTCTGCCAGAAAACAGCAAACCTCGCTGGGGTACCGGGCCTTTTCTTCCTGGCGGGCCTGCAAGCGTTGCTTCAACGAACGAACCTGCTCTCCCTTCAACGACTCCCCACCGATATCGTGTTGCTCGCCGTTCTTTGGCGCCAGGGCTACAAGCTTGGCTTTCGCGACATGGCTGAACTCCTCACGTAGCGCCGGTTCGAGGTCAACGAGGAGACCGTCTCGATATCGTAGGTCTGTTTCGCGCCGATGGTTACTGACCGCCTGCGCTCTAGGCGTCGCGGCTAGCAAGGTATTGGCACCACGAAAGACTATTGCTCCGGTGCGCTCAGTCGGGCAGAGCTGTCGACCCTGCCCAGAATCATTTCGTTTTGGGAGTCCAAATTTCGCGGGAGTTTCACGAACGGAATCGCGGTCCGCACCGGACTCCCGTTTTGGAGCGGCGTCCCTAAGCGAGTGAGTAGGATTCTGCCGTGTTGAGCACGGCCTCGAATGCGGCCTTGGGGCGGATGCTCACAACAGCCTTCGCATCGTGGAGATCCACGTAAACGGCGTCAAGCACCGAAAGCAGGAGGCGTCGCCGCTCGGAGAGGTCGGCGGCGACGCACAGCTCGGGCAACTGGTGTAGGAGCCTGCCAGCCTCGGTAGCGGCGGAACGTAGTGATAGTTTGACATGGTTTGCTTGGACGGGGAGTTCGGCCCTCGATCCTGTCTCCACCAAGAACACCAAAGGAAACCCCGCTGAGAGGCGGGGTTTCTTGTTCCGACGAAAGATCAATGAGCGGAGGCAGACAACATGGATCCCGGCCAGGGCACTCTTCGACGATCACTCTCATTTGGCTATGGCCGAGGGCTGCGCAATCGAAACCCACGAAGCAGCGCCGTTGATGTAGGGGAGCGCACGGGTGCTAGCTGCCTAGTTCGCGCTGGCCTCCCACCTGTGCTCTGGTTGTCGACTTCTTGAGCGCAAGTGACGGACCGTTCTCGCGTCTTTGGTGCAGGGCTTGATGTACCATAGCCGACCAAAATAGTCGGCTATTCCGGTCGCTACGCGAGATCGAAACGATAGATGTGCTTCGCCCTACCATCTGTCTCCTAGCTTGCTGAGGTCAAAACGGAGGATGCACAAGACATGACCCGTATCGAGGGGAACAAGACCGCCTTGTCACCAGAACAGCACGAAGGGCTGCTCGAACTCCTGATGGCCCGTTTCGAGCAGAACATGAATCGTCACGTGGGCGTCGAGTGGGCTCGTGTGCGAGAGGCCGTGGAAGCGCGTCCAAATAGCCTGTGGTCACTGAGTGAGATGGAGAGGACCGGCGGGGAACCGGACGTTGTTGGTCGTATTGAAGAGAGTGAGGGATACATCTTCTGCGATTGCTCGGCAGAAAGCCCAAAAGGTCGCAGAAGTGTTTGCTACGACCGTGAAGGCCTGGAGGCACGGAAAGAGCACAAACCAGACGACACCGCCATCGATATGGCTGCTGCCATGGGCGTCGGGCTTCTGACCGAAGAACAGTACCGAGCGTTGCAGGAAGTTGGCGAGTTCGACACAAAGACGTCAAGCTGGGTGCAAACGCCTCCCGATGTCAGGAACCTGGGTGGCGCCATCTTCGGTGATCGACGCTTCGGTCGCGTTTTCGTCTATCACAATGGCGCCGATTCCTACTATCAGGCGAGGGGATTCCGTGGCTCGCTAACGGTTTGAACGGACCGCAGACGGGTAGCACCCCTCGGCATGCAGAGTTGGCACTCCAGCCTCAACCAGTTCTTTCAGTTCCTTTTGGGAGGCTAACTTCCGTAGGAGTTTCACGAACGGAATCGCGGTTGGAACCGGAGTCCCCTTTTGGATTTATCTTGTCACGAGCCGTTGCGACTCGCCCGTAGGGGCGGACGAGTGAGCCGATGGCAGTTATCATGTGCCCACTTTTTGTCGATGGAGATTTACTAATGGCAACGGAATCGTGGCGTAATGACCCCCGGCTGCAGATCATGGAGCAAGCGAAGCTGGCTCAAGCAGCATTGGATACCGAAGCGGAGCAGGCTGCAGGAGTGACCTTCAACCAGGGCCAGGTTCTTGTGCTGATAAGCCAGGCTGGAGCCGATGGGGCGATGGTCTCGAAGCTTGCGCCTCTCCTCGACCGTGCGATCCACACGCTTACGGCTGCGGTGAGCGGATTGGAGCGGAAAGGGTTGGTACAGCGGATGTCGCAAAAGGGAGAGGACCGACGGATCGTTCGGATCAAGCTGACCACTGCGGGCACTGACGCGGTCGCCAACCTGGGAGCTACGTCGCTGCCGTTGCCGTAGGCGCAGTGGGTTCCGCAGTGCTGAGCACGGCCTCGAATGCAGCCTTCGGCTTGATGGTGACGGTTGCCTTGCCGCCCGGTACGTCCACGTAGACGGCATCAAGGACGGCAAGCAGCGGGCGGGGACGCCTGGATAGATCGGCGAGTGCCCGCTGTCAGGCAACTGCTGGATGAGCTTGCCAGCATCGGCATCGGCCTCGGGCACAACGAGGTGCTGGCACGAACTTTCGCGCTTCCTCGCGTATCACAATCGTGACCGAGCACACGGCGGCTCGGTGAGGCTGCTCGTGCGTCACGACGCTAAACGATGTCTATGGGGGCCAACCCCGATTGAGTTGGCCCACCTCGCAGGCGTTCGCGTGCTAATGTGACGCCATGACATTTGCTGCTGTGATCGTGCTGATCTTGCGGTTGGTGGTGCCGCTGTCGATCTTTCGGTGGCGGATACGGGGTGCGCTGGCGTCGATGGTGCTGGACGGGCTGGATGTGGTTCTGGTGGACCTTATCGCGAGGCTGACGGGCGAAGCTGGTGGGTTCAGCACCTACTACCAGTACTTCGATAAGACGACTGACCTGTATTACTTGGCCATTGAGGCGTACGTGTCGCTGTCGTGGCAGAACTCGATGTGTCGCAACACGAGTGTGTTCCTGTTCGTGTTCAGGTTGATCGGAGTCGTGATCTTCGAGGCGACGGGTGCGCGGTACCGGATCATCGTTTTCCTGTTCCCGAATCTGTTTGAGCATTTCTTCCTGTTTTACATCATCGCGGAGCGTGTGAAGCCCCGTTGGATCCCGACGACGAAGAGGGCTTTGGCGTGGGTGTTGTTCCTGTTGTACATCCCGAAGTTCGGGCAGGAGTACTTGCTGCACTTCGCGGAAGCGAGTCCTTGGAACTGGTTCAAGGATGCCATCTTGGGTATCGAGCCCAAGGCCTAAAGGAACCGTTTCCATCTTTCGCACGTCAATCTATTTAGTGGGCTATTCACAGGGCGGCATTTAATCGCACTTGCTAGCGGGGGCGATAGAGGACGTGGCTGGTAGAATGGTACGGCTACTTGAGAGTGGCGAACGGGAGATTTGATGGTCAGCAAACTGTTCGGTGTCTTCAAAGACTCCAATGAGAAGCAGATCAAGCGGTACCGCTGGGTGATCGACGAGGTCAACGAGCTGGAACCTGAATTCCAGGCGTTGTCCGACGATGCGCTGCGCGCGAAAACGGAAGAGTTTCGCGGCCGGATCGACGATGGCGACACGCTGGATGATCTGCTGCCTGAGGCGTTCGCTGCGGTGCGCGAGGCTGCGGTGCGCTCGCTGGGCATGCGCCACTTCGACGTGCAACTTATCGGTGGCGCTGTTCTTCACGAAGGCAAGGTTGCCGAGATGAAGACGGGTGAGGGCAAGACGCTTGTCGCCACGCTGGCCACCTACTTGAACGCGTTGGGCGATGGCGGGGTTCACGTTGTTACGGTGAACGATTATCTGGCACGACGTGACTCGGCTTGGATGGGTGCGGTGTACCACGCGCTGGGGATGAGTATCGGCTGCTTGCAGCACGAGGCGTCGCTGATCTATGACGTTGGCGCTCCTGGCGAGGGGATAGGGCCAGACAACATGCGTCCGTGTTCTCGGAAAGAAGCCTACGAGGCCGATATCACGTACGGCACTAACAACGAGTTCGGCTTCGATTACCTGCGGGACAACATGGCGACTGACAAGTCGCTGCAAGTGCAGACCGGACTCGCGTACGCGATCGTCGACGAGGTGGACAACATCCTCATCGACGAGGCTCGGACGCCGCTGATCATCAGCGGTCAGGCTGACGAACCGACGTCGCTGTACCAGACTATCTCCCAGGTGGTGCCTCGCTTGATCCGCGACGAGGACTATTACATCGAGGAGAAAGAGCGACAGGCGATGCTCACGGACGCGGGCATCACCAAGCTCGAAAAGCTCCTGAACATCGAGAACCTGTACGACCCTGAGAACTCCGTGGTGACGCACTACGTGGAGAACGGGTTGCGGGCCCACGCGATCTACCTGCGTGATAAGGACTATGTGGTTGAGGGTGGCGAGGTCGTCATCGTCGATGAGTTCACCGGACGCAAGATGACGGGCCGACGCTACGGCGAGGGCTTGCACCAGGCGATCGAGGCGAAGGAAGGCGTGAAGATCCAGCGGGAGACCGTGACTTACGCCACGGTGACGTTGCAGAACTACTTCCGCATGTACGACAAGCTCTCGGGCATGACCGGTACGGCGATGACGGAGGCGGAGGAGTTCTTCAAGGTGTACAACCTTGAGGTGATGGCGATCCCAACGCACCGGGCGATGGTGCGCCAAGACTACCCGGATCTCGTGTACAAGACAGCGGCGGCGAAGCTTGACGCAGTGGTTGAGCAGATCCAGGAACTGCACGCGAGCCAGCGACCGATGCTGATCGGTTCGGGGTCCATCGAGCACTCGGAATTACTGAGCGAGATGCTGCAGCGACGGGGCGTCAAGCATGAGGTGCTGAACGCGAAGAATCACGAACGCGAAGCCGAGATCGTGGCGAACGCAGGGAAACCTGGCGCCGTGACGGTCTCCACGAATATGGCAGGTCGTGGTACGGATATCGTGCTGGGCGGCGACCCGAAACTGGCGAGCTCGCCAGAGCAGTGGCAGGCCGACCATGACGCGGTTCTGGAGATGGGTGGGCTGTACGTGCTCGGCACGGAACGCCATGAGTCTCGCCGGATCGATAATCAGCTTCGCGGGCGCGCAGGCCGCCAGGGCGACCCGGGCGAAACTCGCTTCTACGGCTCGTTGCAGGACGACCTGATGACCCGGTTCGGGAGCACCTTCGCGGGCAAGTTGGTGGGTAAGGCGCTTCCCGATGATGTGCCTATCGAGAGTGGCATGCTTACCAAAACCCTGGAGATGACCCAGGGCAAGGTTGAGTCGTACTTCTTCGACATCCGCAAGCATTTGGTGGACTACGACGACGTGGTCAACAAGCAGCGCGAGGTGGTTTACGCGCAGCGGCGCAAGGTACTCGAAGGCGAGGATCTGAAGCTGAACATCCAGGAGATGGTTGGTTCCGAGATCACGCGGGCCATCCAGTCGGCGCTTCGCGGCGATCCTTCAGATTGGCCCGTGGATATGCTGATTGCGGAGATCAACACGATCTTCCCGCTGCCTGAGAACTTGGACGAGGACTTCGTTGCCGACAATGGGCGCGCGAAGACCGAGGACGCGATCCTGGATGCAGCCGAGGCTCTTTACGAGGAGCGCGAGGAGCAGTTCACGGCAGATCTGATGCGCCGGATAGAGCGCGCGGTGATGTTGCAGATCGTGGATCGCTTGTGGCTTCAGCACCTGACGATGATGCAGAACCTGCGCCAGGGTATCGGGCTCCAGGCGTACGGTCAGCGCGACCCGCTGGTGATGTACAAGAAGGAAGGCCACGAGGCGTTCGAGGAGTTGCTAGGCAGGATCCGCCACGATATCGCTCACGCGATCTTCCATGTGGCACCCGCTCAGCAGAACCAGCAATCGGCTGCACAGGCGCAGGCGGCCAAGGGCGCTCCGACGGCGGACGCCAACAAGCCGGGCGCTGTGGATACGACGAAGACTACGACCGTGATGTCCAACGTCGGCCCGCAGGCGGGGGGGCCTGCGCCCTCGATCAAGAAGCTTGGGCGCAACGACATCTGCTACTGCGGTAGCGGTAAGAAGTACAAACGCTGCCACGGGCTCGGGGTGTAGCGATGGTGGTGGAGGGGAGCGTCGATGGACGCCTGTTCGCCGGGAACGGCGTCGAGGACGCTGGAACCGATCCCTCCAAGGAGCAGATCCCGACAGACTACGCTTCTCCAGTTCTGGCTGCCTTGGTTAGCGATATCTGTGGTGGTACGCACTGGGCGTCGGCGCTTGTAGGTGCGATCGGACGTTGGACTCCCCCTCGCGAGGCGGTAGATGGCGAGGAGCTGAGGTACTTGCTGGGGGGCGAGGCTTTCGATTGGCTGCTCCTTGCTGAACGTTTGCTACGCGGGGTTGAGCAGGCGTCGCCTGGACTCGTGCCGGCAGCGGCGGTTGAGCGATTGCTGGTCAGTGGTCAGCTCCCCCACGATGTTACCGAGTCGCATTTCCGGGAGGCATTGGGCTTCGACAAGTATCGCGCGCACCTGAATTTCTTCTACGGCGTAGTCGTGGAGGAGGCGCTTTGGTTGGCGGTCGAACGTGAGGTGCAGAAGGAACGCGGGGTTCGTGGCCTCCATCACCCGATCGGGGTTCTCGATCTGGTGTATCAAAGGCTGTATCGGGCTGATCTGAAGACGCTGATGCGTCGGTTCCGGCTGGAGCGGGATGAGCGCCCGAGCGTGAAGTTCACGATGACGGAGTGGAAGGAATTCACGTACTCGCTGTTCAAGCACCGGGTGGGCAATCAGGATTCAGCGCGGATCGCTTCGGATACGCGAAAGGGACTGACGATGCTTGAGGAGTTGTGGGGCGTTGCGCCTGAGGCTCAAGGCGCAGGGACCGTCGATCCGCTGTGGGGTGACGATGACGGTTAGCTATCGCACACCGGAACGGCGTGGCGTGCATCCAACCCGGCGACTGGAGTCACGATGCAAGTAGATGTTTCAACAAAAGCTGCCGAGTGGATGCGCGAGCGCAATCAGGCGGCGATGCTGCACCTGATCCCGCCGTTGGGGTGAGGGGGCAAAGCGACGGTGTCAGTCGACACCGATGACGGTCGACGCTCCAAGAACGGCTACGCTCGCTCGCGTGTCGAAGACGTGGACGTGTACGTGTCGAATCGCCTGCCGCTGTACGCGGATATGGCTCGCCTGGACGTGAAACGCTCGATATTCGGGCGGCGATTGTTCGTGCAGGTGCTGCATAAAGACGGGGCCGATTGCCCTGAGTGACGACGCTAGCGCGCCACCGTTGGTGGCGATAGAGACCTGGCTAGTGACGGGCAGGTGGTGCAGCGTCTTGGTGCATCGTTTGGGGATGTGTTCGCTTCTTACCTGCCGATTCCTTGGCGACCTTCCAGAACATGAAGATGGTGACTGTCCAGATCAGGGCACCGGATCCGAAAGCGGCCGTGTACGACACGTAGTCGGCGAGCCCCAGAGCGATCAGGGGGCCGATGATTCCGGCGAGATCCCCGAATGTGCGGTACATGCCGAAGGATGCGCCACGCATCCCGTCCGGTGCGATGTCACCGAGATAGGCGGTTGGTGCCTGTCCTCCCCAGCCGATTGCGGCATGGAGGATGATGAATGTGATGACGAAGGGCGTGATCTCAGTCATGAACGGAACCGCCGCAACGCCGATGCCGACGAATATCCCCGTGGGAACGATGAGAGGTTTGCGTCCCCAAATGTCGGATGCCCAGCCGGCGGGATAGATGATCACGCCGTGGATGACAGAGGCGACGGTGAAGAGGATGCCGAGATCCCCTGGCCCCATGCCTAGGATGTCGTCCATGTACAGGGGAATCAGTCCGGTGGTTGCTCCGTTCCTTAGGTAGAACGTCGAGAATCCGAGCATGCAGATCCAGAAGAAACTGGGGTCTTTGAGCAAAGACACGGTGCCTTTGGGCCGTCGGGCGATGGAGCCCACAGCGTGGGATAGACCCTGGATGTGAGGGCGTGTCTCCGGTAGACGCAGGAACGCCCAAAGCGCGAAAACGGCAGTCCCTCCGCCGGAAATGTAGAAGGGGGCGCGGATATCGACGTACTCGGCGAGGAATCCGCCGAGTGCGGGGGTAGAGATGCCAACGACGAGCTGCATGCCGTGCATCATCCCGAGTACACGTCCGCGATTATTCACGCTGCTGAGATCCGTTGCCACTACGTTGGCGACGGTGATGACCATGGCGCTGCCGACACCCATGAGCAGGCGAAACAGCCAGAACGTTGGTGCGTTCGGTGCGACGCCGCTGAGCGAGCCGAACACGGCGACGATCAGGGCGCCGACGATCATGATGGGCTTGCGACCGATGCGTTCGGACATGATCCCGGCCGGGATGTTGGTCGCGAAGCGGCCCAAGCTCGCCGATGCCAGTGCGATGCCGAGGGACAGACTGGCGCCGATAATCCAGAAGTCACCCAGTTCTCTGACGAAAGTGGGGAGCGCGGGGATGGTGATCATCATGGCGGCGTGCGCCGTCGCTGTGAGTCCACCGACGATTACGATCAGCTCGGGGCGGAGCAGATTGTGTCTAGCTGGTTCTGGTTCTGAGCTGATGTGGTGTCCTTGTCGGTTCAATGATGGGCGAGACAGATGTGGGGCGGTTAGCGGATGGACTTAGTTGAGGTCGCTTAGGAGTTCGCGGATGCGGGCTACTCGCGCTTGGGCGTCTTTGAGGCGTTCGCGCTCACCCTCGACGACCTCAGGGGGGGCCTTGCTGGTGAATTGCTCGTTGGAGAGCCTACCGGTTAGGCCTTTGATGTACTTGTCGGTCTGCTGAACCTCTGCGTCTAGCCTGGTGCGCTCGGCAGCGAGGTCGACGGCGTCTCCGATGGCGAGGGTGACGGTGGCGGCGCCGACCACGAGCTTGACGGTCTGACCGTCGCCAGTGGCTGGGCCGAAGGTGAGGTTGCCGACTCGCGCCAATTGCTTGATGGCGTTGGCTTCAGTCTCGATCGATGGAGCGCCGTCGGCTAGCTCGATAGAGACATCGAGCGGGCGGGCGGGCTCGAGCTTGAACTCGGCACGGATGTTCCTGATGGAGCGGACGATGCCGATCATGAGTTCGACGCTCTCCCCGGCAGGGGCTTGCTCGGCCAGGCGAGCGTTGAGATCCTCGGCGCTCATGCGGGCGGCGGGGTCCGGGTAGGGGGCGAGCATGATGCTGTCGGGTTGGTTGCCTTCCGGCGGCAGGGCTTTGGTGAGGTGCTGCCAGAGTTCTTCGGTGATGAAGGGCATGAACGGGTGGAGCAGCCGGAGCGATCGCTCAAGGACGTGGCCGAGCACTTTGCGAGGGGCGTCGTCACCTGCACGGATGCGGACTTTGGCAAGCTCGATGTACCAGTCAGCGAAGTCGTTCCAGATGAAGTCATGGAGGACTCGCTCGGCCTCGCCGAGTTGCCAGTCCTTGATGTTCTCGTTGACTTTCATGGCGGTGAGCTGAGCTTGGCTGAGGATCCACTGATCCTCTACGTGCTCACGGGGGAGCGCTGTGCCGTTCCAGCCAGTCAGGTCGGCGTCGGTGTCGAGTTGGCTGAGGACGAAACGGGAGACGTTCCAGAGCTTGTTGGAGAAATTCCGCGCGGCTTGGAGCTTGCCAGGGCTGAGGCGACTGTCGCTGCCCGGGGTGTTGCCGGTGGTGATGGCGAAACGTAGGGCGTCGGTGCCGTACTCGCGGATGGCCTCCAGCGGGTCGATGACGTTGCCCTTGGTCTTGCTCATCTTCGCGCCGTGCTCGTCGCGGATGAGGCCATGGAGATAGATGGTGGTGAAGGGTACGTCGTCCATGTTCTCTAGGCCGAGCATGATCATGCGGGCGACCCAGAAGAAGAGGATGTCGTAGCCGGTCTCCATGACGGCGCCGGGGTAGAAGTACTTGAGGTCCTCGGTTTGCTCAGGCCACCCGAGGGTGGAGTGAGGCCAGAGACCGGAGGAGAACCAGGTGTCGAGGACGTCTTCGTCCTGGGCGATGTGGGCGGAGCCGCAGTTCTCGCAGGCCGTGGGGTCTTCGATGGCGACGGTCTGGTGGTCGCAGTCGGCGCAGTACCAGACCGGGATGCGGTGGCCCCACCAGAGTTGGCGGGAGATACACCAGTCGTGGATGTTCTCCATCCAGTGCGCGTACTCGTTCTCGAAGCGCTCGGGGACGATCTTGATCTTGCCTGTCTTCACGGCGTCGAGGGCGCGTTCCGCGAGGGGCTCGACTTGTACGAACCATTGCTTGCTGACGATGGGCTCGACGATGTCGCCGCTGCGTTGGCAGTGGCCGACGGAGTGGACATGGCTTTCGATCTTCTCCAGGAGGCCTTCGCGGTCGAGTTGCTCGACGATGGCTTTGCGTGCGTCGAAGCGGTCGTAGCCCTCGTAGGGGCCAGCCTCGCTGTTGAGGGTGCCGTCATCGTTGAGGATGTTGATGATAGGCAGGCCGTGACGCTCGCCGGTGTCGAAGTCGTTGGGGTCGTGGCCTGGGGTGATCTTCAGGGCGCCAGTGCCAAAGTCGATGGCGACGGCTTCGTCCTCGATGATGGGAATGGGGCGATTGAGGATCGGTAGTAGCACGTTCTTGCCCCGGAACGCCGCGAATCGGTCGTCGTTGGGGTTCACGGCGACGGCGGTGTCGCCGAGGAGGGTTTCGGGTCGCGTGGTGGCGACGACGATGTAGTTGTCGCCAGACGCGTTATCGCCGGACTCTAGGGGGTAACGGATGTGATAGAAAGCGCCGTCTTCGTCGGCGTGGTCGACCTCAAGGTCGGATAGGGCGGTGCGACAGGTGACGCACCAGTTGATCATGCGCTCGCCGCGGTAGATCAACTTCTTGTCGTAGAGGTTCTTGAAGGTTGTGCGAACGGCCAGGCTTGGGCCTGGATCGAGGGTGAATGTGAGTCGCGACCAGTCGCACGAGACGCCTAGACGTCGTAGCTGGTTGTCGATGATGTTGCCGTACTGCTCGACCCACTGCCAGACGCGCTCGATGAACTTTTCGCGGCCGAGTTGGTGGCGATCAAGGCCTTCGTCGGCGAGAGCGCGCTCGACCACCATCTGGGTTGCGATGCCTGCGTGGTCTTTTCCGGGAAGCCAGAGGGCTTCGAAGCCCTGCATGCGGTGGTACCGCGTCATGGTGTCTTCGAGGGCGGCAAAGAGGGCGTGCCCTAGGTGCAACTCGCCCGTGACGTTGGGCGGCGGCATGATGATGGTGAAGGGCTTCTTGTCGGGGTTGGGGCTGGCTTTGAAGTAGCCGGAGGACTCCCACCACTTATAAAGACGCTCCTCAACATCGGCTGCCTCGTAGGCCTTGGACAGCTGTTGGGGGGCGTCTTGGTTGGTCATAAAGGGGGCGTCCGTAGGGGTGAACAGGGTAAGGAACCGGGGCTTCGAGTTTAGGGGTAGCCACCTGCTCGGTCAACCGAGCGTTGCCTCTGGGCGTTGTCTCTACGTGAGACTTGAAGGGCACCGTACCGGAGCCGCGCAGGAGTGGGCGTCCTCGTTCGTGGCAGATGACGGCTGCTAAACTGATCAGCGAACTCAACTTAGGACATCCATGACCTCGAACCCTTCATCGTTTCCGTGGAAACGCAACCTCATCGTTCTCTGGTTCGCTCAGGTCGTCACGACTCTCGGTTTCTCGTTCACTTTTCCCTTTTTCCCTATTTTCTTCGCTGAAGTTGGCGTTACGGATCTGGAACGCGCGGCGTTTCTAGCGGGCGTGTCTGGCGGGCTGCTCGGTTTGGGGATGGGGCTTTTCGCGCCCATCTGGGGAATCGTTGGAGACCGCTATGGACGGCGGTTGAACATCCTCCGCGCGTTGGTGCTGGGCGCGGCATTTTTGATCCTTTCAGGTTACGTGCAAAACCCGACACAGCTGGTGCTGAGTCGATTCTTCGTGGGTGCGACGAGTGGCGTTGTTCCGACGATCATGGCATTGGTTGCGGCGCACACGCCCAGGGACAAACTGCCGCTGGCGGCGGGGGCGACGATGTCCGCGCTGCTGTTTGGTACGGCGATCGGGCCGTTGGTGGGCGGGGTGATCTTTGACAACTTTGGCATGCGAGCGGCGTTCTGGGCGACGGGGCTAGGACTGCTTTTCGCGGCCGGGATGGTGCTGGTGTTGGTGCGCGAGGACTTCACGAAGCCCGAGGCGACGAAGAGCCCGCTGGAGCCGTTCCGGAGTCTGTGGACGCTGGTCGGGAATTCAACGTTCCTGCCGGTGTTGTTGATGGCGATGCTGCTGCACTCAGGGGTGCTGATGATCACACCGGCCATAGCCGGGATCGTGAAGAACCTTGATGGCGGGTCGTCGAGTGCGTCGGCCACTGCGGTGGTGTTCGCGTCCATCGGCATCGCCGGAGCGATCTCGTCGATCGGCATGGGCTGGCTGGCAAGCAGAGTCGGCATCAGGCGAATGTTCATTTGGGCAGCAGCAGCAGCTGCGGTGGCCTCATTCGGTCCGTTCTTCGCGCACGGTATTGTCGCGTTCACGTTGCTGGCGGGACTGGTCGCTTTATTCCAGGGCGGATTGGGCGGATTGCTACAAGGGCTGATAGCGATGAAAACGCCGCCGGGCATGCACGGGTCAGCGTTCGGAGCGAGTCAGGTGGCACACTCGATAGGTACGGCGATGGGGCCTATGGTTGGTGGCACTGCGGTGGTTCTGTTCGGCTTCCGTAGTGTGTTCTTGGTGAACGTCGGCTTGTTCTCGATCGTGTTGCTGCTCGCGTTGGTGGCAATCACTAACAGCAACACAGCGATGAACCGTAGCCCGAGTGAATCGTCGGCGGAGTAGCGGGCGCTAGCGCTTGGCGGCGAGCCGGGCGACGATGCGATCTAGGATCTCAACGGCCACACCGTATTTCGACATCATGGGTAAGTCCTCGACGCCTTCGTGACTGACGATGGTGACCTTGTTGGTGTCTGCGCCGAACCCAGAATCTGGCACGGTGATGTCGTTGGCGACGATGAAGTCGAGGGCCTTGGCCTCAAGTTTGGTTTGCGCGTATCGAATGAGGTTCGTGCTTTCGGCGGCGAACCCGACCCGCACGAGGTTGCGCGGGGTCGCTGAGAGGATGTCCACCGTTTTGGTGAGATGGACGCTGAGTTCGTCAGTTGCGCTCTTCTTGACCTTGTCAGCCGCTGGGTGGGTGGGCGTGTAGTCGGCAACTGCTGCCGCCATGATGACGGCGTCCGCGCCTTCGCATGCGGATAAGACCGCACTGAGCATGTCGCTGGCTGATTCCACGTGACGCGTGTCGACGCCTGATGGCTCGTCGAGCGAGGTGGGCGCTGTCACTAGAACTACGCTGGCACCACGGTCGCGGGCGGCTTCAGCGATGGCATAACCCATCTTGCCCGAAGAGCGGTTCGTGATGACGCGCACGGGATCTATCGCTTCTTGCGTGCCGCCAGCGCTTACGACGATGGTTCGACCGGCGAGGTCCCCGTGGGCACTCAGCGCTGTGGCGATGGCCCCGATGATCTCAGGCGTTTCCGCCAGGCGTCCCCAGCCCATGAGTCCTGAGGCGAGCCTGCCTTCGCCAGGGCCAATGATGGTGGCGCCACGGCTGACTAGCAGGTCGGCGTTGGCGCGCACTGCGGGGTGGTGCCACATATTGGCGTCCATGGCGGGGGCTATCACGAGAGGCGCGGAGGTGGCGAGGGCGGTGACTGTTATCGGGTCGTCTGCCAATCCGAGGGCGAGCTTGGCGATGGTGTGGGCGGTAGCCGGGGCGACGACGAGGACGTCGGCGTCTTTGGCGAGCGCTACGTGCTCAATCGCCTGGCGTGAGTGGAGGTCGAACAGGTCGGTGACGACATCTTGGTGAGTCATGCTGCGGAAGGTTAGGGGGGTGACGAAGTGAGTGGCGGCGGGAGACATGAGCACGTTGACGATGGCTCCCGCTTGCGTGAGTTTGCTGGCGATGTCGATTGCCTTGTAGGCAGCGATGCTGCCGGAAACGCCAAGCAGTACGCGCTTGCCGTCGAACGGCCCGCTCACGTGGCGCTCTTGGCTGGGTCGAAGTCCTGGTTGAGATCGAAGATCAGGCGTAGGCCTTGCAACGTCAACTCTTCGTTCACGTGGGTGAATACGTCGGTTTGTGCGGCGATGATCGGCGCGAGGCCGCCGGTAGCGACGACGGTGGCGTCGGGCGCGTCCATCTCCAATTTGTAGAGCCTGACCATGTGCTCAATGAGGCCGGTGTAGCCAAAGATCAGGCCTGATTGGATGGAGTGCGCGGTGTTCCTGCCAATGGCGGTGGCGGGGGCCACCAGTTCAACACGTCGTAACTGCGAGGTGGCGGCGTACAGCGATTCAGCGGAGACGCCGAGGCCAGGTGAGATGGCTCCGCCTAAGTACTCGCCGTCAGCTGAGATAGCGTCGAACACCGTGGCTGTACCGAAGTCGACGACGATGCATGGCCCACCATAGAGGTGGTACGCCGCTGCAGCATCCGCCACGCGATCTGCCCCGACGTCACGCGGGTTGTCGTAGCGCACGCGAACGCCGGTGCGGGTTCCTGTGCCAACAACTAGCGGTTGAATCTGGAAAAGGAAGTCGCAGGCCTCCTCGAACACGCCGGTGAGTGGCGGAACAACGCTGCAGAGGGAGATGCCGTCGATGGAGTCAACGGCGAGGCCCTTCATGGGCAGGAGATCCTTGAGTTGCAGGGCGTACTCATCAGGCTGTCGATGAACGTCGGTGGCGAGGCGCCATGTCGCGGCAATGCGTTCGCCGTCGAACACGCCGATGGTGACGTTCGTATTGCCTATGTCGAGAGCAAGCAGCATGGTAGCGTCAGTATATCGCGCCTGCGCTTGCTTCCCTGAACGAGTGTTGGCCTCTGAGACGGTCCGCAGGGCCCAAGGTGTGACATCTGCCACTGACGCGATCGACCCCGTTTCGTTTCTACTGGTGCGGACCGGGAAGTATCTCTGGCCTCTGATCAGGCATCTGATGGTTGTGGGGCTTGGTGGTGTGGAGGAGTGGAATGGTATACGCGATAGTGGTGTCCAACGCGATTCTCGTCGGTTTAGCGCTTTGGCTTGCGGTCAAATCCATTCGCCCCGTGTTGATCCCTGAGAATGGTCGCTGGCGGAAACTCGGGCGTTCTCTGCGGGACAAGGTCCGACTAGGAAGTCACGCGGCGTAGGCGTTCCATGACGACGGGAATCTGGGCGTGGAGGTCGCTGGCCAGCAGGCCACTGCTCCCGACCCAACTGCTCACGTGCTCGGCTGCGGCCGCGTGGACGTGGACGCCAAGCCTTGCCGCGTCGTACGGCGCTAGGCCTTGCGCGAGTAGCGCTCCGATAATCCCGGCCAATACGTCGCCCGTGCCAGCCGAGGCTAGCGCTGGATTCGCGAACGGACTGATGGCGGTTCGTCCATCAGGCGACGCGATGACGGTATGGGCTCCTTTAAGGACGACAACCTGACCCCACTCGACCGCAGCACGTTGGGCGGTTTCTACCCGGTCATCCTGAACATGCGGAACGCTTCGGCCAAGCAGGCGTCCCATTTCGCCGGGGTGCGGTGTGAGCACGGAGGGGGCTTTTAGTGATTCCCACCAGTGGTATGTCTGAGACAGTGCGTTGAGCGCGTCAGCGTCAATGACTGATGGTGTTTCTAGGTAGGGCTCGGTGAGCAGCAGCGCCTGCATCAGTCCACGGATGCTGTCGACGTTGCCTAGGCCGGGCCCGATGACGAGCGCTGCGCTCCTGTCGGCGGCGGCGCGGAGTTCGCCTGCGGCACCTGCAGCAGCGTGGCCGTCGGGAGTTTCAGGTAGTGGCAGGTGTACCTGCTCCGCGAGGCCTGGACCTGCGAGTCGTGACGCGGTTTCCGGTGCTGCGAGCGTCACCAATCCGGCGCCAGCGCGGTACGCGGCAGTGGTCGCCAGGATGGGCGCGCCGATGAAGCGGCGCGAGCCCGCCACGACAAGGAGGTCTCCGAACGAGCCCTTGTGGCCATCGAGTGGGCGGTTGGGCACTAATCCCGCCACGGCAGCCTCATCGCACAACTCAAGGGGAAGGTCTCCGTCGATCTCTCCGGGAAGGCCGATGTTGAGAACCTCGACACTGCCGACGTAGGCAGCACCGGGGAAAGCGTAGAGTCCGACCTTTGGGGCGCCCAGGGTCAGCGTTATGGTCGCCGGGAAGCAGGCATCGTCGATGACTCCCGTGTCGGCCTGCAGGCCACTGGGAACATCGAGTGCTACGTATGTCAGCTTCGGTTGCTCTGCCTTGAGCCGGGCGACCTCTTCGAAGACCACTCGTAGCGAGTCGCTCAGCGGGCGATCGTTGCCGATGCCGAGGACGGCGTCGATGACCACATCGGCTAGCGATACGTAGCTTGCGAGTTCGAGATGACCTATGTCGTCTATCGCTTCGACGACCCGTACGTGCCTGGCGCGGCAGTCTTCGAATTTGTCGTCGCGCCGCCTGCCGCTGGTCATGTAGAGCGTGACGAGACCTCCCCAGTCGGCGAGGTAGCGGGCGGCAACCATGCCGTCTCCTCCGTTGTTGCCGGAGCCTACCAGAACGACGATCCGTTTGCCACGGATGCCCTCGGTGATCTGCGCGAGCCTACGGGCGACGGATAGTCCGGCGGTTTCCATGAGGGAGTCTTCGGACACGCCCGACTCGACAGCTCTGCGTTCGAGCTCCCGCATCTGCTCGACGGTGACGATCTTCATGCGTTATTTCACCCTAGTTACGACCGACGCGACGGCGTAGTCGCGCGAGTGTGAGATGCTGAGCGCCAGGCGGTCTATGCCTAGTTTCTTGGCGCGTTCGGCGGCGCGTCCGTGGAGCTCGATCCCTGGCTCGCCGGTGCGCTTGCGAGTAACTTCAACCTCTCGCCAGCCCACGCCGCGAGTGCCGGTACCGAGGGCTTTCATGACCGCTTCCTTGGCGGCGAATCGAGCTGCGAGTTGCGGCGCACGGCCACGGCAGTAGGCGATCTCGTTGGCTGTGTAGATGCGTTGTAAGAAGCGATCGCCGAACCGATCGACGGTGGCCGCGACGCGGCTGATTTCGATGATGTCGACGCCGACGGAGATGTCTTGCACGTGGAGTCCGGTTGGGAAGAATCACGAACCAAGGGCCACTGGATTATAGGTCATGGGTAGGGCGCGCCTCGTGGGTGCTGCCTGCCGTTCTAGGCGGTGCCTGCTGATATCATGCGGGTCGACCCCAAACGCATGAGGTGAGATGGTGACGGCGCTTCGTATCGATGGCAAACAGATGGCGATAGATATCCGTGGCGAGGTTGCGGAGGGTGTGGCGAAGCTCAAGGCTGAGACCAACGTGACGCCTGGATTGGTCGCGGTGCTCGTCGGTGACGATGGCGCATCGGCCATCTACGTTCGCAACAAGGGAATCGCCTGCGAAGAGGCAGGTATGTTCAGCGAGACGATCAACCTGCCAGCGGACACGACGCAGGAGGATCTACTGGCGCTCGTCGCCAAGCTGAACGAGGACGACCGCTTCCACGGTGTGCTGGTTCAGCTTCCGTTGCCTCCTCAGATCGACGAGCGCACGGTGATCCAGTCGATCAACCCGGACAAGGACGTGGATGGTATGCATCCGATCAGCACCGGGTTGCTGTTGGAGGGCAATCCGCGTTTCCTGCCTGCGACCCCCGCTGGCGTTCAGCAGATGCTGATGCGTACGGGGAATGATCCGTCAGGGAAGCACGTTGTGATAGTTGGCCGGAGCAATATCGTGGGGAAGCCCTTGGCTGCGATGCTTATGCAGAAGAGCCCTGGCGCCAACGCGACGGTGACCGTGGTGCACACGGGGACCAAAGACATCGGGGTGTTCACGCGCCAGGCTGACATCGTGGTCGCCGCTGTGGGACGGGCGAATTCGATCACGGCGGACATGGTTAAGGACGGAGCCGTCGTCATCGACGTGGGTATCAACCGAATCGAGGACGCAACGCGCAAGAACGGATATCGCCTCGTGGGCGACGTGGCGTACGACGAGGTCTTCGAGAAGGCGTCGGCGATCACGCCGGTTCCAGGTGGCGTCGGACCGATGACCATAGCGATGCTGCTAATGAACACGCTGCGTGCTGCTCAGTACGCGGCGGGTGTCTAGCCTTCAAGTTTCAAATATCCCGCAAGGGTTCGATCTTTCTTTAGGAGTCCAATTATGGCTAACGCGATGAAGACCACTAGCGACCGTTCGCTCGACTATTTCCTGCGTACGTTGGAGCAGACGTCCAAGATCGTCAGCGCAATCAGGCCGGATCAGTGGCAGAACGCGACTCCCTGCGCCGAGTGGGATATGACTGTCTTGGTCAATCACATCACGGGCGAGAATCATTGGTTGGCCGCGGTCTTCAGCGGGGAGACGGTGGCAGGCGTGGGCGATAGGTTTGATGGTGACCTAGTGGGCGATAACCCGATCCAGGCGTACTTGGCCTCGATCGAGCTGGCCAAGGCGTCAATCACTCCCGAGATGCTTGAGGCGCACCATGGGGTGTCGTTCGGCGACATCAGTGGGCATGACTACGTTTCGCAGTTGTTCATGGACCAGTTCGTGCATGGCTGGGACGCGATGATGGGCTCACGCCAGACGGTTGAGTTGGATGACGAACTGACTGCGGCTGCAATCCCGGTTGCCAAAGAGATGGTGGCGTACGTGGGCCAGGGGTCGGTGTTCGGTAGCACGTTGGATCTTGGCACGAACGCAGCCGATCTAGAGGCCTTGTTGGGGGAGCTTGGGCGCAGTCTGGCGTGGCAGCCCCCCGAAGGCGCTGTTTTCAAGTAACGCTAGAGTGCGTTGAGTATCTGGCGGACGCCTGAGACGAGGAGAATGGCTGCGATGAGCATCAGCACTCCTCGTCCGGATGCTCGTCCGGCCAGGCGTACACCTATCTGGGCCCCGCTGAGGGTGCCCGCTCCGATGACGAGCCCGAACACCCAGGGTGTCCACTCGCCGAACGTGATCGCTAGGTGGACACTGACGGCGGCCATCGACGAGAACATCAGCGGGAGCTGCGAGGTGGCGATGGACATCTTCGCGGGCATCCGCAGCATCAGCATCATGACCGGTACGTTGATGATGCCGCCACCGATGCCGAAGAAGGCTGCGACCAAACCTGATCCCAAGGCCATCGATGCGGCGAGGCGTTCACGAACGCGGTAGTCGTATGTGTTGCCGTCGCTGTCGACGATGTGGCGTGGCGTGCCACGCTCCGAGGGTTCGGTCACGGATGGTAGGTTCCTGCCCCGCTTGGCTAGGTAAACGGCGCCTAATACGAGGGCGATGCCGAAGACCAGTTCAAAGCCACCACGATCTACTGTGCGAGTGAGGAACGCTCCAGCTATGGCGGCTGGTACGGCGGTTGCGACGATGACGAATCCGGTGCGTGTGTCCTGCCAGTGACGGTGGCGATAGCCGACGGTCGCTGAGAGCGCGTTCAGGATCACGGCGGTCAGCGACATGCTGGTGATGACTGACGGCTCAACGTCGGGGAAGAGAACCAGGAGCGCGGGAACTATAAGTATCCCGCCCCCAATGCCTACCATGGCGCCGAAGGTCCCCATGGAGACACCCAGCGCCAGGAGCACGAGGGCTTGAGCTACCGTTAGATCTGGCAGCACCGACAGGCTCCTTGGCATGCGCGGGCTTGGCATGCTCCGGGTTTGGATCGGGCGCAGGCCACCTAGGCTTCTGGCTCGTCGACGGCGACTATCGCGATGTGCAGGTCATCGAGCTGGGCAGATGCCACGGGGGACGGGGCCCCGAACAGAGGGTCGACGCCAGCCTGGGTCTTGGGGAACGCGATGGCGTCCCGGATGGACTCGGCGGTGTCGGAGAACGTTACGACGAGACGGTCGATGCCACCGGCGAATCCACCATGGGGTGGTGCGCCATACTCGAACGCCTCCAAGAGGTGACCGAATAGCTCATCGACCTCGGCCTGTGGGTAGCCGAGGGCAGCGAACACGCGTTCCTGCTGGGCGCGTTGGTGGATGCGGATGCTTCCGCCTGCGAGCTCGCTGCCGTTGGCTGCGAGGTCATAGGCTTTGGCGATCACGGCACCAGGGTCTGTTTCGAGGAGATCCCACTGGTCATCCTGAGGAGCGGTGAAGGGGTGGTGCATGGCGTGCCAGCGTTGGCTGTCCTCCAACCACTCAAGGGCGGGGAAGTCAGTGACGACGCAGAAGGCTAATTTGTTGCGGTCGTTGAGGCCGAGCCGCTCGGCGATGTTCAGGCGAAGCTGGCCGAGGACGGGTTCAACCTTGGGCTGCGCACCAGCGGCAATGAGGATGAGGTCGCCAGGGACGGCGCCCACTCGGGTAGCGATCGCCTTGATCTCCTCGATCGATAGCGCCTTGGCAGGCGTTCGTACGTGGTCGGTGGTGAGTGCGTCTATGGATTCAGCAGCGGCGTCGAGTCCGATGGTGACGAGGCCACCAGCCCCGTACGTGCGCGCTACGCTGACGAGTTCGTCGATCTGGCGGCGGGTGATGTCGCCGTAGCCTGGGGCGTTGAAGCCCTTGACCATGCCGCCATCGCGCACGACGTTGGAGAACACTTGAAATTCGCTGCCAGCGACGATGTCGGTGAGGTCGCTGATCTCGAGCCCGAAGCGCAGGTCAGGCTTGTCGCTGCCAAAGCGGGACATGGCATCTGCGTATGTCAACCGAGGCACCGGGAGAATGAGTTCCTTTTGAGGTGCGAGCGCTTGGGCCATCTTGATGTAGAGGTCGACCATTAGGTCGATGACGTCATCGGGCTCGACGAACGCAATCTCGAGATCTAATTGGGTGAACTCGGGCTGTCGGTCGGCGCGTAGGTCTTCATCGCGGAAGCAGCGAGCGATCTGGAAATAGCGGTCTGCGCCCGCCACCATGAGCATCTGTTTGAGTTGCTGGGGGGACTGCGGCAGTGCGTAAAAGTTGCCAGGGTGGTTGCGACTGGGCACGAGGTAGTCGCGGGCTCCCTCGGGAGTGCTCTTGATGAGAATCGGGGTCTCGATCTCAATGAAACGAAGGTCGTCCAGGTAGTCCCGGATGAATTTCACGATACGGTGACGCAGGCGGAGGTTCTCTCGCATGTGGGTGCGTCGCAGGTCGAGGTAGCGATAGCGCATGCGTAGGAGCTCGTCTACCGGGGCATCTTGGTTGACGTCGAACGGTGGGGTCTTGGATGCGTTTAGCACCGTGGCTTCGGTGGCCACGACTTCGACTGCTCCGGTGTCGAGATTGGGGTTCTCTGTACCGTCGGGGCGCATGCGGACTTTGCCGCGCACCTGTACCACCCACTCGGACCTGAAACGCTCGGCGGTTGCGAATATGTCAGGGGAGTCGGGATGGAATACGACCTGGACGAGCCCCGTCGAGTCGCGCAGGTCAATGAAGATCAGCCCACCGTGGTCGCGGCGGCGGTTGACCCAGCCTGCGATCGTAACTTCTTGCTCGTTGTGGTCGGCGCGTAGCTGGCCGCAGTCGATCGACTTCAGCACGGAAACTCCTCGGATATGCCTACCTGGTGGCAGGCTGATGGAATGGGGTGGGCCTTACATCTCGCCGAAGGGGTCGTCCCCTCCTGCGTGTTGCGATTGCCGATGGTGGAGGGCTTCGTGGAGTCGAGCGAGCGTGCGCTCTGCGCTCCCGCTCTCGCCTTCCTCGATCTTATCGATGAACTGATCGGCTCCCCCCTGTATCATCTCCATGGCTCGTCGAACCCCGAGAACGAAGAGCGTCAACCAGGTGAATCTAAGGATCAAGCGCATCAGGGAAATCACCGACAACCTCCAGGCGTTGGTACCAGCACATGACCACGACGAGTGGCCCTACAGGGATAAGGTAACTTTACCGTATACAGGGCACCTTTCCAAACGCGCTTTATTGATTCCTAGTGCTGGCACCCAGCCCATATGCCTTGTCAAGTCTTTCGCAGTCGCGCGCAGGCGTGTTATAAAAGTATTCCGCATCTAAAACGTGGGTAGAACATTGAAGGTAATCTCCGAGCAGCGTCCCCCAAGAGAAGCCGTGCTGACCATCGACCTCGACGAGGCCGAGGTCGAGCCGTACCTAGATCAGGCCTACCGCCAAGCGGTTCGACGCCTGAATATCCCTGGATTCCGGAAGGGCAAAGCCCCTCGCAGGATCGTTGAGCAGATGTTCGGTCGCGAATACCTGATCAACGAAGCCATGGATAGCATGATCCAGGACGTCACCAACAAGGCAGTGGAGCAAGAGAATCTCGAGCTCGGCGGTATTCCGTCGGTTTCAATCGAGAACTTCGATCCGCCGTCTTTCAAGGCGACCGTTCCTCTCGTGCCGTCTGTGGATCTGGGCGACCTTGAGTCTGTCAGGGTGGAAAAGAAGCCAGCTGAGGACAGTACTGCACAGGCAGAAGGCGTTCTTGACCAACTCCGACAGGAGCAGGCGGTCTGGGAACCAGCCAAGGGCAAGGTTGAGATGGATGATCTCATCGAGCTGACCGTTGAGGGTTGGATCGATGAAGACGGCGAACGCCGCGAGATCGTCAAGAGCGAGAACACCGAGTACATCCCACGGCCGGGTACACGATTCCCTATCCCTGGGTTTGACGAAGGACTCGTCGGGCTGCCACAGAGCAAGCAGACCAAGTTCACTGTTGAAGTTCCTGAGGACTTTGAGAACCAGGACTACGCCGGTAAAACGGCGCAGTTCGAGGCGACGGTTCATCAGGTGAAGCGCAAGAAGCTTCCCGAGTTGGACGATGAGTTCGCCAAAGGCGTCGGCGATGGATTCGAATCCATGCAGGCCCTCCGCGACCGCGTTGAAGGTGACTTGCGAGATCGCGATCAGCGCAACGCCGACGCGACGCACCAGGACGAGGTACTGGGCAAGGTGGTCGAAGGGGCGACGTTCGAGATGTCGCCGCTGATCATTGAGCACGAAGTTGAGCATTACGTACACGACCGCCAGGACGAGTTCAAGGCTGGTCGATTCACGTCCATCGAGGACTACCAGCAAGCGATCGCTTGGCAGGCGATGTCCGAGGAAGAGCTTCACGAGTCAGCACGCCCTCAGGTAGAGGAGCGCCTCAAGCGGGCACACGTTCTCCGTGAGGTGGCGAGCCGCCAGGGATTCGAGCCGACCGACGAGGCTGTCGATGCAGAGATCGAAGTCATGGCTGCCGATTCCGGTGATGACGCGGACCAAGTTCGCTTGCTGTTCCAAGACCCAGACAGGCGCGAGTCGCTGGGTCGAGTGCTGGTGAATCGAATGACACTCCAGTACCTGTCGGAGATCGCAACCCAGTCAACAGGGGCGGCTGCGAAACCCAAGGCGAGGGCTGCTGCAAAGCCGAAGGCCGACGGTGACGCCAAGCCCGTTGCTAAGAAGGCCGCTCCCAAGAAGGCGAGCGGTACCACTACGACCCCACCAACGAGCGCGTAGCTCTGGAGGCACGAGGCACTAATGAATAACTTCCCTATCCACGGCCCGCTCGGCGGTGGTTCCATGGATCAGATCCAGAACATCATCCCCACGGTGATCGAGAGTAGCGCGCGGGGCGAGCGTGCATTCGACATCTACTCGATGTTGCTCAAAGAGCGCATCGTTTACTTGGGCACCCAGATCAACGATCAGGTGTCGAACGTTATCGTCGCTCAGCTCCTGTACTTGGAGCGGGAAGACCCCGACAAGGACATCAGCCTGTACGTTAACAGCCCTGGTGGCGTTATCACATCCGGGTTGGCTATCTACGACACGATGCAACTGATCAAGCCCGACGTGTCCACGATCTGCGTGGGCATGGCTGCAAGCATGGGGACCATCTTGTTGGCGGGCGGAGCCGCTGGCAAGCGTTTCGCACTACCGAACTCCACGGTGCACATGCATCAGGCACTCGGCGGTGCGCAAGGCCAGGCTGCGGACATCGAGATCGCTGCGCGCGAGATCCTGCGCATGCAGGACATCATCCGAGGGATCCTGGTCAAGCACAGTGGGCAGACCTACGAGAAGATCGCTCGGGATTCTGACCGGGACTACTACCTCTCTGCTCTGGAAGCCAAAGCGTACGGCTTGATCGACGAGGTATTGGGACAGGACAGTTCCGAGACCAGCGCGAAGTAACTCCAACTAACTGCCAACTGAGGAAGGACCACCGATGCCAAGCAGTTCCTCCGGTACGACAACAACCCGCAGCGAGCACACGTGCTCTTTCTGCGGCAAACCCCAAGCGAACGTTAGGCGTTTGATCGCTGGCCCTGGGCGTGTGTTCATCTGCGATGAATGCGTGCGCCTCTGCCAGCAGATCATCACAGAAGAGAGCGCCCAGTCTGCGACTCATCCAGAATCGCTCCCCAAGAGTCTTTCTCCCAAAGAGATCGCCGAGAAGCTGGATGAGTACGTCATAGGCCAAGACCGCGCGAAGCGTGTGCTGAGCGTTGCCGTCTACAACCATTACAAGCGCGTGTGGTCCAACTCGGTTACCCACGATGTCGAGATCCAAAAGAGCAACATCTTGATGGTTGGCCCCACGGGGTCCGGCAAGACGCTACTCGCGCAGACCATGGCTCGCATTCTCGATGTGCCTTTCGCCATCGCCGACGCGACTTCGTTGACGGAGGCAGGCTACGTCGGCGAAGACGTGGAGAATATCCTCCTTCGCTTGATCCAAGCCGCTGACTTTGACATCAGCCGGGCTGAGCGCGGGATCATTTATATCGATGAGATTGACAAGATCGCTCGTAAGGGCGCCAACGCGTCCATCACGCGCGACGTGTCTGGCGAAGGCGTGCAGCAAGCGCTCCTGAAGCTGATCGAAGGCTCGGTCGCCAACGTTCCGCCGCAGGGCGGACGGAAGCACCCGCAGCAGGAGTTCCTGCAGATCAAGACTGACAACATCCTATTCATCTGCGGTGGTGCTTTCGATGGCATCGAGCAGGTGATCGCTCGACGTGTGATGTCTGACCACCGCATCGGGTTCCACTCCGGCGATACCGGGAAGGGCTCCGATGATGAGATTCGACAGGCCGTGCTGTCAGAGGATCTGGGTGAATATGGATTCATCCCGGAGCTCATCGGTCGCTTGCCGGTGGTGGTTGCGCTCAACGGATTGGATCTTGAGGACATGGTTCACGTGCTGACCGAGCCGAAGAACGCGGTCATCAAGCAGTTCGAGCAGTTGTTCGCGCTTGACGGCGTGGAGTTGAGCATCACGACTGCGGCGCTGCGATCGGCAGCTGCGCAGGCGCTTGGGCGCAAGACTGGTGCGCGAGGCTTACGGACGATCATTGAGGAGGCACTTCTCGATGTGATGTTCGAGTTGCCATCGCTCGATCACGTGGACAAGTGCGTGATAGATATCGATGCCAACGGTAAGCTTTCGCAGCCACGCTTGTTGTCCCAGAACGGTCAGGTGATTGAGATTTCAGGGTTGGGCGAGTCGAGAAGCGCCTGATCCCGCTCCGCTGCATCACATAGTTCAAATGTTTGGCCAGAAAGCCTCCGGAATTCCAGGAGGCTTTCTGTTTAGAGGAACAAGTGCCAGATTTCGTTCTTGGATTCGGCTTGGTTGCGGTGGTACTCACCGTTACGGGACTCATCTCGGGGCTGGTGGAGCGCTCCCCTATCTCGTTTCCCCTGATCTTCTTGGGGCTAGGGCTGTTGCTGGGCGGTGGCGGGCTCGGCGTGATCGATATCGGCCCCCACGACGAGATTTTAGAGATCGTTGCGACGCTCACTCTGTCGCTGGTGCTGTTCCTGGATGCGGTGAAGCTCGACGTTAAAGAACTGGGCCGCAAGTGGGCTATCCCGTTCCTCATCCTCGGACCTGGCACGCTGCTTATCATCGCGATCGGCGCGGTGCCGTTGGCGCTGGTGTTTGGCTTCAGTTGGATCATCGCGCTGATGGGTGGCGCAATCCTGGCGTCCACCGATCCCGTCGTGCTGCGCGAGATACTGCGTGATGACCGCATTCCTCGGTCGGTTCGTCAGGTGCTGCGCATCGAGGCGGGCACCAATGACATAGTGGTGCTGCCCGTTCTGCTGGTGTTGATCGCGGTCCACCACGAGGAGGCGACATCCATCGCTGCGTGGTCGGTGTTCCTGGCGAAACTACTGCTTCTGGGCCCTGCCATCGGTTTCGGCATCGGTGGCGCGGGCGCGTGGCTGATGGCGAAGGCTGATAGGCACATGGGCGTGCGAACGGAGTATCAGGCACTATACGGTGTAGGGCTGGTGCTGGCGGCGTTCACAGCAGCCACAGCTGCGGGTGGCGACGGTTTCCTTGGCGCGTTCGCGGCAGGCTTCGCGGTGGTGGTGCTGAACCAGATCCTGTGCAGTTGTTTCTTGGAGTACGGGGAAACGACCGCAGAGATGGCGATGTTGGTGACGTTCATCCTGTTCGGCGCGGTACTGTCGACGCTGTACGGCTTGGTGGACTGGGTTCCTGCGATCGGATTGGCGTTCTTCGTTGTGCTGTTCATCCGTCCGCCGGTGCTCGCGTTGGTGCTGCTCCGAGCTAGGATGAGCTGGCCCGCGCGGTTGTTCGTCTGTTGGTTCGGTCCGCGTGGCCTGAACTCTCTACTGCTAGCGCTGTTGGTGGTCATCGCCAACGTACCGGGGGCCGAGACGCTGCTGGCGACCGTAGGAGTCGTGGTGATGGTGTCGGTGGTTCTGCATGGCTCAAGCGCGTTGCCGGCTGCTGCCTGGTACGGACGTAAGGTCGCCGCTGAGACGTTGGTAGAGGAGCGGGAGGCGACGGCTGCTGCGCTGTTCAACATCCACGTGGACGCGCCGGATCGGATCACGCCAGCTGAGTTGCACGCGGCGTTGCAGGCCAACGATCCGCCAATCATCCTCGACGTGCGCTCGCGGTCGACGTATGAGAAGGACGGAGTACGGATACCGGGTGGGGTTCGCGTGAGGCCGGACGAGGTGATCCGGTGGGCGTCGGAGAATCCGCTGGATAGACAGGTGGTCGCGTACTGTACCTGACAGAACGAAGCAACGAGCGCCCGTGTGGCGCAGCAGCTTCGAGAGGCCGGGATCGCGGCTGCGGCTTTGGTGGGTGGTCTGGACGCCTGGAAAGCCGAGTACTCAGTTGAGCCGATCACGGAGGCCACTGCGACCGGCTTGGCGACCGCCTAGAGACTCCGTAGAGCGGCCTCCACCGGGTCAGTGAGGTCGATGGGTGTCTTGGGCGGGTTGGCGGCGCTCAGCGTGCCCTGGGCCATCGCCTTGAGCGTTTCCAGCAATAAGACGGGCTCGCGCCGCACCCCGGCAGCACGGATGGCGCTGAACAACGGGTGATCTTCGCCCGCTGATTCTTTCAACTCTGGCCCGGTCCAAACGCCAATCGCATCCCACAGTGCGTCGAAGCCGTCGCCGGTTATGGGCACGCGATCGTAGGTGAGCTGCGGGCCACGGTCGAGGTCGTTGGTCACGATCAGTGTCATATTGCCAGTCTCGGTGGCGCGCTGGTCGATGAGCTTCCAGATGACTTGCTGCCATAGGCCAACGGGGCCGTCGGGCAGGGCGGGGTGGAGGTTCACGAACGTTGATGTGGCGATGAGCACGGGACTGAGGATGAGCAGATAGCCGGCGAGGACGCACGCGTCAACGTTGTAGGGGGCGATGATCTCCGCGACCTGCGCGTCATATTCCTCGCGATGGGATGCGAAGTCGCCACCGTGCTCACGCCGGAAACGCAGGGACGAGTGGTTTTCCACGGGGATGCCGCGCGATTCGGCGAGATCGATGAAGCCGTCGCTACCTTCACCTTCACCACGCTCGCGTTGCATGAACACGAACTCGATCGAGGCGTCGAGCGAGCCGTCATCGATGGCGGCGAGGGTGCGCTCGAACATGCCACGCGAGCCAGGGCCACGGCCTGCGGTGAACCAACCGAGGCGAAGAGTCACGCTTGCGGGCTCTTGGGTGGGCCCCAGAACTTGCGACGGACTTTGTTGAGCGTGGAGTAGACGTGCACGAACTTTCCGGCAGGGTGTTCGGTGAGGCTCGCCTCGGTGAGGGCTTGCTTGAAGCCTTCAGGGGTGCCATCGAACTCGGGGAATTCTGTGTAGGTGGCGCCAAGCTCGCGGAGCGTGTGAGCGTCGCTGACGGCGGTTCGAATCAACCCATGCTCGTCGGCGAAGGCACGGCCCGTGTCGGTGGTGGCGTGGCTCATGGTGCGAGCGTTGAAACCTTCGATGATGTCCACGTAATCGAGGATCTCGAGGACGGCGCCTTTGGCTAACGATGAGCGACCGGAACCCGCGAAGGGGTGCGGGACGGACACGAGCGCGCCTTGTTCTTTGATGCGCTTGGCCGTATCGATGGGGCTCAAGCCGGGCTCGATCTGCTCTTGGAGGAAGAGGCCGGTGATCTCACCTGAGGTGGACATGACCTCCTCGCCAAGGATCACGGTGAAATCCGCGATCTTGCTGACGGCACGTGAGCCTTCGATGCTGTTGTGGTCGGTGACCGCGATGCAGTTGAGGCCGACCTGCTTGCACCGGCGGACCAGCGCTTCAGGTGTGTTCGCACAGTCGAACGAGTAGTAGGTGTGCATATGGAAATCGCCGCGAAGGGTCACTGGTCTTCCTCGTCGTCAGGTTCATCATCCAGCATGTCAGACTCGGCGGATTGAATCATGGCCATCTGCTCGCCGAAGCTGCGTTGGAGGCGCGTGACCTGAAGCTCTGCTTTGGATAGCTGCTCGTTGCACTGCTTCGCGAGCTGCATCCCCTTCTCGAAGAGTTTGGTCGCGTCCTCCAATGAGAGGTTTCCGCCTTCAAGCGATTCCACAGTGGCTCTGAGCTCGCTGAACGCGTCTTCGAACGTGGGGGTCTTGTCTTGTTTGCTCATGGCCGCACATCAGTTTCAAAGGATCCGTCTTTAACTTGCACTCGCACGATATCACCTGCCGCCACATCTCCCACAGAGGAAACGGTCGAGCCTGTGGATGGATTCGTGACCACCGCGAAGCCACGTTCGAGAACTGCCACGGGGTTGAGCGCGCTGAGCGCTGTCTGTAGCGCGAGCGTTTCCTGACGCCGTGTGTTGAACAACGTGCGTAGGCCGGTTCGACCGCGTTCGAGGACATCGTCTATGCGCTGGCGCTGGACGGCGATGTCGGGCAACGTACGGTGCATGCGCGAGACCAACGTCTCGACGGCACGCGAATGCTGGATGAGTCGGGCACCGAGGTGCTGACGGGCGTGGCGCGTGAGGTTGAGTACCTCGCGTCGCAGTTCGCGCACGTCCGGCGAAACGGCTGCTGCTGCGGCTGATGGCGTGGGCGCGCGAAGGTCTGCGACGAAGTCGGCGATGGTGAAATCGGACTCGTGGCCGACTGCGCTCACGATGGGGACGTGGCTACCGTGGATGGCGCGAGCCACCTCTTCAGTGTTGAACGCCCACAAATCTTCCATTGAGCCGCCGCCACGTCCAACGATTATCACGCTGACGAATCCGAGGGAATTGAGGGCACGTATGCCTTCGGCGATCTCGGCAGGGGCGCTGTCACCCTGTACCGTTGCTGGGTACAGGATGAGGTCCGCCAGCGGGTAGCGGTGGGCAAGCACGTTCGTGATGTCGTGGATGACCGCGCCTTGCTCGGACGTGACCACGCCAACGGTCGTCGGGAAGGTCGGCAGCGGGCGCTTGCGCGAGGGGTCGAAGAGGCCTTCGGCCTCAAGCATGGTGCGCAGGCGTTCGAACTCGGCTGCCAACTCACCGGCGCCTGCGGGGATGACGACATCTACGTAGAGCTGCGTTTCGCCGCGCACGGGGTAATACGACACGCGACCATGGGCGTTGATCTGGGCACCAGCGATGAGGTGCTGAGCGCCCGCGTTGCCAGCGAACAGCACTGACTTCATAGCAGCGTTGGCGTCTTTGACGGCGAAGTAGACATGGCCTGCGCCGGACTGGAACAGGTTGGTGACTTCACCGGAAACCCACACGTCGCGAAGCAGCGGATCATGCTCAAGCGTGTTCCGGACGTAGTCCGCGAGCTGGCTTACTGTGTAGATTTCCATTGGAGGTTGGGGAGGTTCCGGCGGGGCGGCGCGCCTGCGCCGCCCTCTAGTACTGGCTAGTCTGAAACGCGCGTTATGTACTCGCCGGTGCGAGTGTCGACCCTGACCTTCTCGCCAGGGGCGATGAACATGGGCACGGTGAGGACGATCCCGGTTTCGAGTGTGGCGGGCTTGCCGCTACCAGAGGCGGTATCGCCTTTGTAGCCGGGAGGGGTGTCCGAGACGATGAGGTCCACGGAGATCGGAAGTTCAACCATGATGGGCTTGTCGCGGAACATGACCACCTGGCATTCGGTCTGGTCGACAAGGTAGTTGACGGTGTCGCCAACGGTGCTCTTGTCGAGCTCATATTGGTCGAAGGACTCTGAATCCATGAAATTGTAGATGCCGTCAGCCTCGTAGAGGAACGTGCAGTCTCGGTTCTCCACAGGGGCACGCTGGAGCTTGAGCCCGTATCCCGAGTAGGTCTTGTCGAGCAGTTGGCCGGTGAGCAGGTTGCGCATCTTGATGTGGTACACCGGGGCGCGCTGCTGCATCTTCTGCTGGTAGTACTCCTCCACTTTGAAAGGCACTCCATCCACCTCAACAGTGGACCCCCGTCGAAGGTCGCCGAACTCCATTACCATCCGTGTGTCTCCTGTCCTTGTTCCAAGGAGCCCTAGAGCTCCACCAAGTCTCGTTTGTGTGCGTGGGTGAGCACGCGCGGGCTGCCGTTTTCCATGACGACGAGGTCTTCGATGCGGACACCACCCCAGCCGGTGAGGTAGATGCCCGGCTCTACGCTGAATACCATACCGTCCTCGATCGTTCCTGGCGAGTTCGGGCCGACTCCGGGCATCTCGTGTACGGCGATGCCGATGCCGTGGCCAAGGCTGTGGCCGAAGTCATCGCCGTAGCCGGCTTGGGCGATTATCGCCCGGGCCAGGCCATCCACGTCGGTGCCGGTCATGCCTGCGCGTGCGGTGGCCTCTGCGGTTTCCTGCGCTGCGAGGACGATGTCGTAGACCTTGCGGAATTGCTCGCTGGCTTTGCCCAGCACGAACGTTCGCGTGATGTCGCTGCAGTAGCCGTCGTAGAGCGCCCCCATGTCGATCACGACGCCGTCACCTAACTCCAGCTTTCGGTCGCTGGGATGGTGGTGCGCTTTGGCGCCGTTGGGGCCTGACGCGATGATGGTCTCGAACGAGAGAGCGTCCGCGCCGTTCTCTCGCATGTGCTTTTCGAGCATCCAAGCAACTTCGCGTTCGGTGAGCCCAGGCTTGAGTTTGGCGGCGATCGCGTCCATGGCCTCGTCCGCTAGATCGATGGCGCGCTGGATGACTTCTAGTTCGGCGGGCTCTTTCACTGCACGTAACTGTGAGGCGACGCCTTCCGTGGTGACGAGTTCGGGGGAGGGGTCACGCTTTCCAAGCTTCGCTTGGAGCCCGTTGTAGAAAGACACGGTCATGGCGCTGTCTTCGATGCCTATGCGGCGGGCGCCTGAGTCGCTAACGGCCTCGTCGAACCAATCGGAGCCGCCTGCGATCCGAACCACTCGGTAGTCGGTCGCCTGAATCTCGGCCTGCTCGGTGTACCTGAAATCGGTGGCGAGCATGGCGTCGGTCGCGGTGATCCACAGGTAACCTGCGGAGCCACGGAAGCCCGAATAATAGGTTCGATTCTCGGGAGACGAAATCAGAAAAGCGTCTAGTTGCTTGTCGACCATGACTGCCCGGAGGCGTTCTATGCGGTTGGCTTTGCTCACTTGCTGTTCCTCTGGGCCGCTAGGTATTCCAACGCAAGGATGTATCCCTGGGGCCCGAGGCCGCTGATGAGGCCGCTGGCCACTGGGGCAGTTAGCGAGGTGTGCCGGAATTCCTCACGTGCGTAGATATTCGAGATATGCACCTCGACGATCCGTACGCTGAGCGTGGCGAGGGCGTCGCGTAGCGCGATGGACGTGTGCGTCAGGGCGCCTGCGTTGATGATGATGCCGTCCGAGGTTGGACCAGTCTGCTGGATGTGGTCTATCAGGGCGCCTTCACTGTTGGACTGGAAGAAGGTTGCGGATAGGCCAAGCTCAGATGCTCGGGTGCTGATGCTCTGCTCGATCTGGGCGAGGGACGTTGACCCGTATATCTCGGGCTCGCGCTGACCCAACATGTTCAGGTTGGGCCCGTTGATGACAAGGATGGCCATGGAAATATCCTATGAGATTGGAGAGGCTGGCTCGTCGGTTTCCGGTGGCTTTTGGGCAAGCGGATGGGCCGACATGTAAGCCTTACGCGCTTCCGCTTGACTGACGTGAGTGTACACCTGCGTGGCGCTTGGGGATGAGTGCCCCAGCAGTTCTTGGACCACGCGCAGGTCCGCACCACCGTCTAGGAGATGCGTTGCGAAAGAGTGTCGTAGCGTGTGCGGATGCACGCCTGGGCGCAGGTCGGCCGATGCGGCGTAACGCTGCACCATCATCTGGACCGAGCGTGGCGTGAGCCTGCCTCCGCGCTGGTTGAGGAAGAGAGCGTCGCCGGAAGCAGTACCCGCGAGGACACTGCGCGCCTCGTGGACGTAGGCTGTGATCGCATCGATCGCAGGACCACCTAGTGGCACCATGCGCGCTTTGGAGCCCTTGCCCCATACCCGTGCAGAACGGTTGGCAAGGGCGACGTCGCCGAGGTTGAGCCCGGACGCTTCGCTCACCCGGAGCCCTCCGCCGTACAGCAGTTCGAGGACTGCCCTGTCTCGTAGCGCTGCAGCATGTGGTTTGGGGCTTGTCGCTGAGGCTGGGTCAGGCGCTTCGACCAGGCGTACGGCCTCGCGAGTGGAGATCACATCGGGCAGCCGTCGCGTAGGCTTGGGCGTGAAACGCCGCATCATCGACGACCCAGATTGCCACAAGGGCGCGTCTGGCATCTTGTGGCGGTCGATGAGGTAGCGCATGAAAGCGCGAAGCGCCGCGAGCGTGCGCACGACGCTGGCGCGAGCGTGCCCCCGCTGGCCGGCGTTCCTGCCGCTGGTGACTCGACGATCCTCGACTAGCCACGAGACGTAATCGCGGATGAGTTGCCGGTAAACAACGCTGACCCCGGCGGCACCGTCACGCTGGACGAAAGCACGAAGGTCACGCGCGTCGCGACCGAAACCGACGTTCTCCTTGGCGAGGTATTCGAAGAAAGGTAGGAGGTCGGCGAGGTAGTTGCGCACGGTAGCTGGAGAAAGCCCGCGCGTGGTCTCCAACTGACGGCGATAAGACGCTAGCAGCGGGGCATATGGAGCCTCGCTACTAGCGTCGTTGTGCCGGGTTACGGTCACCATACGTGACGCCTAGACGGCGCCTACGGGTTCCTCTTCGGGAACGGAGCCCTTCCAGGCGCAGTTGTTGCATGTCGCCTGGTCTCGGCCTGCCGCCAGCAGCAGCCCTTCGCATTCAGGGCACGCGATCTTGAGTGGTCGACGGCTGACTGTGAATCCGCACGTGGGGTAGTTGGTGCAGCCGTAGAACGTCCGGCCCTTGCCCTTGCGCTCCACGAGTTCTCCACCGTCCTCCGGGCAAAACACACCGGTCTTCTTGAGCAAAGGCTTGCTCTTCTTGCACTCAGGGAAGCCTGTGCACGAGAGGAACGGACCGAAACGGCCATGCTTGATGACCATGGGCTTTCCACATTCATCGCAAATCTCGTCTGTGGGCTCCTCTACGCGAACACGTTCCATGTTCTCTTGGGCGTCGTCCAGCGCTTTCTTGAAGGGGCCGTAGAACTCGTCGAGCAATGGCACCCACTCTTGCCTGCCATTGGCGACCTCATCCAACTGCTCTTCGAGTTGGGCCGTGAAGTCGAGATCCATGATGTTCGGGAAGTGCGCTGTGAGTTGGTCGGACACGACCTGACCCAGCAGGGTTGACTTCATGGAAGTGCGTTCGCGGTTCACGTATTGGCGATCCACGATGGTGCTGATGATCGGCGCGTACGTGCTCGGCCTGCCGATGCCACGCTCTTCAAGTGACTTGATCAGACTTGCCTCTGTGAATCGTGGCGGGGGCTGCGTGAAGTGCTGCTCAGGCAGCAAGTCCTTGGTGTCTAGCGCTTGTCCCGCAATGAGAGCAGGCAGTTGCTTGTCCGCGTCATCGTCCGCCGCATCTTCGTCACGGGCTTCGATGTACAGGGTGCGGAATCCCGGAAACTTAAGGACTGAACCTGACACGCGGAATTCGTAGCCTTGGCCTGACTCACCGCTGACTGCGATGGCCACCTGGGTGGAATCGAGTACGGCATCGGTCATCTGGCTCGCAATCATCCGCTTCCAGATCAAGTCGTAGAGCCGGAATTGGTCGTTGGACAGATAGCCACGAATCGCTTCTGGCGATCGCGCCATGCCCGTGGGCCTGATGGCTTCGTGGGCTTCTTGTGCAACCTTTGATCGTGAAGCGTATACGCGGGCTTTGTCTGGTACGTACTCTTTGCCCCAGCGTTGCTCGATGTACTCACGCGCCTCGTCGATGGCACTGGGTGTGACCACCGGGGAGTCGGTTCGCATGTAGGTGATGAGGCCGACAGAACCATCGGCACCGACATCGATACCTTCGTAGAGTTGCTGGGCGATGCTCATGGTGCGACGAGCGGGGTAGCGGAGCTGGCGCGCCGCGTCTTGCTGGAGTGTGCTGGTGATGAACGGTGGTGCCGGACGTCGCTTGATTTCACGCTTGGTGACGGTGTCGACACGGAACGGCGAGCGTTCGATGTCGGCCACGATCCTCGTCGCGGCAAGCTGATCTGGCAGTTCGATCTTCTTCTCGCCGGTGAGGCTATGGAGGGCCGCTGTGAACGCCGAGGTGCCTTCTGGTTGGAGTTCAGCGTCTAGGGTCCAGTACTCGACCGGTACGAAGGCATCGATCTCTTTGTCGCGATCGACGACGAGCCGAAGCGCGACGGACTGCACGCGTCCTGCGGAGAGGCCCCGCTGGACTTTCTTCCACAGTAGTGGGCTGAGTTGGTAACCAACGAGGCGATCCAAGATTCGGCGAGCCTGTTGGGCGTTGACCAACCGCATGTCGATGTCGTGAGCGTTCTCGAACGCTTCCTTGACGGCTTCTGGCGTGATGGCGTGGAACACCACGCGTCTGATGGGTTTGCCGGTCCAGCCCGCAGCTTCCAGAAGGTGCCAGGAGATGGCTTCGCCTTCTCGGTCTGGGTCGGTGGCGAGAAAGATAGATGCGGCGTCGGCTCCGAGCTTCTTGAGGTCGGCCACGACGGTCTTCTTGTCCTTCATGATCTGGTAATCAGGAGCGAATCCTGCATCGGTATCAACGCCAAGCTTGCCGTCCGGGAGGTCACGGACGTGTCCCATGGACGCTCGAACGGTATAGGCACTGCCGAGGAAACGGCCAACCGTAACCGCCTTTGCGGGGGACTCGACGATGACGAGGTGTGTGCCCTTTGGCACGCCTGCCGTCGATACGCCTGCGGCCCTGGCCCTGGGCGCAGCCTTTGCCTTGGTCGCGGTCGTACTCTTGCTCTTGGCAGGGGCACGTTTCGCGGTGGCCGTGGCCGCTTTGGCCTTGGTCGTCGCGGGCGCTTTAGTCTTGGTCGTCGCGGCCGCTTTGGTCTTGGTGGTCGCCGCCGCTTTGGTCTTGGTGGTTGCTGTCGCTGTTGTCGCCATGCGTCCTTCAGTGGGCTGAGTGCCCCTACTACTCCTCTGATGACCGATAGGCCGCTTTGGATTCTCGCGCCCTGATGTAATTCATTCTACCGACCTGCAAAACCCGACCCTGGAGTTCCATGATGGTCAGGGTTCCCGTGATGCTGGTGACGGGGAGCCCGGTTGCCCTGCTCAGGTCGTCAACATGCTGGGGCTCATACGCTAACGCATCGTAGATCGTTGACTCTTCAGCCGTGCTCTCGTGGACGAGGCCGGGCAATGCCTGCTGGGTCTCGATCGGCGGCAACGCCCTAATCTCGTCGAGAACGTCCCTCACGTTCAGTATGGGTTTTGCGCCTTCCTGGATGAGCTTGTTGGTCAGCGTGCTGGCCGGAGAGTAGATGCTGCCCGGAACACACAACACTTCCCGATTCTGCTCCAAGGCAAATTTGACAGTGCTCAACGTGCCACTGCCATGGCCCGCCTCTATAACCAGCGTAGCGACGCTCAGCCCGCTGAGCAAGCGGTTACGTCGGGGGAAATGGCGTGCCTCTGGCTTTGTGCCCAATGGGTATTCAGATAGTACCGCACCGGATTCTGCTATCTGTTCCATGAGTTGCGCGTGTTCATGAGGGTAGGTGACGTCGACTCCGCACCCTAGCACTGCAACAGTGCGGCCACCTGCCTTGAGTGTTGCGCGGTGGGCCTCGCCATCGATGCCGCGGGCAAGTCCGCTGATGACCGCCACGCCAGCTTCGGCGAGTTCACCCGCCAGATGGGCCGCCACCTCGCGACCATACGCGGTCGGGCGACGGGTGCCGACGATGGTGACGGAGGGATCGTCCTGAGGGAATGTTCCCTTCATGTAGAGGATCGGCGGGAGGTCATCGATCTCGCGGAGCAGAGCTGGATAGCCTGCATCGTGCCAGGTCAGAACGGTCACACCCGCAGCCCTGACACGCTCGATCTCTTTGGCAGGATCGATGGTGCTTCGGTGCTGGGTGATGGCATCGACGACGTTTCGATCCAGGCCTGCGGCAGCGAGTTCTGACGCTCCAGCACTCCACGCGGTCTCTAGGGATCCGAATCGTTGTTCAAGCAACCCAAGCCGGACACGGCCCACCGTAGGTATGCGGCTGAAAGCGATCCAGTATTGGAGTTCGGTATCGTCGGTCATCGCTGGCTCTCCAGTGCGCTGGTCATCAGCTTTCGGGCTCTGCGCTGCCATTCGGGGCCGACGTGATCGAGCCCGAGCACGCGCGCAGCCATGGATCGTCCACCCATGCCGTAGTGACGGAAATCGCTCAGTTCACGGACGGTTATCGTGCCAGGATCGCTGGAAGCAAGTGTTACGCGTGCGTCGGCAGCGAGTGAACCCTCGCTCAACACGCGTAGGTAGAAGCCAACGCGTCCGCTCCGCTGGAATCGTGCGGCGAATCGAGGGATGCCTACTTTGTGATCCAGCTTGTAGCAAGGAGACCGAGGCTCCGTGACTTGCAGCCGAACGCTGCACACGTCCCAGATGTCGCCCACACGAACTTCATGTGATTCCACACCGGCCACGGTTAGATTTTCGCCAAACCACCCGAACTCTGGAATGGAGAGACCCTCTTGCACCCGCCAGTAGTCGTAGTCTTCTGCCGCGTAGGCGTAGACGGTCTTCAGCGGGCCTCCATGATTGAGCGTGTCGCCCTGGCCGTCGCCGGTTAGACCAGAGGCGAGGACGTCGACAGGCCCATCGACAGCATGCTTGTAGATACCACTGTTGACCGTGCCGCGTGCCGTGCCGGACACAGACGCGGGCATCGCGACATTAACGGAGACGATTTGCATCGCAACACCAAAAGATTCGAATAAGGGGCATGGTGCGGTTTGCGTACCGATGAACGCAAGAGGGAATTGGCGGATGCCAGAATCCGTACGCAGGAAACCGGATGGCGGAGAGAGCGGGATTCGAACCCGCGAGACATTGCTGCCTACACGATTTCCAGTCGTGCCCGTTCGGCCACTCCGGCACCTCTCCTGGTCGACCATCTGACGCGCGAAACACTAGCGGCAACTCGGCCTTGAGTCGCTGCTCTGAGCGTATCACACGGGTACGTTGTGAATGGCGGAGAGAAAGGGATTCGAACCCTTGGTAGAGGAAACCCCTACAACGGTTTTCGAGACCGTCGCCTTCAACCGCTCAGCCATCTCTCCACGCAGGTAACGATGTGGTGGAGCCCTATCGGGTATGTAACGCCAATCAACGACTGGCGCGGAACCCCGCGTGTAGCTCGCCACGCGCACCATTCTACTGAACGGTGGTTTCTCACGCCAGAACCTGGCCCGCCGAATCGGAGCGCAAAGTGTCGTCCGTCGATGGTTTCGTTGCGACCGCCAGCTCCAGGCTGGCGTTAGGAAACCCCTGCCGGTCACCCCCGTACAGGCTGGTTCGACCTACCTGAACGGGTAGGGAGTACGGGGCCGAAGGCCGGTACCATGACACGGGAATCTTGTGCTCATGGGGCGTCCACCGAATGGAATACCTGCCGGTCTCCGATACGCCGACGGTGACGCCGTCCGTTCGCGTGGTTGCTGTGGCGGTGGACCCGCTGGCGCGGGCCGGGATCGCAGCGCTGATATCCGCTCGCGAATCGACGCAATTGGCTGGCCAAGCATCAGCCGACGAGAATCTCGTGGATGTGGTGGACGCGTACCGAGGGGATGCGATCGTTTGGGACATCGGCGTTGCGCTAGATGACGGGGTGGAGCGTCTAGCGGAGCTAGCTGACGCGTTGCCGCCGATCGTCGCGCTGCTTGGCGACGCGGGAATCGCGGGCCAAGCGTGGGCCGCAGGTGCCCGGGCTCTTTTGCACCGGGATGTCACGCCTGGACGCTTAGCAGCGGCAGTCCATGCGGCTGTTGAGGGTGTCACGGTGTTGGACGACGCATTTGCAGATGTGCTTTTGCGGCGGCCCGAGCTCGCGGTGGCATTGCGTGAACCATTGACTCCACGTGAGATCGATGTGCTGCGCTTGTTGGCTGAAGGGCACCCGAACAAAGGCATCGCAGCTTTGCTCGGAGTGACTGAGAACACGGTCAAGTTCCACGTGAACGCTCTCTTCGGAAAGTTGGGCGTTCAATCGCGCACCGAAGCTGTCACTAGGGCGGCGCGCGCTGGGCTAGTCCCGCTCTAGCTCTCCTCTAGTCCAATAGTCCCAAACCGGATCACCAAGTTGATAGGCCAGAGCCTACCCGATCGGGTGGGGGCGAATGCCCGTGCTCTCTCGCACACTGGTTATGCCGACCAGCACAGGGTGCCTGGCGGGTGGAACTGGAGAGTTGAACATGAGTGAAGTACTGACAGACCTGTCGGACGCGTTGGCAGCCGCAGTGGCCGCTGCGGGGCCGAGTGTAGCCCGCGTCGACGCACGCAATCGCTACCCTGCGAGTGGAATCGTTTATGCAGCCGAGGGCATCGTGGTGACTGCTTCTCACGTCGTGCGTCGCGACGAAGGCATCACGATCGGCGTAGGGGAAGATGACATTCCCGCTGAATTGGTTGGCCGTGACCCGGCGACGGACATCGCGGTGCTCAGGGCTGCCTCCGGTGGGCTGACCCCGGCACGATGGGGCGATGCGGACCAACTCAAGGTTGGCCATGTGACGCTGGCTTTAGGGCGTCCAGGCAAGACCGTGCGTGCAACGATGGGTATCGCGAGCGCCGTAGGGGGCGAATGGCGCAGCCCGGCGGGAGGCCGGTTCGAGCGCTATCTATTAGCGGACGTGGCGATGCACCCGGGCTTTTCGGGTGGTCCGTTGGTGGGCGCGGATGGCGGTGTGTTGGGCATGAACACCTCGGGGCTGCTGCGTGCCGCGACTCCTTCGATCCCGATAGCGGATGTGAAACGCATCGCAGATGCTCTGCTCGCTCACGGCACGGTGAGCCGTGGTTATCTGGGGATAACGCCTCAGCCCGCCCGCTTATCGGCAGATCTAGCGGAGAACCTTGGCCGTGAGACAGGCTTGTTGGTGACGTCGGTGGAGCCGGAAGGCCCTGCGGCCAAGTCGGGGTTGCTGTTGGGGGACGTCATCGTTGGCTTGGACGGTTCGCCCGTGACTCACCTGGATCACTTGTTCGGTGCCCTAGCAGATGCCGCAGGTCGATCGATCACTCTTGCTATCGTCCGGGGTGGCCAGGTCAGTGAAGTCGAAGTCGAGGTTGGCGAGCGAGGCCGCCGATGAGTGCTCCAGGCGTCGAGTCCCTGCCGTTCGCGGATTCGCTGAACTTGGATCTGGCGGAGGTGGCCAAGGACGCTCGCGAAGCCCTCGTGCGGGTCGTTAGCAGAGGCCACGGAGTTGGGTCAGGCGTTATATGGGATTCCAGAGGCGTCATTGTTACCAATGCCCATGTGGTGGAAGACGAAGGCGTTTCCGTGGTGACCAGCGCTGGCGACGAGGTCGATGCGCGTGTGGTGCATCGAGACGTGCAAGCTGATGTCGCGGTGCTGAAGGTCGATGCAGCGGGTCTCTCCGCTGCCCCGGTGGGTGACCCCGAGAGCCTGCGGGCCGGTGAGATGGTGTTCGCGTTGGGCTATCCCTGGGGGATAGCGGCGGCGGTCACTGCGGGCGTGGTGATTGGGGTTGGCGATCAAGAGGAGGTCTACGTTGGAACTAAGGGGCGCCCGTGGTTGACGGTGAATATGCGCCTGCGGCCAGGGAATTCAGGTGGCCCGGTGATAGATTCTCGTGGCCGCGTCGTTGGACTCTCTACGGTGATGGCGGGTTCACAGATCGGATTAGCGGTGCCGTCCAACGTGGTGAGTGATGTCGTGAAGTCAGCGTACGAGCGGGGTATCTAGCTGCAGCGCTCTGCAAAGGGAATCGCTGATGTATGGTGGGAATAGGGGGCATACCCCCAACTCAACGCCACTTTGTTGCCTTGACACCCTTCGAATCCTGAACGTACCATCGTTGAGAAGTGAACGAACCAGATCATTGTGCTGACGGTGGATGCTTGGGCGAATCTTTAGAGGAGCCCCCAAGTAGCCACCGTATTTTGTTTCCTGCGATGGCGCGCTAGATTCCTATGGAAGGTTGGATAACCATCCTGATGGCTGCGGGCAAGGGGGTGCGTATGCATTCTGCCAAGCCCAAGGTCTTGCACCGCGTCGCTGGCATGCCGATGATTGGCCATGCCGTAGTCGCCGCGCGCACCCTCGACCCTTCCTCCGTCCCCATGGTCGTTGTCTCTCCAGATAACCGTGCAGCCATTGCTCGTGAATTGGGCGATGGATTCGAGTACGTGGAGCAACCCGAGCCCATGGGAACAGGTCACGCTTTATCTGTTGCGCTGAAGCACGTCCCACCCCAGGCCGCGAATGTTCTTCTCCTGAATGGCGATATGCCTCTGATCACGAGTGACGACCTGCGCACCCTCGGTGAAACACATCTGGGCCGACAGGCTGCCATCACTGTGGGGGTAGCTACGCTCGCTGCGGAGGATGCCGTTGACCTTGGCACTCTGAGGCGTGGTGCCCGTGGAAAAGCGGTGTCGATCACCGAGGCAGTGGAGCGTACCGGGGAGTCCGCGCCGACCGTGGAGGTCGCGGTCGGTGCATTCGCGCTGGACGCGATCTGGGTACGCGGCGCCGTGGATCGCCTGCCGCCGCATGATGGTGGCGAGCATTTCGTGACCGATCTGGTTGCACTGGCCGTTGCAGATGGCCTTCGCGTGGAGGCGGTGACATTGAACTCGGTTCGTCCGTGCATCGGGGTCAACACGAGGGCGCAACTCGCCAAGGCGGAGCAGGAGATGCAGCAGCGCCTGCGTCAGCAGGCCATGGACGCTGGCGTGACGATGGCCGACCCATCAACCGTCTACCTGGACGCGACCGTGGGTTTCGCGCCTGACGTGACGATCCTGCCGAATACGACGCTTAGCGGCACCACGAGCATCGCAGAAGGCGCGGTGCTGGGCCCTAACGCTCAGATCAGCGATACGTTGGTCGGGCCTGGCGCGGTTATCGGTTCTGCTGTGATCAACGGCTCCAGCATCGGCATCGGCGCGCAGGTGGGGCCGTTCACGTTGATCCGCGCGGGGTCGACTATCGAGGACGGTGCTCACATTGGGGCGCATGTGGAGATCAAGGCTAGCCGTATCGGCAAGGGCACTCACGTTGGCCATTTCAGCTACGTGGGTGACGCGGTGCTCGGCGAGAACGTCAACATAGGCGCAGGTACGGTTACCTGCAACTACGATGGGCAGAACAAGCATGTCACGACCATAGGTGACGGCGCGTTCATAGGGAGCGGAAGCATGCTGGTCGCTCCTATCAGCATAGGCGCAGGGGCACTCACGGGTGCTGGCGCGGTGGTTACCAAGGACGTTGGGCCTGGCGAGAGGGTGGCGGGCGTTCCTGCGCGCCAGATCTCACAGCGCCCTGAAGCGACAGCGAACGAGGAGGGACAATCCCTTGGATAGTGGTAGTACGGCGATAGCAATCTTGTTGGTCGTGGCAGTTCTGGCATTCCTTGGACTGCGCGCGATCGACGCCGCGCTGCCGTTGCTCCGCCGGAGCACGGTGCGCGAAACGCTCAAAGAAGGGACGTTCAAGGACGCCGTGTTGCGCCGGATGCGTTCCTCGAGAGAAGCCTACGATGAGCTAGTCCACCTGCTCACACCGCTCTCCGCTGGGTCGGTAGCGGCGTTGTCCGTCGCGTTGATGGCCAGAGCGACCGAGCTTTCTTGGCCCCTTACCGCCCTTGGAATCGTCGGGGTCGCGTTCGTATCTCTGATCCTCGGTTCGTTGGTTGAACGCCTTGTTTCCCGCCTGAGCATCCCTCGCTTGGTGCTGCTCGGCACGGCCGCTCAGGTCGTAATGCTGCCACTTTTACCCCTGCCACGACTTGTGAGACTTGGTCTTCCCATGACCGGTACGCGCGCGGAGCAATCTGCTCCAGCAAGCGGCGATGCTGCCACCGAACGGCCCGAGCCTGATATCGAAGAGGAGATGGGCGAGGAGCCGCTGGAACGCCACGAAAAGGCGATGATCTACGCGATCTTGCACCTCGACCAGACGCCCGTTCGCGAGATCATGGTCCCGCGGGTCGACGTAGTGAGTCTGGACGTCAGTGTTCCTCTCGACGAAGCGGTGCCACGCATGCTTGAGAGCGGGCACAGCCGATTGCCGATCTACGAAGAGAGCCCCGACAACATCATCGGTATCCTCTATGGGCGTGACCTGCTGGCAGCTACCAACCGTGGGCAGGGGGCCGCGCCACCTACGCTCCGCGACTTGCTGCGACCGTGCTTCTTCGTTCCAGAGAGCAAGCGAGTTGATGAGATGCTGACCGAGTTTCAGCAACGACGGGTCCACCTCGCAGTCGTCGTCGACGAGTACGGCGGAGTCGCAGGTATCGTCACGATCGAAGACCTTCTGGAGGAGATCGTCGGCGAGATCGAGGATGAATTCGACCGTGAAGAGCCAACTGTCGAGCGCTTGGAGTCGGGCGACGCCCAAGTGGACGCGCGGATCCCGATCGACAGTTTCAACGAAGAGTTCAATGTGGACATCGAACCCCAGGGATTCGACACCCTCGGTGGCTTCATGTTCAGCAGGTTGGGTCGCATCCCTACGTCCGGTGACATGGTCGAGGAAGCAGGCCTGCGCATGCAGGTCACGGCTACCGCTGGGCGTCGAGTCAAGAAGGTGCGCGTTAGCTCTCAGCCTGCCGAAGTATCATCTGATGACCGCACGGAGAGCGAAGCTACCAAGGCCACCTAGCGCCCGCTCGCCAGTTCCAGAGGCAAGCACTACAGCGTTGCGAGATCAGGTCGAGCTGGCGGATCTCGCCGAGAACTCTGCTGCGACTCGCTGTAGGGCGCTCGCCTCAGGTGATTGATTCCCGCTGGATACGTTACCCGCGAAAGACGCAGCCTCTACCACTGACCGTCTCAGCCTTGATCCCTGCCATACCTGTATCCGTGCGGTTGGTAGCCGTTGTCCCTGCGCGTGACATGCGCAACCCTTGCCGTGGAACCGGGCCTACACGCGGGCTATACGCATCAGAACGGCGCACGCACGACAGTGGCGAAGGTGCGTACCGCCACTGGGCCTTGATGAGGGGAACGGTCACGCCCTGTTTCATGTTTCAAGGCGGCGTTGTTACTCTTCAAGGGACTGGAAGACGGCACCTTTTCGAGACGCAAAAAAGCAGCCCCACCATTGGTGGGGCTGCTTCCTATAGCCGAAGCTTAGGAGGACTGAACTACTTGATGTTCAGCGCCGTACTAGCCTTGCTGCCAGCGTTGCCCTCGGCGATAACGCCGTGGAGGCCCTTACCAAGAAGTGTTGGGCTGATGGTTGCAGTAGCGAGACCGGCACTTGCCGTTGTGGTCTGTACGCTAGTGGAGCCATCTGGGGCTACCAACGTTACCGTGATGGACTCAGTGGCGTTGAAGCCGGTGAGCCAAACGCTAACGTCAGCGGCGGTGCCCTGCGCAACAGAGTTGACGCTGAGCGCTACGCCTGCAGTGGTGGACTCACCGTCAGCGCCGAATGCGCCAGCAGGACCAGCGGGGCCACGTGCACCAGCAGCGCCCTTAGCGCCAGCTGCACCGTCAGCACCGGCAGGGCCACGGGAGCCAGCAGGACCAACGGGACCGGCTGGACCAGCCGCGCCGTCGGCACCGGCAGGGCCAGCCGCGCCAGCGGGACCAGTATTGCCAACGTCGCCTGAGCAAGCGGCGACGAGGAGTGACATTATTGTCAATGTGAGGATCAGGGCCAAACGTTTGGTGGTGAAGAAGCGGTTCATTAGAACCCCCTTTCCGATTCATTGCTGTCGCCATGCCTACTAAGCAGTGGTTGCTCCGAAGCAGACCACTATCACGTGCATAGAGAACAGGAGCAATCATAGATAGAGGCTTTAAACCCTGTCAAGGGCTTTTGGTGCACCATACTGAGTTTCTCAGGCGTGTTTCGCCGACGCTGGTCTACGAACTCGATGCGTCACTCCCACGAATCACGACTCTACCGGTGCCCTGCCAACGCTGTGATACCGCAACCCTGCAGCGATGCACGCTCCAGCGTCGAGGGCGTTGCGTCCGTCGAAAATGACTTTCGATCGGAGATTCGCGCTCATGCGAGGCCAATCCAGAGCCAGGTATTCTGGCCAATCGGTAAGGAGCATGACGAGGTCCGCGTTGTCGGCGGCTGCATATGGCGTAGGAACGGCCTCGACCCCGGGAAGGAGTACCTGGGCTTCTTCCATGGCCACAGGGTCGTGCATGGCCACGGATGCACCGAGGTTCTGAAGACGATCAATGATGCGAACCGAAAGAGAAGTCCGAACATCGTTGGTACCCGGCTTGAAGGCCAGGCCAAGAACCGCCACCCGCTTGCCCGATACGCTGCCGCCACACAAGGCGATCGCGCGATTCACTACGTGATTGATCTGGTCATCGTTCCGCCGAAGCGTGGCTTCCAGGAAGTTGGCCTGGTAGCCGTGGATCGCCGCCGAATAACTCAGGGCTTGCAGGTCTTTTTCCAAACAAGGGCCGCCGAATCCGATGCCGGGTGACAGGTAGCCGCGCCCGATGCGCGGGTCCATGCTGAGGCCCTCGACGACATCCGTGACGTCGGCGCCAAGCCTCTCGCAGATGCCGGCGATCTCGTTGACGAAGGAAACACGCGTCGCGAGAAAGGCGTTCGCGGCGTACTTGATGATCTGGGCGCTCTCCGCGCTGGTTTCGACCAGGGGGACGCTGCGAGAGATATCTACGTCTAGTTGCATATGCGAACCGTCCTCCAGAAAGGGCGCGTAGAGCTCACGCATGACTCCACGGGCGCGCTCCGAAGTCGTGCCAACCACGATGCGGCTGGGGTGGAAGAAGTCCCGTATCGCCGATCCTTCGCTGAGGAATTCGGGGTTGCTGACGATCTCGATGTCCAGGGCGCCCAGCGTATTGAACGTTTCGTGCATCTCGGAAACGGCGCCGACAGGGATCGTGGATTTGATCGCGACGATGGTTCCCGAGGCCACGGTTCGTGCGAGGTTCGCCGTAACACTGCGGAGCGCCGTGAGGTCGGGACTGCCGTCGACATGCGGGGGAGTTCCGACCGCAACGAAAACTACCTGAGCCTCGGCGACGCCGTCTGCTATGTCTGTCGTGAATCGCAGGCGAGCGTCGGCAAGCACTGCCGTGAGCACCTCTTCGAGTCCGTCCTCATGAATCGGGCTTTTTCCTGTGGAGAGGAGATCGACGACCTGTTGGTTGATGTCGACTCCGACCACGTCATGTCCGAGCCGGGCGAGACCTACTGCGGTTACGAGCCCTACGTACCCTGCGCCTCCGATTACTGTGACCTTCATTGTTTCCTCATCGCTTGAAGGGAAGTGCCCCTGGTTTGGCCTGGCTATCAGCCTGTCGATAAAGGGTATCTGATTGCCGAATCCCTCGGCTGTTCGGAGGTCGATTCTGCTATCCTCACCCCTCAATATCCCTCCCTTTGGAGTGCTACATGATGTCCTCTTCGCCTCATCGATTGCCCCCGAACATCCGACCCGTCCGTTACGCGATCGAACTAGCACCTGACCTGACGTCGTTCACCTTCACCGGATCCGAGAAGATCGAGGTACAGGTGGCCGAACCCACGCGGCAGATTCTCTTGAACGCTGCTGAGATGGAGATAACGGCAGCGTCCGTTACCCTCGCCGACGGCACGTCGATAGCGGCATCCGCGAGCGTGGACGAAGACGCTGAGCGTGCAACTTTGCTCCTGGAGAGCGACCTGCCAGCGGGAGAGGCGACTCTTTCGTTGACTTTCAACGGCACTCTCAACGACCAATTGCGTGGTTTCTACCGTAGCCAGTACGAGGGACAGGATGGCGAACCTCGCTTCCTGGCCACGACTCAGTTCGAGGCCACTGACGCGCGCCGGGCTTTCCCTTGTTGGGACGAGCCGCAGGCCAAGGCTGTGTTCGATATCACTCTGGTAGTCCCGTGCGACGTGGTTGCGGTCTCCAACATGCCCGTAGCATCCGAATCGGCAACCGGGGATGGCAAGAAGGTGGTGCGATTCGAAGCTTCGCCGCGGATGTCTACCTACCTGGTGGTCTTCGTCGTCGGCGACTTGGCGAGCGTCGAGGCGACCTCTTCGAACGGAACACTGGTTCGTGTGTTCGCGACGCGCGGAAAAGAAGAGCAGGGTAGGTTCGCCCTAGAAAACAGCTTGCGCATCCTCGACTACATGAACGATTACTTTGGCATCGACTACCCGTTGCCGAAGATGGATCACCTGGCGATTCCCGACTTCGCCGCCGGCGCCATGGAGAACTGGGGAGCGATCACCTATCGCGAGACCGCACTGCTGTTCGATCCAGAGAACTCCGCTGCTCAGTCCCGGCAGAGGATCTTAGAGGTGGTTGCCCACGAGATGGCGCACATGTGGTTCGGTGATCTGGTGACGATGGAGTGGTGGGACGATCTGTGGCTGAACGAGAGCTTCGCGTCATGGATGGGCGATAAGGCAGTGGACTTCTGCTACCCCGAGTGGGAGATGTGGACTCAGTTCGTGTCTATGGACACGAACTCCGCGCTTAGTCTGGATGGCCTGCGCTCGTCGCACCCGATCGAAGCGAACGTAGACGACCCCGCAGAGATCCGGGAGTTGTTCGACGCGATCAGCTACAGCAAGGGCGGCTCGGTCCTCCGTATGCTCGAAGATTTCCTAGGCGCCGAGACATTCCAACGTGGACTCCATGACTACTTGAAGGGCCACGAGTATGGCAACGCGCGAACCGAGCATCTCTGGTCCGCGTTGGCTGACGCTTCGAGCAAGCCGGTGACGGCCATCATGAACTCCTGGGTGAAGCAGACGGGCTATCCGGTGGTAGATGTCGACATCAACCGAAGTGGCGCTGAGCCGGTTCTTGGGCTCCGCCAGCAGCGCTTCTTATATGACCACCTTCTGGATGCGCAGTCAGATGCGACCGTTTGGCAGGTACCGGTCAGTATCGCTAGCGCGGGCTCGACGGGGACATCGTTGCTCATGGAAGACTCTTCGGCTTCTGTGTCGCTGTCGGGCGCTGAGGGCTGGATCAAGGCCAATGCGGGACAGACCGGTTTTTTCCGTGCCAACTATGCGGAGGACGAGTGGGACAGATTGCGCGTTGCGGTCGCGGCCAAGAGCGTCTCGGCGGTTGATCGTCTCGGTCTCCAGAATGACGCTTATGCATTGATGCGCTCGGGGCGTCTGCCCGCGACAGTATTCCTCTCTCTGGCTGAGGCTTTCAATGGGGAAACCGACGCGCCGGTTTGGGGCGATTTCGCCTCTAATCTCAAGGGATTGGAAGGCCTTCTTCTGGACGCGCCGTTCATCGATGGCTACCGCGACTTCGGTCGGTCGGTGTTCGACCGTATCGCTGACGCAACAGGCTGGGATGCGAAGCCCGGCGAGCAACACCTCGACGCTCTGCTGCGAAGCACGGTGCTCGGTCAGCATGGTGGATATGGCGGCGCCAACACCATCGAGGAAGCCAAGCGTCGCTTCGCTGGCTACCTCAATGACCCGACCTCTCTCCACCCTGACCTGCGAGGATTGGTGTTCAGCCTCGTGGCCCAGAACGGCGACCGCTCGACTTACGACACGCTGTGGAAGCTCCAGAAGGAAGCGACTCTGGCGGAAGAGAAGGTTCGGATCCTGGGGGCCCTGACCCGGTTCTCCGACAAGGCGCTGCTGCAGGATCTACTTGACCGGTCGATGGGCGACGAGGTTAGGTCGCAGGACACGATGATCGTCGTGGTGCAAGCCGCGGGGAACAAGGATGGCCGGGATCTGACCTGGCAATTCATCAAGGACAACTGGGCTGAGTTCGACCGTCGCTATGGCAAGGGTGGTTTTGCCATCATGCGCATCGTTGGCATTACAGGCGGATTCACCAGCATGGAGCGTCACGATGAGGTTGAGCGATTCTTTGAGGAGCACCCAACGCCATCGGCTGCGCGCACCATCCAGCAGTCACTGGAGCGCATCCGGTTGAGTGTCCGCTGGCTGGAACTGAACCGGGATGCTGTCGGAAGCTGGTTGGCTGCTCGTTAGCTCAGTGAATTCATATGCCCCCGGCATTTCCGGGGGCATATTTGCTCTAACGTGCGTTGTTCGAGCAGAGCGCCTCTGATATATTCGGAAGCTGCACTCGATTTTCCTTCGAAAGCAGGTCAAAACACCATGGCAGACCACGACGTACTTGTTGTGGGAGCGGGGCTCGCAGGCATGCGGGCCGCCATCTCCGCGTATCGCTCAGGGGCCGACGTGGCCATTATGAGTAAGGTACACCCCGTCCGGAGTCACTCGAACGCTGCGCAGGGGGGCATCAATGCCGCTCTCGGTGGCGGTGAGGACTCAGTCGATTCCCACATCTACGACACCGTCAAAGGTAGCGACTACCTGGGAGACCAGGACGCTATAGAACTCATGTGCCGGGAAGCTCCTCAGGAGATCATCAACCTGGAGCACATGGGCGTCATCTTCAATCGCGACGACGAAGGCCGCCTCGGCACTCGCGCTTTTGGCGGCGCCAGCTACGCGCGAACGTTCTTCGTCGCTGACATCACCGGCCAGGCGATCCTGCACGTCATGTACGAGCAGATCCTGAAGGCTGGCGTGCGGTCGTATGAAGAGTGGTTCGTCACCGACCTCATCATCGAAGAGGGGGAATGCCGGGGTGTTATTGCCATGGAAATGCTCACGGGCAAGATCAAGGCTGTTACTGCCAAGGCTGTCATCCTGGCTACTGGCGGCGTGGGGCGAGCGTTCGAGCCCTCCACCAACGCATTGATCTGTACCGGCGATGGCATGGCACTCGCCTACCGCGCCGGCTCAACCTTGCTGGATATGGAGATGGTTCAGTACCACCCCACCACTCTCGCAGGCAACGGCGTGCTGCTCACCGAGGCTGCGCGCGGTGAGGGTGCCTACCTCATCAACTCCGAGGGCGAGCGCTTCATGGAGAAATACGCTCCGAAGATGAAGGAATTGGCCTCGCGTGACGTGGTTTCCCGCTCGGAAGCGACTGAGATCGAGGAAGGGCGCGGCGTCGATGGCTGCGTGTTCCTAGACCTCCGGCACTTGGGGGCCGAGACGATCATGACCCGGCTGAAGTACATCCACGAGGTCGCCTATGACTTCGCGGGCGTTGACATGGTCACGCAGCCCGTTCCGATCCGGCCTGGGCAGCACTACATCATGGGTGGCTTGAAGACGGACGTGGACACCCGTGCATGGGATGTCACTGGCACGGCAGGTTGGGACGGCGTCAAGGGCCTATTTGCCGCAGGTGAAACCGCGTGCGTCAGCGTGCACGGGGGCAACCGACTGGGTGCAAACTCCCTGCTGGAGACCGTCGTCTTCGGCAAGATCGCTGGCGAGAAGGCCGTCGAGTACGCTCGTGACCAAAAGGACTTCTCGATCTCAGACTCGCACCTCGCTGCAACCAAGGAACGCATCCAAGGCCTGTTTGATCGCGCCGACAACGGCGAGCGTACAGCAGCCATTCGGCTGGAGCTCGGCCAGATCATGAACGAGCACATGGCCGTCTTCCGCAACGAAGAAGGCATGCAGACCGCTGCCGCGAAGGTGCGCGAACTCCAGGAGCGCTACAAGGCCCTTCCGGTGATCCATAAGGGCGCGGTCTACAACACCGACCTCATCTTCCACATGGAACTCGGCAACATGCTCGACTGTGCGGAAGCTATCTGCGCAGGCGGTTTGTTGCGCAAGGAAAGTCGCGGCGCGCATTTCCGTAAGGACATGCCAGAGCGCGATGACGAGAACTGGATGAAGCACACTGCGGTGACCTACTCCGAAGAGGGACCGCAGGTAACGACCCTACCGGTGGCTATGACTCGCTGGGAACCCCAGAAGAGGGTGTACTAGCCGTGGGATTGCCCCAGATGAACCTCAGCCACGCACGGCGCGCATCCGCTTGGATCGTTCCACTGATCGTCATTTTGGTGATCAGCGTGGTTTCGACTGCCTGTGGGGGCTCGGATCCCCGTGACCCGCTGGAGTTGGTTCCTGCACGAGCGAATCTGCTCGGGTCTGTTGACCTCGCGCTGGTGCTCTCGGACGCGGATGTTACGGAGGCGTACGATCTGATTGCGGCCTCTGACGATACGATGCCCGCCACGCTGTCAGAACTGCTGGCGACGAGTGAAGAGGAGTTAGGGCTGGACCTCAGCGGATTCGGCACGTTGCTCCTGTTTGCGGACGTCGATTCTTTGACCGATGGCCCTGGTGACGGCACTGATTTGGCAGAGTTTGCTGGAGTGCTTGCTGCGACTGAATTGAAGCAAGACGATCTGTTCGAAGCTATTCGGGCAGGAGCGTCGGTGGCGGCAACGGCAAGCGAATACGAGGGAGTGGATCTGCTGGATCTGGACGGCGGGGATACAGCCGTCGCGCTCGTGGATGGGGTGGTTGCGTTCGGGTCGATAGATGCCGTTCACGCTGTTATCGACATCGCACGTTCTGACGCTCCTGTGATCAGCGGCGCTGTTCTGGACTTCTACACCGAGTTAGGCGACGTGTGGTTCAAGCTCGCACTAGCAGTGCCTGACGACATCACGGACAGCGTCGGCGACGTTGGTGAGCTTGGATTGCCTGTCGATGTTTCGGCCCTGCTAGAGATTGAGGGGCTCGGCGTGGTGGCGACAAAGAACGCGACGGATGTCATCATCCGAGTGGTGCTGCGTTACTCGACACCGGAGTTGGCGATAGAGACGCAAGAAGCGCTTACGGGCCTACTCGACCTGGTGGTTGGGTTGCTGGGCGTCGACCAACTCACCGGCTTTGCGGATGTGCTGGACATCGCCGCTGTCGGGAATGACGTGACGATCGAATTTAGCCAGGACGTTCAGGAAACCCTGGATGACCTGCGACAATCGTTGGAAGAGAACGGGGCAACCAACCCCTTTGGCATTGGGCTATGATTCTGAACGCTGTCTCACACACGGGACACGTAGGAGTGCGTTAGATGCAGGCTAACTTACAAGTTCGTCGCTACGACCCGGAGTTGTCGGAGCAAGGCTCCCACCTTCAGGAGTACCACTTAGAAGTCCCCGACCATTTCACGGTGCTCGACACGTTGATGAAGGTTCGTGAGGAAGATGACCCCTCGCTGGCTCTTCGCTGCTCGTGCCGCGCCTCCATCTGTGGCTCCTGTGCGATGACCGTCAACGGGCGCGCGTCCTTGGTCTGTAAGACCAAGCTCTCAGAGGTCTCTCCCAACGGCGAGACGGTGCTGGTTGAGCCCATGAATAACCAGCGGGTGGTCAAAGACCTCGTGATAGACCTCCAGTTCTTCTGGGGCAAAGTCCGAGCCGTTGAACCCTACCTCAAGCCTCGTGGTGAAGAGCCTGAGGGTGAGTACATCGCATCCAACGAGTCGATGCTGAATTTGCTGACCCCGATGGGCTGCATCATGTGCGGTGCTTGTGTATCAGCTTGCACGGTACTTGAAGTGGACAAGAACTTCTTGGGCCCGGCCGCCCTGGCGAAGGCCTATCGGTTCGTTGCCGATCCCCGTGACGGCGAGACGCAGCAGCGCTTGGAGGCGCTGAACGACGAGTCTGGAGCGTGGGACTGCACCCGGTGCTACATGTGCGTCGATGTTTGCCCCAAGGGTGTTGCACCCATGGAGCGGATCATGGATATCCGCGAATTGATAATGGAAGCTGGTATGACGAACACACCTGGCGCGCGCCACGTTGAGTCGTTCGCCCGCACGGTGGCCCACTCTGGCAGGCTGGATGAGCCTATGCTGGCGATCGACACCTGGGGCCGCACCAATGTCGTCAAGCTCATGGGCAATGCAATGCTGGGCTTCCGTACACTGCGTCGCGGGAAGTTGCCGCTCCGGTCGGGCCCCTTCCACCAGAAGCAGCCAGGCGCTGACGCGGTTGGCCGGATCTTCAAGAGGTTGTCCAAGTAGGCCAGCCTGTTCGCAAGTAAGACAACGCGCATGGCTTTCGGGTCGGGCGCTTAGACATTGAAACCGGTAGTGGTTGGAGGATTGTCCAGATGAAGTATGCGTTCTACCCGGGCTGCGTATCGCGTGGTGGTACACCTGAGCTGTACGACTCCACCATCGCCGTCGCGAATAAGTTGGGGATCGAGCTTGAAGAGATCGTCGGCGCGGCTTGCACCGGTGCAGGTGTGCTCCAAGAGAAGGGCCTGAAGTTGGGCGACACGCTCAACGCGCGGACCTTCGCGATGGCTGAGCGCATGGGCCTCACTACGATCATGACCATCTGCTCCACCTGTCAGGGTGTCATGTCCCAGGCCAACAAGCGCCTGCTTGCTGACTCTGACTACCTCGCGGAGATCAACGAAGAGCTGAAGCCCGAGGGCCTAGAGTACACAGGCCGCATCGTCATCAAGCACTTCGCGTGGGTGCTGGTGGAGGAGATCGGCCTCGACACGCTGAAGACGTTCGTTACGAACCCACTTGAGGACATGAAGATCGCCCCGTTCTACGGGTGCTACATCCTGCGTCCTTCAGATGCGCTGGGGGCCGATGAGAACCCTGGTCGCAACGAATACCTTGAACGCATAATTGAGGCACTCTCAGGGGAAGCGGTCAACTTCCCTGGACGCCTGCAGTGCTGCGGATTCCCCATCATGCTCATCAATGAGAAGAACTCGATGGAGATGGTTGGGCGGCACACCCACAACGCCAAGGCCGCAGGCGCGGATGCCATGGTTACGCCGTGCCCGCTATGCCACCTCAACCTGGACGGCCAGCAGCCTAAGGCGCAGGCTCAACGAGGCGAGAAGATCGGCATGCCGATCCTGCACCTCCCCCAGTTGGTAGGTATGGCCATGGGCCTTACGCAGAAAGAACTGGGCCTGGGTCGCCATATCGTGAGCACGAAGAACTTGCTGTCCAAGGCAAGCGTCCGAGCGTAAGCGGCGTAGTTGCACGTTCTGAAAGGGGTTCTTCGCAAGAAGAACCCCTTTCTTTTTCTTTGAATTGTTACGTCAGCAGTCCGAGCGTGGGATAAATCCCGACCGACAATCGAAAAGAGGTAGTCATGCCCCGAATCAAGATGATCTCCGATAAGTCCGAAATCCCTGCAGAGCAGCATGAAGAGTTCGATTCCATCGTGGAGGTGCTGCACAGCGTTCGAGGGCCCTTCAGCGTGCTCATGCACAGCCCTGGGCTCGCGCAGAAGGTCATGCAGGCGGGTGCGCAGGTCCGGCTGGGCTCAACGCTGTCCCCGGTCGAGCGTGAACTCGCGGTGATCGCCGTATCACGGGAGAAGGATGCTCGTTACGAATGGGCCGCCCATGTGAAGGCGGGGCGTGCGGCTGGCATGCGCGAAGAAGCGATCGAGGCGATTCGCAATCGCGAGGACGTGAGTGGCCTGGAGCCGGATGAGCGCGACATCGCGCTTTTCGTTCGCCAACTGCTGCAGACCAACAAGGTTGAGCGTCCGCTATTCGACGAGCTGGTTTCGCGCCACAGTGAGCGCTGGGTGGTGGAACTGGCGGCGACGATCGGCCAGTACCAGTACATCTCTGCGATCAACAACACGTTTGAGGTTGAACCCGCGGCAGACGCGGATCAACTACCGGTCTAGTGGCGAAGAGGGTAGGGGCCGGGCCTGACGTGTGCCTGCGCCCCTCGCTCTCCTAGACCAGCGGGCCGATGTCGGCCTCGTACGCCGCGATGATCTCGACGGCGAATTCCTGGACGGAATGGTACGCGCCATGGTCGGCTGCATCGTCGCCATGGTCGTGACCAGCGTGATCATGGCCCTCGTGATCATGACCAGCGTGGTCTTCTTCTTGATCTTCGAGTTCTTCGGCGGCCGCTTCCTCGCTGCGATTGAATTCGTTCCGAACGACGATAGCGGCTCCTCGCTCCACGTGGGCTAGGACGCAGCCGTACTCGAAACTCATGCTTAGCGCGCTTTGGGCGGTCTCTGCGTCGACGTAGGGACGCTCATCGAGTCCATCCGTCATGGCGACGATGAAGCTCTCAGCTTCAAGCGGCTCGGTCGCCGCTTTGGCCTCTTCGATGCGTTCAGTCAACGATTCTCGGCACTCGTCGATGATCTCGTCGAGTTCGTCCTCGTGGGTCTGCGCGAGGATGGGTAGCAGGCGCTCGGGGTACTCGATACCTATCGCGCACCCCAAGCAGAACGCACCGATGACCGCCTCAGCGAGTGGGGCGGACTCGAAAACCTGTTCGTTTTCCTCATCGATTTCGCTGGGGAGACCTTCGAGGTAGAGGGCGATCACCACATCGGTGAACGCCAGCGGCTCGTCGTCTACGTCTTCAGCGGCATCGAGCTGGATGTACTTGATCGGTGGCAATCGCGCTACGCCTTTGGCGCGGCGGCCATGACTTCGACCAGCTCTTGGACTGCGGCAGCGGATGTCGCAAGCAGGGCTTTTTCGTCATCCGTTAGTTTGAGTTCAACGACCTTCTCTACGCCGCCCGCGCCGAGGATGACCGGCACGCCCATGTACACGCCGTTGAGGCCGTACTCGCCCTCAAGCAACGCCGCGCACGGGAGTTGGCGCTTCTGGTCCAGCAGGATCGCATCGACCATCTCCGCTACGGCGGCGGAAGGTGCGTAGAAGGCGCTACCCGTCTTGAGCAGAGCGACGATCTCGCCACCACCGCCTTGGGTGCGCTTGATGATGCGTTCGAGTGCCTCAGTGCTGAGTAAGTCAGCGATGGGCACGCCACCGATGGTCGTGTAGTGGGTCAACGGCACCATCTGGTCGCCGTGGCCGCCCAGGACGTAGGCCTGCACGTCCTTGACCGATACGTTGAGTTCTCGGGCGAGGAAGGTGCGGAATCGCGCAGTGTCGAGTACGCCAGCCATGCCGAGGACGCGGTTCTTCGGGAACCCGGATACGCTCCACGAGTGCTGAACCATCGCGTCCAGTGGGTTGGACACCACTATCAACGTTGCGTTGGGAGAGCGCTTCACGATCTCCTGCGTAACGCTACCGACGATCTTCATGTTGGTGAAGAGCAGGTCGTCTCGGCTCATGCCAGGCTTCCGGGCGATGCCTGCGGTGATGACCACGAGGTCTGAATTAGCACTCTCGTCGTATCCGTTCGAGCCAATGATGCTCGCGTCGACGCCGAGCACCGGTCCGGACTCCGCGATGTCTAGAGCCTTGCCCTGAGGCATGTCCTCGACCACATCTACGAGAACAACGTCCATGTAGCCGCGCTCGAAGAGGCGCTGCGCCGTGGTTGCTCCTACGTTACCTGCTCCAACTACAGTTACCTTCTTACGCATCAGTCCTACCTGCTCCTTGGAAATGAAGGGCATGGCCCTTCCGCTTGCTATTTAGGTTTGCATCGCAGGCCGTGCGGCCCGCGATGCGATTCACTCTACGCGCCCCAGGGGGTTATCGCTTCTTTCAGGGCCTTGTAGCCCTCCAGGAATCCTGGGCGGGTGTCCGAGTAGACTTCGTCGAACTTGGCCACTGCGGCGTTAAGCCAAGCGGCGAGTTCTTTGTTGCCAGGGTTGGCATCGATGTAGGCGTCGCGGATCAACACGAAGTGGATGCGCGGGTCGTAGGGGCTCTTGGTGCCGCCCATGGACTCGTCCCCGTCGAGTAGGCGAAGCAGCATCGCGTCAGCTGACCCGAGCGTCTGCTCATGGATGGGCGGGCCTTCCATGCGGTACATGACTGAGGTCATGTCACGCCCGTTGCCGGTCGTGTAGCCCATGTCTGCCCACATCTTGTTGTCCATCTTGGAGCCTGCGCCAGTGTGCTCTAGCACCAACTGGCCGAAGCGACGCAGCGGGTCGGAGATGTCTGCGAGCAGGTCCGTCAGGCGGTCGCCGTCAAGGTCGGTGGCTAAGATGATATTGTCCCGCTTCTCGATGAGGTCCCAGATCATGAGGCCGTAGTTGGTGTCGGCGATGTGCTGCTCAATCTGACCGCTCCACTCGTCCATGCCGTCTTTGAAGTCGGCAGGTAGTAGCGCGATGATCCGGTCGACACGTTCTTTGTGCTCTTCGTATCCGTCGACGGCGTACTTGCGGCCAACCGTGAACTTGGTGCCTTGGAGCATCCAGGACAGCAGGCCAGCGTTGATCCCGTCTTCCTGCGCCTGGGTTGGCTTCATGGCGACACGACCGAACTTGGTGGTTTCGTGAACCATCTTCAGGAACAGTCGGCAGGAGTAGGCCATCTGGACGCCAGGGGTGTTCATTTCGGAGTGGACGATTCCCGTCTTGGCGTCCACATCAAACTTCTTCTGGTCTTGCGAGTAGGGGAGGCAGGGCATGCAGCGGACGACTGTGGTCACTCCGTAAGGACGGACGTTGCAGAAGACGCCAGCCTGGGTGCGCAATGGCGCGTTGCCGGACTTGCCCATGACGACGACCTTGCCGCCTTTACCGTCGTTGACGTAGGCATCGCCGGCGGTCGACCACTTGATCGAGGTGGCGGGCATGTTGCCGAACCAGCTCAGTGGCTCAAGCTGCCGGTCGTGCCTGATCTGCGACCACATGGGCACCGCGTAGAAGGGTAGACCAAGAACATCGGCCGCCATTACGGTACCGAGCAGTGCGTAGGCATCGGTGAGCGAGTGGGCGATGGGGTTGATTTTTCCATCATGGTTCCCACCCTGCCAAATCACGGCATCAGGGTACCCAGTGGGCCGGACGTCAGAGGGCTCGTATAGCCCACCAAGAAGTCCGACTAGGTCGCCTCCATCGGCTTCCGTTCGAGCGATGTTCAGAAGGTCTAGCATTTCATGTGTTCCTTTCGGTTGGGCGAGCCACCACCCATGGGGGTTGTTGGTGGGGTGAGAGGCTCAAACATCGTTTGCCGGGTGATCCACCGCAGCAGTAGATTAGGAAGAGGTGGGCAGTATCCTCAGGACACACGGCCACCGTTCTTTGATGACGAGCAGGTCGCCACCATCACCGCTGAAGTCGAATGATTCACCAAGGGCGCGCGCCAGCGAAATCGTGCGTCGTCCGCACGCGGTAACGCGCGGATATTCTAGTCGCGCTCATAAGCACGGGCAAGCGTATCTCAAGCGGGCGACTACAGAGGTATGTTGCCGTGCTTCTTCGGGGGCAGGGTGTCTCGCTTGTTCTGGAGCATGTCCAGCGCGCGGATCAGCTTGGGCCTCGTCTCGGCCGGGTCGATCACGTCATCGATGAACCCTCGCTCTGCGGCAGCGTAGGGATTAGCGAAGTTTTCCTTGTACTCTTCGATGAGCTCCGCTCTGAGTGCATCTGGGTTTTCGGCTTCAGCCAACCGGCGACGATGGATGATGTTCACTGCGGCGTCCGGTCCCATCACCGCGATCTCGGCCGTTGGCCATGCGAAGTTGACGTCTGCGCGCAGGTGCTTAGAGCCCATCACGATGTACGCACCGCCGTAGGCTTTGCGGGTAACCACTGTTAGCTTGGGTACCGTGGCTTCCGCGTAGGCGTAAAGCAGCTTGGCTCCCTGTCGGATGATGCCCCGGTGTTCTTGGTCCTTGCCTGGCATGTAGCCGGGCACGTCCACGAACGTGATGATCGGGATGTTGAACGCGTCGCAGAAGCGCACGAACCGAGCGGCTTTTACAGACGCATGGATGTCGATGACCCCTGCCAGGTACGCCGGCTGCTGGGCGACGATTCCGACTGGTCGGCCAGCGAGTCGACCATAACCGATGATGATGTTAGGCGCGAAATCACGCTGAATCTCCAGGAACTCGCCGTTGTCTACGATCCGCGTGATGACCTCGAGCATGTCGTAGGCCCTGTTGGAGTCGTCCGGCACGATGGCCCGCAGATCCTCATCTATGCGGTCGGGGTCGTCGTCCTGGTCCGCCATGGGCGGATCATCGAGGTTGTTCTGTGGCAGGAATGACAGGAGGTGCCGGATCGTGTCCATGCACTCCTCTTCCGATTCCAGCGTGAAGTGAGACACCCCTGAGAGGGCTGCGTGGCTTTCGGCACCGCCCAGTTCTTCTTGGGAAATATCCTCGCCCGTTACGGCCTTCACCACTTCCGGCCCCGTGATGAACATCATTGAGATGCCCCGCACCATCATTGTGAAATCCGTGATGGCTGGGGAGTACACGGCTCCACCAGCAGAGGGGCCCAGAATCGCGGATATCTGGGGTACGACGCCCGAAGCGAGCGTGTTACGCATGAATATCTCGCCGTAGCCGGCCAGGCTCGCGACGCCTTCTTGGATACGCGCACCGCCTGAGTCAGCGATCCCGATGATCGGTGCCCCGTTGCGCATGGCCATATCCATGATCTTGCAGATCTTCTCTGCTGTGACCTCTGAGAGAGAGCCGCCGAACACGGTGAAGTCCTGCGAGTAGACGTATGCGGTGCGTCCATGGATCTTGCCGTAGCCGGTTACGACGGAATCACCGGGGTACTTGCGCTCGGCAATACCGAAGTGAGAGCTGCGGTGGACAACGAATGGGTCAATCTCTTCGAACGTGCCAGGGTCAAGCAAGAGCGAAATACGCTCGCGTGCGGTTAGTTTGCCTTTGGCGTGTTGCTGCTCAACCCGCGCTTCGTTGCCGGTGCCGTGCGCCTCATCTTTCCTCTGTTTGAGGTCTTCAAGGCGCTCATTGGTCTTCTTGTCGACGGCCATATCACCTCTGTGCCAGCGGGATTTCCCGCTCGCTCATGCTAGCACTGGGGGTAGGGGCCAGCAAGGAAATCCGGGACGCTTAGCAGTGGACATTCGCGCTTTTTGGGTCGCTAGGGGACGAGCACGAGAGGCGATCACAAACATTGCGATTCAACACTCTGATTTCACTAGGCTGGCGTGCTGGATTGCTGGTAGAATTTTGCACGTGCGCTGGAACCTCAAGCTTCTCGCTGCATGTTGTAGCAAAGGTAGAGCGAATTGACCAACCGCCCCGCATTCATCTCCGACGAGGAGCTAGTTAAACAGCTTCAGGCGGTGATGCGCGCCGCGCCACCGGATGGCCTGCATGGCTCTGATGACGAACGTGTGCGCGAAGCCCGCACGCTCGCGGAGGAACTCTCCGAGCGAATCCACCGGGAGCCAAAAGCGTGGGGACTCGCAAGCGTTCCCGCTGAGTTCCGGGATGACGCTGCCAACGACGCGTTCACGGCCCTGCTGTTCGCGATCCCCGAGATGCGTGGACGCCAAAGCGTGTCAGAGTGGTTCGGCGTGACCGTCGAGTCCAAGTTCAGGCGACTCTGGTCCCTCGCTGAGCGCCAGAAGGCTGAGCGTGAGCGATTGGCTGCTGAGGCCGCCGCAAACCCGGAGCCTGCAGTACTCGACTCACCGGTGCTGGAGCCAGATGCGCAGCCCTCATTGTTCGAAGAGCCCGGCGGCACGTGGGCGCAGTTTGAAGCGGCTTTCCCTCGCGACGCTTTCGCGTTGCGTTTGCGCTACCTGCTTAAGAGAGACCTTGAGGAGATAGCAGTCATGCTCGATGCGCCCAGTTCGCGGGCGATCACCATGCGCTTGGATAGAGCGCGCGATAGGTTCCAGATGTATTGCGAGCAGGCTGGCGTTAGCCGCAGGGATGTGGCTGCCATGGTAGAGCAGCTTGCAGAGGAGCCAACCCCGTGACCACCGAAGGTAATGAGAACCAAACATTGACTATGGGGTCCAGCGTCTGGGCGCGTTTCGCCATGGACGCCACTGAGCGTTGGCTGCACATGAAGGGCCAACCGGCGACGGATCTGCAGCGGTTCGCGACCTACCTCCGCGAGATGCGCTATCTGGTCGGCTACACCATCGAAGAACTGGCAGATGAACTGCAGCTGCCGTATGAGCATCTTGCGATGCTGGAGCAGGGGATGCTTAAACCATCAGAGGTACCTGGGCCAACCTGGGTGCGCCTGATGCGCTTGCTGGAAGGACGCGAGCAGCTAACCCCTCCATTCGCCATCGAAGAAGCGGCCGACGATCCCGTCGCGCCCGACGGAGACCCTGATGAAGCCTGGGCCCTGGGAGAAACGAGCCAGCGATCCTCATCGACTGCTAGCTCGGTAGGAGCAAGCGCGATGGATACGATCGGTGTTGCACGGATCAAGGTGATCGGCATCGGCGGTGGAGGCACCAACGCGGTTGCCCGGATGTATAAACAGCGCATTCCAGGTGTCGAGTACATCGCCATCAACACGGACGCTCAGCATCTGCTACACGTGGACCTGCCTGTGAAACTTCGTATGGGCGATCGGCTCACGCGCGGTCTCGGCGTCGGCGGAGACCCTGAACTGGGTCGCGAGGCCGCCGAGGAATCCCGCGAGGATCTCTACGATCTCATCAACGGTACCGACCTGGTGTTCCTCGCCTGCGGCATGGGTGGTGGCACTGGAACCGGCGCCGCGCCCGTTGTCGCAGAGATCGCCAAAGAAACAGGCGCGCTGACCATCGCCACCGTTACCAAGCCCTTCAGCTTTGAAGGCCGTCGTCGCATCGCCCAAGCGGAAGAGGGCATCGCCCGCCTCCGTGGCAAGGTCGACACGCTGATCATTATTCCCAACGACCGCCTCTCGGCGGTCTCCGACGAACGCATGACGGCGGAGAGCGCATTCCGAATCGCCGATGAAGTGCTACGCCAAGGCGTGCAGTCCATCGCCGAGTTGGTGACCGTACCCGGTGAGATCAACTTGGACTTCGCTGACGTCAAAACCGTCATGTCGGGCGCGGGCCCTGCATGGATGGCCATCGGTCACGGTCGGGGCGAGAACAGGGCAGTTGAGGCGGCGCGTGCCGCCATGGCGAGCCCCTTGCTGGATGCGCCCATCGAAGGCGCAACTCGCGTTCTGCTCAACATCACCGGTGGCATCGACTTAACGCTCCAGGAGGTACAGTCGGCCGCCGACTTCGTCAGCAAACTGGTGGACCCCGAGGCGAACATCATCTTCGGTATGGTGACCGACCCGAAGATGGACGACGAGGTGCGCGTGACGGTGATCGCCACCGGCCTCATCACAGGCGACGCATCGCTTGACCAGTCTCTTGAGGAGATGCTGGGCATGGGGCAGGCAGAGTCGGGTGAGCAGCAATCTCACGAAGACACCGAGCCTGGCGTAGAGCTTCCGAACTTCCTGCGCAAATTCGGTTTCGGTCGCCGAACGTCCGGCGGCGAGTAGCGTCCGCTCGCAGTTCGTTCGAGTAGACACCAGCACAAACAAGCGAATGTGGGTAAGCCACCAACGAGATTGGGGGTCGGCCACCTCTCGCTGCCCTTTGGTCGTACCTATGATGGGTAATAAGTCGTAATGACTCCCGGGCTTCGGGGAATCTGGCCCGGTCCACATCATTCAGGAGTGGCTATGAACGCATACCGAAACGGGACGACCAATCACGGAGCCAGCGCGCCGGACATCCGAGCGATGCTTGCGGCATCGTACGAGGATGAGAAAGAGCCTTCGTCGGCGATGCTCGCGCGGGCCATGATCTTCGCCCAGGACGCGGATCGTAAGCTTGCTGAAGCGCGAACCGTGAAGGCTGAGGCCGAGCGCTTCCGCGCTGAGATGCAGAAGAACACGGTGGACCAGACCGAGGTTCTCGTGAAACAGATGCGCGACGCTGCGGAGGTTGACCAGCAGACCGCACAGGAACTGCGTGAAGAGGCCGAGGCCGTCTGGGAATCTGCCCGCACAGAGCTTGACCGCGCAACCAGTCTTCGTGAGGAGTCCGAGCAGCTTCGCATCGCCGCCCAGGCAGACGCTGAGGAGTACCGCAGGGCCGTCCTCGCTGAGGCCGAACGTGAGTCCATCGATATCAAGGACAAGGCACGCAACGAGGTCAACGCTGAACTCGCAGCGCGCCAGCTTCAGATCGACGAAGAGATCCGCAATGCAGTAGCCGCCATCGAGAAGATGCAGGCCGCCGCGCAGGCTGAGATGGAAGCCCAACAGCTTTACACCGAAGCTCTTCGCTTCCGTGCGGCTTCTCCTAGCATGGAAGACGAAGCAGGCACGACTCCTCAGACCGGGGCGCCCAAGCGCCGCAACTCTGCTCGACGCCCGCGCAAGTAATACCGATCGCTCCAGAATGATGAGAAAAGACCCTGCGGTGGGAACCGCGGGGTCTTTGTTTGCTCGCTGCTGAGGACGGGCGGCGCTAGAACGGAATCAGCGAGGTTCCCAGGGCCAGGTCTGCCATCAGAGCCGCGCCAAACAGCACGCTCGCGCCTCCTGCCACCGTGGATACGGCGCCATCCATCGTGCGGAACCGGTTCGTGAAAGCGAACGGCGCCCCTAGTACCAACGTGATCATGGCCATCGAGACAACCGTGCCCAGGCCGAATAGCACGAGGTACCCAAGGCCCACCCAGGCCGACTCGATCTCTGGCAATAGGACAAGCATCACCGCCGCACTGCCCGCCAGGCCGTGCACGACCCCGATCAGGTAGGACTTCAGACGGAATCGAGGGCGTAGCTCGCCGGTGAACCTGGCTGCGTTCGCTCTCAGCTGCTCGGCAGCCTCTGACCCGCTCTCATGTGACGCGTGGATATGCATGTGCTCGCTCCCAGCGTGGGAGTGGTGATGGACGTGCAAGCGCCCTTTGCGCAGGTTCCAGAACACCTCTACGCCTAGCAGCACCAGCATGATGCCAACCCCGAATTCCAAAACGGGCGCGATCTGAGCGTAGCGCTCGATCACCGCCTCTTTCACCAAGAGGATCACGCCGCCAACGATCAGCAGTGGGGTCGTATGCCCAAGGCCCCAGGACACGCCGACCCAGAGCCCTCGCCATGCGCTCCCGAACTCCCGCGCTATCGTCGAGACTGCCACTACATGGTCGGCATCCGTCGCGTGCTTCAGGCCGAGGAGAAACCCCAGCGCTAAAGCAACCCAAACTCCGTCTGTTACTGCCATCCGTACGCTGCTCCCTGACCCCGCCATGGAGGTGCTTATCCGTGGACGTGACGCTCGGCGTGTGGCTCATCATGGTGTGCGTGGGGGTGCCCACTGTGTGAGTGGTTCGTATCCACGCGGCAATCTGCGCACAACCCGCTGATGGTGAAGTGCTCCATGTGAGGCTCGAAGCCTGTGTCGTTCTTCAACTGCGATCGCAGTTCGTCCAAGTAATGAGTCGGGAGGTGAATGGCTCTGCCGCAGTGCTCACAAACCATGTGGTGATGCCGCGACACGGGATCCGCGTACTCGTAATGCGCTACTCCCCTCAGCACGACCTCGTTCACCAAGTGCAGGTCGCTGAACAGGCGTACCGTCCTGTAAACGGTCGCTTGGTCGATCGCGGGGTTCCGTTCCATCACGCGCTGGTGAATGCGCTCTACGGTGATGTGACCGCCTATTCCCGCGATGGCTTCGAGCACCAGGACTCGCTGGGGAGTCAACCGATGACCGGTCCGCTTGAGGAGGTCGACCGCAGGTTGATGCGCTGTTAGAAGAGGTGGTTGGTGATTCATGATGCTAATTGCAACTACTTGCAATAATCTCTTTCTATCCCAGCCGACAGCCCAAGTCAACAGGAAACGCGCATGGCCCCCTCGGTCTGGAGAGACCCACTTGGGCCGGTCACGATCGCTTAGTTCGCGCCCTGGTATATGAGCGTATCGGGCTTGAAAGCCGCCCACGCGAACCAGAAGTGATCCTGGTGAACCAGCCTCGCCAACTGCGCTCCTGCCAGCGGTCCGGTAGTCGCGCGCCCCATGCGAGCAGTTGGATGGGGGATAGGCCTTCTCAGTGTGAATGCTGGCAAATGGGCTGGGCTAGAGTCTGCCTCAACACATCAGCGTTGCAGAGCGCCACGGACTGGAGTTCGTGAAGATGACCGTTCGGGGCGACTATCACCGCGACGTTGGTGGCGGTTTCCAGGCCATCTCGCAGGAGTTGTACACGGAAGGCGCGCTGGACCAAGCGGGTATCGAGACGCCGACCGAGTTGGAAGAGGCGTTCTGCTACATCCACAACACGTTGAACAAGGCCATCAAGATGACGACCATCGTCTACCTGAACGGCGTGGAGTGCGTGCGACGCGTCTCGGAGCCCGCTGGCTAGGCTAGCGCCACCCGTCGTGGGAGTAGCGGTTCACCGCGTCATCGTCCAACACCACGCCTATGCCTGGCTCCTGGGGGAGGGCTAGACCTGAGCCCTTCATCTCCAAGCGCGTCTTGAAAATTTCCATGAGGTTTAGCACCTCCGTGTCGGTGAAGAACTCCACGTATGTCGCGTTGGGCGTCGACGCCACCAGGTGGACGTGGAGGTCCGCCAGCCAGTGCGGGGCGATCGTCACTCCACGCCCGGCTGCTATCGCCGCGATGCGCCGGAATTCCGTGATGCCGCCGCACACGCCTGCATCCGTCTGCAGGATCGCTGCCGCCTGCTGATCGAGGATCGCCTGGAAATCCCACCGTGTTTGATGGATCTCGCCAGTAGCGATGGGCGGTGCAACAGCCGCTGCGACTGCGGCATGAGCCTCGAGCTCGTCAGGCATGTTGGGCTCCTCGACCCAACCCAGGTCGTACTCCTCCCATTGCCTGATCGCCCGGATGGCTGACGTCGCGTCTGGCCATGCGTTGTTGGCATCCGTGAACAACTCCACGTCGTCGCCGATGGCCCGACGCACGGCTGCGATGCGCTCTGCGTCCTCTCGGGCGCTCACGCGACCGACCTTGATTTTGACCGCGTTGAATCCCATGTTTACGTAGCTGGTGCACTCGTCAGCCAGGTGCTCTGGCGTTTTACCGTCCAGGTAGTACCCACCGCTCGCGTACGCGGGAACCACGTCCTGATGTGCGCCACCCAGGTACTGGTACAGCGGCAGTTCCGCTTCTTTCGAATTCACATCCCACAGCGCGATGTCGATGGCGCTCATGGCGCGGACAATGGCCCCGCGCCTGCCCATGAGCAGCGCGTCCTTGTACATCGCATCCCAGATCCCCTCGGTTTGATGGGAGTCTTTGCCCACCACATGCTTCGCGAGCAGGTCACGAACTGCCTGCGTCACGATCCAGCCAGCCGCATTGCCGCAGTAGCAGAAGCCGAGTCCCTCGGCACCGGACTCCGTCTTCACTTTCACCAGCGTGTAGTGGCGTTCCGACACGGTTCGCGTCGAGAACGACGTTACGTTCCTAAGCGGGATGACGACGGTGTTCGCGGTTAGCTCTGTGACTTTCATCGGCGGTGGTACTCCAATGGACGCTTTCGGGGGCGTCGAATTTCTTCCGTGAAACTGTAGCACGGGAACCAGGCTGTCGGCAGATATCAGAACGGGCTGGCATCAGAGCCAGCCCGTAGATCAATCAACGCGATCCTTGGGGATGTAACTAGAACGTGTCGTTGATCGGCCAGTTGTTGAACAGGTATTCAACGCCGATGAGGCGCCAGAACAATGGCTCTGGCCACGGCACGTCGATGATGAAATCGTGTACGCCGAGTAGAAGCCCCTCGAAAGCTATGCCTATGATCAGGATGACGATGGGTTTCGCTTTGGCGAACAGGAACAGGTAGGTCATAACCCAGATCGGCAGGGCCAGGTGGAAACCGAATACCCACACGCCTAAGAAAAGCGCCGCGACCGATGCGATGAAGCGAACGGCCCGTCGCTTCTCGGCGACGGAGTCACCGCCGAAGCGGAAACCCAAGTCCATGATGGCTCCGGCCTGTAGCGCCTTCTTCCGGTCGAACAACGATCTGACGCGGATCAACCAGAATGGCGCGGCGAAGATAAGAGTGATGATAGGAAGGTAACGACCGGCCGGCTTGAGACCCGGGAGCTCCAGCAAGTAGGTGATAGCGAATATCAGCACCACCGACAAGAGAATAACCTCGCCTAAAATTTCAGGCGAACGCCAACTGATAACTCGGTGGGTAGGGGCTAGTTCTTCGGGTTCTGTACTCATGTTTATCTCTCAGTTAGGACGCAGTCGGGGGCTTGGATCGTGCGGCGGAACTGCCGATTATCGTCTGGCTTCCTAGTTCTTCCTCGGTCTTGCTCGCGACACGTTCTGTTCCTGATTGAACCCTCAGTGACATGAATACCGCGAATGCGACGAAAATCACGATGGTGACGAACGCTGGCTGCCAAAGCATCGACAGGCCGCGCGTCTGTATCGCGATCGACATCCATTTCTCCAACTGGCCGGTGAGCACTATCGCGATGAGGATTGGGGGCCGCGGCCATGCGTACGCTTTCATAAACATGCCAAGCACCGCGAACACGGACACCAAGGCGAGATCCTCGATGGTCACGTTAGCCATGAAGGCTGATACGGAAGTGATGCCCAAGACTACCGGTGCCAATAGTTGAGGTGGCACGACTGACACCCTGGTCAGGGGCGCCGCAAACAGAAGCACGATGGGCACTACGACGATGTTCGCCAACGCGATGATGTAGACCATTGCGATGGTCAGATCCAGGTGGTCCTGAACCATCTGCGGGCCTGGCTGGATGCCTAGCAAGATCAGTGCGCCCAACACGATCGCCATCGGTGCGCTTCCGGGAATCGCGAATAGCAACGTCGGGATCAGCACTCCACCGTCGGTCGAGTTGTTCGCCGATTCGGGGGCGATCACACCGCGGATGTCTCCGGTACCGAACGTTTCTTTCGCGCCGGGTTCGGTCTGTCTCGCTTGCGCGTAGGCGATCCAATGCGCGGGTGTGGGGCCGAGGCCCGGCATCGCGCCGATGAACACACCGATCAGAGATGACTTTAGGATCAGCAACTTGTGGTTGAGGGCTTCCTGCATCCCACGAATCGTATCGCGACGACCCTCTTTCAGCATGTCCTCCATGCGGTCTTTCGCGACGGCCGTGTTGCTGATGACGAGATCCGCGATCTCAGGGAAAGCGAACAGACCAACGACCACGGGGATGATATTGATGCCATCCCACAAGTAGTCGAGCCCAAACGTCGCTCGTGTTGTGCCAACGACATCGTTGAACCCAATCATGCCGATGAACAGACCCAAGGCTGCGGTCAGCAGTCCCTTGGAGAGCGCGCCAGCGCTGATGATGCCCACGGACGCGATTCCAAGAAGCGAGAGCAGGAAGAATTCAGGAGCGCCGAAGAGTTTCAGGAGCTCACGAGCGAACGGCAGCACTGCCAGCAATGCGATGGCGCCGATCACTCCACCTAAGAGGGAGGCCGTGTACGAGGCCCCGATCGCTATACCGGCTTGCCCCTTTTTCGCCATGGGATACCCATCAAGGATGGTTGCCTGCGAAGATCGAGCGCCAGGGATGCCGAGGAGGATAGACGGGATCGGCTCAGTCAAGTCATTCGCCGCCATGTACCCGATGATGAGTGCGATGGCCGTGTATGGCTCAAGCTGAGTTGTGAAGCTCAGTACCACGACGATGAAGGGTAGCCCGCCCCCCGGCATCAGACCCGCGATCAAAGCGATCGGGATCATCAAGGCGAACGCGATCATCGGTCCTGGTGTGAACAGCTGCTGAGCAGCGTCCACCATGGCTTCTAGCATGACCCCTCCTCCTCACCTGATCCGTAACGTGATCGTGAGTGGAGGGTACGTTAGCGCGACGCTACCTGCGCGTCAATACGAGCGCAGCGCTGAGGAGGGGCGAATCGGTTACTGCGCGGTGAACTCCGTGGCCTTGTCTTGGACCTGCACCTTGTACGTTTGGCCCGCTGTTACGTTTTCGAGGGGGATGGAGTGATCGATCATTCCGTAGACCATCGCGCATGCGACTTGGGCAGTTGGCTTCGGCACATCGTTGAGCACCTCGATCGTGAAGAGCCGTGCGGCCTCGTTTAGGTCAACTGTCCAGTGGTCGAATCGCGCGCAACTGTTTGGGAGCCCCGACACAACGTTCAGCCGATATTGAACCGGGAAGCTCTCAAGGACCAGTATCTCAACCGACTCGATCGGAGCGCGCACCAGCTCGCGCTGCCCACGTGGGTCTTCCCAGACCACGCCAACGAATGTGGCGCTCTTAGAGAAATCTGACGCCTTGCCATCACCCATGCCCGTGATCCCTCCATCAGGGTGCGCGATGAGCAGTCCGCTGCCGTCATAGAGGTCGCTGAAGATGTCGCAGCAACGCTGTGGGACGAAGTAGACGGTCGCGCCGTTGTAAACGTATTCGTTGATCTTGACTGGCGGATTGGCTACGTCGTCGTCCTCGAAGGACGCGATGAGCGCGGTCAACCACAATGGGTAGGTGTCCGGCGTGGGCGTCGGAGCGGGTGTCGCCGTTGGCGTTGGATCGTCGATGGGCACAGGAGTTGCGGTCGCACCGGCGCCACAGGCAGCCGTGATTGCGGCGATCACCAACAAGAGCGAGAACATTCTGAGTTTCACGGCTGGGGCCTCCAAGCGATTGGTCTATCACTTAGACGAAGAACATCATGTCTAAGTTCCCAATTCTGCCCAGTCCGCGTTGCCGCTTTGGCTGGATACGGGAGCGCGCTTCGGTTTCGGCGTGATCACCAATAGGAATGCTCCCACCACGAGCATGGCCATCGCTGTCCACCATGCTGGTGCGTACGACCCTGTTGCGTCGAAGATCAAGCCGGTCGCTGCGCTACCAATGCCGCTGAATGTCAGAGTCAGCGGCAACGCAGCCCCGCGGATCGTGCCAATGTGAGCCCGGCCGAAGTAACTGGGCCACATCTGCGCCTGTAACAACATCCCTGAGCCCACTCCCGCGCCACCCAGGATCGCCGTAGCGAAGAGTTGCCAAGTGACCGTTGCGTTCATCATCAGGACGAAGGCCGCGATGAAGCTCGCGTAGCCGAACATGGCGAGGAATCGTGGTTGGTACCGATCCACGAACCGAGCCAGCACGATCGATGTCCCGGCCTGGCTGGAGGCGTACGCCGCCAACGCCCACGCGGCGATTTGCGGCGAAAAACCCTGGTCGATGAAGTACGGCACCCAGAACAGGCCGATCGCGCTCATGCCCAGCATCACGGTGCCGAAGGCGACTGCCATCCGCCAGAACGCTCCCGTGCGCATCGCGTCGTGCAATGTCCACGAATGCTCTGGCTGTCGTGCGCCGTTGACGCTCGCCTCATGGGGCGTTCGTGGCGCGCCGTCCGGTACCAACCCCATGTCTTCCGGGCGATTGCGCAGCACCAGCCGTGCTATCACAAGAACCACTGAGCTACCCGTGAATCCGAGGATGGCCCATGCATCACGCCATCCAAACGCTTCGATCAACGCCTGGGTGATCGGGGCTGATACGGCGATGCCGGCAGGGAACCCCACGAACATGATGGACATGGCCTTGCCGCGCTTCTGGATGAACCATTGCGATGCCATCACGGTGAAGTACAGCGAACTGCTGCCCCAGTAGCCCAGCATCCCCATGAACATCTGCAGGGCGATCATCTGCCACCCCGCTTGGATCTGCCCCAACGCGGCGACACTGGCCCCGAAGATGACGACTGTCACGGATAGGGGCCCGCGGGCCCCGTAACGATCGAGGATGCGGCCGATGATGGGTCCCGAGGCCGCGAACCCGATCAGCCTTGCGGTCAGCCCAAGGCCGAACGGCGCGCTTCCTACGTTGAGCGCGTCCTGCATCGGTGCGACGAAGACGCCGAAATTGCCGATGCCCATGGACATCGTGAAACCGCCCGCTACGCTCAGCGCGCTCACCACGATCCAGCCGTAGAACGGTTTTCGTGACACGATCAGGAGTGTCCTGTCCCAGCAAAAAGCCGCGAACCTGACACGCAGATCCGCGGCTGATTCTTCGCTTTCATCGGGCTCTAGGGATTGTCGTTGCCCAGATTGCCCAGTTCACCAAGGAATTGCTCAACTGAAGGCGGAAGTGGCGTCTGCGACTCTTCTGTCGTCTCTTCCCTGTCTTCTCTGTGCTCGGACTCAGGGTTCTGCTGTTGCCGACGCCCACGTCGAGCGTCGTAATCAGATTCCAGGCGCTCTACCAGACTCTTGATCTGGGGATTCCGCGACATCTCGGAAGTCACCCGCTCGTACTGTTGGGTGTCGCGGCGGCTCTGTGCGTATTCTGGCGGGAAGCTGTACAGGGTGCTCAGCACCTGGAGCATCTTCGTGCGCCCTGCGAAGTCGGCCTCCAACTCCACGTAGTGCGGGAGCCGTGCCATTAGCATCATGCTCTCCACGCCCTGCGCGACCAGACGCTCGCCGACCATGTTCATGATCGATGTCGGGCCCTGATACGGCCTGCGCCGATTGCCAGTGACCCCTTCAACCCCTTCCATCGGTTCGCCATTCCGGGTGCCCATGACGAGCAGCGGCCTGGTGTGAGGCACCGCGTCATACATCGCTCCGATACGGCAGAAGCGCTGAACATTGAGGTGCGTTAGTACTTCGACCAACGCGTCGATGTACTCCTCAGAGAAGGAGTGCGGCTCAAGCATGTGGAGAAAGATGAAGTCGTGATCAAAGTCCCCGCGTGCGAACCGCATATCGGCGTTAGGAATCTTCATCCGGCGCTCGCCTTCTTCGAAGTAAACGATCGGGCGGTACCGCGTGAAGTCGAAGTACGTGCCGGGCGTCGCCAGCTTGCCTAGGTCCTGAGCGTCCATGAAACGCTCGATGCGCTCGATGCTCAGCGATCCAACACTGCCAGCGTCAATCCAGGGAGTAAGTGACGCAATCACATGGGGATTGCGGAGCTCCGGTAGGGGCTCAACCAGTTCGAATTTGCCTATTCGCATAAGGACATGGTGGCCTCAGGGGTCAAAGATTGCAACCCCTGATCGACGCGTGACACGGGCTTTGAGGCCTTGCTGCGGCGCGAAACGAAACCGAGCCTAAACCGTTTCCCTACCAGTCCATCACCTGCCGTCTACCGACGCGAGTCTACGGTGCTGCCGACGACAAATCCCCCACGCCAATCGGCAAGCAGGCGAATATGAAGACTTTGATCATCGATGACGATCCGGACATAGCTGAGGCGGTTTCATTGTGCTTTGAGATCCGCTGGCCGAACACTGAGGTACTGACGGCGCGAGATGGCGAGACTGGGTTGCGCATGTTCAAAGAGCACGGAGCTGATTTCGTTGTGCTCGACCTAGGACTGCCGGACATGGATGGCATCGACGTTTGCAAAAGATTGCGCGAGCAGAGCGATGTCGCCATCGTTATGCTCACCGCTCGCGATGGCCGCATGGATGTCATCAGGGGCCTTGAGTCTGGAGCCGACGATTTCATGACCAAGCCCTTCGACCAGATGGAACTGCTGGCACGAGCCCGATCCGTGCTCCGTCGAGGGCAACGGAAAGATAAGACCAGCGGAACTTTCGCGTGTGGACGCTTGTCGGTCGACTACGACGGGCGCGAGGTACGCATGGATGGCGACCTGGTGCGCCTCACACCTACTGAATACAACCTACTCCACCACCTCGCGCAGAACCCGGGCAAGCTCGTGACGCATGCGGACTTGCTGTGCAGGCTGTGGGGCCAGGAATACGCGGACGCTACTGACTACCTGAAAGTCCACGTCATGCACCTTCGCCGCAAGCTTGGGGATGACGCCACGAGCCCATCGATCCTCGTCACCGAGCGGAGCGTCGGCTACAAGCTTGTCGCCTGAGCGGACTCCTACCTGCCAACGAACGTGGCCATACGGGGTCTCTCTCGCTCTGAGCGGCCAATCCCAACTCAACAGCGTCAGCCCGGCTGACTCTCTATCAGCTCCCACGCATCGGCCAACGCCTCGTCATGCGCGTTCCGCGCCTGGTCGCAAGCGACGCGCAACGTCTCGATCTCTGCCGTCGATGTCGCGACCGAACCCGGAGCGCGGGCCATCTCGTAGGCGTTACATGCTCGTGTCATGGTGTCGGCAGCCCGACTGAGGGCGTCCAGCGCCGTCTGGTATTCAGGTGTCATAGACATGAGTCGAATGGTACCTGCTCGCATGATTCGTTGCCTGCTGACGAATCCTGCCGTACGCTGGACGAACCGTACCCATACGCGAAACTAAAGTGCGCGCACGCGAAAATGTGATTTAAGTCTCGTCTGGCGGCGCGCCGATGATTTGCTTGGACTGCTCCGCGCAGCATCACTGAACCGCGTTTTCTTTATCAATCTTGTTGGAGGGTAGCCGCTCGATGTCGCCGGTCATTCGCCTCTACAAGATGATCCTGCACTACCACGGACGCCAGTTGGCGCTGGGGTACAGCGCCACGCTTGGCGCGGCCATCGCGGGACTGACCATTCCCTGGGTACTCGGTATCGGCATCGACCGTGTCATCGACCCAACGAATGAAACTCAAGGGACCGGGGCGCTGCTCGCCCTCGCAGCGATCATCGTTTTGCTGGGATTATCGCGTGGATTGTTCTCTTGGGCGCAGACGTTCATTGGGGAAGGGCTTTCCCAGAAAATCGCCTACCGCATCCGTAACGACTACTACGACCAGCTACAACACCTGAGCTTCGCGTTCCACGACAAGCAGACCACAGGTTCGTTGATGTCACGAGCGACGGCTGATGTCGAAGCCGTTCGTATGTTCGTGAACATGGGTGCGGTTCGCTCCATGCTCATCGTCCTGATGCTGTTCGGCGCCGCTATCGCCATGCTCATCACCGACGTACAGCTAGCGCTCATTACCTTGGCGTTCGTTCCTGTCCTCCTGTTCCGCGCCATCCGCACCAGCCGACGCCTCCGCCGGCTTTGGCTCAGGGTTCAAGAGCTCACCGGCGAGATGGTCGCCACCCTCCAGGAGAACCTGACGGGTATCCGCGTCGTGAAGGCGTTCGCCGCTGAAGAGCACGAGATCAGCAAGTTTCGCGTTCGCTCGCAGGCGGTCGCTCACCAGACGTTTTTGGCGCAAAGCACGTGGGCGAAGAACTTCGCCATAATGAACTTCTCGTTCATGGTCGTCATGAGCGCGATCCTCTGGTTTGGTGGCAATCGCGTCATCGACGGCCGCGAGGTCGTCAACGGTCAGATCCTGTACCTGAACATGACTCCGGGGGAACTCGCCAGTTTCTTCGTGTACATGAACATGCTGATCATGCCCGTCCGGATGTCCGGCTGGATCGTCAACAGCTTCTCGCGAGCGTCGTCATCGGGTCAGCGCCTGTTCGACATCCTCGACATGAAGTCCCCTGTGCAGGAGGCGCCCGAGGCTGTAGACGTGGGCCGCGCTTCTGGGCGCATTACGTTCGACCACGTGTCGTTCGCCTACGACGGCGTCAACGACGTCCTGCACGACATCAACGTTGAGGTTCCCGTTGGCGCGGTGGTCGCTTTGGTTGGCCGGCCCGGCAGTGGGAAGACGACTTTTGCCCACCTGGTGCCGCGTTTCTACGACGTAACCGAAGGGCGGATCCTCATCGACGGGCGCGATATCCGCGATCTGACGCTGGAGTCCCTGCGAAGAAACGTGGGAGTTATTCAGCAGGACGTGTTCATCCACACCGCTTCCATCCGCGACAACGTCGCCTACGGCTACGTCGAGGCGCACATGGATGATGTCGTCGGTGCCATGAAGATCGCTCAACTCCACGACTTCATCGACGAGTTGCCGAGCGCGTACGAGACTGTCGTTGGCGAACGTGGCATCGGGCTGTCCGGTGGCCAGCGCCAGCGACTCGCCATCGCACGCACGATCCTCCTGGACCCGCCCGTGCTGGTCCTCGACGACTCAACGTCATCTGTCGATGTCCACACAGAACGCCTGATCCTGCATGCCCTCGATGAGGTGATCGAAGGCCGCACGACGTTCCTCATCAGCAATCGCTTCCACGCCATCGCCCAAGCAGACGAGATCCTCGTGTTCCAGGACGGACGCATCGCCCAGCGGGGCAAACACGACGACTTGGTGGATGTTCCCGGCGAGTACCAAGACCTGTACGCCTCGCAGATGAGGCCGTTCGAAGAGGCTCGGGTTGCGGCCCTTGAGGCTGAGCGCGCGCAGGGCGGCGACTAATGGTGACCAAGACACAGCAAAAGCCCGAGGCGCCACGCGGCCTCAGCGGCAACATGGACGAGATATTCCTAGGGAACGTCCTCGACATCACCGTTGTTCGCCGTTTGGTTCGCTACTCGATGGCGTACCGGGGCACGACGATCGCCGTTGTCTTCGGCATGCTCGGCTACATCAGCGCAGTCGTGGCTCAACCCCTCATCATCGCCTGGGGCATCGATGGCTTCATCACCGCTGGCCCCGACGAGGACCGGTGGGGCAGCCTCGGCATCGTGTCGCTGATCTTCTTCGGAGACACCTTGCTCTTGGGGGTATCTCAGTTCATCCAGTTCCGCTCGCTCTCGCGGCTCAGCACCAACATCCTGTACGACGTGCGCGACGACATGTTCACGCACCTTCAGAAGCAATCGACCACGTTCTTCGACCACAACGAGGTCGGGCGCATCATGTCGCGCGTCCAGAAC
>ERZ890510.77-NODE-77-length-77909-cov-7.526819_pt1 | contig 77909 bp, 65 predicted proteins | sample MGYA00521265_ERZ890510 | MGnify/ENA primary metagenome ERZ890510 (study PRJEB32303, sample SAMEA104408624) | aquatic metagenome | biome: Brackish water; feature: Chemocline; material: water | place: Baltic Sea | collected 2014-10-26T21:54:00 | depth 110 m ... | reverse complement strand
GTCGGCACCCCGCCATCTGTCTAGGGTCCCTTTCTCACTTCGACGGATTTGTCGAGATTGGGAGGGTCTTCTCCAACCCGCCATGGGGTTGCATATGAATCAGTCAAAGCACGTTCTAGGACTGGGCCCCCGCTGGGGTCTCGCCGTTTTGATCGTGATCGTTTCTGCCGCGTGCACCCAGCAGGTCGTACAAGCGGGGTCGGTCGCGGATGTGGCCCCTCAACTCTCTGTGGAGCGCTTCCTCCAGGCGGCGAATGCGCGGGATCTCCATGGGATGGGCCGCATATTCGGGACAGCAGACGGCGCGATGATGGACACGGGCTCCACGGTCGGCTGCATGTTCAAGAAGATCGGATCCTGGTTTGGCGGAGCATCATGCAGAAGCCGAGAGGACGTCGAGATTCAGATGGACGCCATCGCATCCATTCTGAAGCACGAGGACTATCGAATTGTCCGGGAAGAGATGGTCGCCGGGCAGGAACATTCGACCACGCGTGTCCTGGTGACACTCACGATTGGCGGAAAGTCGGTGACCGATGTGCCGTTTGACGTGGTACAGGCGAGCAATGGTCGTTGGATGGTTCAGAACGTCAACCTCCAGCGGGTAATGAACGGGGGGTCACGGTAACGCCCTGGGAACCCTCGGAGATTAGGTAGTCACGCAGAGGGTCGTCTTTACTCGGCCCGTTGGACCAGCTCGACGAGCACGCCACCGGTGCAAGACGGGTGTAGGAAGGCCACCAGGCCATGGGCTCCAGGACGTGGTTCGGAGTCGATGACCCTGAGTCCTTCGGCTTGGAGGCGGGCGAGTTCCCCGACGATGTCGTCGGTCCGGTATGCGATGTGATGCAGGCCCGGACCCCGGCGCTCGAGGAAGCGGCCGACCGTAGTTTCCGGGCCCAGAGGTTCGAGGAGTTCAATGGTGCCAATGAAGGCAACACGAACTCCCTGGGCTTCTAGGGTTACCGGTGGGGAACTCACTTCCCCTGAGAGGAGTTCGAAGGCAGGCGTGGCGTCTTCGAGGGAGTGGACGGCGATCGCAACATGATCGAGCGGTCTGGCCGTCTTTTGAAATGATGACATGAGTCCTGTACCGGCAGTGCGGTGACGGGGCCTGGGTTCGGCAGGCACGAGGTCGGTCTGACCCGAAGGTTACAAGGAGAGCCTAAATGGCAACGAGTGACGCGATTCTGGAAGTGACGGATGCAAACTTCGCGGACAAGATTGAAGGTGGCGAGGGGCTGCAGATGATCGACTTTTGGGCCACCTGGTGTGGTCCGTGCAAGATGGTAGCTCCGCTCGTCGAACAGTTGGCGGCAGAGTACGGCGAAAAAGGACTGAAGGTCGGCAAGCTGGACGTCGATTCGAACCCGAGCGTGACAACACGATTCCGTGTGACGTCCATTCCCAGCATCCTGTTCTTTAAGAATGGGGAATTGGTCGATAAGGTCATCGGTGCGGTGCCAAAATCGCAGCTGGAAGACAAGATCCTCCAGCACCTTTAAGCTGGGTTTTGGGGGAGCGAGGGGTTTTGACGACCTCACGTCCGTAGACACGAGAGGCCGACTGGGCCCGACCCGGTCGGCCTCTAGGGGATCCCAGTCCGCCCTGCTGCGACTCGTCGTCGTGCCTACTCTGAGCGGCGTAAGCCCCCTGCGCGCGGGGTCCCATACTTATGCAGAGCTTCCCTAGGTTTATCTTCCGAGATGTCGACGCTCTACCTCGTAAGCACTCCCATCGGAAACCTGGGCGATCTCTCCGCCCGGGCGCAGGAGACGTTGTGCGCGGTAGACCGAATTCTCGCGGAAGACACACGTCACACCCGCACCATTACTGAGCGTGTCGGGGCGAAGGCACCACTTGTGTCGCTGCATGCGCACAACGAGCGCCAACGCGTGGATCGTGTCCTCGGGTGGCTCGCCGCCGGTGAGAACCTTGCGCTGGTTTCGGACGCGGGAACGCCGCTTGTATCCGATCCGGGCGCCGCGCTAGTGAGCGCTGTCGCCGATGCCGGGCACGATGTCGTTCCTATTCCGGGACCCTCAGCGGTGATGGCCGCGCTTGTCGCCTCGGGGCTGCCGACGGAGCGTTTCTCCTTTCTTGGCTTCCCCGAAAAAAAGGGGCGGGCCCGTCAAGAGTTGATCGAGCGCGTGCGGGGGTCGAAGGAGACGCTTGTGCTGTTCGAATCTCCCCAGCGCACCGTGCGCTTGCTTGAGGACCTTGTCGTCGCCTGCGGCGAAGCGCGTCGCGCGTCGGTCGCGAGAGAATTGACGAAGATCCACGAAGAATTCCGCCGGGGAACTCTTGCCGAAGTGCTTGCCTATTATCGAGAACACGAGCCACGTGGGGAGGTCACCGTCGTGGTGGGGCCGGAGCTTTCGGAGCCGACCCCGGAAGTTCGTGAAGCGCGCCGATTGGAGGGCCTCCACCTGGGCCAAGAACTAATTGATGCGGGCATGAAACCGTCGGCCGCGGCAAAAGAATTGGCCGGTCGCCTCGACCTATCGAGGAATGACGCGTACCGTATCGTCCAGGATCTCAGAGAAGACACGGAAGACGTATGACCTTGATGCTCCTCGCGACGTTTTTGGCGCCACCGATGGCGGTGCCTACACTCCCCTCAGCCGACTCGATTACGATCGCTCGGCTGCAATACGAGGGGGGCGGGGACTGGTATGCGAATCCGTCGTCTCTGCCGAACCTGTTGGCTGCAATTCGTGAGCGGACGGGCGTGTCCGTGGCGCGGCAGGAGATCAATCTCAAGCCGCTGGATCCTGGCCTCCACGACCATCCCTATCTCTACATGACAGGGCATGGCGATGTGCGGTTTTCAGTCGCGGAGCGGGCTGCCCTGCGCGAGTACCTGATTTCGGGTGGCTTCCTGCACGCCGACGATAACTACGGATTGGATAAGTCGTTTCGTGAGGAGATCGCTGGCCTATTCCCGGACGCAGAACTGACTGAGATCCCTGCCGACCATCCGGTCTTCCACACCTTCTACGACTTTCCGGAAGGGCTCCCCAAGATTCATGAGCACGATGGAGGGCCCCCACAAGCGTTCGGAATTTTCTACGAAGGCCGCCTTGTGGTGTTCTACTCCTATGAGTCTGACCTCGGAGATGGATGGGAAGATGAGTCCGTGCACGAAGACCCGGGTGACGTGCGCGAACGTGCGATTCGCATGGGCGTGAATCTCTTTCTTTTCGTGCTCGGTCAGGGCGTGTCGTGACTCCTGCAGCCCGACAGCTCGACGGACGGGTAGCCGCCGTCCGCAACTACCTGCGAAGACGCACCGCAGCAGCATTCTCGGTGTGGGTGGGTGCTTCGGTTGGGTTGATGTTGGTACTCGCGTGGTGGTTGGCGGGCCCTGACGGATGGAGGCAGGGAAGCGACGTTCCCGCGATCTTGGATGCGCTCCTGCTGGTGGGCGTTTCCGTCGCGCTGTTCGTCTATCGCGGCAGAGTCCCGCGGTGGTTCGGCGAGGCTCCGCTTTCGGAGGCGATTGAGCGGTCGGCAGGGCTACGGGCAGGGGTTGTTCGAGGCTCTTTGGAGCTCTCGCGGGTGATCCCGCCCGGTGTGTCGGCGGCCCTGGTCGGCCGGGCTGCCGAGCGCACTGTTGAGGACATGGGAGGCCGAAGCCCGGCAGATCTCTCCGGTCGATTAGGTGACGTTGTCTCGGTGTGGACCACGCGTGGGCTGAGCGCGCTGGCGGTGTTTTCCGTGGCCGTGATCGGACTGTCCGCGGCATCGCCGTCGCGGGCCCTTAGGGCTTGGTCTCCGTTGTCGAGCCCCCTCGGGACCATGAGAGACCCGGTTCTTCCCGCCATCCTAGTGACGCCAGGTACCGTAGAGGTCCTCCGCGGCACGGATGTCCAGGTCGGCATACAGGCCCCGGGCCGACTCGCGACAGTGTTGTCCTGGCAGGCAGAGGGGGACGTCGTCCGCTCAGAGCGCCTGGTACTCTCTGGCGATCGTGCGTCTTACACCTTCAGGTCTGTGGGCGCGCCGACCGAGTACAGGGTGGTGGGTGACGACGGTAGCGAGTCGGACCGCTTTATGATTGTGCCGATCGACCCGCTGTTTGTGAGTGATCTGGTCGTGGGCGTGGCATATCCGCCACATACTGGACTGGCCCCCGACGAATATCGGGGAGATCCGCCGCCCATGCGGGTGCCGGCCGGAACCCGTGTGACCTTGGAGGGCGTTGCGAGCCGCGTGCTCGTCCTAGCCGAGTTGGTGGATTCTCTGGGGCAACCAGAGGTTTCCTTAGACGTCCTCGGGACAGCCTTTCAGGGCGCGTGGACGCCCACCCACGATGGTGTCTTCCAGTGGCACTTCCTCGACGAACAGGGGGACCCGGCTGAGATCCAGCCAGAGCCTCTTAGGTTGAGTGTGGTTCAGGACTCGGCGCCACACGTTGGGATTCCCTTACCGGGTCGAGACACGATCCTGCCGCTCAATTTGCAGCAGCCTTTGATTCTTGAGGCCACGGATGACTACGGTCTACGTCGCCTAGAGTTGGTGGCCTACCGCGTGACCTCGTTTGGCGATCGACTGGAACCGACGGTGCAGGGGCTGGACCTGGGTGGATCTCGTGCGGCACTCGCCCGGCCTCTGCTCGACCTGCGGACGTGGGGTCTTCTACCCGGTGACACCGTGCGCTACTTCGCGCGCGCCATCGATAATGCTCCAGGCGCTCAGATTTCGGTCACCCGCGAGTACTTCCTGCGAATGCCGCAGGCGGCGGAAATGCAGCGTGCGGCGGAAGAGCAGCTGGAGTCTGCCGCGGATCGGTTGGAGGAACTCGCCGCTGAGGCAGCCAGACAAGCGGAAGAAAACCGTGATCAGGCTATGGAGGCCGCTGCGAGGCAGGGTTCCCAAAGCGCGAGCGAAGAGGGCACGCCGGGATTCGAGGAACGCGAAGAGCTTGAGAAGGCGCTCGCGAATCAAGAGGCGATGGCGAACGAAGTTGATTCGATGCGGGCAGAGTTAGAAGAGATGGAGCGGATGATGGAGGACGCGGGACAGGCCGATCCGGGTTTGTCCGCAGACATGAAGGAACTCCAGGAGCTTCTCGAGCAGCTCAACGGGTCAGAACTACAGCAGCGGATGGACGAGCTCGCTGAAGCGCTCGACAAAGACGACCTACAGGAAGCGAATGAGTCCCTGGGGGAGCTCGCAGAGGAACAGGAAGATTTTCGCGAGCGTCTCGAGGAGTCGCTGGAACGCTTCCGCCGGGCGGCTGTCGAGCAAGACTTCCGAGCGACCACCAGCGAAGCCGAAGACCTTGCTCGTCAGGAAGAGGCGCTCGCGGATGCCATGCGCGAGGAGGACGACCCGACGTTGCGTGCGGAACAACAAGATCAGCTGTCGGAACGTGCGGACCAGCTAGAGCAACAAATGGAACGCCTAGAGGAGCGTCTCGGCCAGATTGACGAAAAGGACGCCCAGGCGAGGGTCAAAGAAGCGCGCGAGACGCTCGAGCAGGCCAGACAGCAGATGCAGAAGGCGCAAGAGCAAGCAGACCAGGGTGACAGTCAGCAAGCCGGTGAAGAGGCGGACGACGCTGCCGAACAGCTGGATGAGGTTGCCCAAGAACTCCAGGAAGCCCAACAAGACCAAGCGCAGCAGCAGGCTGAGGCAGCTCAGGCGGCCCTGCGCCAGGCCGCTGATGACGCTCTATCGCTCGCTCGCCGTCAGAGTGAACTGCGTGAGCAGATGCGCGGCGCGAGCCAGGAGCGGGTTGCGGAGATGCGGGCCGACGAGGCGTCCCTCCTTCAGGGCGTCCAGAACATGACCCAGAACCTCCAGCTGGCCGGACAGGGACAGCTTGAAGGTCAGAGAGAGTTGTCTGCCCAAATGGGCCGCACCATGGAGTCGCTGCAGAAGACCATTGAGTCCATGGAGAGCCGCCGGGGTGCCACGCCGTCGCCGTACGCGCAGGCGGAAACCGCGGTCGGTGACTTAAACCAACTCGCGCTCATGGCCATGGCGGGAGCCGAGCAGATGGGCGAGCAGGGGGAGGGACAAAGCGGCGATGAGGTCGCTGAACAACTCGAGCAGCTCGCCCAGCAGCAGGGCGAGCTTATGAATCAGGCGAGCCAACTCATGCCGATGCAGCTTGGCCAAGAAGCGATGTCCGAGCAGATGCAGCAAATGTCCCAGGAACAGGAATCGGTCGCCGACGATCTCGGTGAACTGGCGGAGGAGCCGGGCTCAGAGGAGTCGTTGGGTGACCTACAGGAACTGGCCGACGAGGCTGCTGCGATCGCGCAGCAGTTGGCTCAGGGTCGCCTTACCCCTGAAATGGCACAGCGACAGGAGCGTCTCTTTCACCGCCTTCTCGACGCCGGACGCTCACTGGAGCGTGAGGAGTTTTCTGATGAGCGGGAGTCCGAAGATGCCACCGCCTTCGAGCGTGGGCAGGTCATTCCGTTGACCGCGGATCAATTGGGCGCGCTCCGCTACAGGTTGCCGGATGCCGAGCAACTTCAGCGTCTGAGTCCGGCGGTCCGCCAACTGGTCATTCAGTACTTTGAGCGGCTCAATCGGGGCGGTGCCGGGAGCGGATCATGAGCATCTTAATGAAGTCGCACGTGGCCTGGCTGGTCCTGGTCCTCTGTCTGGTCAGCGCGCTTCCTGCTTCAGCGCAGGTGCGCCGGGGCACCGACGAGGGTCGCTTGCTGCGGGAGGCGGCGTCCCGCGAGTCGCAGGGAGATTTTGACGCGGCGGAGGTTGTGCTTCTGCAACTCCTCGAGGCGGACCCCGCGTCGTCTGGGGGGCTTTTTGCATTGGAGCGGGTGCTGCGAGCGAAGGGTCAAACAGCTCGGATTCTGCTGACGGTAGATGCCTTCCTTGAGAAGGAGCCGACTTCCTCCGGGGTTCGGTATCTGAAGCTGCGGGTGCTCTCTGAATTGGATTCTCTCCAGGCGCTTGAACGAGAGGCTGAAATTTGGTTTGACCTCGACGACGCCAGTGAGGTGCCCTACCGCGAAGTAGCACGTGTCTATGAGCGGGCTTTCGGCTCAGACCGTGCTTTGCGCACGCTCCTAGCGGGTCGCCGGGCGATGAAGCGAGACGATGCTCTCGCCCTTGAGATCGGGGACCTGTATGCCGCTGCAGGTGACCGAGACAAAGCGGTGGACGAATGGGCGTTGGCGGTGGGTGATGATGGGGCTCAGGCCGCTGCCATCGCGCGTCGGGTTCAGGGCTTGCCGGAGGGGGTGGAAGCGGCCGGCAAACGGTTGGTCCTCATCCTAGCCGATTCTGATGTTCTCCAGCGTCGACGTGCCGGGGCCCGGATCGCGCTCGACCTTCGATTGGAGGATGAGGCTCTCGACATTTCACGGCGTGTTGTCGCGGACCTAAGCGAACGCCAGCGGGCGAGCTTCCTCGCAGACGTAGCTCGACGTGCCCGAGAGGGTGATCTCGCAAAGACCGCGTCTTGGGCGTACGACGAACTCGGTCAGGGGGCATCCACTCCGGCCGAAAGGCGTCAATTCGATCAGCGCATTCTGGATGTGGCACTTGCAGCGGGAGATACAGCGACCGCCTTGGACGCCCAACGCAGGGTCGCCGAGTCGTTTTCTCCCGGCTCTGTGGATCGACGCCGTGCGACGGCCCAGGTCATTCGACTCGAGAGTGCCGGCTCAGACCCAGATCGTTTGGGCGAGCTGTTACGCGATTTCCGCCAGGAATTTCCCAACGCGCCGGAGCTCGACGATTTGGCCGCGACGGTTGCACGCGGCCTGCAGGCTCGCGGGGACTCGGATGGCGCGACCTTGGTCCTGGACGGCATCGAAGGACCGCGAAGTGGCCTGGAGCGGGCCTACCTACTGATGGGCGTAGGCGACCTCGAGGAAGGGAGGCAGTCCCTCTTAGGGTCCATCGGTGGATTGCCGCCAGAGGAGGCCACTGAAGTCATTCAATTCGCGGCCCTCCTGAAGCGGCTCTCGCCTGACGCTGCGGCGGTCTTGGCGATGGCGGGGGTAGAGGCCCACAGAGGGCAGGGTGCCCAAGTCGCGGCCGAGGTGGCGGCGGCGATCGACGACCTGCCAGAAGAAGACCGGGCTTCGGTCTTGGCTGAGGTCGCACGCATGGCGGAACGAGCAGGATCGCGCGCCGTGGCGGCTTCGATCAGGGCTCGACTCGTCAGCGATTTTTCGGATACCCTGGAATTCGGGGAGGCAGCGCTCTCGCTTGCGCGTTATGAGAGCCGGACACCGGAGGGTCTCTCCGAGGCCATCTCCATTTTGGAGGACCTCATCACATCGCGCCCCAACGCCGCGGTCGTTCCAGTCGCCCGACTCGAACTCGAGCGCTTAAGGAAAAGAACTCGATGAAACGACGCTGGCAGGTGCTACTCCTCTGTGCTCTGGGTGCCGCGACTGCCGCTCCGACCTCGGTCGCAGCTCAATGGATTCTGGTGCCGATGGATGGTGCGCAGCAGAATCATCTACGTGCCTACGGGCTCACCTATTGGGTGCTGAACCAAGAGGAAAAAGGCGAGTGGCTACTTAACTACCGGGGTGGGTCGTTCTTGCTGCCAGACCTTCCTGGGGTCCGCCGGGAGGCGGCCTTCCGTGGCGTGACGATCAGTCCGGTAGACCCACCTGCGGAGGCCCGAATCCGGGCCACGATTGCCGGGGGAAATATGGAGGCGGTCCCGCTTGAGCGTGCGCCTAAGATTGCGATCTATACGCCGCCGAATGCCACGCCGTGGGACGATGCGGTCACGATGGTGCTGGATTATGCTGGCATCGAGTACGAGAAGATTTGGGACGACGACGTCATCAATAAGGATCTCAATGACTACGAGTGGATTCATCTCCATCACGAAGACTTCACAGGTCAGTACTCGAAGTTCTATTTGACGTATGCTGGCGCGCCGTGGTTACAAGACGAGGTGGCTCGAAATCAAGAGGTGGCCAGGAGGAGTGGCTTCGCGAATGTCCCTGAGTTGAAGAAGGCGGTCGCGGTGAAGATCCGCGACTTCGTAGAGAAAGGAGGGTTCCTGTTCGCGATGTGCTCTGCTACCGAGACGCTTGAACTTGCTTTGGCGGCAGGGTCCGTCGATATCGCTGCGGCGTACTCGGACGGCACACCGCCCGACGCGAATGCATCTTCGAAGATGGACTGGAGTCAGACGCTCGCCTTCGAGGGTGGGCAGGTCCAGACCGCCCCGTCAGTGAGCGCGTTCTCCGACATCGACGGGCATCAAGTGAACACGCCGTGGCGGAAAGAACTTGGGGTTTACACACTTTTCGACTTCTCGGCGAAGTTCGATCCTGTCCCCGCGATGCTGACGCAGAATCATGTCGCGGTCCTTCCTGACTTTTACGGTCTCACGACCTCGTTTCGGATAGACAGGCTCAAGTCCGCGACGATCGTACTAGGGCAGGAGGCCGGGTGGGCCAAATACGTGCACGGCAATCTCGGCGAAGGGACTTGGACGTATTTCGGTGGCCATGACCCGGAAGATCCGGAGCATCAGATCGGCGACCCGCAGACCGACTTGGCTCTTCATGCGAACTCACCTGGTTATCGGCTGATTCTCAATAACGTCCTCTTCCCGGCTGCTAAGAAGAAGAAGCTGAAGACTTGACCGCCAGCGATGTTCCGGCCGGGTTTCCTATGCGCTTCCCGCTGGTGGCCCTAGCGGGACTGGACGGTCTTGACCCTGAGGACGATGAACCCAAGCGGGCGGCTCCCCCTCAGGCTCCGCTCACCATGTCCACCGAGTCCGGTGCCCGAATTCGGGCCGAAATCGAGCGGGCCGGCGGCCGCGAGGTCTGCTTCCTCGCACGCGTGGACGGTGACCGAGTGATTCGGGAGCCCCGGGCGGTCGCGAGAGGCAACTTCGATGCTGTGCTGGTGGCGGCGCGCGATGCGGACCAGGGCGGCGTGATGCTCCACAATCATCCGAGCGGGACCCTAGAACCGTCAGACGCGGACATGAACGTCGCGGCGCATCTATACGAACTAGGGCTCGGCACCGCGATCGTCGACAACGCGGCCGAGCGACTGTACGTAGTGGTGGAACCCCCGGTACCGCGCGTCATCGTGCCGATCGAATCGGATACTCTGGAGGCCGTGTTGGCACCCGGTGGCCCTCTTTCCAAACGGTTCGACGGGTATGAGGACCGGCCGGGCCAGAGGGAGATGCTGCGAAACATCGTGGCCAGGTTTAATGAAGGTGGTGTGGAGATCGTTGAAGCCGGTACGGGGACCGGAAAATCGTTGGCCTATCTGCTGCCTGCCGTGCAATGGGCGCTCAATAACAACGAAAAGACCGTGATCTCGACCAATACCATCAATCTTCAGGAGCAGCTCATCGGCAAGGACCTGCCCCTGGTCCAGTCGATCCTAGGCAGCGTGCGTTGGGCTCTTGTGAAGGGACGGGGCAACTATGTCTCTATTCGCCGCGCTCTGCTCGCGGCGGAGGGCCAGGCATCGCTCTTCGAAGAAGACCGTGGCGCGGAGTTTAGAAGTCTGCTGGAATGGATTGAGACGACGGAGGATGGGTCGTTGGCCGACCTCACGTTCAGCCCTGAGAACGACACATGGGAGGAGGTTCGGAGTGACCCAGACATGTGCCTACGGGCTCGGTGCCCCCACTTCCATCAATGTTTCTATCAGAACTCCCGCCGCAAGGCAGCTTCTGCCGAATTATTGGTGGTGAACCACCACTTGTTGTTCACAGATCTCGCGGTACGCCGAGCTACGCTGAATTACACCCAGGCCGCGGTCTTACCCGCGTATAGCCGCGTGATCCTTGATGAAGCCCACAACATTGAAGACGCCGCCACGTCCCACCTGGGGGTCGAACTCACCCGACGTGGGTTCTATCGCATGTTGTCGAGGCTGGACCGTCGAGGGCGCGGCATCCTGACTGCGGTGCATGATGCGCTCGCGGACTTCGAGTCGGGGCCTGAACTCCGCGAGAGGGTTGAAAGTCGGGTTCGGCCCGCGTTGTCGCGGGCCAGGGCGACGGTTGAGGGCTTCGTGGAGACGATGGAGTTCTTCCTGCCCCCCGGTGAAAGCACGGTGCGACTGGGGCCCTCGGGGATCGGGGAGCCAGCGGACCGAGAAGACGTCGCTGAGGGACTCGCTGCGACTGTGTCCTCTCTGGGCGCACTTGAGCGCGAATTGGCTGAACTTCGTTCCCGGATCGACGTCCATGATGACCTGTCAGATGCCCTCCAGGGGCGGGTCTTAGATCTTCGGTCAGTGGAGCGTCGCATCGCGGCGTCTACGCACGGTCTGCGTCTGGTCCTGGCCCCGGATGAGGAGTCGGAGAATTTTGTGCGCTGGCTGGAAGCACGCGGGCACGGGAAGCGCACCAACCTGGTCCTGGCAGCGGCTCCTGTGGACCTTGGGGACCTGCTGGTCGATGGACTCTTCACCCGAGCGAAAACGACGGTCCTCACGTCCGCGACCCTGACCACGCGCAAGAGCTTCAATTTCCTGCGTGGGAGGCTCGGTCTCGATACAAAGCGGCTGGAAATGACCGAGAATATGCCTGAGGTGAGCGAGCATATCTTGTTGTCGCCGTTTGAGTTCGGTGAGCAAACCCTGTTGCTTGTGCCAACCGACCTGCCGGAGCCGCCCGGGGGTGCCAGCGACTTCCAGTCCGCCACAGCAGAAGTGGTTTTCCAGTTTGCTGAGATGAGTGACGGTGGGCTCTTCGTTCTGTTCACGGCCCACTCGGCGCTGCGGCTGGTGGCAGAACGACTAAGAGCAAGGGGGGTGGACAGGCAGTGGCCCCTATTCGTCCAAGGGGAAGACTCACGCGACCGGCTTCTGTCGAGATTCAAGGATGATGGGCGCGGGATCCTGCTGGGGACCACGTCATTCTGGGAGGGCGTCGACGTGCCGGGCGAGGCGCTGCGCGGGCTCGTCATTCAGAAATTGCCCTTCCGTGTTCCCACCGAGCCCATCACGGCCGCCCGGATGGAGGCTGTCGAAAGGCTGGGAGGCGACTCCTTCCATGATTTCATGCTTCCCCATGCTGCGCTCCGGCTCAAACAGGGGTTCGGGCGGCTCATTCGGTCACGAACCGACCGCGGAGCCGTGTTGGTTTTAGACGATCGGCTCGTGACAAAACGTTACGGCCGGTATCTGCGCGACTCGCTCCCCGACGCACCATTCGTCAAAGGAGCCTGGACCGACGTTCGCCGACACCTGGAAGCGTTCTACTCCGGGCACTAATCGGGCCATCACATTCGGGGACCCGACCGACATCAGGCCGCTGCAAGCCTCTTGGTCAGGCCCCGGTCGGGACGTACATTTCTGCGTCGCTGAGCCTCGGGGCTCAGCGTGTTTACCCACAACATGACTGGCTTCCATGAAACGCATTTTCGGAATGGGTGTTGGCATCGTTTGGCTCGGCATGGCCTCCCTTGCGTTCCGCAACAGCAGCGCGGGATGGGCCGCTGGCCACTCAGACCTCGGCGTCTGGTGGGGAGTTATCGCGGGGGTGCTCACCATTGCCGCCTGTGGTGCACTGATCGGTACCTGGCTGCACACCCGGCCGTCGGGCGCCTGAACCGGGGTCGATCTTGAGGATTGCGGGCCGCCCGAACCTAGCGTCGGGCGGCCTTTTTTCGTTTGATAGGGTTATTCGTAAGCTCTCGGCTCAACTCAGACTCACCTGGAGTGCCACATGTCCCTTCCGTTTCCGTCCAAGATCGTGTGTGTGGGCCGGAATTATGCCAAACATGCGGCGGAACTCGGGAATGACGTTCCCGCCGAGCCGCTCATCTTTCTTAAGCCCCCCTCGTCGATCATTCGCGGCGGTGAGGCAATCGTGCTGCCGGGATGGGCGGGTAATATCAGCTTCGAAGGTGAGATCGGCGTCGTGATCGGGACGAAGGCGCGGAAGGTGTCCGCCGCATCGGCCTGGGACTACGTGGCCGGTTTGGTGCCGGTGAACGATGTGACAGCGCGCGATCTACAGTCCTCCGACGGACAGTGGAGTCGGGCCAAGGGCTTCGACACGTTTTGCCCGGTCGGCTCCATGACGCCACTCGGCGACGTGGATTTGGAGGCGCTGCGGGTCACCACTGTCGTCAACGGAGAAGTGCGGCAGGACGGGCCTGCCGGTGACATGGTGTTCACCATCCCGGTCCTCATCGAACACATCAGTCGATTCATGACGCTCGAGCCCGGTGACCTGATTTCGACCGGTACGCCTGAAGGCGTCGGCATGCTGGCCGAAGGTGACGAAGTGACGATCACGGTCGCAGGGGTCGGATCCGTGTCTAATCCGGTCGTGCTGGAGGCGTCGTGAAGCGAGTCAGCTCAAGGGTTGGGAGTCTGCCTCCGTACCCGCTGCTCGCCATCAAGGAAAAGCGGCGGGTGCTGGAAGCCGCTGGGGTAGACGTGATCGACCTCGGTGCAGGCGATTCCGATCTTGAGCCGCCTGCAGCCGTAATAGAGAAGCTCCGCGAGGTCGCAGGCGACAAGGCCTACGGGCGCTACGGATTTCAGGCAGGGTTACCCGCTTTCCGGGAGGCGGTGGCGGCCTTCATGTCCAAACGGTTCGGGGTCGAAGTTGACCCTTGGAAAGAGGTGCTGCCCTTAATTGGCTCCAAGGAAGGCATCGCGCATCTGCCGCTCGGTTTTCTTGAGGCAGGAGACGTGGGCGTGGTCCCGGATCCGGGCTACCAGGCGTATGTGGGCGGGATCACCCTCGCGGGCGGCGTGGCGCATGAAGTCCCGCTGCGGCCCGAGAATGACTTCTTGATACCGTTAGAAGGATTGCCGACTGCCATCGCCGAGCGCACGCGGATGCTGTATTTGAATTATCCAAACAATCCCACGACGGCCGTGGCGCCGGACAGCCACTACGCCGACGCCGTGGACTTCTGCCACCGCCGTGGGGCGATTCTCCTGCAGGATCATGCGTATTCCGAGATCGCGTTTGACGGGTACCGCCCGCGGAGCATCCTGGAATTCGCGGGGGCCGCCGATGTGGCCATCGAATTCCATTCGTTGTCGAAGACCTACAACATGACGGGTTGGAGGCTTGGGTGGGCCGTCGGGAATGCCGAAATCATCGGCGTGCTGTCACGGGTCAAGTCGTTTATGGACACAGGGCAGTTCCTAGGTGTGCAGGCGGCGGGTGTTGCGGCGCTGGACAGCTGGGAGTCGTGGGTTCCGGGTAACGTGGCTGCGTTCGAGGCGCGCCGGGATGCGGCGGTGGCTGCTTTGAACGCTGCTGGGTACTCCGCTTCGTCACCGCAGGCAACCATGTACCTGTGGGTTCCGGTCCCAAGGGGTGAGCCTTCTGAAGCGTTCGCGACAAGGGCCTTGGAGCAGGAGGGTGTGGTCGTCCTTCCTGGCAGTTCACTCGGAGCGGGCGGTGAGGGCTTCTTTCGAATCGCGCTCACGGTGTCTGAAGACCGACTCAAAGAAGCAGCCACGAGACTAGGGCGGCTCCTGTAACTCGTTCACCGCGACGCAGGTCGGTTAGGAACAGCCGGCAGGGCTCGGGTTAGGAAAGCGAATGAATCAACGGCCCGGCGACTCGGAACCTCCCTCCGGCCGGGGTACCGACGCGCGCCGGTCGGGGCTCGGCTCGAAGCGGGTCGTTGCCGTTTCGTTTGGTTTGTCCGCCGTGCTGCATGTCGTCATGATTCTCCTGTATGGGGTGTTTGGCTTGGAGTTGAGGCCAGAGAGTCCTGAGTTTCAGGTCCCCATCACCGACCGTGACCCCGAGGGCATGGAAGTGCTGCGACTGATCGAGTTCGCCGAGGAAGACGAACCGGCACGACCTGACGAGCCCGAAGCCATTGAAGAGATCGAAGTTCCGGTAGTGGCGCCGACCGCGGTCTTCATCGATCGCGAGCCGGGCGCTGACCTAGGTCCGCCTCCTCCCAGTGGCGCCGATCTGATTCGGCCAGACTTGAAGGACGCTCGGCTATGGAGGTCGCTGGATCCATCCATCGCGGAGCTGAGCCTTGAGCAGCGTGAGGAGTTGCTCCTCTCGGGCCGCATTGTGGAGTGGTTCGACTCGTTGACCATCGCGATCGAGGCCGAGAGGGCATTGACTGACTGGACCTTCACGGACGCGGACGGAAAACGTTGGGGGTTCGCGGACGGCAAGATCTATTTGGGGGACATGGTGTTGCCAGGCATGACTTTCGGGGTTCCGGTGGGCAAACGGGATGAGTATGCCGAGCGCATGTGGCAGTGGGACGAGATCCAACGCCAGGGCGCCCGTATGGAGGTCGTGGAGAGCTGGAAGGAACGTCAGGCGGCGATTAGGGAGCGCCGCGATCGGGAACGCGCAGCTCGCCCGGACACGATCCGCGGGGGGCGCTAGCGAACTCGGTGCAGGGAGCCGTAAACATTTGGCTCTGATGGTGAAGAGGTGCCCGGTAGTACCTTGACCCTCTGCCATATTATTGAGGAACGGATGTTCCCGGCAGGCTCGGCCGAACACCGTAGTTGGGGTGGACGGTCGCGTTTCCTGTGACTGCCATGAAGTGAGCCGTACTCGATGACCGGTAGCAAATCCGGAAGAGAGTTCTACGCTGGTCTCCTTGAAGCCCTGACCCATGTCATGGGCACCGCGAAAGGGTACCTACGAGATCACGGCCCCATGGTCGCGATGCTCTCGACGCAACTTGGTACCGAGATGGGGCTCTCCCGCAAGGACTGTGCAGGGCTGTTCTTCGCCTCGGTGCTCTCGGACATGGGTATGGTCGGCCTAGCCGAGGACGCTTGGGAAAACCCGGTTCCGGAACTGTCGCCCGAAGTCCGTGCGCGAGTAGAACTGCATCCTGAGAGATCTGAAGAACGGGTGGAGCAGATCCCTCACCTGGAGGGGTTGGCCCCGCTCGTCCGCCACCACCACGAATGGTGGGATGGGTCGGGATACCCGGATGCGCTTGAGGGCGAAGCGATTCCGCTCGGTGCGCAGATTCTTCGCCTGGCAGACACGGTCACGGCGCTGGGACAGCAGAGGCCCCACAGGCCTGCGCTCGGGGCGGACGCAATTACGGAGATCATTGCCCGAGGTACCGGGACAGAGTTCGGCCCGGACGTGGCCAAGACGTAGCTACTGCTCGCGCGCGGTGGTGACATCCCGAGCTACGAAGCGTCAGCGTTCCGCCACCAGATTCTTAGGGCTGCTGAATACTTGTTGCCCGAGGCCGTGTCGCCCCTTTCGGCAGACCAGCTGTTGGTGATCCTCTCTAATCTGATCGATGCGAAGGATCCCTATACGGGCGGGCACTCTCGTCGCGTGGCTTCTCTGGCGGTTGCCGTCGCGGACCAGCTCGGCCTTGAGGATCGCATGAAGTCGACGCTTTGGGCGGGCGGTTATCTGCATGACCTCGGCAAGCTGGGCGTGCCGCTGCGGGTGTTGGCCAAGAGGGGTCGTTTGGACGATGAGGAATTCGCCTATATCAAGGCACACCCGTCCGCTGGCGCGGAAATTCTAGAGAGTATTCCGTCACTCTGACATCTGACGACTGTCGCGCGTTATCACCACGAGCGGTGGGACGGCGGCGGTTATCCAGAGGGCCTGTCAGGGGACCGGATTCCGATCATGGCGCAGATCATGGCGGTAAGCGATGCCTATGCCGCCATCACCTCGAAGCGCGCCTACCGTGAATCACGCACACGACGACGCGGTCGCGGAAGTGGGTCGCTGTTCGGGCGTTCACTTCGGACCCCAGGTCGCTGAGGCGTTCTTGTCCATTCCCGTGGACGTTTTCGAGGAGGTTCGCGCGGAGCCCTTCGATGAGCTTCAGCCGTTTCAGCGAGACGTACCGTCGTTCCGAAGTCCAACTACTCGTAACACTGCCCGGGCATCCCGAGCCGGGTAACTGGTAGGCCTGAACGCGGGGAACAAGGGAAGGTACTGTTGCCTCAATCCGTATAGCCTGTTCCGAACCCTGGACGGCCTTGCCATCTTACCAGTTCGCACGCGAGAAGACCCCCGGTACCCGCACGATCGGAGTTTACGTTGTCGGAAGAGCTGGCCCCGCGATTGGACCCGCAGGCGATCGAGCCTGCCCGCTATAAAGCCTGGCAAGAGGGCGGCCACTTCCACGTCCCTGCGTCCCGAGTTTTGGAGGACGGCGCTGAGCCCTATGTCATCGTGATTCCGCCGCCAAACGTAACGGCTGTTTTGCATATGGGGCACGGACTCAACAACACCATTCAAGACGTGCTCATTCGCTGGCAGCGCATGAGAGGCCGGGCCTCCCTTTGGGTTCCAGGGACCGATCATGCCGGCATCGCCACGCAGAACGTGGTTGAGCGGCGGTTGGCGGCTGAGGGGTGCCATCGCGACGATCTCGGTCGCGAGAAATTTGTCGACGCGGTCTGGAAGTTCGTTGATGAGACGGGCAGCACCATTCTCGATCAACTCAAGGCGATTGGTGCGTCGTGTGATTGGGAGCGGACGCGGTTTACGCTAGACGACGAGCTGAGCAGGGCGGTGCGCGAGGTGTTCGTCCACCTCTACGAGAAGGGCCTCATCTATCGAGGCGAATACATCATCAATTGGTGTCCGCGCTGTCTTACCGCGCTTTCGAACGAAGAGGCCGAGGGGCAGGATACTCAGGGAAAGTTGTGGCACCTTAGGTATCGCTTGCCCGACAGCGCGTCTGCCGCCGCAAAGGCTGCGTCGGCCGCTGGTGCCGAGGCGATCGGGCGCTTAGCCGATGGGTCTTGGTACCTCACGGTTTCGACCACCCGGCCGGAGACGATGTTGGGAGATACCGGTGTCGCGGTTCATCCCAAAGATGAGCGTTATGCGGCGCTGGTAGGAGCTCACGTCGAACTGCCGCTCACAGGCCGTACGATTCCGATCGTGGCCGACACGCATGTGGACCCGGACTTCGGCTCGGGCATGGTGAAGGTGACGCCGGCGCATGACCCGAACGATTTCGATATCGCGGGCCGGACCGGCCTCGAAGTGATCGACGTGATGACGCCCGCCGCGCACCTCAATGACGATGTGCCGGAGCCGTTCCGAGGGTTGGAGCGCTTCGCCGCGAGGAAGGCCGTTCTGGCAGCGCTGTCGGAGCTTGGTCTTCTGGCCGGGGACCAGGAGCACACCCACTCGGTGCCTCACTGTTATCGCTGCGACACCATCGTCGAGCCGAGACTTAGCATGCAGTGGTTCGTGAAGATGGGGCCGCTCGCTGAGCCAGCGCTTGAGGCGTCGCGGAACGGGACCGTGAAGTTCACTCCGCCGCACTGGCAGAAGGTCTACGAACACTGGATGGAGAACATCCGAGACTGGTGCATCTCGCGGCAGCTTTGGTGGGGACACCGTATCCCGGTGTGGTACTGTCCTTGCGGCCAAGAGATCGTCTCGCGCGAAGACCCGACGGAGTGCCCGAAATGTGGGTCCTCGGAGTTGGAGCAAGACCCAGATGTGTTAGACACGTGGTTCAGCTCACAGCTGTGGCCGTTCTCTGTGTTTGGTTGGCCGGAGAAGACGCAGGACGTGCAGGCGTTCTACCCGGGACACACATTGGTCACTGCGCCCGAGATCCTGTTCTTCTGGGTCTCGCGCATGATCATGATGGGATACGAGTTCTTCGGCGAGCCCCCGTTCACGGAGGTCTACCTGCACGGCACTGTGCGTGATGCCAAGGGCCGAAAGATGTCCAAGTCTCTGGGCAACGGGATCGACCCGCTCGACGTCGTTCGTGACTACGGCGCAGACGCGATGCGGTACACGCTCATCAGTCAAGCGGCAGTTGGCACCGACATCAGCCTCGACCACGAAGACGTGGAGGCGTCGTTTGCGAACGGTCGGAATTTCGCCAACAAGATCTGGAATGCCGGACGGTTCGCGCTCCTGAGCCTTGGCGATGGACCCGTGAAGCCACTCTCAGAAGTGGAAGCGGACTTGGCTTTGGAAGACAGGTGGATCTTGTCCCGAGTCGAACGCGCCGCTCAGACCGCGACCGATGGACTGGAGCGATACCGCCTTCACGATGTAGCCGAGACGCTGTATCACCACTTCTGGGGTGAGATCTGCGACTGGTATCTCGAGCTCGTGAAGGCTCGCCTCTCGGATTCTTCGGACGATGCCTCTCGCGAAGCGGCGCGGGCTACACTCGTGGAGGTCCTGGACCGAGCGTACCGGCTGTTGCATCCCATCGTGCCGTTCGTGACGGCGGAACTCTGGTCACGCCTGCCGTGGCCCGAGGGAGCGGAACGTCCGGAGGATCTGATCGTCGCGCCGTGGCCCGCCGGGACCGACGGACACACGGATGAGGCCGCTGAGCGTGACATGAAGGCCGTTCAGGAACTGGTGGTTGAGGTACGGCGTCTTCGTAAGGAATACAGTGTGCCGGAAGGCCAACGGGTTACGATCCATCTATCCGGCGGGAGCGACGCGCTTGCGGCGACGCTGGCGCCTCAGTTGCCCGCGCTGGGGCGCTTGGCACGCATTGGGCACATTGACTTCAATCCCGGATCCGGCGCAGGGGCACATTCGGTTCTGGCTGGTGGAGCTGAGCTCTTTCTGCCGCTCGAGGGAGTGATCGATCTTAGTCGCGAGCGAGAACGCCTGAGCGCAGAGATCGCTCGCCTGCAGGGGCAGGCTGACGGTACCGCCAAGAAACTCAGTAACGAGAACTTCGTGTCGCGGGCGCCCGACGATGTCGTCCAAAAAGAGCGCGATAAGTTGGCTCTATTCCTAGGACAAGCAGATCAATTGCGGGCGAAGCTTGCGGAGCTCGAAGGGGAGGCGTCCTGAGGCGCGTGTCCCCACTCGGGCACCGCGTGGGCGGCAGACGCTGGATCCCCCCTGTGGTGTTAGCGGGGCTGGTTGGGCTGGTGGGCGCCTGCGCCCAGCAGGGGACGCCCCCGGGCGGCCCGGAAGACCGCCGGCCGCCCGTAGTCGTCGCGACGACGCCCGACACGTTCGCTCTGGTGCAGGACTTTTCCGGCGCGGTTCGGTTCGACTTCGACGAACGAATCAGTGAGCGGGTCGAAGGGGGCGCGCTCAACAACGCGGTATTGATCTCCCCGCGGACGGGCGCCGTCCGTGTCCGGAGTGAGCGGCGCAGCATCCTCGTGGAGCTTGAGGGTGGCTTCCGCCCCGGCGTCGTCTATCGGATTACGCTGCTCCCAGTCGTAAGCGACTTGTTCAGCAACCGCATGCGAGACCCGTTCGAGCTCGTGTTCTCGACCGGACCCACACCGGTCGCGACGACCATAGCCGGCGTCGTGTGGGACCGCGTCGGCGGCGGTGGGGCTGCCGACTATGAGGTTCTTGCTCAGGGCACGGCTTTGGACATGGAAGGCGTCGACACGACCGAGCATGTGGCGCGGACGGACACCGGTGGCGTCTACGCCTTCAGGTTCATTCCTGCCGGCCGCTACACCCTGACCGCTTACGAGGACCGCAACCGAAATTCAGTTGTAGATGTCACCGAGGTCCAGGGTACGGCCCGGCAGTTGGTCTCTGCGGGCGACACGCTCTACGCCAACATCGCTGTGCTCCAGCCCGACACGACTCAGGCAATAGTGACCAGTGCGGAGCCACTGGACTCGGTCACGTTGCTCATCGAATTCGATGACTACCTTGACCCTGACCTGCCGTTGCTAGGCGCTGGGGTGGCCCTGACTCGACTCGACGACAGTACGACCCTGGGCGCGACTCGGATCTTCCACGAACACGAATATTTGGCGTTCGCCCGCGCGGTGGCGGACTCTCTGGCTGTGCTGGACTCTATAGAGACTGCCGCGCTCGAGGTGGAGCGGGCCGCGCAGGCGGCCGCCGACTCTGCGGCTGAAGCGGCCGGGGCCGCCGACACGTCCTCCGTCCCCTTTGCTCAAGATACGGCAGTGTCGACTCCGCCGCAGGCCGGGCGCGGGGCGGGACGTGGCGCGGTTCCGGAAAGGGGGCGTCGTGGCGAGGGACAACCGCCCCAGGTTGATGCGGAATCGCAACCGGTCGAGCGCGAGGTTCAAGTCCAACCGGCGCGGCAAACCGCGCCTCCGGGACTTGATGGTCGACCCGTCGCGCGCACGCAGTCTGCGACTGCTGGCCGAAATGAGTCGGGGCCCTCCGGACCCGGTGGAGAACGGCTGCCGTCTCAGAGCATCGTGGCGGTCTTGTCTCAACCGCTCGAACGGAATGTTGCCTATCAACTGCGCGTCACCGTGATCCGTAACATCTCCGGCATTCCTCTGGGAGGCGGCGAGGCGGCCATCGTCTTGGAGTCGCTGGCCTCGCGGGATTCGGCCACGGTCGGCGACACCGCGACGGCCGCCGTGGACTCTACGGTCGTGAGCGGCACGACCGACGTCGTCGACACCACAGTGGTGATCGACACACTCTTCGCGCGTCCTCGTCCTCGTCGATGACTGACCCCAGGCGGAGCATCCCCTCCGTCGATGCGATCGTCGCATCGGACGCGTTCTTGGAGTTGATTGAGTGCTACGGAAGGCCGCGGGCTGTACGTGCGGCGCGCGCCGCGGTGGAGTACGTGAGGGCCCAGGTCGCCAGAGGAGATCCTGTGGAGGGCGCCGCTGATGTGGGCCTATACGCGGTGTGGGCGGCGGGGGAGCTGCTTAGGGGTGACGTGCCGTCGCTCAGGGCCGTGATTAATGCCACCGGCGTCGTGCTCCACACCAACCTCGGACGCGCCCCAATCGCCGCTGTGGCGGCGGAGGCGATGGCGGCCGTCGCGCGTGGATACTCGAACCTTGAGTATGACATCGATGAAGGGACGCGCGGCTCCCGCTACGACCATTGTGTCGACTTGCTCTGCGAGCTGACCGGCGCGGACGATGCGCTGGTGGTGAACAACAACGCCGCCGCCCTGGTGCTCGCGCTCAATACGGTGGCCAGGGGCGCAGGTGTCGTGGTGTCTCGCGGTGAGCTTGTCGAGATCGGAGGCGGCTTTAGGATCCCCGATATCTTGGAGCGGTCCGGCGCGCGCTTGGTCGAAGTCGGCAGCACGAATCGAACCCGTCTCGCCGACTACCGCACGGCGATTGAAGTCGGTGGTGTGGCTGCGATCCTGAAGGTGCATCGGTCGAATTTTCGCATGACAGGCTTCACCGAAGAGGTCTCGCTGTCGGAGCTCGCTGGGCTCGCGAAGGAGAGCGGGATTCCTCTCCTGCACGATTTGGGGTCGGGACTGCTGGTGGAGGCAGATCGGCTCGGTCTGCCTGAAGAACCACGGCCCCAGGACTCTTTGGCCGCGGGAACAGATCTGGTCGCCGTGTCCGGCGACAAGCTCATGGGTGGCCCACAGGCGGGCATCCTCCTGGGCGGTCGTGAGATGGTCGCGGCGTTAAGAGAGAACCCATTGTGCAGGGCACTGCGCGTCGACAAGGTGACGCTGGCGGGCGTGGAGGCGACACTCAGGTTGTATCGCGACGGCACGCAGGCGGTCACTGACATCCCCACGCTGCGCATGCTCGCGGCCCCTCCTTCCGAACTGGAGGCGCGCGCGCAGGAGATGGTGGCCGCGTTGGCTGCGGTCGGGGTCCAAGCCGTTGTCCGGCCGGGGCAGGGTGCGGTGGGTGGTGGAACCTATCCAGGTGCCACCCTGGCCGGAGCGACCGTTGTGCTCGGGCCCGGCGCCGGCGGTGCCGACGGGTTGGCTGGTCGACTGCGAACCGGCGATCCTCCTGTCATTGTCCGAATTCTGGACGATTGTGTGGTCATCGACCCGAGGACGGTACTTCCGGGGCAAGAGGAAGATCTCACGCGTCGCGTTGCCGAAGCTTCGCGGCCAAGCCCAGAGGGGCAGTGACGTCGTTGAAGGCGCTCCGGGCAGCCGTGTTCATCGATCGAGACGGTACGGTGATCGAGGAGACCGAGTACCTATCGGATCCCGCGGGGGTGCTCATCCTGCCCGGCGCGATCGCGGGGATGAAGGCCCTTCTGGACGCGGGTTTTCCACTAGTTCTTGTCACGAACCAAGCTGGAATAGCCCGCGGGTATTACACCGTCGACGACTACGAGGCGGTGGCGGTCCGATTATCTGAGATGCTCGAGGCTGAGGGCGTCCAGGTGGAAGGCACCTACTTCTGTCCTCATCATCCGGATGTCACAGGACCCTGCGATTGCCGAAAGCCGGCGACCGGCATGTACCGCCAATCGGCGGCGGCGCATGGCTTGGATCTTGGGCGGTCGTTTTACATCGGCGACAAGCTGAGTGACGTTCTTCCGGCCCTGGAGTTGGGTGGGCTGGGTGTCCTTGTAAGGACCGGGTATGGCCGTGAATTGGAGGCCGAGGCCCCTGATGCCGTGCACGTTGTGGACGACCTGGAGGAGGCTGCGGGGCTGATCGTCAGCCGCTCCCTCCGTTGACCGGTTTTTCGACCCTGAATAGGTTTTGGGTTCGCCTCTGCGGATCGGTCCGAAACCCCGATAACCGAAGCGGGTAGTAGAGTCGCAAAGATCAATCGCGGCACGGTACCACACCCCTTGTAGGAGAAGTCCTGACCATGGTGACGCTCACGGTTACAGCGACGGAAAAAGTCCATGACTTCATTCAAGAACATGGGGTAGAGGGAGACGCAGGCTTGCGCGTGGCAGTGCTCCCCGGCGGGTGTTCTGGCTTCCAGTACGGCTTGAATGTCGAGGACGGTCCTGAGAGTGATGATGAAGTCGTGGACATTCAGGGCGTAAAGGTCTTCATCGACCCGTTCTCTGCCCAGTATCTCGAGGGCGTGGAAATCGACTATGTCACCAGCTTCATGGGTCAGGGCTTCACGTTCCGGAATCCCAACTCGAGTGGCGGTTGTGGTTGTGGAAGCTCATTCACGGTTTGATTTGCTCTGGCTTTCTTGGTGGCATGAAGTCCCCTTCCTGGCTCGGACTCAGCTGACGTGATGGACGTCCGGACCTTCACAGGCGGAGGGTTCGGTCAGAACGCTTACCTGGTGGTCTGCACGGCGACGAGCCATGCGGTGGTGGTCGATCCTGGGGGAGCTGCGGGTCGCATGGCCGCCGCACTGCGTGACTCGACGCTCGTCCTCGACGCGATTCTACTGACGCATGCGCACCTCGACCATATCGAGGGTGTCGACCAGATCCGCGCCGTGGCGCCAGAGGTGCCGATCTGGCTGCACAAGGACGACTTTGAGCTCTACATGGCCCTTCCCAGCCAGGCGGCCATGTTCGGCCTAACCGCGAAGGCTCAGCCGACCCCGACCCACGAACTCATCCATGGGCAACGCTTCACATTTGGCGATTGTGCCTTCGATGTGCGCTTCACGCCTGGGCACGCACCCGGACACGTGATCTTTGTGGGGGTGGACGAGGCGCTGTCGCTTTCTGGCGACGTTGTGTTTTTGGGGTCGATTGGTCGAACAGACCTACCCGGCGGGAGTCTTTCGACACTCATGAAGTCGATCCGAGAGGAAGTCCTCACTTTGCCGGACGATACCGTGCTGTACAGCGGGCACGGCCCGCCCACCACGGTCGGGCATGAACGGGTCGGCAATCCGTTTCTGGTGCCGCACTACCGGGGTGATATGGCGTGAAGGAGCCGCTCAATGTGGTCGCCTTTGCGTCTGGCAGCGGGACCAACTTTCAGGCGCTCGTCGATCATGTGTCCGCGGACGGCGATTGGCGGATCGTGGGGCTGATCTGCAACCGCGAGGACGCGGGCGTGCTTGAGCGGGCCCTCCGCGCGGGGATCGCGGCGACGGTGATACGGACCAAGGATCGGGACACGGCCGAGGTCGCGTCCGAAACGTTGGCCTGGCTTGAGGCCGCGGACGCTGACCTGATTTGCCTGGCCGGGTACATGCGCTTGATCCCGGCCCAGGTCGTTGCCCGCTTCCCCGATCGGATTCTCAACGTGCACCCCGCGCTTCTGCCCGAGTTTGGAGGGAAAGGCATGTACGGCATGCACGTTCATCGGGCTGCGATCGAGGCCGGCGCAAAGGCTTCGGGCCCGACGGTGCATTACGTGGATGAGGTCTACGACCGTGGTGCCATCGTAGGGCAGTGGCCGGTTCAAGTGCGGCCAGACGACACCCCGGAGTCGCTGGCGGCGCGGGTGCTCGAGGCCGAACATCGCCTCTATCCGATCGCTGTGGATCATGTTTGTGCCGCCTTGCGGCGCGGGGTCGATCCCGGCCCGCTCGTCGTGCCGCCCGGCCGCGGTTACGGCGCCTAGATTGTTTGTAAACACACACTTAACACAAGGAAGGGTCATGAAGCGGGCGCTGCTTAGCGTATCCGATAAGGACGGCATCGTAGAACTCGGCCAGGCGCTCATTGCGCGTGGCTGGGAGTTGCTCTCCACAGGGGGGACTGCGCACACGTTGCGCGAGGCCGGCCTGGAGGTCACGGGTGTGTCCGAGGTCACCGGTCATCCGGAGATGATGGAGGGGCGGGTGAAGACGCTGCACCCCGCCATTCACGCGGGGTTGCTCGCGCGACGCGATCGTCCGGACGACATGGCGGCGCTTGTCGAGCAGGGCTACGGGCCGATCGATCTCGTTGCCGTGAACCTGTATCCGTTCCGTGAGGCCGTGGCGCAGGGCGACGTCACTGTGGGCCAAGCGATGGCAAAGGTCGACATTGGTGGGCCGACCATGATTCGGGCTGCGGCCAAGTCACACAAAGACGTGTGGGTGGTGGTGGATCCGGAGGACTACGCGGCCGTCATCGCTGCGCTGGATGGTGAGCAGGACGCTTCACTACGGAGAAGTTTGGCCGCCAAGGTCTTCCGGCATATCAGCGCGTACGATCAAGCGGTGGCCGACTTCCTCGAGGATGGGGAGTGGGAGGCCTTTCCCGAGCGTTTGGATGTATCACTCAAGCAGGTCCAGCCCCTACGCTACGGCGAGAATCCAGATCAGGAAGCGGCATTCTATGGACCGGACGCACCCGCGGGCGTGTCCGCGTTGGAGCAGATCCACGGGAAGAGCCTCTCGTATAACAACCTGCTCGACCTAGACGGCGCACTCCTGTCCCTCTCTCCATTCGCGCTCTCTCCGAGACCTGCTGTCTGCATTATCAAGCACACGACGCCCTGTGGTTTGGGCATCGGGGATACGCTCGCCGAGGCCTACACAAAAGCCCTGGCTACGGACCCGACCAGCGCGTTCGGATCTGTGATCTCGGTGAATCGGCCGGTTGATGCGGAGACGGCGGAGTTGATATCGCAGTTGTTCGTTGAGTGCGTGGTGGCCCCGGCCTACTCGGATGAGGCTCTCGCCACGTTGACGCAAAAAAAGAACCTGCGCCTGCTGACCTTCCCGGCAGGGCCGGTAGTGTTGCCCACGGGTGACCCGGTAGCTCAGGCGCTCGCCACCGCACAGGTGAAAGATCAGAGCTTCTTGGCCGCTTGGGGCAGGCTGCCTGAGGCGCGCATGCTGCGCTCGGTCTACGGCGGCATGCTCGTGCAGACGCCGCCTGTTCCGCCATTCTACGCCGTTGAAGACGCGAGTTGGTCCGTCGCGACTACGCGCGAGCCGACGGCGGCCGAGTGGGACGACCTCAGGTTCGCCTGGGCCGCGATCTTCGGTGTGAAGTCGAACGCGATTCTCATGGCCCGGAACGGCGGGGTCCTCGGCATAGGTGCGGGGCAAATGAGCCGAGTCGATTCATCGAAGATTGCCGTGCGAAAGGCGGCCGATGCCGGACTCGACCTGATGGGTTCGGTACTCGCGTCAGACGCGTTTTTCCCGTTCCGTGACGGCGTCGACGCTGCTGCCGCTGCCGGGGTCAAAGCCGTAATTCAGCCGGGTGGCTCGATTCGTGATGATGAAGTGATTGCCGCCGCCAATGAGCACGGTATGGCGATGGTGTTCACCTCGCGGCGTCTGTTCCGCCACTAGTCGCCATCTGGCGTCGCGGGGACCGGCTCCTCATTGAGGAGTCGGTTCACCGCGACGCGGAGCGCCGGGGGCGCGAAGTAGCCGACGACCCGATGTCGGACGACACCTGTCTTGTCGATGATGAACGTGGTCGGGGTCCCGTGGATACCGCCGAACGCCTGCCGGTGTTGCTGCGTCGCCCGACCCACCGAATAGGTGATCTCTCGCTCGCTGAGAAAGGACTCGATCCCAGCCTGGCCGCCCACATCAGTCGATAGGCCAAGGACGACCACGCCGAGGTCGGCCTTGTCTTCATGCAGGGACTGTAGCGACGGCATCTCCAGCTTGCAGGGTCCGCACCATGTCGCCCAGAAGTTCACCACGACGACCTGGCCGAGAAGGTCCGCTGAGCGGACTCTGTGCCCGTCGAAAGTGGTGACTTCGTAGACCGGCTCCCGCCCTTCGTCGCTGGACACGCCGACGAGCGCACCCATCTGGGGTCCCAGTCGGTAGGCCACGAACACGAGGAGTCCGACCGTGAGGAGGCGTTCGCCCCAGACGAGGAGGCGTTTGGAACTTGTGGGAGTCGGTCCTGACGTGGGTTCGGGCATGCGCTTTCGCAATGATCTAGACGCGGCGTTGGTGCTGAAATGTAATCCCCGACGGTCGTAACGGGTTTCGAGAGATGGGGCGGGGCCGTCGCTTGGCTAGCAGATGGCCACGGCACCACACTAGCTTGCCATTGTGCGGCCGCGTGCCGCGGTGAGTGACTGGACCGAGTGGAGGTGGTATGCACGGCCCGCAAGAAATAGCAGCCCAGTTCGGCCACATCGACATCTACCTCTTCGATCAACTACAGCGGGGTCGATTGACCCTGGACATGAGGGTCTTGGACGCTGGGTGTGGTCCGGGCAGGAACGCGCACTACCTCATGCGTGCCGGCGCCGACGTCCACGGTATTGATTCGGACCCACAACAGGTTGAGCAGATCCGGGCGCTGGCCCGTGCGGTCGCCCCGGCACTCCCGGAGGCGAACTTCCAGGTCGCAGACGTGACCAACTTGCCATTCGCCGATGCCTCGTTCGACTTCGTGATTTCCAGCGCGGTACTTCACTTCGCCGACCACGAGCGCCATTTCGAGACAATGCTTGGCGAAATGTGGCGGGTCGTCTCGGCGGGAGGGGTTCTATTCGCTCGCCTTGCCTCAAGCATTGGTATCGAGGATCGAGTCGTACGGTCTGAGGGCCGCCGATTCACCCTGCCAGATGGGACAGATCGATTTCTGGTTGATGAGGCCTATCTCCTGAGGTTGACGGCGGAACTCGGTGGAAGGCTGCTGGATCCGTTGAAGACCACAAACGTGCAAGGGATGAGAGCCATGACGACTTGGGTGATCGGGAAGGGGAGCGGGTGATGGAAATGACGGATCCCTGGCAGGTCGACGGGCTAGGCGTGGAACGCGTCGTGGTGTATGGACTTGTTGGCCGATAGAGGGTGGGATGGGCGGCGCGTTGCGCAGCCGCGTCACGGGGACGCTTCGTTGGCGCTTCGCGGTTGTCGGGCTGGCCGCTCGGCTCGAACCCACGGGAGCGTTTCTGCGAAACGCGCGTGGGTTCGAACTTTTTGGATGAGAGAGCCTGAGTTGGTCTCCTTGATCCACTTGTCCCTTAGAACGGAGAGGGTGGGATGGGCGGCGCAGTGCGCCGCCGCGTCGCGGGAGGACCGGGGGGGGCGCTTCGCGGTCGTGGGGATGCCCGCTCGGCTCAAACCCACTGGCGCGTTTCTTCGAAACGCGCGTGGGTTCGAACATTTTGGATGAGAGAGCCAGAGTTGGTCGTCTTTATCCATTTGTTCTTTACAACGGAGAGGGTGGGATTCGAACCCACGAGTCCTTGCGGACGCCAGTTTTCAAGACTGGTGCATTGAACCGCTCTGCCACCTCTCCTCCGAGAAATGCTCGGGGCCAAAAGATCACCGCGGGGGGGCTAGCCTTCAAGCGGGGGCGTCCATCCGGTGGGATGGGCGGCGCGTTCGCGCCACCGCGTCGCGTTGGGCTCACCGGCCACCTCCAGCTTGGTCCGGTGCACAGCGTCAAATAGATTAGCCGAGCCGCGACCTACAGCCGGTCGCACCGCAAACTGCACGAGGTAGTTCGTGATATCGGTAGAGCGCAGGCAGACCGTCCCCGTCGATGTTGGCGGCGTGATCATCGGGGGCTCGGCTCCCATCGTCGTTCAGTCGATGACCAACACGGACACGGCGGATGTGGCGTCTACCGTGGCCCAGGTCAGGTTGCTCGCGGACGCGGGCAGTCAACTGGTGCGGGTCACGGTGAACAATGACGCGTCGGCGCAGGCGGTTCCTGCCATCGTGTCACAGCTGGCCGACCAAGGTTACAGCACCCCGATCGTCGGCGACTTCCACTACAACGGCCACATTCTCCTCACGAAGTACCCCGCCGCGGCCGAGGCTCTGGCCAAACTCCGGATCAATCCGGGCAACGTGGGGACCAAGCACCGCGACGCGAACTTCACGGAGATCATCAAGGTCGCGCTCGAGCACGACAAACCGGTCCGCATTGGTGTGAATTGGGGCTCTCTGGATCAGCGCCTGCTCACAGAGTTGATGGATGCGAATGCGCTTCGTGCTGAGCCGAAGGGCGCCAAGGAAGTTTTGTTGGAAGCGCTCGTGGAGAGCGCCATCCGCTCGGCGACACTGGCCGAGGAGATCGGGCTGGCCCATGACCGGATCGTGATTTCGACCAAGGTCTCGACGGTCTTGGACTTGATCACGGTTTACCGGATGCTGGCAAAGCAGGGTGACTATCCGCTGCACCTTGGGCTCACCGAGGCAGGTTTGGGTGCCAAGGGAATCGTGGCCACCACCGCCGCACTAGCGCCGCTCTTGCTCGAGGGCATCGGCGACACGATTCGGGTGTCACTCACGCCCAAGCCGGGCGGCGATCGGGCTGAAGAGGTTCGGGTCGCGCAGCAGGTGTTGCAGTCGCTCGGTATTCGTCACTTCGAGCCCCAAGTGACCTCGTGCCCGGGTTGTGGGCGGACCACGAGTACCTATTTCCAAGAAATGGCCGAAGACATCACCAACTATATCCGCGAGATGATGCCGGAGTGGCGTCCCCTATATCCGGGGGTCGAGGAGATGGACGTTGCGGTGATGGGCTGCGTGGTAAATGGCCCGGGCGAGTCCAAATATGCCAACATCGGGATCTCGCTTCCGGGCACCTTTGAGGAACCCGTGGCGCCCGTCTACGTAGATGGAAAGCACACGGTCACGCTCAAGGGCGACCGACTCGTGGATGAGTTCAAAGCGATCTTACTCGATTATGTGGTGCGAACGTACGGCGTCGGGTCCAGTGGTGGAGCCTCGCACGACGTGTAGCACATGACCATATAGTTGGCGGTCCCCGTCCGATGAAGCTTGATTCGGCGCCCCCAGGGGATCATCTACAGGTGTCGGTGCAACGCTGTAGCCCTCCTTCAGCGTCCTATGCTCCGTACATGGCGGCCCCGTCGGGCGACCCGACGCGGCCACCCACACTAAAGCATTTCGGGGATCGATAATGAGCTTTTCCAGGCGCACGCTGAGCTTGGTGACCGTAGTCCTCTTTTTGGGTGTCCTAGCTGCCGGGGTGTGGTGGCGACTGGGTGGACTAGGGGGCACAGAAACAGCCGACGGGGCAGCAGCAGACTCAACCGGCATCGAGCTCCCGGAGACAACAGGGGGGAGCCAGTTCTCGGCAGATGTTCCGCAGCCAGTGAGCGGCGCTGAAGTTTTGCGCGACACGTTGTGGATTCGTGTTGGGGCTGCCGGGCAGGCAGAGGCGTTTCAGCGAGCGACCATCAGCGCCCAGGTGGAGGGAGTGGTTCAGAGCGTCTCCGCGCGAGAGAACCAGCGCGTAGGGGAAGGCGCGGCGCTGATGCAGATCGATACCACGGAATACGCCATGGCGGTCGACCAGGCTCGCGCGGACCTGCTGTCTGCCGAGACCGACTACCGGCAGATGATTCTCTTCGATGATGAGTTGGAGGATGCCGCAGTGCGCGCGGAGCGCGAGCGAATCGCTCGTTCGCGGAGCGGCCTTGAGCAGCAAAGAGTCAACCTCCGCCAGGCCGAGTTCCGCCTGCAGCGGTCGCAGGTGACGAGCCCGTTCGGGGGCCGCATTGCAGACATAAGCGTGGTGCCAGGCCAGTACGTAACCGCAGGGACCGAACTGATGACGGTTGTGGACCTGGACCCGATCAAGGTCGAGGTCCAAGTCCTCGAGGCGGAGTTGGGCTTCCTGTCGGAGGGGCGCAAAGCCGACGTGGTGTTTGCGGCTTACCCCGGCGAGGTGTTCCAGGGGGCGATCGAGACCATCAACCCCGTGGTCGATCCAGAAAGTCGCACGGGGCGGATCACGGTACTCTTGGCGAACCGGGATCATCGGATCAAGCCGGGGATGTATGCGGAGGTATCACTCGACGCAGAGGCGCTCCCGGACCGGGTCATGGTGCCAAGAAGCGCGATACTCGAACGGGGTGAAGGGACGCGAAGGAAGATGCTCTTCGTGTATTCGCCAGAGGGCAGCAACGGAGTTGCCGAGTGGCGCTACGTGAATACCGGTCGTGAGAGCGACACCCACGTAGAGATCATGCGCGAGGGCTTGGAGCAGGGCATGGTCGAGCCTGGCGAAATCGTGCTGGTCGATGGACACCACTACCTGGCCCACGACACCCCGATCCGCCTGGTCGAGAATGTCGAAGCGTCGGGCGGGAGACCGGGCCGATGATGCGTAAATCACTTCTCCTGGCCACCGCCTGCTGTCTGGCGGCTGGGCTCGCCGCGCCGGGCTTGGCGGCCCAATCGCGCGACACACTTCGGCTCACGCTCGATGATGCCTTGGACGTCGCAGTGGGAAGTAACCCGACATATCGACAGGCCAACAACAACATCTCGCTGAACGGGATCGAGATGCGGACGACCTGGCTCGATCAGATTCTGCCGCAGGCGAGCCTGTCGCTCTTCAACACGGCATTTACCGGGAACCTCCAGCGCACGGCTCAGGACAACTTCGGTAATCCGATCGACGACCCCGATGCCGCCTGGAACTACTTCTCAAGCACCAACCAAAACCTGAATCTCTCATGGAGCATCCGCGGCCAATCGCTGTTTCAGGCGCACAAGCGGCAGACGCTGACCAACCAAGGTCGAAACATTGCAGAGGTCAGGGCGCTTACGGACCTGCAGGTGCAGGTCCAGCGACTTTATATGGACGCTGTAGAACAGCGCGACCTGCTGCGGGTCGAGGAGGAGTTGCTCGCCGCGCGGGAGATCGATCTCGACGTCGCTGAGAGACTCTTCTCTCTGGCGTTCCGGACGCGAGTAGACGTTCTGAACGCGGAGTTGGCGGTCGAGCAACAGGCCTTCGAGCTGCGGCAACAGCGGACCCGTCACGAACGGGCGTTGTTGTCCCTCAGAACACAACTCGGGAATGAAGAGATCGGCCCGATCTCGCTCGACGATTCGGCGCTGCCGCTTTTTGACCCCTCAGGCCTGGACGCAGACAACCTCGCGCGGTCTGCGCTGACCGTGAACCCAGAATTGCTTCAATCAGGCGTCTCGGTGCGGTCGTCGATGCTCGGAGTCAAAGAGGCGAACAACGCTTGGTGGCCAACGATCGATATGGGGATCGACGTCTACCGTCGGACCCAGCTTCCGCAGGGCCAGTCGCTCTTTGACGTGTCGTTCGACGAAGAGCTTGAGAGTCGCTTCTTCATGCAGTTTTCGATCCCGATGTTCAACAACTACTTCCAGAACAAACAGTCGATCGAGCGCGCTTCCGTCCAGCTCGAAAACGACATGGAAGCCGAAAGGGCGGCCCGTCTCCGCATCGAAGAGACGGTTCGAGGTGCCTTACTCGAGTTGTCCAATCAGTGGGAATCACTGCGGCTCGCGGAACGTTCGGTCGAGATCGCAGTGGAAGCGCTCCGCCTGGCCAGAGAGGAATACCGCATCGGCACTCGGAGCTTCGAGGACCTCCGCTCAGGCTTTGAGCAGGAGGCGTCCACTCGGCGCCAGGTCATCACGTCTCGGCACAGTTTTGTAGATGCGCTCCTGAGTCTGGAAGAGGCGGTGGGCACACGAGTGCGGGGTGGCGCAGGTCTCTCGCCCGCACCGGCAGCTCCGGGAGCGCGCTGACGTGTCGATTCCTGGCGTCTCAACCCAACGGCCAGTTGCCGTGTGGATGCTCTTCCTTGCGGTGATTCTGTTAGGTGGCATCTCCTACGTCCGCCTGCCGATCGACCTCCTGCCAGACGTGAGCTACCCCAGGCTGGTGATCTACACGTCCTATGCGGACGTAGCACCCGCCGAGGTCGAACGACTGGTCACGGAGCGCATCGAGGGCGAGGCCGCCGCGGTTCCCGGGGTCGAGCGGGTGACCTCTGTGTCTCGTGAGGGCGTGAGTCTGGTGACGCTGCGCTTCGCGTGGGGCACCGATATGGACTTTGCGATGTTGAACGTGCGTGAACGCATGGACAATGTCCGGGACGCCCTGCCGGAAAGCGCCACGAGGCCAGCCATCCTGCGGGTCGATCCAGAGTCCGAAGCGATCATGACGCTCTCCGTCGCGGGCGGCTCCGATTTATGGCAGACGAAGGAGATGGCGGAGACGGTCTTTCGTCGGCGTCTAGAGCAGCTGGACGGGGTCGCTCAGGCCTCCGTGACCGGCGGACTCGACCGCGAGATCCAGGTCGAAATTGATCCTCGGCTTCTTGACGCCTATGGACTGACGCTTCAGACCATTTCGACCGCCCTGGATCAAGCGAACGTGAGTGCCCCCGGAGGGACCATCCTGCAGGGGCGCTACCGGTATCCGCTGAGGACATTGGGGGAGTTCCAGACGGTCGAGGAGATCGCGAGTGTCGTCGTGGCACGCCAAGCGGTGGGTGCCGGGGCAGGGGCTACGGGCGCGAACGGCTTTCGCGTCATCCGTCTGCGGGATGTGGGCCGCGTCATTGACGGGTTCGCAGATCGAGAGTCCATCGCACGATACGCCGGCGCTGAGGCGGTGGGTATCCTGGTCTTCAAAGAATCTGGGGCGAACACGGTCACGGTGGCGCGGGACGTCGAGGACGTGATTGAGGAGCTTGCCGGGGAGTATCCGGCCATGCACATCGACGTCGCGGACAACCAGGCGGGGTTCATTTCGGACTCGATATCTAATGTCGTGCAGGCGCTGGTCTTCGGTGGCCTGCTCGCCTTCCTAGTCCTCTTCCTCTTCTTGCGTGATCCCCGGTACCCGGTGGCGATCGCGCTGGCGATCCCCATTTCCGTGGTCGGCACCTTCGCCCTGATGGAAGCCGCCGGGGTGAGCCTCAACATCATGAGCCTGGGTGGTCTCGCCTTGGGCGTAGGCATGCTGGTGGACAACTCCATTGTTGTTCTTGAGAACATCTTCCGGCACAAAGAGGAGTTGGGCGAAGACTCGCAGACCGCGGCAACGGTTGGCGCCGAGGAGGTACAGTCCGCCATCACGGCGTCCACGTTGACCACGATTTCCGTGTTCGGTCCGATCATCTATGTGGAGGGCGTGGCGGGCGAACTGTTCAAGGATCTCTCGCTCGCGGTGGCGTTCTCTCTGGTGGCTTCGCTGCTCGTCGCCCTCACACTGTTGCCCTCGCTGGCCGCACGTTTTGCGGGTGGGGGCGCAGGCGTGACGACCGAGCCGATCCCGGCCGCCCCGCGTCCGAAGGGTTTCTTTCGCACCGTCGCATGGGCCATGACGTGGCTGCTGTTGAGTCCGTTCCGAGCCCTGCGGTGGGCGTGGAGACTGGGCGTGGACCTCCTGAAATTCTGGGGCACAGGCATCGGCCGGACGTTGGGGACCCTTTTCGGCCCCATGTTGGATGCCTTCGACCGCAGTTTCGATCGTTTCGCGGCGCGCTACCACCTCGCATTGGAGTGGTCGCTCACACGGCCCGCCTATGTGCTGCTCGGGTCGGCAGCCGCGCTGCTGCTCACGTTTTCCGCGGGCACGTTTCTGCCACGTGACCTGCTACCGCATGTGGACCAAGGGGCCTTTGGCATTCGTCTAGAGCTCGCGGAGGGCACCGCGCTGGATGCCACTCTTGAGGCGGCAATCCGTGTGGAGTCGGTCGCGCTCGCGGACCCGGACATCGCAGCCGTCTTCAGCAACGTTGGCCGCGATGTGCAGGCCTATGCGGACGGAGAAGAGGCCTCAGGCCTCCATACGGCCAGCTTTCAGGTGCGCGTGAGGGAAGGTGCCGTCACGGAGGTGGTCGCTGAGCGAATGCGGGGCCTTGCGGCGACGTTCCCACCCGGCGCGCTCTCTGTTGAGACGGGGCAGGCTACGGCACTCGGTACGATGCTCGGCGGTTCGGAGGCAGATGTGGCGGTGCGCGTCCGCAGCCAGAACCTAGATGAGGCCTTCGACGTCGCCGAACTGGTGCGGGCGCGGCTGGCGCAGGTAGCCATGATCAGCAACGTCCGCGTGGGCACGGAGCGAGGTCAACCTGAGATTCAAGTTGAAATTGACCGTGCGGCCTGTGCCAGCTACGGGATCGACCCCCGACTCGTCGCGGACGTGGTAGACCGCTCCATGCGCGGGAATGTGGCCACCGAGTTCGTGGACTTCGACCGAAAGATCGACGTGGTGGTGCGCTTTCCTGAGGACCAACGTTATTCGCGAGCGACGCTCGACGGGTTGCGAGTCCAGGGCGTGCCGATCCGGGAATTGGTACACATACGAGAGGCGCTTGGGCCGGCGCAGGTGCGGCGTGAAGATCAGGCACGGGTGGTGCCCGTCTACGCCGACGTCGTGGAGGGCGGGCTGGACCAGGCGATCGTCGCGATCCAGGCGTCGCTGAGCGACATACCGCCTTCGCGTACCGTGCGCTTGGATGTCGGCGGCGAAAACGAAGAAATGCGCCGCTCATTCCGCGACCTGGCGTTCGCATTCGCGCTCGCTTTGATCTTGGTCTACATGATTCTCGCGGCGCAGTTCGAGTCTTTCGTGCACCCCATCACGATCCTTGTTGCGGTGCCGCTGGCGCTGGTCGGTGCCGTGGCTGCGCTTGTGGTGACGGGGCAGGGACTGAACACGATGAGCCTGATCGGTGGCGTGATTCTGGTCGGAATCGTGGTGAACGATGCGATCGTCAAGGTCGACTACATCAACCAGTGTCGGACTCGCGGACTGGCACTCAGGGACTCGATCCTTGAGGCCGGCCGCGTAAGACTTCGACCGATCATCATGACCACGGTCACCACGGTCCTTGGGCTTCTGCCCATGGGATTGGGGTTGGGACGTGGTTCTGATCTGAGGGCACCTCTGGCGATCGCCGTAATCGGTGGGCTTCTGGTTGCCACCGCGCTCACCCTGATCGTGGTGCCGGTCGTCTACCAGACCGTCGAAGTCGCTCGGTTGCGGCTCGTGGGCGGCCTGGCTGCCCCTGAAGCTGCGGTGGCAGGAGAGTAGGGGCCTACCATGATCAGAATGAGCCTACGCAGGCCGGTCGCCGTCGCCATGACCTACACGGCGGTGGCCCTCCTCGGCGTCGCAGCCTGGCAGAACATCCCCATCGAGATGCTGCCCGAGACCGATCTCCCGCAGCTCACCGTGCGCGGCAGTTGGCGCGGGGCCTCGCCCGAAACCGTGGAGGCGTTTCTCACGGCACCGCTCGAGGCGACGATCCAGCAGGTCCGGGGCGTAGAAAGGATCGTTTCGGAGTCGTTCGAGCAGCAAGGGACCGGTGTGGGGACGGCTGAGATCACGGTTGAATTCGACCGTGATACGGACATGGACTTCGCGCGCCTGGACCTGGCGGAACGACTAGCCACGCTCGAGGAGTCTTTGCCGCCGAACGTCGACCGAGTCTCGGTCGAGCCATATGTGCCGCAGGAGTTTCAGGAGCAGAGTCGCCCCTTCCTGGCGTACACGTTTTGGGGCCCGTACACGCTCGAGGCACTGCGTCAGCACCTCGACGACATGGTCCAGCCGGAACTCGGGCAGGTCGATGGGGTCGCGCTGGTTCAGGTGTCAGGGGGGCGTGAACGTCGCCTGGAGATCAACCTCGATGAGCAGGAACTCGCCGCACTCGGGCTAGATCCGTGGACAGTGAGGGAGAGCATTCGCGAGCTCGACCTCGTTCGGGAGGCTGGCGCCATTCGTGAGGGTGACGATCAGCTGACCATCACGATCGTGAATCGACCCGCGAGCGCCGAGGACGTCCGCAACGCGGTGATCACGGCTGCGGGCGGCACCCCGGTCCGTGTCTCCGACATCGCGACGGTGCACGACACCTACGAGGAAGCCCAGAGTCTCGCCCGTATTAACGGCAGGCCCGCGGTCCGATTCCAGATCATAAAGGACCTCGGGGTAAATACCGTCCGGGTCGCCGACGAGGTGAAGGCCCGTCTGGCCGAACTTGAACGCTTCAACCCTTACGGAACGCAGTTCGAGTTGGACTACGATGAGAGTGAGGACATTGAGCGGCAACTGACCGATTTGCGCACGCGGGCGCTTATTAGTGCGGTGGTTATTTTCGGGGTTCTGCTGCTTTTTCTGCAGTCTTTCCGATCTGCGGGCCTGATCTTCGCGACAATCGTCTTCAGTGTGCTCATTGCGCTGAACCTGATCTATTTCGGGGGACTCACGCTCAACCTCCTGACACTGATGGGGTTGGCGATGGGCTTCGGGCTCATTGTGGACAACTCCATCGTGGTGCTGGAGAACGTGTACAGGCGGTGGCAGGGAGGTGAAGACCCGTATGCGGCTGCAGAAGGTGGCGCGAAAGAAGTCGTACTCCCGATCATGGCCTCGACGGCGACGACGCTCATCGTTTTTGTCCCCTTCGTCTACCTGCAGGGCGAGTTGCAGGTGTTTTATGTGCCGCTCGCGATTGTCGTCGCGCTGACGCTGGTGGCTTCGATCTTTGTGGCATTCACCTTTATTCCGGCGCTGGCAGCCCGCTTCCTGCACGCCGACGTCCGCACACCGCAAAAGAAGGGGCTCGAAAACCAGCCGCTCTACGTGCGCTTCTACTCAGACGTCGTCGCTTTCACAGTACGGAAACCATGGTTTGCGATGTTCGTGACCGCAGTGGTGTTTAGCGGCTCCTATTACCTGTTCGACCGGTACGTGAGCACGTGGGCCATGTGGGGCGGGGGTTATGGGGCCCGGACGTACATCTCGATGAACATCGAGCTGCCGCGCGGCTCGAATCTGGAGCGGACGGACCAACTTGTGCGCTTCTTTGAGGAGCGGGTGGGCCAAATGCCTGAGGTTGAGCAGTACACGTCGCTCGTCTACGGCAATCGCGGCTCGATGGAGATCACCTTCCTGGACTCCATTGAGAACACGCAGATCCCCGTGGCTATCAAAGAAGAGATGGTGGCGTACAGCCATACGTTCACGGGCGCTGAGGTGCGCGTGTACGGGTACGGGAATTCGTTTTATGGTGGCGGTGGGAGTGCGCCGAACTACGCGATTCAGGTGCTCGGCTACAACTACGAGAAGGTCCGCGATATCGCGGAAGAGATTGGTCGAAGGGTAGGCGGACTCAACCGAGTCCAAGAGGTTGACACCAATTCATCCAATCGCCGATTTAGCCGCGACAAGGCCTCCGAATACGTCGTCATCATAGATAGGGATCGTCTTGCACAGCATCAACTTACGATCCAAGACCTCGTGCGTAGCATGAATGCTACCGTGGGCGGGGCAGCCCAGTTGGACTACGTGAAACTCGGCGGCGAAGAAGTCCAATATCAGGTCAAGCTCGATGCCAACGTGGACATGGACGTCCTCCAGCTCACGGAGACCCTAATCGACACCCCCGAGGGCCGTCGCATTCGCCTAGGGGACGTGATGCGTATTCAACCCCGGGACATCCTCGCCCGCATCCGCCGGGAAAATCAGCAATACGAGCGCACCGTGGCCTATGAATTCCGAGGCCCACAAAAGCTGGGCGACCTCTACCATGACCGGGTGATCGAAAGCACGGAAGTCCCAGCGGGCTACACCGTAGAGAAAGGTGAGTCGGGCTTCTCCATAACCCAGGAAGAACAACAACAGATTTGGCTGGTTCTGGGGCTCGCGTTGTTGTTGGTCTACATGGTCACCGCAGCGCTGTTCGAGTCCCTTTTGCAGCCCCTGTGTGTCATTTTGACTGTGCCGATGGCGCTGATCGGGGTCTATCTGATTTTCTTCTACACTGAAGCCTCGTTTACCCGCGAGGCGTACATCGGCGTGATCATGATGTTCGGCATCGTAGTCAACAACTCGATCCTACTCGTCGACCATGTAAATAGTGTGCGTAGGCGCCATCCTTTGCTTCCTCTGCCAGAAGCCATCGTGCAGGGGACCCTGGAACGCGTCCGACCGATCCTGATGACGACGTCGACCACGGTCCTCGGGCTGCTTCCGTTGGTTCTATTTGGGGACGCCACAGGAGCGAACATCTGGGACGCTTTGGCGCTGGTGCTCATTGGTGGCCTGATGTCGTCGACGCTTTTCGTCCTGACCATCACTCCGGCGGTTTATCACGTGTTGGAGCGCACCAAATTGCCCCGAGAACGACGCACGCTCGCGTCGGAGTCTGCACAGGAGGTGTCGTCGGTCTCCGCTTGAATGCCCGGCGCAGCCTGGGTCCTCAATGAACTTCCGGTGTTGTCTGGCTTTCGGGACTGTCCCCAGCGGGTGACGCCTGTGTCGCGGGAGAGACAGCGTCGTGACGGTCCTGGCCTCACGAGGCCTTGTAAATAAAGGAGTTTCGGCTGCCGCATGTGTGGCACAAGGCTTGCGGAACGTCATAACAGGCGACATCTATTCGCACACGGGAGAGAGGCATGATGCGGAAGAGAAACGGGTGGAGGGTTCAGGTGATGCTTGGAGCGGCACTGCTTCTTGCGGTGCCCAGCTTTGTCGCTGCCCAGAGCGGTGATGGATTCCTATTCAAGCAACCGGTGCTCTCAATCGGGATCCGCACAGGCGTCTCAGTCCCGCGCGCATCGAGCGAGATCTTCGATCACACTTTCCAACAACTCACGTTGGGTAAGAGTGACTTCGCTGCCGGTTATGTCGGCGCCGAGATCGGGGTTCGCGTGGGTGATCGAGTCGACTTGGCCCTCGGGGCTGGCCAGTCCGGCTCGTCGTCGCGGTCCGAGTTCCGCGATTGGGTGGACGCCGATGACCTCCCAATCGAGCAGACCACGGAACTGACCGTGATTCCGGTGACGATGAGCGTGAAGTACTACCTCAGCGACCGTGGCCGCTCGGTAGGTCGCTTTGCTTGGATTCCCAACAAGGTCAACACCTACTTGGGTGGCGGCGGGGGAATCACGTGGTACCGCTTTGAGCAGCGGGGCGACTGGGTCGACTTCGACAGCTTCGATATCTTCAACACGCGATTCAAATCGAATGGGAGCGGGGCTTCCGTCCATGCGCTCGCTGGGGTCGATGTGGCGGTAACCGAGTTCTTCTTCTTGACCGGAGAGGGTAAGTACAGCTGGGCGCAGGGTGCACTCGACGAGTATTCGTTCGAGGGTTTCGACAAGATGGATCTCTCCGGCCTGCAGTTCACGGTCGGTTTTTCAGCTCGCTTCTAGTCGAGTAAGGAAGAAACTTGATCATGACCAATCGCTACGGGATGCAAGCCTTCGTGGCCACGCTGACACTTGGCCTCGCACTGATCGCTACCGCTCCGGCTGCCGCCCAGGAGAGCGTCGATGGGCGCTGGATGGCGTTTGTTGGGTGCTGGGAACCCCTAGAAGAAGCTGCCGACCAAGGGATTCTCTGCGTCCAGCCTACCGACGACGGAGTCGAGATCTTCGGTGTGGTCGACGGTGAGGTCACCACCAGCGACATGATGGTCGCCAACGGTGAGCGGGTCGATACCAGCATCGAAGGCTGTGAGGGCTGGGAGTCCTCCCAGTTCTCGCACGATGGTCGGCGCCTCTTTACACATTCTGAGTTCGTGTGCGGTGAGGAGGTATCGAGGTCGGCGACGGGGATCATGTCGCTCACTTCACCGACCGAATGGCTTGACGTGCGCTCCGTAGATGTTGACGGCGAGCAGATCGCGTGGGTTCAGCGCTACCGGTTGGTCGGGCCAGATCGAGTCGCCGAAGCAGGCATCCAAGATGTCTCGCTCGGACTCGGCATGGCGGTGCGCACGGCGCGCATGGCCGCGAGCCGCCCGATTCAGATTGAGGACATCGAAGAGGCTGCAGGCGAGGTGGAGAGTAAGGCTGTGGAGGCTTGGGTCGCCGCGCGCAGAGAAGGATTCGACCTCGACGCGGACGAACTGATTCGTCTGGCGGATGCCGGCTTGCCGGAGAGCATTATCGACGTCGTTGTCGCCGTGTCCTACCCCGAAACGTTTGCGATCGATGATGAGGCGGGCGGAAGTATGCGAGGACGGCCCGTGAGGGGCGTTGGCACCATGGACAACACGTACGGCGCGGGCGTCCGCCGCGGCTACGCTGGCCGATACGGCTACGGCTCACGTTCCTTCTTCTGGGACCCGTTCTACTACGGGTATAGCCCCTACAACTCGAGCTACGGGTACGGCTATGGGTCGGGGTACGGGTCCGGGTACGGGTACGGCTATCCGTCCGCGGGATACTATTATACGCCGGTCATCATCACCGAACGTCCGACCGGCGGGAGTAGCAGCGCTGGCGGCCGTGTTGTGAACGGTCGCGGCTACACCCAGGGCTCGGGCAGCGGCGGGGCCCGTCGCACGGGTGATTCGAGTGCTGCTCCGTCTGGGTCTTCAGGTGGCGGAACCGCCGCAGGGTCGACCACGAAGGCTCCGCCGCCACGAAAGGCGAAACCGCGAGGCGGTGGTGGCTGAGTAGGACTGAAGTGGCTTGAGTACAAGACCGCCGGGGCCCCTCGAGGTCCCCGGCGCTTTTGTTTGCGCCTCAACCCAAACGCTCCACCCAGTCCCGCGCTTGTGCTAATTTCACAGCGCATGAATGAACCCAAGGGCGCGGGCGCCCCACCAACCGACTTCCTCCGTCAGATCGTGGCGGCAGACACCGACAGCGGACGCTTCGGTGGGTCTGTGGTTACCCGCTTTCCTCCAGAGCCCAATGGGTATCTGCACCTAGGGCACGTGAAGTCGATCTGCCTAAACTTCGGCATCGCTGCTGATTTCGGCGGTCGTTGCCATCTTCGCTACGACGACACGAACCCGGAGAAGGAGAACGAGGAATACGTTCTCGGCATGCAGGAGGACATTCGCTGGCTTGGTTTTGACTGGGGCGAGCACCTCTACTTCGCCTCGGACTACTTCGGTCAGATGTACGACTTCGCCGAAGTCCTCATCAACAAAGGACTCGCATACGTCGATTCGCAGTCGACTGAGGCGATCCGCGAGGGTCGTGGGACCGTCACGGAGTCGGGTGTTTCCAGCCCCGATCGTGAGCGACCGGTAGAAGAGAACCTCGACCTCTTCCGGCGTATGCGGGCTGGAGACTTCGGGGACGGCGCACACGTGCTGCGTGCGAAGATCGACATGGGGGCCGCCAACATGATCATGCGCGACCCCGTCTTGTACCGTATTCGTCACGCCCATCACTACCGACAGGGCGACGACTGGTGTTTGTACCCGTTATATGACTATGCGCATTGCCTTGAAGACGCGTTGGAAGGGGTGACACACTCCTTGTGCACGCTCGAATTCGAGAACAATCGTGCGCTCTATGACTGGGTGCTCGACAACGTCGGGTTCGAAGAGCCGCGATCTCATCAATACGAATTCGCGGAGCTGGTGGTGGAGCACGCGGTGCTGTCCAAGCGTCGGATCTTACCGCTCGTGCAGGCCGGCGTTGTAAGCGGTTGGGACGACCCTCGTCTTTCGACGGTTCGGGGTTTCAGGCGCCGTGGTGTGCCACCTGAGGCGCTCCGACGCTTCATCGAGATGGTCGGTGTGGCTCGAACACATTCCACGGTGGACGTAGCCAAGTTCGACTTTTCGATCCGTGAGGTGCTGAATCAGTCGGCGCCTCGCGTGATGGCGGTCTTGGACCCTCTCAGGGTCGTGCTGACCAATTACCCCGAGGGCACGTCCGAAACCCTGGACGCGCCCTACTATCCGCACGACGTGCCACTGGAGGGGTCGCGCGAGCTTCCGTTCGGCCGAGAACTCTTCATTGAGCGCTCCGACTTCGCTGAAGATCCCCCGAAGGGCTTCCGCCGCCTTAGGCCGGGGGGTGAGGTAAGACTTAGGTACGGCTACGTGATCCGCTGTGACGAGGTCGTGCGTGGCGATGGCGGCGAAGTGCTCGAGCTGCGGTGCACCTACGACCCCGAGACCCGCAGCGGCTCGACAGGGGACGGTCGCAAGGTCCAAGGGACGATCCACTGGGTCTCTGCCGCCCACGCGCTGGATGCCGAGATACGTCTTTACGATCGGCTGTTCCTCGACGCCGCCGAAGTCGAAGAAGATGACGCCGAGTCGGACCTGTTGACTCTGGTGAATCCAGGGTCATTGCGGTGCATCACAGGGGCGAAGGTCGAGCCGTCTGTGGCCGACGACGCTCCGGACGTCCGATACCAGTTCGAGCGTACCGGGTACTTTTGGCGGGATCCTGTGGACGGCGTGGGTGATTCGCTCGTCTTCAACCGCATTGTCACGCTGAAGGACAGTTGGGTGAAACGCGGGACTGTCTCGGTGGAGAAGCCGAAGTCCCAGCCCAAGCGCGGAGCCGGAGCCGGACAGGGTGACCGCCCAGTCGTGAGTGACGAGCGCGCCTCACTACGTTCCACGAACGCTGCCATGGCCGCCCGATTCGAGCGTTATCAGGCCGACTGGGGAGTGAGTGCCGAACATGCGGACCTTCTGACCGATTCTCTCGCCACAGCGGACTTCTTCGAGGCCGCCGTCGCCGGACACCCAAACCCGACGGGTCTCGCGGCGTGGATGGTGACCGACCTGAGAGGACTGCTGGGCGCCCGCGCGTTGCCTGAGTTGCCCATCACCGGTGCGGCCTTGGGAAGACTTGTCGCACTTGTGGACAGCGGCCGGCTTACGCGGCGGGCGGGTAAGGACGTATTGGCCCGTCTCGCTGCTGACGGTGGCGACCCGGAGGCCCTGATGACCGAAATGGGCCTTGAGCGCGTGGGGGACGAGGACGCGCTCCAAAAGGCGGTTGAGACCGTGTTGTCCGCGTGGCCGGAGAAGGTTGAGGAATACCGAGCTGGCAAGCGCAATCTCATTGGCCTGTTCGTTGGAGAGGTCATGAAGGCGACCGGTGGCGCCGCCGATCCGCAGTCCGTAAGGAAAATACTCACGCAGCATCTGGAGAATTGATGGTCCGCGTCCGATTTGCTCCTTCCCCGACAGGCTACCTCCATGTTGGAGGTGCCCGCACGGCCATCTTCAATTGGCTCCTGGCGCGTCGTCAGGGTGGCGTTTTCGTTCTTCGAGTTGAGGACACCGACAAAGAGCGCTCGAAGCCTGAACACACGCAGGCCATTCTTGATGGCTTGAACTGGCTGGGCGTCGACTGGGACGAGGGGCCCATCTTCCAAAGCGAGGGAGTGGAACGCCATCGGGCAGACGCCTTGCGGCTCCTCGCCGAGGGTAAGGCGTACAGGGACTTCTCTGACCCCGCCTCGGTGCGTGCCGAAGCAGAAGCGCGTGGCTGGCACCCGAGCAAGGTCGCCAGGGAGTTCGCGTTTGCGATGAGCGCAGACGAGGCAGATGCGAAAGCGGCGGCCGGTGAGCCGTTCGCGGTGCGTTTCCTCGTACCGGATGGCGAAACGCTGTTCACCGATATGGTGCACGGGGAGATGCGTTTCGGGAGCGACGACATCGATGACCTCGTGATCCTTCGTGGCGACGGCACGCCGGTGTACAACCTTGCCGTCGTCTCGGACGACGCAGACATGGCCATTACGCACGTGGTGCGCGGCGACGACCATCTATCCAACACCCCGAAGCAGGTGCTGCTCTACCGGGCGCTTGGCTACAGCGAACCTGCGTTCGGTCACGTGCCCCTCATTTTGGGGACTGACGGGAAGCGGCTTTCCAAGCGTCACGGCGCCACCGCCGTGGGTGAATATGCATCGAAGGGCGTGCTCCCCGAGGCGATGTTCAATTTTCTATCCCTGTTGGGCTGGAGCCCGGGCGACGACAGGGAGGTCATGCAGCGCGCGGAGCTGATAGAGGCGTTCACGATGGAGCGCGTCCTCAAGAGCAGCTCCGTGTTCGACGTCGACAAGCTCGCGTGGATCAACGGGCGCCATTTGGCGCTCAGGCCGATCCATGAGACCGTGGCCGCCGTCAGAACGGGTCTGACGGCGATCCCCGGCGTGGACCCGGAGCGGCTGTCCGACGATCCCTGGATGACGTCACTCGTCGGGCTCCATCTCGTGAGAGCGCGCACGGTCGACGATCTCGTCGATCAGTTGACCACCTTCGTCGTTGACGAGGTGGAGCTGGAGGAGGCGTCCGTCGCGAAACACTGGGCGAAGGACCTCGACCTGGCCTATTCGAGGCTTGAAAGCGCGGCAGAGGCGCTGCGAACAAGTGAGTGGTCGGAGGAGGCGTTGGAGGGTAGCCTGCGGGGTCTTGCAGAGCGCCTCGAAGTTGGCGCTGGCAAGGTGATTCATCCCCTGCGAGTGGCGATTACAGGACGAATGGCGAGTGCCGGTATTTTCGAGGTCCTGGTGCTTTTGGGCCGAGAACAATCGATGCGACGGGTCGCCGCGGGGATGCGTTCTATCGCCTGCCGAAAGAAAGACCTTTCTTGACACTGTTCAGACACGCACATTAGGATGTGCCTCCGCCGCAGAATTCGGGCGAATTCACTGCTTTGGGAATTCCACGTTGGCCCGCTCTGATACAACAACACATCGCGAAACCCCGACTACGCGTCGCCGGGTTGAACCGCTCATCGAAATTGAGCGGAAGATCTTGGACTTCATGGTCCAGTATCTTCGTGCGAATACCTACCAACCTTCGATTCGTGAAATTGGGGAACGTTTCGGTATCAAGAGCACGAAGACGGTCTCTGAGCACCTTCAGGCCTTGGCGGACAAGGGTTTCCTAGAGCGTGACCCCTCCCGTTCTCGGGGCGTGAAGATCTTGGGTGTGGACCTCAGTGCGCAGACGGTCTCGGTGCCTTGCTTCCGGGCGGTACCCGAGACCCGTGCGCAAATCCGGACGGACGAGGCTGAGCTTCACGTCTCGGTCGACCTCCAGATGGGCGGCGAGAAAGGGTGCTTCATGGTCAGGGCCGGTGCCCGTGACCTCGCGGTGCTGGGAGTCGTGGAGGGCGACTTCGTCCTCGTGGCGCCGGCGGACGTCGACGACTTGGGTGACGGTCAGATCGTCGCCGCCCGCATTGGGACGGATTCGGTATTCCATCGGTTCACGCGGAACGGGAAGGGTGTGTACCTCGAATCGCTGGCGCCCGGTGGTGGGCAGACTTTGGTCGAGAACACTTCGGACATCACGCTCTTGGGCCGGGTGACCGCCTTCTATCGTCGTATGGACGAGGCCGCTGCGGTCAATCTGACGCAGCACTGACCGGAGACTCGATGGCTGTGGAGCCGTCGTCTCCGGACTCACACGCGGACCCGTCTGACCAGACCGACAGCGACCTCCATTGGATGTCGTACGCCCTAGAGTTGGCCGAGAAGGCCGGTGTCGCAGGCGAGGTGCCCGTGGCCGCCGTCATCGTGCGGGGTGGAGAGGTGGTGAGCGAGGCCCACAACCGGACCGTCACGGACGCGGATCCGACCGCGCACGCGGAAGTCGTCGCCATTCGAGCCGCCGCCGCTGCCCAGGGTGATTGGCGGCTCTTGGACACGACGCTTTATGTCACGCTCGAGCCGTGCGCGATGTGCGCAGGGGCGATCGTGCTGGCGAGGGTGCCCAGAGTCGTGTACGCCACGGCGGACCCCAAGGCCGGCATGGCGGGCTCGCTCGAAAATCTCCTTCAAGACGATCGGCTCAACCATCGCTGCGACGTGACGTCTGGCGTGTTGGCCGAACGGTCGTCGACGATGCTCAGGGACTTCTTCAGGGCGCGGCGATGATGAAGCGTCGGCGTTTGGTACTGCTCAGTGTCTTTGCGGCGGGGTGCGCCGTCATAGGCTCGCCGGCGTCGGAGGCCGGGCCGTCTGAAGGCGTGTCGCCTGGCGTTGTGCGCGGGGGGGAGCCAGCCGTGCCCACCGCACTTCCGCCTGCGCGTACCCCTGGTCCCACTCGCCGGTTTGACGAGGTGCGTGCCTTGTGGGTTGTGCGCTCTGCTATGACCAGTGCGGCCGAGGTGAAAGACATGGTCGAGCGTGCTGATGAGGCCGGCTTCAACACCGTGCTCGTTCAGGTGCGAGGGCGCGCCGACGCGTTTTACAAGTCGACTTGGGAGCCACTAGCCGAGAGCATCACCGAAGGCGACGGCTTCGATCCCCTCGCTTTGGCAATCGAGCTCGCCCATGCCCGCGGCATTGCGGTGCACGCGTGGCTGAATACCCATCTGGTATGGGGCGGACCCGGAGCTCTGCCATCGAGTCCTCAGCACATCCTGCGAGATCACCCGGAGTGGCTCGCTGTTCCTAAGGCGCTGGGTCGTGAGCTTTACGACGTGAGCCCCACCGATCCCACACGTATGGCGCGACTACGGCGTTACGCCTCGGACAACGCCGGAACCGTCGAAGGCGTGTTCACGAGCCCGTCGGACCCCCAGGTGAAGGAACGCATCCGCTCCGTCTGGCTCGACTTGGCTTCGCGGTATGAGCTGGACGGCGTCCACTTCGACTACGTGCGCTTTCCTTCCGGTGACTTCGACTACTCTCGGGGTGCGCTAGATCGTTTTCGCCAATGGATATTGCCCCGGCTCTCCGCGGACCGAAGGCGGGCGCTGAATGCCGCCTATGTGAACGATCCGTATGCCTTTGTGGAGGCGTTGCCGGGCCCGTGGGGTGAGTTCAGGCGAGCGCAGATCACGGACCTAGTCCGATCGGTCTATCATGCCGTAAAGGCGCGGCGCCCGGAGATGGTGGTTTCGGCCGCAGTGTTTTCGAACCAGGACGATGCATTCGAGCACCGGTATCAGGATTGGCCGGCCTGGCTCGCCGAGGGCATCCTCGATGTGGCGGTGCCGATGGCCTACACGACCAATGACGACCGCTTCCGCGCGCAGATCAGCGACGGCGTCGCGGCCGCCGGAGCGGGGAGGCTCTGGGCCGGAATTGGGGCCTACCTCAACACCACCGAAGGGACGCTCGCGAAGATCGATATCGCCCGCAGCGAGTCGGCTGCGGGCTTCGTGCTCTTCTCCTACGATTGGGCGGTGGGCGAGGGTTACAGCGGGCAAGGACCGACACTCCTGCAGCGCGTCGGACAAACAAAATTTAATCGGGACGCGCCGTGAATCCGCGAATCCTCCTGCCGCTGGTCGCCTTGACGTATGGTGTCACCGGGATGGCATTGCTGTTTGCCCCGCTCCAGGTCGCGCCGTGGTTGGGCTTCGCGTCGGGTCCAGCGTTGGAGGCCGCCCTTCAACTCGGCTCCGCAGGTTTGCTCGGATTCGCCATGCTGAATTGGATGGGTAGGGGCGCCGTCTACGGCGGCATCTATGGCCGGCCGCTCGTTGTGGCGAATTTTGGCTTTGCAGCGGTCGCCGCCCCGACCTTATTCCGGATGCAACTCGCGGACTCCGGGCACCCTGTCGGCTGGACGCTCTCGGTCATCGTGGCGGCCGTCTGGGTGGCGTACGGATGGCTGTTGCATTCTAAGCCTTGGCTGCCACCCGAGAGTTGAGGCCCCTGCCGGACTTGCGCCTCTGCTGCCCTAGCAGAGCCCCGCGGTATAAACGGGCGGCTAGACTTCCTCGCTGATACGTACGCCCCAGAACTTCAGGATCAGGTACAGCGCCAGGATGCTCAGGCCCAAAGCGGCCCAAGCTGGCAGCCCGTAGGCGGTGCCGACGCTACCGATCAGCATGCCCACACCTGCGACGACGAGCGCGTAAGGCAACTGCGTACGCACGTGGTCCACATGGTCACAGCCCGATGCAGTGGACGACAGCACGGTTGTATCTGAGATAGGGGAGCAATGGTCTCCGAAAATCGCGCCCGCCAGGACCGATCCCGTGGCGCCCAGCAAGATGAAGGACTGAGCCCCGCCCGGGAGCACGTCCGGGCCTCCTAGGGCCACTGTCAAGGGAATCACGACGGGGAGCATGATGGCCATGACGCCCCACGACGTGCCGGTCGCAAACGCCATCGCCGCCGACGTGAGGAAGACGATGAGCGGAAGGAAATGCGGGGAGACGTTGTCCGAGAGGACCAGGGATAAATACTGAGCCGTCCCGATGTCCTGGGTGACGGCGCCGAGGGACCAAGCGAGCGTCAGGATGATCATCGCCATCATCATGGCCTTCATTCCACCAAGCCAGGCTTCTAGGCATTCTTGGGTGGTCATTAATCTCTGACCGACGGAGATGACAATCGCGGCGAGACAGCCCGCCAGTGAACCCCACAAGAGGGTCGAGAAGGGGTCAGCTGCTCCGAAAATTTGCACGAGATCGGCGTCGGGTCCGACGTTCGCTCGCCCGGTGGTGTAGAGTCCGCCGAGCACGACCGCGATCACGGTGAGGACGGGAACTCCGGCGTTCCACCATTTGGGGACCACGCCTTCTTTGGCTTCCATGAGGTGCGACGAAGTGTCGGTCGCGAGGATCGCGCCTTCACGGAAGAGGCCTTTTCCGCGTGCGGCCCGCCGTTCGGCAGCCGCCATCGGTCCGAAGTCCCGATCCATTCCTGAAGTCAGGAACACGAAGACGAGCGCAAGTAGCGGGTAGAAGAGGTAGGGAATGGTCTGGAAGAACATGGTGAGCGGCGTGATACCGAGAAGGACTTCGGCGCTTTCGGGCGTTTGCTCTGCGGCGATGCGAAGGCCGTCCGAGATGAGGCTGATTTCATAGCCGACCCAAGTCGAAATCGGCACCAACGCGGCCACCGGCGCGGCCGTCGAATCCACTAGGTACGCGAGCTTCTCTCTTGAGACTTTCAGGCGGTCGGTGATCGGCCGCATGGTATTGCCGACGATCAGCGTGTTGGCGTAGTCGTCGAAGAAGATCGCCAGGCCCGCGAACGCCGTCGCGAGCTTGCCCCGCCGCCCAGAGCGGGCGAAGGGAGTCACGGCTTCGACGATCCCCATCGTACCGCCGTTGCGAGAGATGATCCCGACCATCCCACCCAACAAGAACGAGAAGATCACGATCTGAGTGTGGCCTCCGTCGGTATCGCCGAGCGCCGGAACGATGAAGGAATCTATGAGCCGCCATGTGGCCGTGAGCGGGTTGAATCCCGCGACCGCAAGCGCGCCCAACCAGACCCCTGCGAAGAGCGCCATGATGACCTCGCGAAAGATCAGTGCAAGAGCGATCGCGAGTATTGGCGGCAGGAGCGAGAACCAGCCCGGGGTGAGCGTGGGCGCGACCTCATGCGTGCTGGACCCGATCGTGACCTGCAGCGGCAAGTCCGCCTTCGAGTTCACCACGAGCCCGGAGGCGGTTGTCTCGCCGCGCGCCTGCACGGACCCGAGCGCGAGTACAGCGCCCGCCGCGGTTCGTACCTCGTAGGCGACTGAACCCACCCCTTCGCCACCGAGCATCGTTATATGGAAGGGCACGCCCGAGAGGACGACTGTGGGGGGCTCTGACACTTCCTGAGCGCTACCCGACAGTGGCAGCAGCGAGAAAGCGAGCAAGACGGCCGGCAGAGTGAGACGCATGGACTCGGGCCTTGGGGGTTGGAAAGCGGGTCGCTGCACCGGGACGTCCGGCGCGGCAATCATGGGGAGTACGGCACGCCTAGGACAAGGCTTGAAGATTTATTCACCCTCTCGTTGACCCGGGGCGATCAAAGGTCGAACTTAGCCCCGCCACACCGCCCCGGACCCCGCGCTCATGTCGGAAGACAATCGCATCCATGTGATGGACGAGGCCGACGTTCGTCGGGTGATTTCACGCATGGCCCGAGAAATCGTAGAGCGTAACGGCGGGACCGACGCGCTCGTCCTCATGGGCATCCACCGCCGAGGCACTCAAATCGGTGCACTCCTGCGCGCTGAGATCGAGAGAGCGGAAGGCGTACGGGTGGCTTGGGGTTCCCTAGATATCACGATGTACCGTGACGACCTCGCGATTGGCCCTCTTCCGGTCGTGGGCGCGTCGGAGCTTCCCGGCGGCGGAATTGACGGCATGAACATCGTGATCGTCGACGACGTGCTCTTCACCGGTCGCACCACGAGAGCGGCGCTCAACGAGCTGACGGATTGGGGACGTCCGGGACGCATCTACCTGTGCGTGCTGGTCGATCGAGGCGGTCGAGAGCTACCGATTCAACCGGACATCGTGGGCCGTGAGATCCAGGTTTTGCCGAATCAGCGGGTGGAGGTTTTGGTGCCTGAGATAGACGGTCGACTTGGTGTCGAAATCATCAACCTGGCCCCGGAGGGCACGTGAACGAGTCGGTCTCTCCTCTCGGAAAAGACCTCATCGGCCTCGAACATCTCTCTAGTGAACAAATTCTTTCCATCCTTGATACGGCCGAGCCGTTCAAGGAGATCTCAGAGCGAAGGATCAAGAAGGTCCCTGTGCTCCGGGGAAAGACCATCGTCAATCTCTTCTTTGAAGCCTCGACGCGTACGCGGGTTTCGTTCGAGTTCGCCGAGAAACGCTTAAGCGCTGACACGGTCAACATTTCCTCCAGCGGTTCCTCCGTGGTGAAGGGTGAGACGCTGGTGGACACCGCCCGCAATCTGGAGGCGATGCGCATCGACATGGTGGTCATGCGGCATGGCTCCTCTGGGGCGGCCCGGTTTTTGGCCGAGCGGATTCCCTCGAGCGTCATCAACGCGGGCGACGGCCAGCACGAGCACCCCACCCAGGGGCTGCTCGACCTGCTCACGATCCGGGATCACCGTGGTCCGATCGCGGGACTGAAGGTTTGCATCGTCGGCGACGTCCTCCACTCCCGCGTCGCGCGTTCCAACATCTTTGGATTGCTCAAGTTGGGTGCAGAGGTGGCTGTGTGCGGCCCTCCGACCCTCCTCCCGGTGGGGATCGCTGAATTGGGTGTGAAGGTCATCGCTCGAGTTGAGGAAGCCGTGGAGTGGGCCGACGTACTGAACGTGCTTCGCCTCCAGCTTGAGCGCATGCACGGGGGTTATGTGCCGAGCCTGCGAGAATACAACCGCATCTGGGGCGTGAGCAGAGCTCGCCTGGATGCCGTGAAGAAGGACGTCTTGGTCTTGCACCCAGGCCCGATGAACCGCGGCGTGGAGATCGACTCAGACGTCGCCGATGGACCACATTCGGTCATTCTCAACCAGGTCACCAACGGTGTAGCCGTTCGGATGGCCGTTCTGTACCTGCTCGCTGGCGGTCAGCCGGAGCGGGCGGAAGCGGCGAAGCAGGGAGGTGATTCATGAGCGACAAGACCCTCTTGAAGGGAGGCCGAGTCCTCGACCCGAGCCAAAAACTCGACGGTACCCTTGATGTCCTGCTCGCTGATGGTCTCGTGGTGGGTGTCGGTAAGGATTTAGGTGCGGCGGAAGACGCGCGTGTGATCGACTGCTCAGGGTTGCTGGTGACCCCCGGGCTGATTGACGTCCACGTGCACCTAAGAGAGCCCGGCCAAGAGCACAAAGAGACCATCGCGTCCGGAGCTCGCTCGGCGGCGGCGGGAGGCTTCACAGCGATTTGTGCTATGCCCAACACCGATCCAGCCATCGACGACCCGGCGGCGGTCGCTTTCGTCGCTGCGCAGGGCCGGCGCGCCGGCGCCGCCCGGGTTTACCCGTTGGGTTGCATCTCTGTGGGCCGCCTGGGTGAGAGGTTGGCCCCGGTCGGCGAAATGGTAGACGCCGGTGCGGTCGCGATCACAGACGACGGCTCGCCCATCATGAACTCGGGCCTCATGCGGCTAGCGTTGGAATACGCCCAGACGTTCGGCATTCCGGTGGCAGACCACCCGGAGGACCTCAGCCTTGTGATGGAAGGCCAGATGAATGAAGGGTTGGTCTCGACCCGACTCGGCCTGAGAGGGAAGCCCAACGCTGCTGAAGATATCCATATCATTCGGGACATCCTCCTCGCGGAGCTCACGGGCGGACATATCCACTTGCAGCATGTGTCGACGCGATTCGGTGTGGACGCGATCCGGCAGGCGAAGGCTCGGGGTGTGCATGTGACGGCTGAGGCCTCACCCCACCATCTCGTGCTCACGGACGAGGTCGTGGACGGGTACCGGACTGAAGCCAAGATGAACCCGCCGTTGCGCTCAGCGGCCGACGTTGCTGCGGTGCGGGCCGGCTTGGCGGACGGGTCTCTGGACACGATCGCGACGGACCACGCCCCGCATCACTACGACGAAAAGGAAGCGGCCTTTGCCGACGCGCCCAATGGCATCGTGGGCCTCGAGACGGCGGTGGGACTGATCCTGACTCGGGTCGTGGGGGAAGGCGTCATAGACCTTGCCACCATGGTCGAGCGCATGAGCTGTCAGCCGGCCCGCGCGTTCCGTCTGCCGGGCGGGACGCTTCGCGAAGGCAGCGTCGCCGACGTAACCGTGCTGGACCTGGGAGCCGAGTGGATCGTGGACTCAGCGGCGTTCCTCTCCAAGAGCCGCAATACGCCGTTCGACGGATGGAAGCTGAAGGGCGCCCCACGGTACACCATCGTGGGGGGCGCACTGGTCTGGGAACGCTGACCGTGCAGGCACAACAAAAAGGACCCGGATGGCTGGTGCCGCCCGGGTCCTTCTTCGTTCCCTATGGAACGACGTTAGGCCAGCGCACCCACGTGGCGGGCGAGTTGGCCCTTTACCCGTGCGACCCGATTCGGGTGGTACAGGCGCTTGGTTCCAGCGCGATCCAGCAAAGATACAGCCTCGCGCAGGAGGACTTCCCCCGTCTCAGCGTTCTCCGCGGCTCGGACCTTCTTTACGGCGGTGCGGATGCGCCCGCGTTCAGCTCTGTTGTCGAGCCTGGCCTGGGCGCTCAGCACCATTCGCTTCTTCGCACTTTTGATGTTCGGCATGCGTCTCTCGGGGCGCTAGTCATTCGTCTGTATACGAGCCAACAAAACTAGGAACGACTGGCGATGGGATCAACAGGTAGGATGGAGTTAGCTTAATCGACTATGGAAGCTATCCCCATTATTGCAGCCCTCATCTTCTCGGTTGTTGTCCACGAAGTCGCCCATGCATGGCAGGCGCGACGGGAGGGGGACAACACCGCAGACGAGTTGGGGCGTATTACGCTGAACCCGATTTCCCACCTCGATCTCATGGGGTCGGTGATCGTGCCGCTCGCACTGCATTTCTCCGGGAGTAGCTTCTTGTTCGGCTGGGCGAAGCCGGTTCCGGTGAATCCAGCCAAGTACCGAGACCCGGTTTGGGGTGACATCAGGGTATCGATGGCCGGGATCGTGTCCAACCTGATTTTGGCCTGCCTCGCCACACTAGTCGTCGGAATATTGGTGAAGTTGGGTTCCGTGGTGGGACCGCTCTGGGGCGTCATGGATGTGCTCATCGAGACCGTGTACTACGGTATCGTCATCAACTTGGTGTTGGCGTTCTTCAATTTGGTTCCGATCCCTCCGCTAGACGGCTCCCATGTGGTCGCGCGCATGCTTCCGGACTCACTCGCCCACCGCTACCGTGAGATGGGTCGATACGGCATTCTGATTCTGATGGGTGTTTTCTATTTCTTGCCCGGAGCCTTCACGTACATCATGTGGCCAGTAACGTTCTTGCGTGGAATTGCGGACGGTTTCATCCGCCTGTGGGTGTGACGCGGTGAATCTCACAGAGACCACGGACGGGGCTTCGGAGCGAACGGACTTTCTGCAAGTTGCGTTCGACCGATTCCAGGGCCCTCTGGATCTTCTGCTGCACCTCATTCGGTCGCAGGATATCGACATCTTCGATATCCCCATATCCACGATCACCAAGCAGTTCTTGGTCGCGATCAAGACCCTGGCGGTTACGGACCTAGATGGCGCGGGCGAATTCCTGGAAATGGCGGCGACGCTCATCCGGATCAAGGCCCAGATGTTGCTGCCGCGGCCCATGGAAGATGATGAGGACGACCCCAGGGCGGAGCTCGTTCGCCGTCTGTTGGAGTACGAGCAGATTCGGGAGATTACTCAGCGCATGCGAGCCGCCGAGGCGGATAAGGCGCGCCGCTTCGCTAAGGGATTCATTGCGGCCAGGCCAGGGCGTGCTACTTCTGACTTGCCGCTCGAAACCACGTGGACTGAGGTCTACGCTGCCGCCCTCTTGGTCGAGATGCCTGTGCCCGGGGAACGCCTTCACCGCATCGCCCACCGCAGTAACGTGTCCATGCAAGAGAAGGTCGCGTTGATCCTCGACACGCTCCGCAACCAATCCCGAGTCGAGTTCTCCAAATTGGTCACAGATTTCGGCGATCGGATGCACGGAGTCATGACGTTCTTGGCGGGTCTCGAACTCACGCGCCGGCGAATTTTGTTCTTGCGTCAGACACGACCGTTTTCGGATTTGTGGATCTACCGCCGCAACGATCAAGCTGAAGCCGAGCCGTACCCTGAAGATGATTCCAATGAACAGGATGAAACCGTGACGAACAACTCGGTCGCAGCCCTGGCGGACGAAGCAGCTGAACTCCATTCCGACGCCGACCAAGGAGTCGACGCTTGAACGCCTCTCAGATCGTAGAAGCGGTGCTATTCGCCTCGGACTCTCCCCTCACTACCGATGAGATCGCACGGGCTGATGAGCAGCTCGACGAGGATCGGGTTGAGGAGGCACTCGAGCAGCTCCAGGCCGAATATGACGACTCGCAGCGGGCGTTCCAGCTCGTGGAGATGGCCGAAGGCTACCAACTTCTGACTCGGCCGCAGTTCGCGCCCTATCTGGAGCGGTTCGACAACGTGCCGCGCTCGACCCGAGTGTCTGGACCGTCGCTCGAGACGCTGGCCATCATTGCCTATCGGCAGCCGATCGGTCGACTCGAGATCGAGTACATCCGGGGGGTGAGTGCATCTGGAGTCATCCGCACGCTCCAGGAGCGTCGTCTGATCGACGTTGTTGGGCGCGCGGAAGGCCTGGGCCGTCCCTTGTTGTATGGGACAACACGCCATTTTCTCGAGCACTTCGGGTTCAAGTCGCTCGAAGCGCTGCCGCGACCTGAAGAACTCCCGATCATTCTCCGAGACCGGATCCCCTTGGATCCAGAAGCTCCGGATGGCCTCGGCGTGCCCGACCCTCAGGAGACTTTGGCGCTGGGGGAAGGGGCTCCGGCCGCCGAAGCGGACGGGACCGACCCTGCGGCTGGGGACCAGACCCCGGACGGCTCTGGGATTGGGATGGAAGACGAGGCCCAGGAACGCTCGGAGATCGGGGTGGGAGACCATGACGCGGCGATCCGAAACGAGGTCCAGTGGGACGACGCCGGCGAGGGCGAGAATGAAGAGGACGACGACTCCGGCGACTCCGACGACTCGGACGACTCGGACGACTCGGACGACTCCGACGACTCCGACGACTCCGACGAGGATGTCGCAGAGGACGAGAATAAGTCAGGCGAGGACACCTCTGCGGACGAGGCTGAGTCGGACGAGGATACCGCTGAGGACGAGGGTGTCGCCGAGGACGAGGTTGGCTCAGAAGAGGATGCCGCCGAGCGCGCGGCCGCCCCGCTCGATGTCGCTTCGGACGCGGCTGACCCCGGTGACGAGGTCGCTGGCGATGAGGGTGTGAGCGACCCCTCGGAAGGCGAGGCTGAACCCGCCCCGGACTCCACCTCCGGCTTCACGGAGGATGTGCCTAGTCCAGAGGAAGACGATCCGGACGAAGATGTCACGGAGCGTGCCTTCGACGCCTCGCCTGACACGTTCAATGGCTGAGGAAATCCGCCTTCAGAAGTATTTGTCCCGGGCAGGGGCGGCATCTCGTAGAGAGGCCGAACGGCTCATGGCTGCTGGCCGCGTATCGGTCAACGGTAGGGTCGCCTCAGAGTTGGGGACACGTGTGGTACCCGGTGTGGACGTCGTCGCGCTCGATGGCGTCAACGTGGTCTTTGGCGAAATACGCTGGATCGCGTTTCATAAACCCGTCGGTGTCCTCACGACTCGTTCGGACCCTCACGGGGACCGGACGGTCTACGACGTTCTTCCCGAGGAGTTTGCTGAGCTCAAGTACGTCGGGCGCCTAGACCGACCGACTGAAGGACTTCTGCTCATGACCAACGACGGTGATGCGGCGCATGGGCTCCAACATCCAAGTCGCGAAGTCGAGAGGGAGTACCAAGTGACCGTCGCGGGTGAGATGTCAGACGACGTGATCTGGATTTTGCGGAAGGGTGTGGAGTTGGAAGATGGTCTCGCCCGTCCCAAGTTGATCAAGCTCGTGGATCGCGGCCCGCTTCAGACGATCCTTCGTTTGGTGATGACAGAAGGAAGAAAACGCGAAGTACGGCGGATGATCCTTACCGTCGGCTTTGGCGTGCAGCGCCTGGTTCGGCTTCGGTTCGGACGGGTGACCCTCGGCGCACTTTCCGCCGGGGAATGGCGCGATCTCGCGCCCCATGAAGTACAGAGCTTGATGGGGCTGACCGACCGCAAATAGGGGTGCCTAGATGACTACGAACGACCATCCAAACCTCACTGTCGTCGACCATCCGCTCATACGCCACAAGCTAGGATTGCTGCGCTCGGTCGATACGCCAAAGAAGCTCTTTCGCGAACTGACTGACGAAATCACTACCCTCATGGCCTATGAGGCCACGCGCGACCTCGAAGAAGAGACGGTCGAGGTGCAGACGCCGATGGAGACCATGCGTGGCAGCCGCATCTCCGGGAAAAAGATGGTCATTGTCCCGGTGCTGCGCGCGGGACTGGGCATGGTAGAGGGGGTTCTGCGTCTGATGCCGAGCGCTCGGGTAGGGCACGTAGGCATGGCACGCGACGAGAAGTCTCTCGAGCCGGACGAGTATTACTTCAAGGTGCCGGCAGATACTGCTTCGCGGCGGTTCATGGTTGTGGACCCGATGCTCGCGACCGGGGGGTCGGCTGCGGCCGTGATTGCCGGGCTCAAACGCCGCGGCGCGCTCCGGATCTCCGTGATGTGTATCGTTGCGGCTCCCGAAGGCGTGCGCGCGCTCTACGCGGCGCATCCAGATGTACAGCTGTTCGCCGCGGTGTTAGATCGCCAACTGAACGAGGTGGGCTACATCGTTCCAGGCCTGGGCGACGCCGGGGACCGGCTCTTCGGGACGAAGTAGCGGTTCAGCAGGGAAGCGCACACCAGAAGTTGCGGGCTCGGGCGATGGGCACCTAGTGAAACGAGCGGCGGGCCCGCCAAGTCTCTGGGTGGAAGAGCAACAGTACCGTGAAGATCTCTAGCCGGCCGACAAGCATGAAGAAGGACAGGAGTCCCAGCGCGGGCCCGGACATCCAGCCGTAGTTGTCCGTCGGGCCAACGGCCCCGAACGCCGGACCGACGTTACCGACGCTAGAAATACTCGCGCCGAGCGCAGTTGGCAGGTCGAGGCCCATGAAGCCGAGGACCACGGCGCCCGCCAAGCAGAGCAAGAGGTACAGGATCACGAAGCCGGTGACGTTGGCGAGAACTTCCTGTTTTACAGCCTTGGTGCCTACTCGGGTTAGCAGCACGGCCTTCGGATGCAGGTGACGACGGATCTCGTTCGCGGTCTGCTTGAGCAAGAGCATGACTCGGATGGTCTTGATGCCACCTCCGGTCGAGCCGGCCATCCCACCCACGAAGAAGAGCGCGAACAGAATCATCTGTGAACCCGGCACCCAGAGCTCGTAGTCGGCGCTGACAAAGCCCGTCGTGGTCACGATCGATGTTGCCTGGAAGAGGGCGTCTCGAAGCGCGGGCTCGAAGGCGCTGTAACTACCTGACGTAAGATTCAATACTGCGATTGCAAGCCCGGAGAGCACCACGACGTAGGTGAAGAAGCGCCACTCTTGGTCCTTGAAATACAGAGGTCGGCCCATGGCAGCGCGGAAGTGCAGCGAGAAATTGACGCCGGCCAGGTACATGAAGACGATGGTGACCCAATGGATATACGCGGAGTCAAAACTGGCGATCGACGCGTTCTTCGTGCTGAAGCCACCCGTGGCAAGCGTGGCGAAGCTGTGGTTTACGGCATCGAACAGAGACATGCCGCCAAACATGTACAACACGGTCTCCGCGGCGGTCAGGCCCAAGTAGACAAGCCAGAGCAGCTTGGCGGTCTGAGTGATCCGGGGACGGAGTCTCTCTGGGGTCAGGCCGGGCACCTCGGCCTTGAAGAGCTGCATGCCGCCTACGCCCAGGAAGGGTAGCACGGCGATCACCAGGACGATGATACCCATGCCGCCCAGCCAATGCGTGAGAGAACGCCAGAAAAGCACGCCGTGCGGCAGCGCCTCGATGTCCGTGAAGACTGACGCACCCGTGGTGGTGAAGCCCGACATCGCCTCAAAGAACGCGGCCATGGGAGATGCCAGAGCACCCGTCATCAGATAGGGCAGGGCGCCAAACGCTGCGGTGGCGGTCCATGCCATCGTGACGATCGCGAATCCATCCCTGGATGTGAGGTCACCCTCGAACATCGTTACACGATAGATCAGGCCGTTGGCAAAGAAGGTGATGATGGAGGCGAACAGGATGCCCCGAAAGTCACCCTCCCCGTATAGGAACGCCACGCCAGCGGCCATAAGCATGGACAGCGCCACGAAGATCTGCAGTAGCGCTACGACGTTAGCGACGCGTCGAAGTGACATCAGTCGAACAGGTTTCCGACCTCAGCAACCGCATGCGGAAGCGCGAAAACGATCACGTCGTCGCCCGCGAGGATCTGGTCCATGCCGCGAGGGAGAAGGATCTGATCGCCGCGAATGATGGTGCCCACCACCGCATCCTTGGGGAAATGTACATCCCGCAGTGCCTTGCCTTCGATCGCGTCTCCAGCCTCGACCGTGAATTCGATCGCCTCGGCGTCCGTGCCGGTGAGGCCAGCGACAGTGACGACGCGGCCGCGCCGCACATAACGCAAGATCGCGTTGACGGTGGACATGCGAGGCGACACCGACGCGTCGACTCCCACACGCGGCACAAGTCGGAGGTATTCGAACTTGTGTACGAGGCTGACCACTTTCTTGGCTCCAGCGGACTTGGCGAGCAGGCTCGAGAGTAGATTGGTCTCGTCGTAGTTCGTGGCCGCCACGAATCCGTCGATTCCGGCTACGCCCTCCATTTCCAGCAGCTCGAGGTCGGTCGCATCTCCGTGCAACACCAGCGTGTGGGGCAGGCGCTCAGCCAGCTCGACACACCGGCGGCGATCTCGCTCAAAAATCGTGCACTCGATGTGGTGCTCGTGTAGGATCTCAGCGAGATACGCTCCCTCGGCGCTGCCGCCGGCAATCATCACGCGACGCAAAGGAACGTGCTGGTAGCCTGCGAGCGGAGCGATGTCTTGAATCTCATCGGTCGGGGAAAGCAGATAGACTTGGTCCCCGTCCTGGATCCTCGAGTCTGAGCGGGGGATATAGGTCACGCCGTCCCTGACGATCGCGACGGTCGCGTAATGATGATCGTGCAGGTCCTCAGCCAGCTCCGTCATGGTCTTTCCGGCGACTGGGGCCCCCGGCTTGATGCGAAGCCCGACAAGCTGGACTCGCCCGTCCGCGAAGGGCACCACATCTGTCGCGATCTCGCTACGCAGGAGGTCGAACGTCTCTCGAGCGCACTCCCGCTCGGGGTTGATCATGAGATCGATCCCCATCTGCTCCTGGGAGAACACCGAACCCTGGCCGTAGTACTCCGGGTTGGAGATCCGGGCCACCGCGTATTGCACACCGAGACGTTTGGCGGCCATGCATGCGATGAGGTTGACCTCGTCCTGGCTCGTCACTGCCAGAAGCATGGACGCGCCTTTGATCCCTGCTTGCTCAAGGGTGGGGAGCGAGGCTCCGTTGCCCACCACGGTGATCACGTCGAGTTGCTCGGAGGCGAACTCGGCCCGCTCAGGATCGGACTCAATCAGGACCACGTCCTGATTCTCTTCTGAGAGGCGCTTGGCTAGGTGAAAGCCCACCTCGCCGGCGCCGAGCACGAGTACTTTCATGCGAACGTCTCGCGTGCACTGCGGATGCGTCTTCCGGAGCGGACGACGCTTGCGAGATGAAGCTAGCGGGCCGTAGCCGAAGATCCAGTCGCTACGGGTCCCGGTTCCAAGCCCCATACCTCGTGGCCCTGCGGTCGACCCCACTCAGGACCCTGCGCGGGACGACCTGGTGGGTATATCTTTTTCGGCTCGGGCCCGTAGCTCAGTTGGTTAGAGCATCCGACTCATAATCGGCCGGTCCCAGGTTCAAGTCCTGGCGGGCCCACTGCCGGGACCTCTTCCGTACGAAGGGGTTCCGGCTTTTTCTTTGGGAGTACCCGTGGGCCTGCGAGGCGCTGGCCTACACGCGACGTGGGTGGAGTCCGTCCTAGCAGCCAGCCCGCCTAGGCTTCGGTTACATCCTCGACGAGCACGATGATGTGGTCGGGGTGTCCGTCCCATGTGCGGACCAGGCCGGAACGGGTATAGGCTCGGAGTACTCTTCCATCTGCGGCCCTGATCCCCAGCTGTGACGCGCTCACGTCATCGGCGCCTGCCACGATGCGGGAGATTTCATTGGTCAGCGGCGCGCGATCACCCTCATCGACGAAATCGACCATTTCCCGACCCGCGACGTCCGACGCCTGGAAGTCGAAGGCTCTAAGGAACGCAGGGTTAGCGTCTCGGACAACACCCGAGAGGTCCAAAAGAAGAATGGCGAGCCCGGACCCATCGAACACCCACATGAAGGGGGCCGCCCGTGCGTGCAGGTCCTTCGCGTGGCGCTCCTCTGTGACGTCCTCGACGGTGCCTTCGATGTACTGAGTGACTCCATCTGGCGTGCGAAACGCCCGAGCCGCTGTTCTCACGTGGACCGTGCTTCCGTCCGAGCGCGTGAGCTCGCTCTCAAAAGCCCGCACGACCCCGAATTCAAGACGGTGGAGAAAGGCCTGCCGATGCGAAGGACTTACGAAGAAATTTCGCGCGTAGTCAAGTTCGAGCGTGTCCTAATCTGGCAGCCCCAATATCTGCACAAGGGACGGATTCGCGTCCAAAAGCGCCCCATCTAGGGTGGTCCGAAAGAGGCCCACCGGCAAATTGTCGAACATGGAACGGTGACGCTCCTCGCTGTCGCGAAGCGCGGCCTCGGCTCGCGCGCGGTCGATCGCGTAGCGAATAGATCGTTCCATCGTATCCGGATTGACTTTGCCTTTCTCAAGGTAGTCTGAGACTCCCGCCTCCATGGCCTCAACGTCGACTTCGTAACGACCCTTGCCGGTCAGGAGAATCATGGGCGCGCGATTCTGCAGCTCGCGCGCCTCCCGTACCAATTCGATCCCGGACCCCGGACTGAGTAGATAGTCTGCGAGGTAGACGTCGTGCTCGTTCTTTCTGAGAGCCTCACGGCCCTCCTCGAACGTGCTGACCCATTCCAACGCAGACGACGACTCAGGGATCTGATCGAGGATCGCGCTGGCGAGGAACCTCTCCGCTTCATCGTCGTCAATGAGCATGACGCGGGTGGTCTCGTTAGTCACATTGCTCTTGGGATCGGGGACCGGACAAGGGGCACACAGACTGTGAATTTGAAGCTACGCCTCTTCGTGTAGCCGACAAGTAAGAAGGTCCGTTTACTCAGATCCGGGGTCTGGCGGCTTTCTTAGCCGCTTGGTCGCCCCTTTGCGTCGTTTTTCGTCGCGGCGCTTCTCCTTCTGTGAGCGCGGGACCTTCGTAGCCTGCCTTGGCGGAGGCCGGAAGGCCCGCTTTTCCAGCTTTTCACGGAGACGGCCGAGTGCGAGCGTGCGGTTCCTCGTTTGACTTCGTTCGTTACGGGCCACGACACGAAGCCCGGTTGGCAGGTGAACCAACCGAACCCCGCTGTCGGTAGTGTTTTGGTGCTGCCCACCAGGCCCACCGGAACGAAACGTCTCCACCCGACACTCCGCGAGGAGCACAGCGTCAGAGTCGGGAATCGTGTAGGGTGGAGGAGGTGACTCGTTCATCGCACGATGCTTCACCTTTCGAGGTCGAAAAACGATGGGCCCATGGCACGAATACCACCTTGGGGGTACTGTTTGGCGCGCGTTCATGACGGTGCGCCCCCGCCTCACCGCCTGACATTATTCGATCATGATTTTCGACCGCACGGAACAGAATCCGGGCGCCAGGTTGCTCTTCATCCTGGCGTGTTTGGTCGTGGTGGTCTACGGCCTGAGGTTCGCGGCGCCGGTTCTCCTTCCTTCGGCGATGGCCCTCTTTTTGGCGGTCCTGAGCCTTCCGGTCATGCTGCGGCTACTCCACTACAAGGTTCCCGCGGGCCTGGCGACCATCATCACGGTACTCGCCAACGTCGCGGTTGTCGGGTTGTTGATTTTGCTTGCCAGCCAATCTGTATCGGACTTTCAGAACTCGCTGGATCGATATGTGGTGGTGCTGCAGGACCGACAGGATTCGTTGACGACCTGGTTGGAGGCCACGACTGGATTTGAGATCAGTGACTACATCACGATCGATCTCATTGACCCGAACGCGGTTGTCGACTTTGTCGGCGGTGCGGTCGGGCGGGTCGCTCAGTTCCTGGGGACGACGTTTCTTGTCTTCTTGATCATGGCGTTTATGCTCGGTGAAGCGACTGTGTTTCCGCAAAAATTCCATTTTATCCTAGGCGAGAGCCCGAGTGGTGGGGCGGAGGATCGGTTGACCAAGGTGGTGACTGAGGTTCAGACCTATCTGGGTATCAAGACGATGGTCTCGCTCATGACCGGGCTCACGCTCGGGCTATGGGCCTACGTCATGGGTCTGGAGTTCCCGGTGCTCCTGGGGATGATGGCATTCGTTCTGAACTACGTGCCGACCGTCGGGTCAATTATTGCAGCGGTGCCCGCGGTCTTCCTGAGCCTGGTCTTGTTCGGCACCCCAACCCACGCGTTGTTGGTTTCCGTAGGCTACGTGACGGTGAACCTGCTCTTTGGGCAGATTCTAGAACCGAGCCTCATGGGACGGCGCTTAGGGCTCTCCACCCTGGTCGTAATCCTGTCACTGCTCTTTTGGGGTTGGGCGTGGGGACCGCTGGGGGCGCTCCTGTCTGTACCGCTCACTGTGATCGTGAAGATCTGGCTGGAGAACACTCCTGACCTCAGATGGGTGGCCATCTTGCTCGATAAGAAGCCGCCACTTATGCCCGCCGCGGCAGACCTTTCTTTCGAAGAGGACGACTGATGCCTCGCGTATCTTTCGACGAACTGCCCGGTCACGGGCAACTCTGGGTCTTCCCGGCCACCAGCGAGCTCAGTGACGAGCAATCGGCCCGGTTTATGGAGGCTGTCGATGGCTTTCTGGACGTTTGGGCGGCCCATGGCGTGCCCCTAACCAGCGCGCGTGAGTTACGCGATAACCGCTTCGTGTTGATCGGCGTAGATCTCGACGCGGAGGCGCCCTCAGGGTGCTCCATCGATGCACTCGTGAACCAACTCAAGGGGCTCGGCTCCGAGTTGGGCGTGTCCCTCATTGACCATTCTCCTGTGTGGTTCAGAGATGGCGACGAGATTCATAGCGTGGGTCGCTCCGAGTTCAGAAGACTGGCAGGCGAAGAGTCCGTGGCCCCGGACACGACGGTGTTCGACACAACCCTGACCCGGATCGCTTCGTTGAGGGCGGGACTATTGGAAAGGCCCGCATCCGAGACCTGGCACGGGCGGGCCTTCTTCCGTGAGAAGCTGGGCGCCTAGCCGGGGTGGCCCTAGAGGGCTTTCTCACAGAGCGCAGCGGCCAAGAATCGCGCACTCTCCTCGTCTGCCCAGAACCTCGGCTTCCAGGGAGATCCCTCCAGAAACCCGACGTGACCTCCGTGGGATTGCAACGCCATAGTGAGGTGCTCGTTACCCTCCGCCTGACGCCGGGGGATGGCGTCTGCGGGCAAGAAAGGATCATCCTCGGCATGGAGGAGCAAGGCGGGCACCGCAATGTTCTGAAGGTAGCCTACACTGCTGCAGACTTCGTAGTAGTGAGCCGCGCTTGAGAATCCGTGCAGCGGAGCGGTGACCGCCTCGTCGAACTCCCAGATGGTCTTGGCGCTTCGCGCCTGGGAGATGTCCAGGAGTGGCGCCAGCGCGTCCGCCTTGGCCTCGACCTTGGCGGAGAGCGAGCGGAGGAAGTACGCGGTATAGGCTCGGCCCATACGGGAACGTTCCAAGAGGCGGCAGCCGGCCGCTAGGTCGTACGGCACCGACATCGCCACAGCCGCGTCGATCAGGCCCACGCCACCGGCAGCGTCCTCCCCAAGCATCTTGAGGAGCACGTTTCCCCCGAGGGAGAAGCCCATGGCTCCTATCTGGCGCCCAGGATACCTAGCCCGCAACATCGCGACGACGAACCGAGGGTCCTCCGTGGCTCCCGAGTGATAGAAGCGCGGTCGAAGGTTGGGCTCGCCGCTGCAACCTCGGAAGTTGAGCGCCGCCGGGCGCAGGCCTCGCCCTAGGAGTTCTCGGCACACGTTGCGCACGTAGCTTCTTGAGGCCGAACCCTCGAGGCCATGCATGACCAACACAATTGGCGCATCCGCATCGGTTTCGGGGGCCCAATCCAGGTGAAGGAAGTCTCCGTCCTCTGTTTCCAGCCGCTCGCGTAGAAAGTCAGGCCCTCTATTGGTCCGTAACACGCGCGCACCCAAGGTCTGCGAGTGGGGGCCCCGCGCCCATACGGCAGCCTTGAAAGGGCGGGGGTGGAACGACTTCACCTGACCCGAGTCCAGGGGGGATTCATCGCCAGAACGCGCTCGTAGACGGGGCAGTCCGGGTGGTGCGCGCCGGGTAGGTATCCGGTGGACATGAGGAATTCCCCGATGATGTCTCCGCCCGTGAAGCGAAAGGTTTTCTTAAGGAGCTTTACCCAAGCGTCCTTGTCCAACGGGTGCTGTGCGTCGAGCCAATCGGCGAACGAACCATGGCTGGCTTGTAGACCGAGAATCGTGTTCGCGTTGCTGATCGCCGCATCCACCTTGAGCCGGTTTCTGATGATGCCGGCGTCCTCGAGCAATCGCGCCTTGTCTGCTTCTCCGAAGGCGGCCACTCGGGCCACGGAGAAATCTGCGTACGCCGCACGGAAGCCCTCGCGCTTCTTGAGGATCGTGAGCCAACTCAGACCGGCCTGATTTATTTCCAGGACCAATCGCTCCAAGAGGCGGTCGTCTTCGCGGATCGGGAAGCCGTATTCGCGGTCGTGATAGGGGCCGTGAAATCGGTGCCCGAGGGCGGCATGACAGTACGTCCCGGGAGGTGGCGCCATGATCTCTAGTCGGGGTTGAAAGGGCCTCCAAGCTAGTGGGTCCGCCCAGGGTTCGACACGTTGTTTTGCGTCCGCCCGTATGAAACGTGGGGTCCCCACTCCCCGTAGTAGGGTGTAGGGACAGAACAGACCTTGGGAGAGGGGTGAGACGGATGAAAATGCTCGCCATGCTGATGCTTTTGGTCGGGCTCGGACCGCAACAAGCTCCGGGGGAGGACCGCCTGTACGCCCGGGTCACAACCGCGGCGGGAGACGAGTTCGAGGGTTATCTCCGATGGGGGGCGAACGAGGGCAGCTGGGCGGATATGCTCAACTTCAATAAGGAAATCCCCTGGGAGAATCTCCGAGAGGCCGAGCGCCTAGATGAAGCGTACGGCCGGCGGCGCGATCAAGAGCGGAGTATTCGCTTCCTCGGGCTGCGGATCTCTTGGGACCTGGACGATGACGAAGTCTCCGAGGTCTCGTCGGGTATTCGCTTCGGGCACCTTCGTGCGCTACAGGTGGTCGATGCCTTGCGGGCGCGGCTCTTTCTGAAGTCTGGCGAGGAGGTGGAGTTGGGCGGGGGTTCCTCTGACGTGGGTCGTTCCTTGAGGGCCCTCACCGTCGACGATCCGGTCCGTGGCGAGGTCGTGTTGCGCTGGCGTGATCTAGAACGGGTGGACTTCATGGAGGCGCCGCCAGGTGCCTCACCCGCGGCAGAGCGCATTCATGGTACGTTGCGCACGCAGGACGGCGTCGAGTTCACGGGTTTCGTGGCCTGGGACAACGACGAAATTTTCACGTCGGACGTGTTGGACGGCGAAGAGGAGGGTACGGACCGCGAAGTGCCGTTTCATTTGATCTCCGCGATCGAGCAAGATGGCCGGCGCGGCGCGGTGGTCATTCTCAAGAGTGCAGAGGAGTTTCGCCTTACGGGCTCTAACGATGTGAACGACGACAACCGCGGCATCGCGATTTCGGATCCGGCCCTAGGGATGCTCGTGGTCGACTGGGATGACTTCGACGCCATCACGTTCCACTCTCCGTCAGGTGAAGTTGGGGGGAGCTACGGGTCGTTCGATGGTGGGCAGAGACTGCATGGTTCGGTGGCAACCCGAGATGGACGCGAGATTGAAGGGGACATTCGTTGGGACAACGATGAGTCGTTCACCTGGGAGATCCTGGACGGTCGCAGTGAAGGCGTCGACTTCGATATCGAGTTCGGGCGCATCGATCGCATCGACAAGCTCCATGGATCAGGAGTCGAGGTAATGTTGCGAGACGGCCGCATCTTCGAAGTTGAGGGGTCGAATGACGTTGACGATGACAACAAGGGCATTTTCGTGACCCAGGCCGATGGGAGCACTGTATTGGTGCGGTGGGAGGATTTCGACAGCGTGGTGTTCGCGAATTGATGCGGCTCACGGAGGCTGCGCAGGCGCTCGCCCTCACCCTATTGTTCGTCGGCTCCGCAGCCGCCCAATGGGCCGACGGGCCCTACCGGGACGCCGTCGCGGAGCAGTTGCATTTGGCTGCGGTCGCCAATCGGGAACTCACCGAGGCGACGGTCGTGGAGTATACGGCTGTCGTTCGTCAGCGGGTGGGCGCGGCGCTACGCATGCCACTGAAGGACCGCACGCTCTACAGATCCGAGTCCGCGCATCGGATCTTCTGGAAGGCCGAAGGCGACATGCTGGTGCAGGTTCTCGCGCTGCGCGAACAGACGCCGGTTGGAGTGGTGGAGGGCCAGATTCATTCGGGGCTGTTCGACGAGCCGTTCGACCCGACGGACGACCGCCTTCTGTTCGGCCTTGCCAACAACGATGACGCTGCGGGTGACCCAGAGCACGATGACTTCTGGTTCGAGCACCCCCTCTATTTGGAATTTCGGGGCGGGTATCACTTCACATCGGGCGATACGCTCACCCTGAGCCTCCCAGACGGAAGAACAGTCCGGGCGATCGAGTTGCAGGTGGTGCCTACGGTTGCCGATGTGCATCGAATGTCGGGTTCCCTGTGGATCGAGCCGGAGACCGGAGCGCTCGTGCGGGCGGTGTATCGGCTCTCGGAAACGTTCGACGCCTTCCGCGACATCCCGGACCTGAAGGAGGAAGAGGACGAGGATCTCAAATTCATACCGGGCCTCCTCAAGCCTTGGACAGCCGAGATCTCGCTGATCGCCGTCAACTACGGGCTGTGGAACTTTGACGTTTGGCTTCCGCGAAGCATGAGAGCAGAGGGGGTGATCTCCGCCGGCATCCTCAGTGCCCCTGCGAGCATAGACGTGAGCTATGAGATGGAATCCGTGGTCACCCAAAGCGACCTGGAGGAACCAGCGGGGTTGGACGAGGGCGTTGAGGAGGTCCACTTCGAGACACGTCGTGAAGCCATGGCGTATCTGGCCGAGTTGGCGGGAGGTGAGGCGGTCTCCTTTGAGATGGAACCCGGGTGGTCCTCGAATGAGGGTCGCCGCGTCCGGTATCTGGTCCCGAAGGACGAGGGGTACCTCCTGAAGAGCCCAGATCTACCTCCTCCGGTTTGGGAAGATGCTCCTGGCTTCGCCTCGCACGCGGAGCTCGAGCAACTCTTCGACGGACTCGCAGACCTACCGCAAGCTCCCGTCGCTGGCATGCCCCACACGTTTCGATGGGGCCTTCAGCGCCCAGATCTCATGCGGTACAACCGGGTCGAGGCTTTGTCCGTGGGCGCGAGGGGACAGATTCGCCCGCAGACGTTCTTGGGCCCTCTATCGGTGACCGCCACGGCCAGGATCGGAGTCGCTGACCGGGTACCGAATGTTCGACTCGACATGACCCGGGAGACGCTGCGGCGCAAAGTGACCTTGAGCGGTTTCCATGAGCTTGCGGCTCTTGAGGAGGAGGCTCGTCACCTCGGGCTCGGCAACTCGATGTTGGCCGCCACCATCGGGCGGGACGACGGCGACTATTACCGGCGGTCCGGTGCTTGGCTGGAGTGGACGCCCCCTACTGCCGCGAGGCGGACTTTTAGGGCCAGGGCTTTCGCAGAGTACCACCAACCCGTCCAGTCGAAGACCGATTTCGCCCTCTTCCACATGGGTAGCGACTCCTTTGCGTTCCGTGAAAACCTCTCCGCAGACGAGGGATGGCTTTTCGGTGGCTTGGTGGAGGTCAGTCGGTGGTGGGGCACAGACCCGAACCTGGCCCAGGGTGGCGTAGACCTGACGCTTGAGGGCGCGACGGGGGATTACGATTACGCCCGCTCCTCGCTCGAAGCGCGCCTTGCTGTGCCCCTTCCGTCTGATCTGCGATTCGGCCTCGAGGCTGGTGTCGGCACGAGTTGGGGAAGCCTCACCGCACAGAAGCTCTGGTACGTAGGTGGCCCGATGACCCTGAGGGCTTTCGATCCAAGGCAACGGGGCGGGACCAGTTTCGGGCGCGCTCGGGCCGAACTTGCCCGCGGCTTTTCGTTCGGCGCGGTGTCGCTGTTCTCGGACTATGCGTGGGCGGGCCTGCGTGAAGGCTTCAGCCTCGACGATGGCCTGTCCTCTGTCGGGACGGGGCTATCGATTTTGGACGGACTGCTACGCTTTGATGCAGCTTGGGGCCTGAGGCTCCCGCGCACGTTCCGTTTTGACCTCTATCTGGACGCCATCCTCTAGAGTGCTCGTAGCACGGGCCGCGGCGCTCTTTCATTAGCCTTCTCCCCGCTGCACTATACCGTCGCGCTGTCGGACGCTCTCGCCCGGCGGGCAGAGATCCTGATTCGTAGGGGATGTGCATGTCTGGAGCCGGCCGCGGGGCGTTTTCGCCCGTCGTGTTTTTGTTAGCGATACTGCTTGGGGGCTGTGAAACACCGCCGGTCCCATTGGACCAGGGGATCCCCTGGGCTCTGGCGGAGCATCGCAGTGAGACGATTTCCGGCCTCCGCTACCGGATCTGGCTGACGATCCCGGAAGAGAGATCCGAGCCCATCATGGGGCGAACTCTGGTGACCTTTGGTTGGTCCGATGATTCGGGTCAGCCTCTCGTCCTAGACTTCATGAAGCCCGGAGAGAGGGTGCGTTCTGTTTCGGTCAATGGCGCCGAGACGGTGTGGGAACCGGTCAACGACCATATCGTGATTCCGCACGATGCGCTGAAAGAAGGGTCGAACGAAGTCGACCTGAGTTACGAGGTGGGCGACGAAGCCTTCAATCGGAGCGACGACTTTCTGTACGCGCTCTTCGTCCCAGATCGAGCGCATTTTTCATTGCCTCTTTTTGATCAACCGAATCTCAAGGGGCAGGTCGCTTGGACTGTGACAGTGCCCGAAAGCTGGAAGGTCGTGGCGAACGGGCCAGGGGCTGAAGCGACGGTCCTGAACGGCGTAAAGACTTTCGAGTTTCTTGAGACACGCCCCATTCCGACGTACCTGTTCGCGGTCGCTGCGGGTCATTTCCAAGAAGAGTCTGCGGTCATCAACGGCCGCGTCTTCCGCATGTACCACCGGGAAACTGATACCGCTCAGGTCGCGCGAAATCGGGACGAAATCTTTCGCTTACATGCAGCGGCGGTGGAGTGGCTCGAAGAGTACACGGCGATCGATTACCCCTTCCAGAAGTTCGACTTTGTTCTGATTCCGTCTTTCCAGTATGGCGGCATGGAACACCCCGGGGGCATCCTCTACAGGCAGGGCGGTCTGATGTTGGACGAGACCGCGACCCAGGGGCAGATCTTGGGCCGGGCCTCGGTGATCGCGCACGAGACGGCGCACATGTGGTTTGGGGACCTGGTTACGATGAACTGGTTTGACGATGTGTGGACCAAAGAGGTGTTCGCCAACTTCATGGCCGCGAAGATCGTCCATCCGTCCTTTCCAGAGCTCGACCACGATCTTCGCTTTCTCACAGGCAACCACCCGACTGCCTACAGCGTGGACCGAACCGCGGGCGCGAACCCGATTCGCCAGCCGCTCGAGAACCTCCGGTTCGCGGGTACGTTGTACGGGGCCATCATCTACCAGAAGGCCCCCGTCGTCATGCGACACCTCGAGACCCGTGTCGGCGAAGACACGTTTCGCGACGGACTCCGGGAATACCTCTCGACCTACTCTTACGGGAACGCCACCTGGCCGGATCTGATCGAGATTCTGGACAAACGTTCCCCTCAGGATTTGTCGACTTGGAGTCGCGTTTGGGTCGAGGAGCCGGGGCGCCCGACGATCACCGTGGCTCGGGACGGTGCCGACGTAGTCGTCCGTCAAGAAGATCCGTCCGGACAGGGAAGGGTTTGGCCTCAGACGCTGCGACTGCGGGTAGGCTCGATTGAGTCTAGTGAGCTCGTCACCGTCGAGTTGGGCGAAGACCCGGAGCGGGTCGCAGGCGCAGGGAACGCAGCTTTTGTGCTGCCGAACGGGACAGGCGTCGAATACGGCGGCTTCGTCTTGGATCCGGCCAGTTTGGAGTACCTGACCGCGAACGTCACCCGACTTGAAACACCGCTCCTTCGAGGAGCCACTTGGGTGACCCTCTGGGATCAAGTACTTGAGGGTGCGCTCAGCCCGGAACGTTTCATGACGGCGGCCGTCGATGCACTCGCAGTCGAAGAGAACGAGCTGATTCTGGGACGGGTGCTCGGTTATCTGGGGTCCACCTACTGGGACCTGCTGACCGAGGAAGACCGGGCGCGGTGGGCCCCCGACGTTGAAGAGGTTCTGTGGGTTCAAGTCGAGAGTGACCGCGCCCGAACCGCTCGGGCCTCGTTTTATGGTTCATACCGCGGGTTGGCGATGACCGACCCTGCGGTTGCGCGTCTGCGTCGGTTGTGGGACGGAGACGAAAGTGTTCCAGGACTGCCCCTTTCCGAATCGGACCAGATCGGATTGGCGAGTGGCTTGGCGCGTCGGGGAGTCGCAGACGCCGAGGAGATCCTCGCCGAGCAGGAAGGCCGGATTCAGAATCCCGACCGTCTCGCCCGCTTCCGATTTGAGCGGGCGTCGCTTTCGGCAGACCCGAGCGTACGAGCCTCCTTCTTCGCCTCTCTCTCGGATGCTTCGAACCGGGAACACGAGCCGTGGGTGCTCTCGGGGTTAGGGAACATCCATCACCCTGTTCGCGCTTCCGAGTCGCTGGATCTCATTAGGCCAGCCCTCGATATGATCGATGAAATTCAGCGGACCGGGGACATCTTTTTTCCGGGACGTTGGCTAGGCGCTATCCTGGGTGGACATCGATCCGTTGAGGCGGCAGAAATCGTGCGGACGTTTCTTGATGAGTCTCCAGATCTGTCGCCAAGAATGCGCCTCAAAGTCCTGCAATCGGCGGATATGGTGTTTCGCTCAGCCCGCCTGGTTCATGATTGGCGCTAAGCACATGGCGAGCATCGGACCCGTTGGCCGGGCGGCTGTGCTCCTGTTGGCGGGTGCGCTGGGGTTGGAACCGCTCTCCGGTCAGATCGTGCAGGCGGGCGACTCGGTTCGACTCCGTATGCCCAGCGCTCTTTCCGTAGAGGGCCTAGCAGAGTCGGTTCGCGGCGAGATGCTTCTGGTTCGTACTGAAGGAGTTGAGGACATCTGGCAGGTCTCCATGTTCGATATGGCGCAACTCGACGTACGCCGCCGTCGGACATCTCAGGAGGCGTTCCGTCGGGGCTTCGGGTACGGCCTAGTAGCAGGTCTATTTGTGGGGGCCGCGATCGGGCTTGTCGTTCATGCCACCGGCCTTGTCGGGGGGCCCGACGATCCCCCGGCGGAACGGTTACTACAAACGACCTTTCGCGGGATCGGGTTGGGCATGATCTCGGGTGGCTTTGTCGGCGGGCTTGTCGCGGCCAGGCGGCCAGGGTTCGGTTGGGTCGAGATACGCTTACCTGCGTCATGACACGCTTCCCAATGCCAGATCCCGGCGCTGAGCCCACAGTCGCTCGAGATGACCACCCCAACCTCGACATGGAGTCATTCTGATGCACCCGAGTTCGTATCCTGTCCCTCGAGTCGCTGGCCGCGCGCTACAGATTGTTTCGCTCATCGCTCTGATGGGGCTAGCCGCTTGCGGGGACCCCAGCGGATCGGGCCCTGGAGCGTCACCTCTTTCCTTGAGGGGCTCAGATGGGCTCGCCCAGGATGCTGCTCTGCAGGGCATTGTGGACCTGCAGATCGCTCGCGATGGGGGTTCGCTCGTGGACATGCTCACCAGCGCGCGCACGGACGTTCGGGCGAGAGCTGCGTTGGCGTTGGGTTCGGTGCAGGATGCGGCAGCACTGGAGCCGCTCACGAGTTTGCTCACGCTTGACGCGGACGCCGGTGTGCGCCGAGACGCAGCCTTTGCTGTGGGCCAGTTGGGAGCCACAGACGGGGTCGGTGCGCTTGCACGGGCGTTTACAGTGGAAGCGGATGCCCAGGTCCGAGACCGTATTCTGGAAGCCCTCGGGAAGATCGGGGCCCTCCAGGCTACGGAGGCACTCATGGCGGCCGCGGTGACGCCGGGTGAAGAAGCCCGCCGCGCTTGGGCACTCTCGGTGAACGCGGCGGTGAAAGGGGTTCGGTCGCAGGATGCGCAGGACTTTCTTTTCGCGAAGTTGGACGACGCTGATCCAGGCGTGAGAGCTGGGGCGGCGTATTATTTTGGCCGCCATCAGGATCCAGGCCTGTGGACGGTGCGCGTCTCTCGCGTGCGAGAGGCCCTCGCGGGGTACGGTGCTGAGGACGTCGCGGCCATGTATCTCCTGCAAGCATTGGGGAAATTGAATGACCCCGCCGACTCGGGACGCCTCGCCGATTGGGCCGTGAAGGGCAAGGATTGGCGCATCCGCAGTGAAGCGACGACGGCGTTGGCGGGCAGGGCAATCGGAGCCGCCGAGCGCAACGCGCTCATCGAGTCGCTCAATGATCCCATTGAGCATGTCGCGATCAACGCCGCGAATGCCCTCGCGAGTACGGACCACCCGCCGTCGGTGTTCGGTAGCCTGGAGGCGTGGATTTCCGCCAACGGCGATCGGCTCGCGGTGGTGGGCCCCGTCCTCACGCTTCTCGCCCGCCAAAATGAGCGCGAGTTCGTATTTGCATGGGTCGACGCGGTCGAACCGACCGACGAGAGAAGATGGACCATCGGACTCGAAGCGCTGGGGTATCTCGCCGGCCAGGACGCGCTCGACCGTTTGGGGGCCGCGGTAGCTTCGCCGTCTCAGGAGGTCGGCGCCGCCGCGATTGTGGCGCTGTCGACTCGGTGGGAAGAAGACCGGAAGTTGAATGCGCAGACCGAGCGCTATTTCGAGATCTTTCGGGTCGCCCTCACCGGGGGTAATCCCACAGCTGAGTTCGCATCCGCGCAACGCCTCACTGATCCGCTATTCGCACCCTTCGGGGCCGCCGACGTTCTGGTCAGCGGCTACCGATACAGGCTCGACGCCGGGAACGCGCGCGACGCCGCTGAGTTTCTCCGCCTCATCGCGTTGATTGATGCCCCGGAGGCGGAGACGCTTCTGCGTGAAGCCCTAGGACATCCCGCCGCGGTCATGCGTCGGATCGCGGCGAGCGGACTGGAGCGGCTCACTGGCGAAATGGTCGAGGTCAACCTGGATGAGGACTCGGAAGATGTTCGGAGGGGGAGCGATGAACTCCCCTACGATCCGACCGTCATGGACTGGGACTTCTTCGGGGGGTTAGGAGCCGCGCCGCGTCTCGTGATGAATACCGATCGGGGCAGGATCGTCGTTCAAATGGTCCCCGAAGAGGCGCCGCACACTGTGCAAACGATGGCTCGGTTGGCTGAGGAAGGTCGCTTTGACGGTACCCCGTTTCATCGGGTCATCGCCAACTTCGTCGCTCAGGGTGGGGACGTGGACAGTGGGACCGGTCGTGGGGGACCCGGGTTTCAGATTACCAGCGAGTTCAACACCCTCCCGTATTGGCGTGGCTCGATGGGCATGGCGAGTGCGGGAAAAGACACCGAGGGATCCCAGTTCTTTCTTGCCCACACGCGGCTCCCACATTTGGACGGAGCCTACACCGTTTTTGGATGGGTTGTTGAGGGGATGGGCGTCGTGGACGCGATCACTCGAGGAGACCGGATCTTGACCGCGTCGTTGGAGAGGGACTGACCCGACGCACTGGCCGACAGGCCTCGAGAGAGATTGGGGCAGGGGCGGTATGATCCGCGACATCCCTCGCGGGCTCCGATTCATGGCAGCGGCGGCCTTCGCGTTCTCGATCATGAGCGCGGTCGGCAAGGTCGTTGGACAGACCCTGCCGCTGTTCGAGTTGGTTTTCGGGCGCTCTCTAGTCGTGGCCGCGCTGGCCGGATTTGCCCTCAAGAGTCGCGGCCTGGCATTTCGTCCTCGTGAGCCGCGACTCCTGATTCAGCGTGGTGTGTTCGGCTTCCTCTCGTTGTCCGGGTATTTCTACTCGATCATCCATCTACCGCTCGCCGACGCGACCGTGATCTACTTCATGAATCCGGTGCTGACCGCGCTCGCGGCCGGGGTGGTGCTCGGCGAACACATGGTGAAGAAGGAGGGTGTGCTGGTCGGCGTGAGCCTCATCGGCGTGGTGCTGGTGGCCAAACCCTCATTCTTGTTTGGCGCCTCTAGCGCGTTGGACCCCTGGGCCGTCGCCGCCGGTGTCTGTGCCGCGACGTTCGGCGCGGGGTCTTACGTGACGATCCGTCAGGTGAAGCACGATCCACCCCTGCTGATCGTCTTTGTGTTTTCGATGATCACTCTGCTGCTCGCGGCGCCTCTCATGATTTCAGAGGCGGTAGTTCCGTCGCTCGTCGAGGTCCTTCTGTTGATCGTCATGGGGTCCGCAACACATGTCGGTCAACTCCTGTTGACCTGGGGACTGCGGCTGGAGCGCGCAGGCCGGGCTTCGTCTGTCGGGTACCTGCAGATTGTGCTCGCGGCCGCTTGGGGTTGGGTGTTGTTCGGTGACATCCCGGACGCGTGGACCTGGACCGGCGCCGTGGTCATCGCACTGTCGACGCTGAAGTTGGTTCGCCTACGCCCGATCCACTAAATGCGCTGTGCTTTCATTAGCACCTTTTGGCACTAAACACCGTTACGCCACAGGACGGCCTACATCTTGACCATTTTTCCGGCCTTGTTTACAGTGTTTACCATGTCAGATCAAAGAGAGACAATCCTGGCCGCCGCCATCGAACTCTATCTAAGAGAGGGGTTCGAAGGGTTTTCGATGAGAAAGCTCGGACGGGAGCTAGGGGTGACGGCGCCGGCATTGTACCGGCACTACGAAGGGAAAGAGCACGTGCTCGCCGAGATCATGCGCGAGGCCCATCGGACGTTCATGAGTACGATTTATCGAGCGCTCGAAGCTCCCACGGCATTGGATCGGTTCTTCCGGGCGGGCGAGGGATATCTGGACTTCTCGCTGGGTCACCCTCGTTGGTACGCACTGATGTTCTCTGGGCCCGCCCAGATCGGCATGGAGAAGTTTCCCGAGGACATCGAGGCCATGGGGGCCGCGATTCACCAGTTCTGGATCGACCGTGTGCGTGAGTGCATGGACGCGGGGATTCTGAAGGAAGGGGATCCGGTTCAGACGTCACTGACGTTGTGGGCCCACGCGCATGGTCTCGTCGAGCTGTACCACCGAGGACACTTCCAGATTGATGTGACCCAGTTCCGCGCGCTCTTCGAGGCATCAGGAGCTCGCCTCATGAGTGGCGTCGCAACCGAGGCTTTCGCCGAAGAACTTGCCCAGAAGTACCTGAACGCAGAGGCGGCTTTAAACGCATGACAAGTCCAATCGGAGTCGGAATGAACCACATCGAACCGGTGAAGCCCCGTTGGGCTTTCACGTTGTTGGCGCTGTTATTGGCGGCTGCGTTCACCGCGCAATCGGGTCAAGCGCAGACTCTCGGAATCGAAGAGGCGGTTCGTGCCGCCCTCGGGAACAACCGCGATGTGCTCGCGGCGCGCCTCGGGCTTGAGGAGGCAAGGGAGCAGGTGTCGGAGGCGTGGAGCAGCGTCTATCCCACCGTGGACTTCAACGCTAGCTACACGAGGAACATTTCGCCGACGGTGAATTTCTTGCCAGCCGCGATCTTTGACCCCAGCGCGGGACCGGATGATTACATCGGTGTTCGCTTCGGCGCGGATAACCAGTGGAGTTCCTCTGTCATCGTCGAGCAGCCCCTATTTCGGCCGAGCATTTTCGTAGCGCTGGGTGCGGCTGGGCGGTTTCGGAGCCTCCAGGAGGAATCCGTGCGCGGTCAGACGCAGTCCGTAGTCACCCGTGTCCGGATCGCTTACTACCAGCTGTTGCTGGCCCAAGAACAGGTCCGGCTGACGGACAACTCGGTCAACCGAGTGCGCCAGTCCCTTGCCGAGACCAAGGCGCTAAACCGAGCCGGCATCGCGTCAGAGTACGACGTGCTTCGGTTGGAGGTTGAGTTGGCGAACCTGGAGCCGAACCTGCGCCGGGCCCAGAACGCTGCGTTGCAGGCCACACGGCAGATCGCGGTTGAATTGGACATCGCCGACCAGGAGTCGATCGAGGTACGCGGCTCGCTGGCCGAAATGAACCTGGACGACCTGAATGCGAACTCGGCAGATAACCGTGAGGTCCTATCATTCATGGGCGGTCCAACGACGCCCAACGAGTCCGTGGCTGAGGTGTTGGGCTCCGCCGTCGAGTTGCGCTCGGACCTCAGGCAGCTCGGCCTTAACGAAGAGTTGCGGCACACCGAGATGCGCTTGGAACAGGTGCAGTACCTTCCCGAGATCACGTTGTTCGGGAACTACATCATCA